>ERZ1066124.40-NODE-40-length-126814-cov-27.753832_pt1 | contig 126814 bp, 112 predicted proteins | sample MGYA00382771_ERZ1066124 | MGnify/ENA primary metagenome ERZ1066124 (study PRJEB33369, sample SAMEA5778354) | biofilm metagenome | biome: Industrial cooling water; feature: Water cooling tower basin; material: Biofilm | place: United Arab Emirates | collected... | reverse complement strand
CTGGCTTACTTATACTTAATTCTTTAGTAGCTTTTAAAAGTAGGATTTAGTATAACACATACTCCATATTTACACAAAAATTTTACTGATTTGATGAACAAATAGGATTGGTGGTAGTCGTTCGATGAGCATTATCACTTGTAGGATAAGCAACCAGAACCATCTCTCCTTTGTCATTGCGTTGCCATCCTTGCGCGGGAATAATTTTTCGCATTGCTTGTGTTTGTTTTTTCGGTTTGCTTCTTACTGTTTGTTGGGTTGCTTCAACTAAACTCACTTCAACTTCATTGCTTCTTTGCACTTGTTCGGGTGTATTGGGTAAACCACCTCTTCCAGTGACTGTAAACTCGCTTTGTCCCCCTCTTCGACACGCATTTTGAGCAATTAAAGTATTTGGGTCAACGGGATTTTGTGGTAAATTAAGTAATCCGCGACTGGGGTCAACTTCGGGTGTATTGGTTTGAACTACCCCATCGACTCCGAGTTGAGAACTGGCACTAATTGGGCTATTAGAACCGCGAAAGATGCCATCAGCAGTAATGTTAATATTACCTCCTCGTCCTTGAAAAGCATTGGCTGTAATATTGCTATTTTCGTTCCCCACTAAAAATCGAGTATTCATGGTAATGTTACCGCCGTTTCCTGTTCCAGATGCGGTGGCAGAAATTGGGCTATTGTTGCGTTGAGTTACTGTATCAGTAACGTTGAGAGTAATGTTACCGCCTTCTCCACTGGCAGTAGTGGCAGAGATAGAGGAACGGTTATTCAGAGTTAAATTTTGTGCCGTAAGAGTAAGATTACCGCCATCCCCAACACCTTGAGAATTAACACTAATCAAAGCGTTGTTATTGAGATTGACAGTTCGAGGATCAATGTTAATACTACCACCATTACCAGTCGAATTAGGGTCGGTACTGGCCTCAATGATACTATTATTAAGTGTCAAAGAATCAAGAATCAAAAAGATCAAATCACCCGCGTTACTACTACTGGTAGTATTAGTTTGGATACTTGCACCATTAGTAGCAGTTAGACTATCTGCTGTGATGGTAATGGTTCCAGCATCTCCAGTTCCAGAAGTCGTGGCTGTGATGTTTGAGTTATTATTTAAACTTAACTGCTGAGTTTGAAGATTAATATTGCTTGCTTCTGTTGCTTTTCCACTTGATTGTATTTCTGTGGAAATGGTACTGTTATTAAGAGCGATCGTTTGGGCATTAGGTATAAATATACTTCCTGCATTGCCATTTCCGTTAGTACTAGAAATGATGTCAGAATTATCTAAGAGCAAATGAGGAGTATTAAGTGTAATAGTTTGAGCATTGCCCATTCCGTTTGTCTGGACAGCATTACTAATTTCACTCACATTAAGTGCGATTTGTTCAGTTCCCGTCAGTTCAATTGTTCCAGTCTCACCAATTCCAGATGTACTAGCCGTAATTTGACTTTGATTAAGATTAATGGTTTGGGCAGTTGGTACGTTAATACTACCTGCATTTCCTGTGTTGATTGTACTAACGCTAATTACTGATTGATTGAGATTCAGATTTTGAGTGTCGGGTAAACTGATACTACCTGCATTTCCGATTCCTGTACTTATTGCCGTAATTTGGGAGTTATTGAGATTGAGTTGCTGGTTAGAAAGTGTAATTTCTCCTGCATTTCCTGTTCCTGCTGTACTTGCTGTGATGCTAGAGTTGTCTAGGTTTAAAGTATTGGAAGTAAGATTGATGTTACTCGCTTCTGTAGCGGTTCCTTGTGCTTGTATTTCTGTAGAGATTGTGCTGTTATCTAAGTTTATCATTTGTGCGTTTGGTACAGTTATACTTCCTGCGTTCCCAGTTCCCTCAGTGCTAGAAGTGATAGTTGAGTTTTCTAATGTTAATCTAGGTGTATTGAGTATAATCGCTTGAGCATTTCCTGTTCCTCCTCTTTCAACGGCGTTACTGATTTCACTCACATTAAGTGCGATTTGTTCAGTTCCCCTCAGTTCAATTGTTCCTGTATTACCAACTCCAGATGTACTAGCTGTAATCCGACTTTGATTAAGATTAAGATTTTTGGCAGTTGGGACAGTAATACTTCCTGCATTTCCTGTGTTGTTAGTACTAACGCTAATGACTGATTGATTTAGACTCAGGTTTTGTGTAGAAGGTAAGCTGATACTGCCTGCATTTCCGATTCCTATACTGATAGCTGTGATATTAGAGTTATTAAGATTAAGTTGTTGATTGATTAATGTAATTTCTCCTGCATCTCCCATTCCAGAGGTAGAAGCTGTGATGTTGGAGTGATCTAGATTGAGTGTGTTTGATGTCAAAGTGATGTTACTCGAAAGATTGGCTAATCCCTGTGCTTGAATTTCGGTGGAGATGGTACTGTTATTGAGGCTAATCGTTTGAGCATTTGATACAAATATATTTCCTGCATTGCCATTTCCGTTAGTACTAGAACTAATGTTTGAATTTTGTAATCTTAATGTGGGAGTTTTGAGGGTAATTGTTTGAGCATTGCCTATTCCGTTTGTTTCAACTGCATTACTAATTTCACTCTCATTAAGTGCGATTTGTTCAGTTCCCCTCAGTTCAATTGTTCCTGTATTACCAATTCCAGATGTACTAGCCGTAATTTGACTTTGATTGAGATTAAGATTTTTGGCAGTTGGGACAGTAATACTTCCTGCATTTCCTGTGTTGATTGTACTAACGCTAATTTCTGATTGATTTAGACTCAGGTTTTGTGTAGAAGGTAAGCTGATACTGCCTGCATTTCCGATTCCTATACTGATAGCTGTGATGTTAGAGTTGTTGAGATTAAGTTGTTGATTGATTAGTGTAATTTCTCCTGCATCTCCTGTTCCTGCTGTAGAAGCACTAATGTTAGAGTTGTTTAATTCGAGTGTATCTGATGTCAAAGTGATGTTACTCGCTTCTGTGGCTGTTCCCTGTGCTTGAATTTCGGTAGAGATTGTGCTGTTATCTAAGTTGATCGTTTGAGCAGAAGGTACATTTATACTTCCTGCGTTGCCTCCACCATCTGTAAAAGCGGTGACGGTAGCTTGTTGCAGGTTAATTTGTGTAGCATTTAGATTAATGTTTCCTGCATTACCACTTTCAGATGTCGAAGCTGTTACTGTGACTCCATTAGTTAGATTTAATTGATTAGTGTTCAGGTTAATGGTTCCTGCATTGCCTGTTCCAGATGTCGAGGTTGCGATCGTTCCATTTCCATTAATATCTATATTATTGGGCGCACTAATGTTGATATCACCACCATCTCCACTAGCAGATGTCGAGGCTGATATGAGTCCTTGTTCAATAAAACGGATGTTAAGGTTAGGATTAGAACTATCAGGATTGAGTGTTAGGGTTCCTGCGGGTGCTTGGCCTTGAGTTTCGGCGAAAATACCGAGTTTTCCTGCAATATTTAAGTTAGAAGCGTTGATATTGATACTACCACCTCCAGTTAGATTGGTTGCGGTGGAGGTTGCGGTGGCACTAATTTGTGCATCTTTACCAATTGTCACGATATTAGATGTGATGTCGATATTTCCTGCTTGCCCTGCACCACTGGTTTCGACATTTAGTTGACTGTTTTCGCCTAAAGTTACAGATATCGGTGCATTAACGGTGATGCTGCCTCCGTTTCCTGATGCGGATGTTTGGGCGGTGATGATGGCTCCTTCTGTTAATGTTACTTGAGGAGAAGTAATCATGATGTTTTTGGCGTTGCCTGTCCCTGTAGTTTTGGCGATTAAGCTTGCATTTGATAAAGTTAAATGGTCGAAGATGTTTAAGGTAATGTCGCCTGCGTCAAAGTTAGTTTGAGTATCGGTACTAATCTTGCTTTGATTAAAGCTTTCTATGGTATTGGCAGTAATAATGATATTTCCTGCTTTTCCTTGACCGACTGTTCTAGCTGATATTGCTGCTCGATCATCTAAATAAAGAGAATATGTACTGATCTCGATACCTTCTGAGTTTCCTTTGGCTTGACTACCTACATTACTGAAAATACCACTGATCTCGCCGTCTCTATCTTGACCCGCTAGAGAGATAGTATCACTAGCTGTAATCTTAATCGCTCCAGTATTTCCTATTCCTCGTGTATTAGCAATAATTTGTCCTCCATTAATTAAAGAAAAAGAACTAGCAGTAATGTCTATCAACCCAGCATTTCCGTTACCAAAGGTTGTAGTAGATATAAATCCTTCATCTAAGGTTAAAAGCGAGTTTGTAGAGATACTAATATCTCCACCTTTCCCTATAGCTTCAGACTCAACTGTGGCAGTAATTTGACTAAAAACTAACTCGGTGCGATCAGCAGAAAGACCTATTCCTTCAAGAGTCACAGTATCATGAGCCATAATTTTAATATCACCTGCGTTTCCTTGGTTCTCAGTATCGGCAAGCAGTGATGAACCATCCTTAAGTAATAAAGAGCCTGTTTTAATGTTTATATCACCTCCAGTTCCCACACCTCCCTCAACACTGACCTCACTAATAATAATGGAGTTTAATAAAAAAACTTGGTTTTGAGCCTCTATAATAATGTCGCTTGCATTTCCTTGCCCCTTAGTACTACTATTAAGTTGTGCGCCATCAGTGAGTAAAAGAGAGCCTGTAGTAATATTCATGTTGCCACTGTTGCCTACTGCTTCAACTTCAACACTGCTGAAAATACCACTAGGAAAATCTTCGTTATCTCTTCCATCCAAGGTAACTGTATCACGAGCCACAATATTAATAGCACCTGTATTTCCCTGTCCCGATGTCTGAGCTTGTATTTGAGCGCCATTCATAACAAAAAGTGAACCTGTAATAATTTCGATGCCACCCGTGTTACCTATCGCATCAGAGCCTACATTATTAAAGATAAAACTCTCACCATTCTCATCATCTAAGGAGACTGTATCAAGAGCAGAAATCCGAACGCTTCCTGCATTCCCCTCGCCAAAAGTACTCGCATCTAGTTGCGCTCCATTAATTAGAGAAAGAGAACCCGTTGCGATTGCAATTCCGCCTGTATTTCCTTCGGCTGTGGAACCGACAATACTATAAATACTACTAACAGATCCTTGACTATTCTCACCTGCGATCAAGATGGTATCACTAGCGGTAATTTTAACAACACCTGCATTTCCTTGCCCTCTAGTCATACTATTCAGTTCAGCACCATCAGTGAGTAAAAGAGAGCCTGTAGTAATTTCGATGCCACCCGTGTTACCCACTGCATTGGTGGCTACATTGTTAAAAATACCACTGGGATATCCTTGGTTGTCCGTTCCATCAATGGAAATTGTATCACGCGCCACAATATTAATAACACCTGTATTTCCCTGTCCCGATGTCTGAGCTTGTATTTGAGTGCCATTCATAACAAAAAGTGAACCTGTAATAATTTCGATGCCACCCGTGTTACCTATCGCATCAGAGCCTACATTATTAAAGATAAAACTCTCACCATTCTCATCATCTAAGGAGACTGTATCAAGAGCAGAGATCCGAACGCTTCCTGCATTCCCCTCACCAAAAGTACTTGCAGAGATTCGTCCACCATTAGTAATAGAAAGAGAGCCTGTAGTAATTTCGATGCCACCCGTGTTACCCACTGCATTGGTGGCTACATTGTTAAAAATACCACTGGGATATCCTTGGTTGTCCGTTCCATCAATGGAAATTGTATCACGCGCCACAATATTAATAACACCTGTATTTCCCTGTCCCGATGTCTGAGCTTGTATTTGAGTGCCATTCATAACAAAAAGTGAACCTGTAATAATTTCGATTCCACCAGTGTTATTAATTGTTTTAGTTCCTGATCCTAACATATCGGCTCTAATCCACGAACTGTCTTTGAGATTGACCGTTTCAGTTGTACGAATAAGAACTTCTCCACCATCCCCTAAACCCAAGGTGTTGGCAAAAATGTATGAGCCTTGAGTTACGTCTAGTCGAGCCGCCTGAATTTGGACATCGCCTCCACCTTCACCACTAACATCAATAAAAGAACCTTGGGACAATAGAATATTCCCGAAATTTTGTAATCCTTCATATCCTAAAGCCCACCCTTTTTCTATAAGGTTTAGCTGGACTAAACTTTCTCCAGTAAGACTTCCAAGATCGATCCGTCCTTCTGTCCCGCCGAGAAAGGCTCCTTTTACAGCTACATATCCTCCTACAAGTGTTAAGGTTTTACTAGGCTGTACCTCTAAACTTGATCCTTGTACTAGAATATCTCCTGCTTGTTCTCGAAATCTTAAACCTATTGGAATGTTTACAGTTAATAAAGGTGGTGCATTAGGATTTGTCGCACTAAATTCAAAGTTATTATCGAATACTACACTATCCGCCGTTGCACCAATAAAAGCTCCTCGCAAATCTAAACGTGCATTTGGCCCAAAAATAATTCCACTCGGATTAATCAAAAATAAATTAGCATTTCCGAGGACGCCGAGTGTTCCCAAAATCTGAGAAATGTTACCGCCTGTGACTCGTGAAAAGATATTTTGAATCACTTCTGGATTGGCAAAATAAGCTCCTCTGCCCTCTTGGATGTTAAATTCACGAAAACTGTGGAATAAGTTACTACCTCGTGTGGCACCGCCTTCAATGACGTCACTGGGCGTATTTTTGATGGTGTCTGGTCGAGTTCTTGAACTTTCTGCACTAAGGCTGTTGTCGGGGATAATTTGTGCATATGTTATTCCATGATCGACTAAATTACTGATTATTGTGACAAATAAACCGAATATTAAGCGTGAGGATAGCTTATACATTTTTGATAAGGAATAAATAATATTTTTTTTATTTAAGTAAGAATTACTTAAATACTACTAATTAAAGCTTGTAATAAATATAAAATAATTCTAAAAGCGTCAATTAAAGCCCAAAAAAACTAAAATTTTACTCAAAAAGCGAATTTATAACCAACAATAAGAAAAAACAGTTAATTCCTTATACTACAAAGTTTACTGATGCTTGATTCATTAGTAGAATAGATAAAAATTAAGTACTTTTGTATTTAAAATTTACTTCTGTCTAGTTTTTGTAATTTCCTCTCTTTGTAGAAGAGGTCTATGATTACTCAATCAAAAGGGTATCAGCAGAAATAGTTATTTTTGTGTAATTGCGTAACCTGGATTTTCTGAGAAATAAGTAATCACAGGATAACTGAGTGTATAATATCCCATTTCTATAAAATTTAATATGGTTTTTCAACTCAAAAATAGTAGTTATTGTAAAAAACGGAGAAAATAGCCAATAGCTGCACCCAATAAGAGCGCGGAACCACTCACCAATCCCCAAAACCCTGCCTGTAACCACAATGGAATCATAGTAGAATTAGCTTTAAGCTTCAATTACTAGAAAATCTAACACGAGCTTTTTTTAATCAGCATCGAACCATAGAAATAATCGGTTTTCTCCTGCTACGCTTAATTTATAGAACGTTTTCACTTTTTTCAAAATGCTCTCATCCCTCGCCGCACAACTTCGACAATCTTTAAGTATTCTACAAAAACAAGATATCCAAACCGCAGCGCAAGCATTAGGAGTTAGCAAAATTCCCATTGGTGATGACTGTGCAGCTATTCCTGATGGTGATGGTTATTTATTGTTTGCAGCAGAGGGAATGTTACCCCAACTGATTGAAACTGATCCTTGGTTTGCAGGTTGGTCGGCAATCATGGTAAATGTGAGTGATATCTATGCAATGGGGGGTCGTCCTCTGGCGATCATCGATACAATTTGGAGTCAATCAACAAGCGATACAACACCTATTTGGGACGGCATGAAGGCGGCTGCCCAAGCGTACAATGTCCCTATTGTAGGGGGTCATACGAACTGTCATAGCCCTTATAATGCCCTATCTGTGGCTATTTTAGGACGTGCTAAACGATTAATTAGCAGTTTTAACGCCAAAAGTGGGGATTTACTCCTTGTTGTTACGGATTTTCGCGGGCAATCTCATCCAAATTATCCTTTTTGGAATGCGGCGACTAAAGCTGATCCGATTCAATTACGAGAAAACCTAGAACTTTTACCCTATTTATCAGAAACGGGTTTATGTGATGCAGGTAAAGATATTAGTATGGGAGGAATCATTGGAACACTATTGATGTTACTCGAAACTTCCCACTGTGGAGCGATTTTAGATTTAGATCGGGTTCCTTGTCCAGAAGAATTATCTCTAGAACGTTGGTTGATTAGTTTTCCGAGTTTTGGGTTTCTCCTAAGTGTGCGTCCAGAGAAAGTCGAAAAAATACGATCGCAGTTCCATACTTCTAATTTAATCTGTGAAGTCGTCGGAGAAATACAACCCACTCAGCAACTGATTTTACACTCCGAGCAAGAATCTATCGTATTTTGGGATCTATCTATGCAGAAATTCACAGGTTTTGCTTAAATTGAATGCGATCATGTTTATCACATAATTTTTACCCAGCTAGGAGAACTCGATATGAAAAAAATGAATTACAGTAAAGATGTGGACGTTTTATTAATTGAGCTAAATGAGCAGCCTATTGCATACGCCGAGGAAGAAGGAGAAACAATACTACATTATTCTGAAGATCATCAATTGGTTTTAATTGAAATTCTAGATTTTAAACACTCTCTCTCAGAACAAGCAAAGCAAGAACTTTTTACTGTTTAAGCGATCGTTCGGTTCCTTAGTTGATGAATGCCAACGTTAAAAATAGCTCTATTTACATACTCTACTAAACCGAGAGGCAGTGTTATTCATACTCTCGAACTCGCTCAAGCATTACATGAACTCGGTCATGATGTTTGTGTGTATGCTTTGGATAAAGAGGGTACAGGGTTTGATTATCCTCTGTCTTGTCCCTATCAATCGATTCCCGCGCGAACTGCACCTAATACGATTGATGTACTAATTCAACAACGCATTCAAGAATTTATCGATTTTTTATCTCAATCGCACTTGACATATGACTGCTATCATGCTCAAGACTGTATCAGTGCAAATGCTTTAGCTAAGTTAGTGAAAGACGAAAAAATTCCTCACTTTATCCGAACTGTACACCACATTGAAGATTACAGTAATCCTTATCTACAGCACTGTCAAGATCGCTCAATTCGTGATGCTGCTTTGTGTTTATGTGTGAGTGAATATTGGCAAACTCAACTACAGCAAGAGTATCAGATCAAGGCACCACGAGTCATCAATGCAGTTAATACACGTCGCTTTTCACCTATATTCGATGGCTCAGAATCTTTTTTTAAGCAACAATTAGGATTAAAAGGTTCACCGATTTATTTAACAGTGGGTGGGATTGAACCTCGAAAAAACTCAATTTGTTTACTCCAAGCATTCTCTTTTGTTTTACAAGAATATCCCAATGCTCAGTTAATCATAGCGGGAGGTGCCACACTTTTTGATTATCAGTCCTATCGGGATCAATTTTTTGCCCTTGCTGATGAATTAAAAATCGAGATTGGACATTCTCTTATTTTACCTGGAGTAATTCAAGATGCTGATTTACCGACTCTCTATCGTCTAGCTGATGCTTTTGTTTTTCCTTCGGTGAAAGAGGGATGGGGTTTAGTTATACTAGAGGCGATCGCTTCTGGTATTCCAGTAATTACTTCTAATCATGCTCCTTTTACTGAATTTCTTTCTAATACTCGAGCTTTTTTAGTTGATCCAACTTCATGTAATGCGATCGCTCATGCCATGCAATCAATTTTAGACCCAACTATAGCTAATTTGATCACCCACTCTCAAGCGGTTTTAGATCAATACACTTGGGAAACTTCGGCTAAAATGCACATTAATCACTATCAACAATTGCTTAAATCCTATGCCTGAAATCCGTTTTAAAATTCAATGGCCTGACGGTTCCCAAGATGTTTGTTATTCCCCTTCTCTAGTAGTTAAAGATTATTTTACTCCTGAGTGTGAATATGATTTAGAGGATTTTGTAGAACGATCGCGGACGGCTCTCCAAATTGCTAGCGATCGGGTTAAACTCAAATATGGTAGCCCCTGTGGTTTAGCTTTAGGACAACTCGAAGATATTATCATGAAATCTTCTGAGTATAAGAACTTCACGCAGCCTAAAGTACAAGTCATTCAGTTTATTGAATAAGTTGATTTAACGTATTTCAGCATAAAAGCGTTTGAGGTAAACGGGAGGAACGCCTAAACCCCAGAGAATACCAATAAAAAGATAGATAAAAATTGCTTTAAATGGCCCCCAGTGAGCCACTCGACGATCGTACTGTACGATTAACTTGAGCGATCCTACCGTAGCGTATCAGTTTTTCGCATAGATCAGCTTCTTCCATTATGGGCCAAGTTGGATCGAAACCGCCGCAAGCTTGAAAGTCACAACGGCGACAAAAAATCACCTGATCCCCAAATAACAGCCGTAGACCTTGGGAAAAAGCAACAGGACGGAATACGAAAGGGATCAAGTAAGTTTTAATTGTGTTAAGTATCGTAAATTCCCAACGAGTGCGGGTTATCCCCGTCATCAGCGAGATAAAACCACCCCCTGTTATAGTTGGATCAGCTAAAGTACGATCGATGATACTAACCAGATCATCAGGTACAAATGTATCGGCATGGAGGAAACACAAAACATCGCCTGTCGCTGCTTCTGCGCCTAAATTCATCTGTACTGAACGACCTTTTTGCTGAGAAATCATGACCGATATGGCTTCATCTTGCGCGATGGCAACGGTTCCATCTTGACTACCTCCATCAATGACAAAGATTTCCCAAGCAGGGGGATCTAAGATACTTAAGTTGCGGAGAGTCTGTCTGATGGTTGTTGCTTCGTTTAAGGTCGGGATAATGATGGAAACACGAGTCATGTATCCCTCATTACTGCGGATTGCTCTTAGCGGCTGTATCCTTTTCTGGGTATCCGAGTAGAGTACGACTAGCTGCCATGACTTCAGGTGCAGCAAGGACAATTGAAACCAAAGAGCAGAACGTTGCCACCTGACAATACTCACAAAATGCTTTGTTTTCGCTCCATTCTTCACGCGCTAATTCAGCAGAAAGGATACCATCAAACACTAGCTTAATTCCCATCGCAATAGGGATCAGTGGGTTACGTCGCGCACGATCTAAACCACCCATTGAAGCTAACCAAGCAGTCAGACCATAATTAACCATCATCAAGGGGCCATCTGGGGAATTAAAGCGACTATAAGCATAGTTAGAGGCATCAACGCGATCAGCATCAAAAATAGGGACAGGTGGATCGGGTAAATGACTGATAACCCCCGTTTGGTACAGAGTAACCAGTTGTCCCATTGAGCCACCGAGCATAGACAAACCAATGATCCATCGCCGACGGGTCATATGGGGGTCTTGTCCTTGACGCAGTTCTTGACTTAATTGTTTGGGTTCCATGTCGTCTCGATCCTAAAAGTTTATCTGGTTTGTCATTGCTTTTATGTAGCTGACTTTTAATATCATTTTTCAAAAGTTATGCAAGAGATAGAAAGGTAGAGACGCGCCATGGCGCGTCTTTACAGAGGTTTGGTGTTTCTTACGATTATTGAAAATTGGTATAAGCTATCAAACGAAAATTTTTCTTTCCTCTGACTAAAGAAGGAATCACTCAATGGATTTAACAATTATTAATATTTTGAAAAACTTATCATATCTAAAAGCAATTCAAACGTCTGAACTGGTTCAAAAACTAATTTTAGCTTCATAATAATAAAAACAAGTCATTAAAAAACGGATAAACATTTATGGAACTCAATGGAATGGAATTAGTTTTATTGACAATCTTCAACGGAGCAGTTTGTGTTCTTTTACCCCGTGTTATTAACTTAAATTGGTCAAGAAAATTTTAGTTAATTTTTGTAACTAAACTATTGCGTAATTTGTCAATTTACTCTAGGTAATTTGAAATCAGTTCGTTAGTTATTTCACAGGCTTTGTGATCAGCTTCTATCTAAAGTGGAGCCAGAGGACACCCGTTAAAAACAGCCTTGCAAGCATTAACGTTTTAACGGGTGCGACTTTCACGCATTCGCGGAGATGAATGGCGACCAACATAAAACCGACCGTAGCGAGACATCTACACAGTTGACGCGGTGTGTAGAAAATATTACAATACGAGTAATCAACAATCGAATAATTATGCTTACTTGTAATTATCAGTTTAAGTTAAAACCAACTAGGCAACAAATTATCGAGATAGAAAATTATCTCACGGCTTGCCGTAAAGTTTGGAATTATGCTTTAGCTGAACGTAAGGATTGGAGCAATTCACGAAAAAGTAATATAGATAGATGTTCTTTAGAAAAAGAGTACATTATTCCTGCTGATGCGCCTTATCCTTCATATAAATTACAAGCAGCATTTTTAACAGAAGCTAGGAAAGCTTTTGCTGATTTAAAAGACATAAACGCTCAAGTTCTTCAACAAGTGCTACGTCAATTAGACAGAGCATTTGTTGAAATGAAATCTTTGAATAAAGGATTTCCCCGCTTTAAGAATAAATATAGGATGAAGTCTTTTGTATTTCCTCAATTTAAAACTAATCCAATTACTAATAACTGCATTAAATTACCTGGAATTGGATTAGTTAAGATGAACTTATCAAGACCTATCCCCCAAGTATTTATTCTTAAGCAAGCTAGAGTTATTAGAAAAGCTAATGGTTATTTTATTAATCTTTGTTTTCAAGCAGAGGTTAATGTCCCTGAGCCTTTTCCTCACGGCAACCCGCTAGGAATAGATATCGGCTTAGATTATTTTGTAGCTACTTCTAACAATGAACTGATTAAAAGACCTAGATTTTTCAACCGTCTTCACGGCAAGCTGAAATTGCTGCAACGAAGATTAAAGAATAAAAAACTAGGTTCTAACAATCGTCATAAGTTAAATCAAAAAATAGCCAAGTTACATCAAACCATATCTGATACAAGGAAAGATTTTCACTATAAATTAGCCCATCGTCTTTGTGATGATAATGGGATGATATTTGTTGAAAATATTGATTTTAAATCTTGGTCTAGAAATCTGCTTTGTCAACATAATCTTGACGCAAGTTTTGGACAATTTTTTGAGATATTGTCTCATGTCTGTTGGAAAAGAGATGTGTATTTTGCCAAAGTCGATAAAAATTACACTTCACAAATTTGTCCAAATTGTGGAGTTCATACAGGGAAAAAACAGTTAAGTGAAAGAATACATACTTGTCCTGAATGTGGGTTTAGTTGTAATCGAGATTTTGCAGCTAGTTTAGTCATAAGAAATAGGGGAGTCAGTGCAGTCTTGGGGTCTCCCCAAGTAGAGCAACTGACGTGAATAAGTGCGGTCGGGCAGTCCGTACTAGAAAATGCTTGTGGAGATGGTCTAACGGGGTTTGATAGTAATATCAAGCTAGTTAAGAATCTGTGAAACAAGAATCTCCCGTCTCAGTCGTAGACTAGACGGCGAGAGTGTCAAGGGATTGTTTACCCAGAAAACTTGACCAACAAAAATAGATCAATTTATCCGTTGTAGAAATTTGTATCGATCAATGTGCTTAATTGACCTTCCGTCGCGGGGTTTTGCGTCGTTTTTGAATCGCTTCAGTTTTCGGTTGACTATTATTTGAGCCATTTGTTGCGCTCTCGAAGAGATCCGCTTCGCGGTGCGCTTCATTAACGATCGGTATTGTAAAATGAAACTGACTACCTTGATTTTTTCCCTCGGATACCGCCCAAATTTCGCCGCCCCAACTTTGGACAATTTGCCGACAAATCGCTAATCCTAGACCCGTTCCCCCGATACTTCTGCGTAATGCGCCTTCTTCTTGGTAAAAACGCTCAAATACTGTCTCAAGTCGATTTGGTTCAATGCCTCGACCCGTATCCATTACCGTCACCTCTAACGCTTGTAGATTCGCTTGAGTGACATCAATCGTGATACTGCCCTCAGAACTGGTAAACTTACAAGCATTATCCAACAGTTTTGATAAGACTTCTACCACCCATTCCCCATCAGCTAAGACCAGAGGTAAATCATAGGAAACATGATTCTCAATCTTGGGTAGAGTACTTTCTAAATTACGAGCGCGAACATGACTTAAGGACAATTCAACGCATTCAGAAAGTGATAGAGGTTCGGGATGCCATACGACTCTACCGCTTTCAAGCTGTGAGAGGGTTAAAAAATCTTGAATCAATTTTCGCATCCGTTCGGCATCATGTAAAGCAGTATCAAGCATCACTTGACGCAATTCTGGAGACATATCGGGTTCAGTAGCCAAACTTTCTAAACAAACCTGAATCGTTGAAAGGGGGGTGCGTAATTCATGACCTGTAATTGCAACTAAATTAGAACGAGTTCGATCTAATGCTTCTAACTGCTCATTCAAATCTTGTAAACTAGCATAAGCTTCGGCCTGAATTAAAGCCACCCCGACTTGAGTCGCAACCGCATCGACTAGAGAAATATCTTCACTTTTCCAAGAAGTCGGAACAGGGCCGCAATGATGGAGTTCCACCATTCCCAGTAACCGTCCCTGATAGAGAATTGGCACCAGTAGCCAGGAAAAAATCGAACAGCTTTGGACTAAATTTTGCAGGAATTCAGAAGAATCTGGCTCAGAACGGTCAATAATTCGAGGATCATGGAAGGCATCATCAATACTAACCGACTCGCGTAGTTCTAAAATTTCTTCAAATAGAGGATTATTTTTTAAAGGCCAGTTTCTCCCTTTAATTGAACCAATGCCATCATTTAAAAATTCATGTTTAATCGTTGCTGTTACGTCATTTTCATTACAGCGATAGACCAAACAGCGACAAACTCCTAAACCTTCGCCTAATTTTTGTACGGCTACTTGTAAGATTTCCTCTGTGTCGAGAAAACGACGAATTGCACTGGTGATTGAATTGATTAACCGTTCTTTTTGTTCTTTAGAGGCTAGAGAACGATTTGCTTTTAAGATTTTGTATTGTCCTGCTTGGAGATAGGTGACTAATCTTTGAACAAATGGATCGGGATGATCATAAGATAGTTGAATTGAAGCTGTTTTTAGGAGATTGCCGTCTAAATAAATACGATTGGCTTCTGCGATTTTGTTAGCTAATTCAGGTCGATACACTAAAATTCGATTTAAAACAAGTTTAGCAGCGATTTGGGTAACAGTCCGATCGCTCGTCCAAATTCCCTCAAAACGGCGGCTATTATCCATCGCGGTTTCGATTTTTTCTTGTTCAAAAATTTGAGTTCTTTCGCGACAAATTAGACAGCTTGCATAGTGTTGTCCAATAACGATCAGATGCCATTCTTCGGCGAGTCCGTCATCGTCTGTAAAAGCGACAGTTTCATAAATATCAGAACGATTACTAAATTCGGTATCAGGAGCCGCTAAGACGTATACTTGTGGTGTTTGATTGGCAATTCGTTGATAGCGATGAGCTTCCTGACGATAAAAACGTTCACGCTGAAAACTGGCGATAACCAAAGGTTGATCCGCTTCGGCTAGTACCTGATCTTCCATCGCGTGCGAAAGAGCCGTTAAAGAAGCTTTAAAGTACATTTGCGGTCGCCAATTCGGGATGAATTGCAACAGTTCTGCTAAGACAGACGTTGAGATGCTCATCTAAAATGTTTTTCCCTATGCCATAAAGGCGAAATGGCTTTAAGAAATTATCCTGTTTAATAGAGTAGTGTTTAGAGCGTCAAAAGGCCAAGACAATCTCCAAAAAACTTATTCTTGTTCTATTGAGACGGGGCCTGGGTGTTACAATCGTTTCAAGTTCATGATAACAAAGTACATAAAACAATTATGATTTTACCTGGCACAACTGTACGAGTCATTAACCCCGATGATACTTACTATCGTTTTGAAGGATTAGTACAACGGCTCAGTGATGGTAAGGTTGCTGTCCTTTTTGAAGGGGGAAACTGGGATAAACTGGTCACTTTCAAATTGTCAGAATTAGAAGAAGTCGTCCTTACCCCAGCCAAGAAAAAGTAAAGAAATGCGCTTAACTTTACCGCAATTCACTAGCGATCGCCGTCAACCGAATCATATTGCCGAAGTCATCGAAACGGCAAGTACAGGCTTTTTAGCCCAATGTTTAGAACCTGAAGAATTAAGTTTTCCTGTGATGCCTCCGTTTGGCAGTTGGGTTAAAGCTTATGATGAGGAATCAGGTAATAAGGTGGTTGGTGTCGTGACTTTTGCGACGACTACACCTATTGACTCGGTACATCGGGCGCGGGCTTTAGGTTTATCGCTTTCTGAATTGCGGGAACAACAGCCCCAAATTTTTGCGATGTTAAAAACCGAGTTTCGGGCGGCTATTGTTGGCTTTGAAACGTCTTCGGGTTATCAAAATGGCAATTCTGGACGTTTAGGAGAAGTTTATCAATATTTACCCCCACGTCCGCCCCAAATTCACCAAGCCGTCTATCAATGTGAACCAGTAGAAGTAGTACACTTTAGCGAACAGTTAGAGTTTTTAAGAATTTTACTACAAGTTCGAGAAAGTCCCCCAGAAGCGTTGGCAGCCGCATCCATTCGAGATATCTATCAACTTAGAAGTGCGGATCGTCAATGGTTGGTGAAAGTGGGTAGACAGTTAAGTATACTCCTAAAGGATGATTACGATCGCTTACGATATATCCTAAGTCAAATTCATCTGTAAGCAGAAGACTCTAAACTGATTTAATAATAATGGGACTGCTTCAACCCAGAGTATTTAGAGATGAAAATGATGTGGATGCGAAAACAAAATAAAACTTTTAAAGACTGGTTTTGGCCATTTTGGCCACTCGTTCCCATCTATCCTTATAGTCAACGGCGAACACTTCGTCAAGAAATCATTAGTAATACGATTTGGACGTTTGAGCAGTTACAGGGAATTTTTTATGTTGTGGTTCCCATTCGCATGACGGTTATTAAACTAGCAAAAGGTGGTTTATTAGTCTATGCACCCGTAGCACCGACTGATGAATGTATCAGATTAGTCAATGAATTAGTCGAAGATCACGGCGATATTAAATATATTATTCTACCGACGATTTCCGCTGTAGAGCATAAGGTTTTTGTCGGGCCATTTGCCCAACGTTTCCCTAAAGCTCAAGTTTATGCTTCACCGTATCACTGGAGTTTTCCCATTAATCTCCCTTTGAGTTGGTTAGGATTTCCGCCAGATAGAACAAATATATTACCAAAAGATAGTAGTGAGGTTCCCTTTGCCGATGAGTTTGATTATCGAATTTTGGGGCCGATTTTTTTAGGGCCAGGACGTTTTGCGGAAGTGGCATTATTTCATAAACAATCAAAAACTTTACTGTTGACTGATACGATCGTGTCTGTCTCTACTGAACCTCCCGCGATTATTCGACTCGATCCTTACCCATTGCTGTTTCATGCGAAAGATAGTGCATTTGACCTAATGCCCAATAACATCGAAACTTACCGCAAAGGATGGCAACGGATTTGTTTATTCACCTTCTATTTTCGTTCTAGTGTCTTGGAAGTTCTACCTTGGGGACAAGTCTTTCGGAATGCTCCAAAAGCCGCAGAAAAGTCTAAAAAAGCTTATTTTGGTCTATTTCCCTTCCAATGGCGAGAAAATTGGTCACAGTCTTTTGAAGCATTGCGTCGAAACGGTGAACCATTCGTTGCACCCATCCTACAGAATTTAATTTTAAACCGTGCGCCTCAAGAAACCTTAGCTTGGGCTGATCAAGTGGCACAATGGGACTTTAATAAAATTATTCCTTGTCATTTTGATGTACCCATTTCCGCAACTCCCAAACAATTCCGCCAAGCCTTTAATTTTTTAGAAAAAGCTTCGGTGAGCAATAATAATTTTATCGTGATCAAAGATGAGGAATTTATCAATGATCTTGAGAATAAATTAGAAAAAACGTGGCTACTTCCACCCGCACAACCTAAGATATAATGGTCATCCATCAAGAAATCTTTTACCATCAAAAGAGATAGAGGAGATCAACAGACTCTAACTCGATTAAGTTGAATTTTTCTTTTGTTCCCTTATCCAAAACTCAGGTTACAGCTTAACTTGCGTTGAGTAGTGTAATCCTTTTATCATGTTCAAATTTAGCAAAAATTGGTCAAAAGATTTTGATATTTCTGTTGTTTTTATCCTAATTACCGGGTTATTATTTCGAGGAGCGATCGCTTATTGGATTGCCCCTGGTTATGATGAATCTTATTACTATATTTATAGTCATCAACTCAATTGGAGCTATTTCGATCATCCCCCTATGGTCGCTCTATCAACGGGTTTGGGGACTTGGTTGACGGGTATTGCCAATCAATTTACGATTCGTTGGGGAGCTTTGCTTTTATATACTGGCAGTTTATGGCTACTGTATTTGACAGGAAAACGTCTTTTTAATCCTGATGTTGCTAAACTAACCCTGATTATTGCTTCAATTATTCCCGTGTTTGGGATTGTTTTTGGCATCTTTACTTTACCTGACGCACCCTTAATCTTCTTTTGGTCAGCCAGCTTTTATTGTGCCGTCTGCGAATTTTTTAACTATGCCGATACACCTCCTCACCCCTATCGTCCGACTTATCGTCTAGCGATTTTAGGGATTTTGGTCGGACTCACTTGCTTGAGTAAATATCATGGCTTTTTCATCGGATTAGGATTTGTGATTTTTTGCTTGACAATTCCTCAATATCGTGCTGTATTTCGTTCGAGCTGGCTTTGGTTAGGCTTAGGATTATTCATCATTACGCTGTTTCCTCTGTGGTATTGGAACTTACAACATGATTGGGTATCTTTTGGGTTTCATCTTTCCAAACGTTTCCAAACGCCTAAATCGTTTAATATTCTAGGCGTATTGGGTGTGTTATTGGGCAATATTCTGATTATGTTTCCGACTTTAGGGCTACCGATGGTGTGGCTGATGGCAAAAAATTTAAGGCAACAAATCCCTACTTTTTTTTCAAGAAAAGCCCTGATTGATCGAAGTGATCTAGAAAATCGACAATGGCTAATACTTTGTGTATCGGTGCCGCTTATTGTTGGATTTAGTTTAGTTGGTGGGTATTACTTTGTGACTCCAACTTGGGCAGTACCAGGCTTTTGGACACCGACTTTACTACTTGGTTACTGGATGGGACAAAAGTCAAAACGATGGACATATAAATGGTTAAAATATTCGGGAATAACGATCGTTACTTTATTATTATTGACGTTACTGCATCTCAATTTAGGCATTTTCCAGAAACCGAGTCAATATGGAATATTTGGGGGAATTATCTCACCTAGATATGATCCTTCAACAGAGGTTTTAGATATTACACCATTACAGCAAGCTTTTGTCGATTCGCCTGTTTTTTCGGAGGCTTTAGCCAATTCTCAGTTTATTTTTACACATCTTTACTTTCTAGGTGGGTTAATTGATCTCGCTATTCATCCCCTCAAACCGATTCCAGTATACTGTTTTTGTCGAGATCCCCGAGGCTTTGCTTTTTGGTATGAGCCTAAAGAATGGTTAGGAAAAAATGGCTTATTTATTACGAATAAACGATTTGTAGAATCCCCTGAAGTCATTGACCGATATCGCCCTTATTTTCAAGAATTTCAGAAAATAGGAGAGATTCCCATCAAACGCGGGGGTGTTGTGACTAATATCTTTTATGTTTATCAGGGTCGAAATTTTTTGAAGGTCTATCCGTAGTAGAGACTCGCCATGGCGAGTCTCTACCCAAGATTCTATTTAAGGTTTTTTAAATTTACTCCAACCTGCATATTTTGCTTTACTTCCTAATTCCTCTTCAATACGGAGGAGTTGGTTATATTTAGCAAGACGTTCACCACGACAAGGTGCGCCCGTTTTGATTTGTCCAACATTGGTCGCGACGGCTAAATCTGCGATAAAATCATCGGGGGTTTCTCCAGAACGATGACTCATCATACAGGTATAACCCGCATCGACAGAAATTTTAATCGCTTCTAAGGTTTCAGTAACTGAACCAATTTGATTCACTTTGATTAGAGAACTGTTACCTACTTGATCCGCGATCGCCTTTTTGATAATGCTAGGATTAGTCACAAAAGCGTCATCTCCGACTAATTGTATTCGGTTGCCTAAACGCTCTGTCATCAGTTGCCAACCTTTCCAATCTTGTTCACCCAAACCATCTTCAATGGAAATAATCGGATATTGATTGATCCAACTTTCCCAGAGATCGATCATTTCTTCTGTGGATTTTTTACTTTTATCGGATTTGAAAAACTCATAGCTACCATCTTCACGGTAAAGTTCGCTGATGGCTGGATCTAAAGCTAGACAAATATCTTCACCTGCTTTAAAACCCGCTTTGGCAATCCCTTCTAGGATATATTCGAGCGCTTCCGTGTTGGTAACATTTGGTGCAAAACCACCTTCATCTCCGACCCCTGTGCTGTATCCTTTAGATTTGAGGATTGATTTAAGAGTATGAAAGACATCAGCACCCATCCGTAGCGCATCACTAAAGGTTTGAGCACCCACAGGCACGATCATATATTCTTGAAAATCAATTACATTATCGGCGTGTGCGCCACCATTGATGATATTAAAGCAGGGAGCAGGTAAGAGAATCGCTTCATCTCCCCCTAGATATTTGTAAAGGGGTAACCCTGCCGAGTTAGCTGCTGCACGGGCTACCGCCATCGAAACGCCTAAAATAGCATTAGCACCTAAATTTGATTTGTATTCGGTGCCGTCTAGTTCTAACATCTTATGATCGATGGATGTTTGATTGCTTGCATCCATGCCTTTAAGAGTCTCTGCGATCATTCCATTGACGTTACTAACTGCTTTGAGAACGCCTTTTCCATCGTATCGTTTTGGATCTCCATCTCTTAATTCTAGAGCTTCGCGGGTTCCTGTCGATGCGCCAGAAGGAACAGCCGCCCGTCCTTTGTTACCGTCTTCGAGAATAACATCTACCTCAACGGTGGGGTAACCGCGAGAATCTAAAATCTCTCTTCCGTGAATCTTGGTGATAGCTGTCATAATATTTAGTCTTGGTGTATCTAAATAACTACACTATCAAATAGTTGCGTTAAATGAGTATTAGGATTTGCTTAAATTTTTTGGCAATTGTAACTATCTACAATTAATGTAACTCTAAAAAAGTAGACAAGATAAACTCACACCACAAAATCTAATTTTTTAATTGGTTTGATTAAACTCTAAAATCTGTTCTGCTGTGACTTGTGGTTTTTCTAGATGGGGAACATGACCACATTCAGTAATCCACACTAGCTTACTATTAGGAATTAATTTTTTAAATTTTGTTGCATCCTTAATTCCTAAGATTTTATCGTTTTCTCCCCATAAAATTAAGGTGGGTTGTTTAATTGCTGAAATTTTATCTAAAAATGAACCATATCCTCCACTTTTAGTAAAAGCAATCAGGGCCTTATTCCAGTTCTCACATTGTAAATGTAAGGCGGCACAGAGTTGGGCATCCAAACTGGCAAAGGTTTTATCATAGTAGGCAGCTTTACTAATTGATCGCCTGACTGAAGGATTTTTTAAAAAAGTAGTGGCAAAAAAGTCAAGGGGATAAAACATATATTTACCTAAAATCGGCGGTTTGGCTAATCCAGCACTATCGATTAAAACCAATTTCTCAATAGCTTCGGGATAGGTTAAGGTAAAATCTAAAGCTGTTGCACCTCCCATTGAAGCACCGACTAAAATCACAGGACGTTGGATAAAAGTTTTCCAAAAAAAATATAAATGGGTTTTAATCGTTTCGGGTGTGACGGGTACATCTAAACGTCTTTCACTAAAACCAAATCCTAATAAATCAACAGCCCATGTTTCGTGATCTTGTGCCAGAATCGGCAGTAAACGGCGATATTCAAATAAAGAACTATCAAAACCATGTAATAACAAGATGGGTGTTCCTCCTGCTCCTTGTTGTATATAGGTTGTTGCGATCGCGTTGGAACTAATAAGAGTTTGAAGAGAGATCACCTGTATCTGTTTGGCTAGATTGATTGAGGTAGATTCGGTTAGATTATTGATCGCTTCAAGAAGAAAGGGAATACTGGTCACAAGATGCACTAATCATAAAAACATACTACTATTCTGACAAATTTCGGTCTTTAAGGCATCCATTCCAAAACAATACCAAAACGATTATCTTTGGCTTCTCGCGAGTTTTGAGCCTGAATATCCGCAGCTAGACGAAGTTTAGGGGTTAAAGCATATCCTACCGAAAAACTGGTTATCCCAACTTCATTACTTGACCCTGGAGACACAAAACTTTGAGTGACTGAAATATCAGCCGCGCCATTGCGAGAGAGCGGTAACATTAACTTTAATCCCACATTCACGCCATCGGTAGAATAGTGGTTTGTTTCGATATAACGATATCCGACGACAGGGGCAATATTAACAGGATAACCTAGGGGTAGAATATAATATTGCAAATCGGCTCCGACACTTTCCCGTTTGCCATTAAAGGAAGTTTGATAATCTCCTCTAATTGTTAATCCTGTTTTACCAATAAATACATCTTCTACCCCAAAATTGATCCCTGCTGAGTCATCCGATGAGGGAAAGTGAGAATAGCCTAATCTTAAACGTGTCCGAAAAGCGGGATCATGTTTAATATCTTCTAAAACATTCGGTATTTCTTTTAACCAACGTTGTAAAACTGGACTATCTTGAATAATTTCAGGTTTAATATCAATAGTTTGGTCTTCTGTAGTTTGGCTTCTAACTTGATGAGGGATGAAAATATAAAATATTCCAAGAAAAATAAAAAACTTTTTTTTAAATTGTTTCATTGTTTTGAGAAATTTTTGTTTTTTGGGTTTGGAAACCAAACCCCTACAGGTTACGCATCAACAAATTTAACAGCCGTTCCACAGGCAGCAACCATTAACATATTACCGCCATTACTAATCCCAATCGATTCATAATCAATATCGACGCTAATAATAGCATTAGCCCCTAAGGATTTTGCTGAATCAATCATTTCATTTATGGCTGTTTCTCTAGCCTGACGTAAAGACCGTTCATAACCTCCAGAACGTCCACCAACAATATCACGAATTCCTGCAAAAAAATCTTTAAAAATATTCGCGCCTAAAATGGCTTCTCCATTCACTAAACCACAATATTGAATAATTTTTTTGCCTTCAATTGAAGGAGAAGTGGTTACAATCATTAACAAATACTCCTCTTGAGTCAAGTGTCAGACAATTACAATTACAACGTCTACTGAATAAGCTTAACTGTTTATGCTTAATTGTCATTAAAATAGATTATTTGCATCAATAGCTAATTCACCCAATGATAGGGAAGCTGTTATACCATTTCCATCTATTAAGATAACAGATTAATTGTAGGGATAGAGAAACCAAATTGACCAGCCGTACCATCCCAGAACGAAAATTAGACTTAAGGTGGCTAGAATGATTAGATTCATCAATCTTCTCATTTTGAATAATGATTTGATTAGAGTTAAAAAATTGGGTTTAATGAAAGCGCGATCGCTCAAAAATAAAAAATTTCATGGAATCTCTTGAAAAGAATAGCTGCTTTAATCGAGAACAAGTTTTTGCAACACTACCAAATTTTATCTTTTGCCCCTACTGAACTGCCTAATCTGGCATTCGCCACAGACGAATCGCATCACCACCTGAGACTAAAATCTTCCCATCAGGGCTGAAGGCGAGTGCTGTAAGTCTTTTCTGGCGGCTTTGGATCGTCCTTGGAAAAAAATACTTAGAGGACAAGTTATCGATGCGCCACAGTACCAGGTGCCAACGATCAGGTGGAGAGAAATCTGGAGCAGGCATGATCCCTGGGCCCCCTCCACCCGTCCTGTAGGTTGCTGCTAGGTAACGACCGTCGGGGCTAAAGCCATAATCAAGCAGAGACCCATCGAACCATAGCACCAATGGGCCGAGAAGGGTGTCATCAGAAAGCCGATAGAGTCCGAATTGCTGCCAGGGACTCTGCTCGTAACCGCCTAAAATGTCAATCGCCAGCAGTTGCCCGTTCGGGCTGAACTTGGGACGACCGTCGCTCTCCAGTTCGCGGAGAAGGGTGCCGTCGCCTAGGCGGTAGAGGGCGATCCGCCCATCGGTACCGCCGCTCAGGGCGAGGATCTGACTATCGGGAGAGATGTCGCAGTGGCGGTTGTAGCCGTAGCCGTTGAATTGGTGGGAGAGGCTGTAGAGAAGCTGGCCGTCGGCTACGCGCCAAGCATCTGTCCCACCCACTACCCCAGTGATGAGGGTCTGCCCGTCTTTGCTGAAGATAAGGGTGTTGACTCTTGGGGCCTGAGGTTCGAGCCTTGTTACCCTTAAAGTATGCAGCAGTTGTCCGTCATCGGTACGCCAGATGAAAATTCGTCCCAACCCATCACCTGCGGCAATTAAGGAACTATCTGGGCTGAATGCCAGGCTGGTAATATAAAAGGCATCGAGGGTGCGGACAACTTCTCCATCGGGAAAGCTGTGCAGCTTGACGGTGGTTTTCTCGGTAAGATTCAAATTGCCAATTTTGCGCTCTTGATAGGGGCCATCTGGGGAGGCGAGTAATTTCCCGTTCGGGCTGATGGCAATCAGGTTGCTCCCGTAGGGCCAGGTCTGCATTTCTCGCACTCCACCCATCGACCAGCCGTACCAGCCAAGAACGAAAATCAGACTTAAGGTGGCTAGAATGATTAGGTTCATCAATCTTCTCATCTTGAATAATGATTTGATTAGAGTTAAAAAATTAGGAAAAATGAGGGCGCGATCGCTCGAAGCTAATGCCTCCGAACGCACCCCAAGCGTCGTTTCCTCCCTTACCTGTAAGCGTATCCCTATTTTGAAGGCCAATAATAATATCATTGCCATTAGTACCAGTAAGGGTGTCTCGACGGCGCGTTCCCTTGATAGTCTTGCCAGTAGGAGGGGCGCTCAGGGTCAGGGTCGTTTTCGCCACAGGACTAAGGCGTTTTGAGAACTTGCTGATAGTTAGCGATCGTGTCAGTCCCATTGAGGGTTAAAGTATGAGTAGCGGGATCATAGGCAACCGTGATCTTTCCGACCGAGGTAGCCTTGAGGGTTTCCAGTGACCCATTTTGAGGATTGATCAGGGTAATCGTAGCACCTTGTAAGTTTGGGGAGTCTGAGTCAGTAAGCACCACTGAAGAGCCAACAAGGGCAACCGTTGCGCCTAGAGTTCCAGTCGTGCTGAAATCGATGCCTTCAGCAGCACCATTAAGATCGAGGATAGGGGCGTTATTGATCGGAATGTTAAAGGTTTTTTGTTCTCCAAGAGCGAGAAACCCTTCAAGTTCGATGCCTCCAGGGCTGGCTGCTGTCTCTAGGGAAACCGAAACAAAATACTCTTCTCCTAAACCTGTTAATTGCAGTTGGAATGGCCCCTCGACAGAATCGGTAAACAACCCAATGCCGTCTTCTTCTCCTAACCATACACTGTTAGGAATTTCAGTAATAGGGCCAGTTTGCTGAGTGTATCCCAAGCGACGACCACTGCCATCAACGAGAAACCCTTCGACTGGATCGAATAGGATGGACGTAATCTGAGTGGCGGAATTATAATTAAGAGTTGCTAGATTGGTAGATATTTGGTTTTCGTTTAAACTAACACCGAGAGTATCAAGAATTAGCTTCTGAACATCGATGTTGGATACCAGACTATTGTGATCTACCGAGTCATTGGTGTTATCACCTTTGGCGAAATTCTTTAGTTCAATGTTCCCTTTTGGATAGGCGAGAAATGTTCCCGCAGCCGAGAGCAACGGAACAGTTTTATCTCCCTGATTGACAGCATCGTTATTAATAATCTTTGCTGCCTCGCCTACTTTGTCATCGTACCAAATTCCCTGTGGAACTGTTGGGATCAAATCATTGAGTTTGAGGACAGTACGCTTCGGAAGAAGATTAACGAATGGTATTAGATAGTCCGGCTTATCTTTCTCCCAAACAGCATCTCGTGTTTTTTCGTTGGTTCCATAGATAACGCTGACTTGATTAACTAGGTTTGCGAAAAGATTAGGATCGCCACCTCCTGCTAGAGAATCAAAGCCATTATTAAGATCCAAAAGCAATGTATTTCTCTGACTAGGGTCAATACTCTCGATCGTTCTTAAGGTATTAATGGAGTCGTTTTTACCTCTAAAAAATGGGTACGTTGCCAGTAGAGAACGAACTGTAGGCACGTACTGCTCAAGGAAGGAACAGGATTGATTACACCATTAAAATTAGGATCTGGGTTGCCATTGAATGAGATCGTTGCTCCTTTGTTAACTTTTTCATAAGCCAACCGAGTGATATGTTTCAATAATATCGAACCCGCACCACTAATAAAGTTATTATTAAGAGGATTCCACGCCAGAGATGCACCGCGATTAGGCACACCGAGCATGAAAAAGTTATTTACCTCTGGCAGGTTTGTATTGATAACATTTCCGTTATTATTTTGAAAGGAGAAGGACTGTCCGTAGGCATCGCTTTGGATGTAGCTTCTCGCAACCAGTCCTCCTGTACTGTGAGCTATGAGATCAACAGAATCCAGTTTTGGAATTTCATTTTCAGGAATCCCAGGAAATTGACTCCTCCATCCTTTTACAGCCTCTTCCATCCAAAACGCCAGTTGATCGACAGCATATTCGTAAGTATCATCTGTCATTTCTGCCACAGAACGATCAATCTTTCCATCAACTGACCCATCAATCGGCCCTGGATTGAGTCGCCAGTCATAGGTAGCAATAAACAGATTCACTCCCTCTATATAGCCCGCACGTTTTAAGGTTTCAATCAAATCGTCGTAGGTATGAAGGATTGGCTCGATTTCCATCTCTTCAGGCGACACGCCTCGATTGAGCAGCCAATTTTTGAACTCCCCAGTTTTTGGCAAAGAGCCACCAATACCTGGCAAGAGCAAAATAGGTTTTAGCACAGGATTAGCGCGGACGATCGCCTCTTGTGATGTTGAAGTCTTGAACCAGAAAGCCACTTGACTTTTATTATTCACAGGATCGTAAATGTTTAGATCTTGAATCACTCCTGTGAGAGCAGGCGATACGCTCTTAGCATCTTTGCCAACTTGGGCCACGATGTTGGACTGGATGTGATCGATTTTTGAGTTTGATAAAGATACTGCAAATTTGCTGGAGAAAAGACTCTCTTGCCCATTATTAAAAGCTAAATAGGCAACGGTTCCCAGATTTTTGTCACTAAAGCTTTTATAGCTAACTCCGACGCGTTCATCAGTAGCAAAGCTGGTAATTAGACCTTTGTCTTCACCTAAATCGACTTTTCCATTGTTATTCGTATCCTCATGAGTTTCCCCAGGATCTAAATACCCGTTGCCTGCCAGTCCAGCAATTCGTGTAATTTTTCTGATTCCCGAACCTAGATCAATACTTGCGAAGATCCCTGGGCCGGGAGTTAGGCTGAGAGCCGTAGCAGCAGCATCGTTTAATTCTCCATAAAAGGTAATTACTTTTCCATCATCGCTGATTCCAGGGGCGAGTCCCACTGCATCGAAACCAGAGCTACTGTTAGCAATGCTTTCTACAGCATTTAATTGATAGTCGTACAGCGTGATTGATGACGAAGGATCTCTGACAACAATATTTCCGTTATCAGCAATCATCGGACGAGCATTCCCTGTTGCTAGGAGTCCTTCGTTGTAGGTTCTCCTATTTAAAAAATCGACTCCTTTTAGGGTTGCGAGTGCAATGAAAGGAAACTGTCCTTTAGGAGTGGCGAGGAATACTGCCAGACCATTATTATTAAGACTAGGGAAAGGAAAGACGTTTTCAAAATTAAAAAGATCAGACGGAAATGCGCCAGTGCCAAACACTTCAAAAGAACTAGGATTGTTGACATCCCAGACTCTAATGGCTGAACCGACACCCAAGGTGTCCTTGGCTATTACCTGATTTTGGTTATTGATCTGTACGGAAGAGCTAAACCTATTGGAGTCGGTAGAAGAAAGATTAGTAATCTGTCCCATCCCGTTTTCAACCAATAGATCAGTAGTGCTACCCGATTGACCGACAAAAGCGACCTTGCCTAAATCATCATTGATTGAAGGGCTATCTCCAAAACCTGTTACATTACCTAGTAAGGTGATGTAATCTCCCGTTTTGGCAATTAGATCATATAAACTTTTTGGGGTATTGTTAGTTGTTGACATAATAGCTCTCTTAGACTAACATCATTGCTTTAAATAGTTTTCTTGAAACTCCCATTAAAACATTAGGAATCTAAAATTCCTCCTCCTCAACTCTTACCTGATTTCTAAGGAAAAACAAGCGTAATTACTCAGAAAAATTTGGTGAATTGCCAAAAAACTTTTTTCCTTGACACGTAAGTAGAAGTTTGGTAGTAATAGAACCCTTCTGGGCGCACTTGGCTGTAACCTAAGCTAGGCAGTAATTTTAACCGCTTAAAGCAATTCTTGCTCTCTCAGGGATTTTACTATTATCATTCCTAGACTACGTCAATCAATTGGAGACCATATAGCACCATTTGTCAAGCCAAATTAACGCTAAATATCAAGGAACGGGCTAACAACACCGAGATGTTCCTTAATCGTCTGGAGAAGCAAAAAAATCGTGTTTTTGTATAACGACACTTATTCAACTAATGCAGGATCTAAACGAAGAAACGATGACAAGCCAACGGTAGTGCATCCTAAAAAAATACATGATCTAAATAAAACTGCAATCGTCCGACACCTAAATATAACCCCATTGGTTTTTCACCAACTGGAAAAGCCGTGATCCCAAAAATATAAATCCCATCATAATCAGGATTGCGTGTCGGGACTAGACCGATTGTAACAGTTCGTCCCGGTGGAACAGGTGGATCAAAGATTACGGTTACTAGACCTTGATCTCGATCAAAGATTGCATTTTGAACGGCAATCGCTTCTCCTCTTCGGCGCGGAGTTCCTTCAAAGGCAAAGGTTCGATCAATGCGATATCGAATATTCTCAAAACCTTGGCGTTGTTGAATGGTGACTTGTTGTAGGGGTTCACCGATATCAATGGGTAAATCAATCGTTACATAATATTTAGCACCCCAAATCCTAGCACTATTTTGAGTGGTTACCATATCCACTAAACGAGGTGCTTTTTCAAAACTACTTCTTCCATCGGGAAATTGTACGGCAATAGCAGGAATAGCTAGTATTGAAAGGCTAGTAAGTGTGACGATCGCTTGTTTAAACATCGCTTTAACCCAAGACTCTAGTTCTCAATCTAACTCATGGTTTGATCAATTGCTATTTCAACGCAATAAAACCATAAAAAATGCGCCGCACGAATGACGACGCACTATAGATGATTATTTAAACGTGATTAGGCATAAGAAGCTGCTTTACGGGCTGCTGCTGCTTCATCAGGATGTATTCCCAAACGAGTTAGGTTTAACCGTCCTTTATTATCAATTTCGCGGACTTTTACCACGACTTCATCACCAACGGCTAATTCATCTTCGACTTTACCGACTCGTCCCTCGGCTAATTGGGAGATGTGGATCATGCCTTCTTTTCCAGACATAATCTCAACAAAAGCCCCAATTTGAATAATGCGAGTCACGCGACCTACATAAACTTCACCTTCATTAATGCGTCGGGTCATATTGTAGATCAGTTTCTTGGCTTTATCAGCTTGATCGGCATCAACTGACGCAATGGTAACGGTTCCATCATCATTAATATCAATTTTGGTTCCCGTTTGTTCCGTAATTCCTTTAATGGTTTTACCACTGGGGCCAATGACTAAACCGATCATTTCTGGATCGATCTTAATCGTGATCAGACGCGGTGCATAGGGTGACAGTTCCGTTCGGGGTTGTTCAATGGTACTCAACATTTTATCGAGAATATGAATTCGGGCGGGTAGGGCTTGATTTATGGCCTTAGCGATCGTATCCATCGATAACCCTGTGATTTTCATATCCATTTGCAGGGCGGTGATCCCTTCATCTGTTCCTGCCACTTTGAAATCCATATCCCCTAAAAAATCTTCAATTCCTTGGATATCCGTTAAAATTCGGACTTCATCCCCTTCTTTAATCAATCCCATTGCTGCACCACTAACGGGTTTGAGGAGGGGTACACCTGCATCCATTAAAGCGAGAGTCGAACCACAGACGGAACCCATTGAGGTTGAACCATTAGAAGAAAGAACTTCAGAAACAACCCGCAATACATAAGGGAACTGTTCTTGAGAAGGTAATACAGGAAGAATAGACCGTTCTGCTAAGGCACCATGTCCAATTTCACGCCGTCCAGGGGAACGCATGGGGCGAGTTTCACCGACGGAATAGGGAGGAAAATTATAATGATGGATGTAGCGTTTTTCGTCTTCGGGATGGAGATCATCACCTAAATCTTGAGCATCTCCTGGTGTTCCCAAGGTCGCTAGGGATAGAACCTGCGTTAAACCTCGATTAAACAAACCGCTTCCGTGAACACGCCTCGGTAAGACCCCAACACGACAACTAATCGGACGAACTTGATCTAAGGCACGACCATCAACCCGTACACCATCATTAATGATCTGACCCCTCATCAGTTTTTTTGTCAAATCTTTAAAGAGGTTAGATACAATTTTTGCGTTTTCAACCGTCGCAACTTTTAGGGGATCTTCTTCGCTTAGTTCTGAAATCGCTGAATTAACTAATGTTTCTTTAACTTCGTCTAAAGCTGCGTCACGAGTCGGTTTATCAAAATCGTAATGGGAAAGAATGTTTTTGATCGATTCTGTGGCACGTTCACTAATAAATGCTTGTAGGTCTTCATGGGTCGCGGGTGCTTCAGCTTTGATTAATTCAAGTCCTAATTCTTGCATTGCCTCATATTGGGCCGTAATCAGATCCCGTACGGCTTCATAACCAAAGTCGATCGCTTCAATGATATCTTGTTCTGGTAGTTGATTGGCTCCCGCTTCGACCATCACCACGCCATCGGGACTTCCTGCCACGACTAGATCTAGATCACCTTTTTCGATTTCGCTATAGGTTGGATTAATAATAAAATCATCTCCAATTAATCCCACGCGCACGGCCGCCATTGGCCCAAAAAAGGGAATTTTTGCTAAGATTGTGGCGAGCGATGCACCTGTAACCGCTAAAACATCGGGTGGTACTTCTTCATCCATCGATAAGGTTGTAGCCACAATTTGAATATCATTTCGCAACCAATGGGGAAACAAGGGACGTAGAGGACGATCAATCAATCGACTCACCAAAATTGCCTTTTCTGGTGGGCGACCTTCCCGACGCAGAAAACCACCTGGAATACGACCTGCTGCGTATTGTCTTTCTTCGTAATCTACGGTCAATGGTAAAAAATCAATCCCTTCACGACTTGGGGCTGATGTTGCGGTTACTAAAACTGCCGTATCTCCAGACTGAATTAGTACACTACCTCCCGCTTGGGGGGCTAAGAGTCCTATCTTTAGCCGAATATCTCTTCCGTCAAAAGATATTGACTTATCAAATTCTTCCATTCGGATTATTATCCCTTTCTATCACTTTTCTCGTTCTGTGGCAATCCTAACATTTTTGGGGTTAAATACGCCTATAATTTTTTTTCTTTGTAATTAAATGAATAAATATACTTAGTTTGAATTCATAATAATGGTCTAAATTTAAAAATTTTAACTAATCAAATCCTCTTTATGTTAAATTACATGACATTAAAATACATTAATTTTTGTCTGGGATGAAAACGGATAAAATTTTTTATACTCTTTTTAAAGTTTTTCCTCAACTTCTGTTTGAATTGACTGGACAAAATACGGATTTAGCACAAGTTTATGAATTCACTTCTGTCGAGGTTAAAGAACTGGCTTTTCGCATTGATGGCTTATTTTTACCTAAAGCAGTCTCCTCAGATGAGCCGATTTATTTCGTTGAAGTGCAATTTCAAAAAGATCCAGATTTTTACTGGCGATTTATTACAGAAATCTTTTTATATTTAGGAACCTACAAGCAAAATCGACCTTGGCGGGCTATTGTCATTTGGGCTAAAGCAAGTCTAGATCATGAAATACCCATTCCTTATCAAGATTTTGTCATTAACCAACGTTTAGAGCGAATTTATTTGAATGAATTGGCTAAGAGCGATCGACAGTCGGTAGGTATTTCTATCTTAAAGTTTATTGCTAGTTCACAGTCTAAAGCACCAGAGCAATTCCCCCTGTTACTTGAGCAAGTCGAACAAGAAATCATCGAAGTTCCTCAGAAAAAAGAAGTGATAGAATTAATAGAGAAAATCATTATCTATAAGTTTCCCAAAAAAAGTCGTAAGGAGTTAGAAAGAATGTTTAACTTAACAGACTGGAAAAAAACACAATTTTATCGAGAAGTCAAGCAAGAAGGCAAAGAAGAAGGCAAATTAGAAACGATTCCACTATTGCTGAGATTGGGGCTAACGGCTGAACAAATCTCAACCGAACTTGGATTAGACCTAGAATTGGTTCGTCAAGCCATCAGTAAAAACCAAGAAAATAATTAATCTTAAACTAAATTAAATTCTTTTAAGGCTGGATAAAAATTCTCATTTTCATGGCTAGGACGACTTAATTTAATTAAAGCAAAACGTTCTAATGGTGTTAATTTTTCCCATTGCTGCGAAGTGATTTTTACATCTATTTCTGCCGCTTTTTCTAAGAGCATTTCGGGAATGACTGTCGTATTCAGCCAAGGAGGGTTAGTCTCAGTCGGCAACTCTCCCGCAGGTTTTCCCGTTTTATTGGTGACTAATTGTTGTAAAAACGATCGATATGTTTCTATTTCTTCAGCCGTCAAACAAGACATTGTAATTAAAGCCTCTTTTTCTAATGAACTAAACTGATTCCAATGGGTTAATTTTAACTTGACACCACAAGTATCTAATTTCATGCGTACCACCATCGGGATACAATGCAGAGTATCAGTAAAATCTGCTTCAAAATTGAAAAAATGAGTCATAATTTAGGTATTTTTTAAGACGATACAGAAGCTAATTCATTTTTTATTAAAAAGGAACTAGGGTAACTGTGTTCTGTTTCAGAAGAATTTGTCACTGCATTAAGTTGCACCGCACAAGCTTTTAACTCAGGTTCAAGAGAAATTGGACAAGCTGAAGGATGAGTTAGACTGTTAGCTTCGGCATCTAAAGCCCAAAGCGCACCCCAGTGCATCGGCACAAATACACATCCAGGCGTAATCCCTTTAGTAATCATAACGGGAAAACGAGCTTTTCCGCGACGAGATTTGACTTCGATGATTTGTCCTTCTTGGAATCCTAATCGATTTGCATCTTTGGGGTGAATTTCGATAAACGGTTCGGGGTGCATTTTATTAATTTTTTCAATTCGTCCCGTACGAGTCATCGTGTGCCAGTGTCCGTAAAGTCTCCCCACTGTCAGGACAAAGGGATATTGTTCATCGGGTACTTCGACTAATCCTTTGGCATGGAAAGCGACAAATTTCGCACGTCCATCGGGTGTATTAAAGTGCCAATCTGTATAAAGACGTTTTGCTTTGGGTTTTTCCTCTTTTGCTTTGAATAATCCCGAAAATAATCCTGTAGTTGGTTCACTCGATAAGTTACTGGGATTAACTTCGGGACAAGGCCACTGAGTCGGGCCATCTTGTTTTAAGCGTTCATAATTTAAACCTGTCATATCACAGGGACGATGACGAGTCAGTTCGATAAATTCCCGATAGACATCAGCCGAAGAGTTAAAGTTAAACTGTTCGGTATAACCTAAACGACGACCCACTTCGGCGAAAATTTCCCAGTCGGGTCTTGCTTCGCCTACAGGTTCACGAAAACGGGGACAAAGCGTCACCACACGCTCAGAATTGGTCATTGTACCTGTTTTTTCTCCCCATTGGGCCGCAGGTAATAACACATGGGCATAAGCGGCGGTTTCTGTGGGGTAATACGCATCTTGATAGACGGTAAAGGAAGATTTAAGTAAGGCGGCTTTGGTGCGTTCTAGGTCTGGCATACTAACGGCGGGATTAGTTGCAGCTATCCACAAAACGCTGACATCCCCTGTTTCTAATCCTGTAATCATCCGCCAAGCATCTCGCCCTGGCATGGAAGAAATCTGATTTTCTGGGAGATTCCAGATTTTTTCGACTTCGGCGCGATGTTGAGCATTTTTGACGACACGATATCCAGGTAAGAGATGGCTAAGACCACCTGCTTCTCTTCCACCCATTGCGTTAGGTTGTCCTGTTAACGAAAATGGCCCCGCCCCTGGCCGACCAATATTGCCTGTCATTAGATGTAGATTATTAATAGAGCAGACTTTGGCGGTTCCTTCAGAAGATTGATTGACTCCCATTGACCAGAGTGAAAGAACGCTTTCTGATTCTGCCCAGTATCTAGCTGCTTCTTCTAAATGATCGATGCGAATCCCGCATTTACGTGCGACAACTTCGGGGGGATAATGGCTGATCACTTCTGCATATTGAGCAAAACCTGTTGTACATTCATCGATGAAAAAGGTATCGAATTTACCCCAACGCATTAATAAATAAGCAATTCCATTGAGTAAATCAATGTCGGTACCTGGTTTGATGGCTAGATGAAGGGTGGCCGCTTCTGCTGTTTTTGTGGTTCTGGGATCAACAACAATTAGTTTAGCTTTTGGGTTCTTTTTGAGATATTTGTGGAGACGGTTAAAAATGATCGGATGACATTCGGCGGTGTTGGTTCCAATGAGAAAGGCGCAATCGGTTAATTCTAGGTCATCATAACAACAGGGCGGCCCGTCTGAGCCAAAATTTTGTATATAACCCGCGACGGCAGATGACATACATAAACGGGAATTGGCATCAAAATTATTGGTTCCCAAACAACCTTTAATCAGCTTTTGAGCGATGTAGTAATCTTCAGTCTGAAATTGACCTGAACCATACAAACAAACTGCGTCAGCCCCTTGTGTGGCTATCACAGACTGAATTTGTTGAGCGATGCGATCAAGGGCTTGATCCCAAGTGACTCGACGAAAGGGTTCTGAGAGGGAATCCCGCATCATCGGATATTTTAAGCGGTCTTTATCGAGGGATTCACTGATTGTTGCTCCTTTAACACAGACCATTCCTTGACTTGACGGATGAGAGCGATCGCCAACTACTTTCCAAATTGGGTTTCCCTGGCTATCACGATTGGTGGCGCGACCTGTACCTGCTGGGGGGGTTACTTCTAATCCACAACCCACACCACAATAAGGGCATAGGGTTTTTACTGAGTCAGTCATAGGATTTTGCTTTTCTACCTTTTGTCTGTCTTCTTTGATCGTCTTTAAAGTTCTGTTGATAAAATGTAATTTTTAATACACTTTATCAGCCATTTTCCTTGTTTGGGATATATATTATGCAAATTGTGCATTTTTGCCGAGAATTTGCTTTAATTTAAAAAGATTATCTCATCTTTTCCTAAACTTAACTGCTCTGAGATTTTAGGAATGTATAAAATGATATAATCACTCCCATTAAAGTCATTAAAGTATGACAAGAGTCTGTATACAAGAAATGCTCAACGATTAGTAGTTTTGTTCATGGTAGAAGAACCAAACACATAAATAACTTCACTTAATTCTTTTTTTGATTCCTAAATGAAAAAAAGGAAAAGCTTGGATTTTTTTGATTCCACGACTTTCTCCCTTGTTTTGTGCCAAAACTTTACAACTAGAAATAGACCAGCCAAAATGTTGTTAGATCGGCTATGCTGGTTTGGATACAAGTACTTCGGTAGTGGGCAGACGCGATGAAAAAACTGTTACTAATATGCCTATTTATCATCGGGTTAGGAGTAGCCCTTGTCAATTTCAAAGGATTGGCAGCAAAAGGAAACTATAACTCGATTATTGTTAATTTTAGAGAAGATATTCCCTCAACCGTTTTGAGCCAGCAACTTGAAACGATTAGCCAACAATACAAGCAAATTCCCAATCTAAATAGTATATTTTCCATCAATGAACATCTCTACACCCTTAATGGCGACGAAAAACTTTTAAAAGCACTGCAACGATCGCCGTTGAAGCAGTATGTAGAATCCATTGAACCCAACTATATCTATCAAGCCTTTGAAGTTCCCAATGATCCAGACTACAGCAAACAGTGGAACTTCCGTAGTATCAATATCGAACGCGCTTGGGAAGAAACCCAAGGAGAAGGGGTTACTGTTGCTGTAATTGATACAGGTGTATCGAAAGTTCCCGACTTAGAACAAACGGGCTTTGTTGAAGGATATGATTTTGTCAACGATCGTATTGAAGCGACTGACGATAATGGTCATGGAACCCACGTCGCTGGAACGATCGCCCAATCGACCAATAATAACTATGGTGTCGCGGGGATCGCCTACAAAGCCAAAATTATGCCCCTGAAAGTGCTTTCAAGCGGTGGAGGTGGAACGATTACAGATATTGCAGAAGCGATTCGTTTTGCGGCGGATCATGGTGCAAATGTGATTAATATGAGTCTAGGTGGTGGTGGCGATACTCAGGTATTAAAAGAAGCGATCGATTATGCTCATAATAAAGGTGTCATTATCGTTGCGGCGGCGGGAAACTCAAACCAAAATTCTGCCGCTTATCCTGCCCGTTATCCCCATGTAATCAGTGTTTCAGCACTCGATCCGACTGGCAAAAAAGCCCCTTATTCTAATTATGGTGCGGGGGTAGATATTTCGGCTCCTGGGGGATCTGAAGAAGGTAAAATCTTACAAGAAACCATTGATCCCGATACAGGAAATCCCGTTTTTACAGAGTTTCAAGGAACGAGTATGGCTGCCCCTCATGTTGCAGGTGTCGCAGCTTTGATTAAAGCTTCTAATGAAAAACTCGAACCCGAAGAAGTCCTAAAAGTCTTAAAAGAGTCTTCCCGTCAGGTTAAAGAAGATCCGTTTAATCATTATGGCGCAGGACAACTCGACGCAGCATCAGCCGTTCAACTCGCCCTCAAAGGACAAATCACCTTTAAAGATTTCTTCCGTTGGTTAAGAGATAGTGGTTATCTCAATCCGCGTTTTTGGATTGATGGAGGAGTCGCTGCATTATTACCTAAAGTAGCAATGGTTTTAGGTTCTTATATCTTTGCTTGGATTTTGCGGAATTATTTCCCCTTCAATTGGACTTGGCCCCTTAGTACAGGACTAATTTTTGGTAGTACAGGACTATTTTTCCTCAGAGGATTTTATGTTTTTGATCTCCCACAATGGCCATTTAGAGTCATGGGAAGTTCATTACCAGAGTTAGGAAATATTATTCAAGGTAATTCTTGGTTTAATCCGTTCTTTGCGAGTGTAATTATTCCATTTTGCCTGATTGCGCTCCTTTTAGGTCATTCACAATGGCGATGGTTTGCGATTGGCACAACTTTAGGGGTGTCGGTTTGTTTAGGCGTTGCTGCCGTGACCTCGCCTGGTGTAATGTGGCTAGGACAAGATACTTTAGCCAGATGTTTTCTCGCGGTTAATGCTTTCTTATGTATAGGATTAGCTTGTTTAGCGATGAAGGGAGATGAAAGAACCGCATGAGTAGTATTACTGTTACAGGAAAAGTCGAAAAATCTGGCTTTGGTGTAGGAGTTTGGGCGTTAGTCTCTGAAAGTGGGGAAACCTATGAGTTATATAATCCTCCAGCCGACTTGAAGAAACCTCTCTCTAAAGTCACTGTTGCAGGAAAAATTCGGAATGATGTGATGACAGTGGCAATGATTGGCCCTGTTTTAGAAGTGACGGATTATAAAATCTAATCCTTTCGTAGAGACGCACCATGGTGCGTTTCTACCTTTTGGGGCATCGTATCTCTATTTTCTGGCTAACCAATTTACCATATATCCAAAGTGCGTCTCTATCTTTTTGCTAACCACATTCCTAGAAAAGTCAGCCAAAATCCGCCAACTAAGCTGACAAAAACATAAGAGAATAAAGCTTTATAGTTTAAAAGTTGCATCAGTTGTAAATTCTCATAAGAAAAAGTGGAAAAAGTTGTAAACCCGCCACAAAAACCAGTAACAAAGAAAAACCGCCAATTTTGATGAATACTATATTTTTCGATCATGCCAACCATTAAGCCAATTAAAAAACAGCCCACCAGATTAACGGTTAGAGTGCCATAAGGATAGTAACCTTCAAAAGACTGACTGATGAACTTACTTACCCAATAACGGCAAATACTCCCCAGACCCCCACCGATAAAAATAACTAAAAATTGTTCCATCTAATTTAACGTTACAATAAAAAAAACTCGCTTCTTACTTATCTTTATTTTTAAAGTTCGATGAAACTTCAAAAACAACTGCACATTTTAGCGGATGAAGCCCCTCAATATGGTATTCCGACTGAAATTATGCAAAAAGCGGTGATTCCAGTAGTTGGTGCATTTGCTCAAAAACTACGACACGAAACTTATTATATTCTGCAAAATCAAACGGGAGACTGGTTAATCAATACTTTAAGTCATCGCCATCACCCTGAATTAGAGAAAAAAGTGATTTATGCTTTTAGTCGAGCCAAAGATGCGGCAAAATCTCAAAATACGGTGAATACGGTGGCTATTCCCGTCGCTCATTTACTATTCCAACTGTTCGCACTTGGACAAATTGATAGTATTATTTTTATGGATAAACAAGGCAATTTGAATGATGGAATTGAAATTTCCCGCACTGCACTACAGAACAGCCTACAGCATCAACTTAAACAAGTGAAAAACGAGTTTTCTGCTCCGTCTAACTTAGCTTGAGATAAGCTTAAAGAAACAGCAGAACTTGAGTGTAATGTTGGAATCGACAAAATCAGAAAAAATCTTAAATTATTATGGGACGTATCCTTGTCCTGTCTGTCGTCACGGAGAAATCGAGCCTTTACCTTTAATGGAGGCTATGGGGTGTAATTTTTGTCGCCACATCTTTACCGCTAATGAAGCACAGCAAACCCTAAGTATGGCGGATAGTCAGCTATCTTTGACTTGGTATTGGACGGGACAAGCTTGGAAGGGTGTTCCACGTGAAGGAACTGAGGGTAAATTGGTTTACGGCATAGCTGCAACGATTTTTGTTTTTTTACCGACTTTAATCGTCAGTTTAGCGGCTTATTTCTTTCCACCGATACCTGATAGTCCTTTGTCTTGGCTACCGATGGTGTGGAGTATCATCACGTTTTTTGCCCATTTGGCTTGCATCATTTGGCTTGTGATTGAATATTATCAGTTTCCAGTGGCGATGTATTTTCGGGCGATTTTCCGACGATTTAGCATGATTTGGCGTTCATGATGAAAAGGTGGGTCATTCCCACCTTTAAATTAGTAAACTCGTTTTTCTAAATACTGACCAATCATAATTTCTTCGCCTAAACGAGAAATAATCGTTTGTCGGGTGCGATACTGTTGCCCAATCATTTTGATTTCTTCTTCAAAAACTGAACCACTATATTCGGTTCTTAAACAAAGTGTATTTGGATTGGGCATCGAACAAATAGCGGTGACGGGTTTTTCTGTAGCAAAACCTCGATCGCGATATAGTATATTACCAATCACACCGAATACGGTTGAACCTTGCGAGGGTTTACGACTTTCTTTAATATAATTGCTTTCCCATGTGACCAACGAACCTCCTAAGATTGCCTTCTCGTCTTCTAACTCATGAGATTTAGCGAGTGTAACTAATTCTGGGCTACCTTGCTTGAGATGACGAATCGTGATTGAGGATACGACTTCTTGGGGTTCAGTTTCTTGTTTAAGTGTGTAGTAACGCCGTTGTGATTTCCATGATCCTTCAGATGAGTGAAGAAAGTCGAGAATTAGGTCTTCGGTGGATAGTTGAGCAATGGAAATAGTCATATGTTAAGGTTTTAATTACAGAAGATAAACACTTTGTCAAGCTTATGTATCTGAATTTTACATATCTTTACTCAATATTACTGAAGATTTTATAAATGTGCCAACATTCAAGAGGATGAATTTTGCTTTTTTGCTCTAAACCTTAATACATAATACTTATGGTGTTACTATCGTAAGGGTTTGGTCACCAAACCCCTACAATCAATCTTTTAAACCTAAATTAATTGAGCATGGGGGTTAAAAAAGCGACGGTACACCCCTTCTGTAACGATAATGGCAGTAAGTAAGTTGGTAAAAGCGATCATGAAGAGAATTAAAATCTGATAAGATGCAGCATTTAGAGGATCACCACCTGCTAAGACTTGTCCTGTAAACATTTCAGGTAAACTGACTAAACCGACGACCATCATTTGATTAAGGGTGGGAATTAAACTAGCGCGGATGGCATCTTTTTGATAGGAGGAAATCGCTTGTTTTGGAGTTGCACCGAGACAGAGATGGGTTTCAACACTTAAACGGTTTTGTTCAATCATGCTGCTGAGTCTTTCACCTGCTAGAGATGCGCTATTCATGGCATTCCCTAAGATCATTCCCGTTAAAGGAATCAAATATTGTGGATCGTACCAACGATCGGGTTGAATGATCAATGCTAAAACATAACTCAGGGTTAAAAAGGTGCTAATGAGGAGTGAACTGCTAACAATGGGAAATAAACCTTTAATTTTTTGATTGATGCGATTTTTGGCGACAATACTTGCGATCATAATCATAATCCCTAATAATCCTAAAACCGCTAGAGGATTATCGAGAGCAAAAATCAGTGCCAGAACGTAACCAACTACCAGTAATTGTAGGATAGCGCGACCTGCTGCGATTAATAATTGTCCTTCTAATTCGATTTTTGAAAAGCGGGAAAGTGCGATCGCTGCCCCAATCAAACCTAATGCCAAGCCTAAATCACTTGGATTTAGCTGTATAAGGTCATTCATGCCCGAATAGTGCCTTTATTAGCTCTTTTACAGACATACATTGCTTGATCCGCTTCATGCCACGCTGCTTGTAAATCTAGTGTAGGATTACGCTGTGCAAACCCTAAAGACGCATGAACATCGGCCGCCGATAATTGAGTTCTGAGGCGAACTAATAAACTAGAGGTAGTCTGACTATTGCCTTCAACAACCAATATCACAAATTCATCACCGCCCACTCTAGCGACGATATCATCTTTGCGTACTGTTGAACGAATAATCTGAGCCGCTTTTTTAATTAATTGATCACCACTGGCATGACCTTGAGTATCATTAACTTGTTTGAGATTATCAAGATCAATTGAGACAATACAAGCAGAATAGCCATAGTGACGACATCGACCTTCTTCGGCCGTTAATAATTGTTCCCATCCCCTACGGTTATATAATCCTGTTAAAGCATCTGTCATCGCTTCGACCATTGCTCTTTCGGTGTGGCGAATTTGTTCACTCAGCTTTAAATCATTTTCTAATACTGTACAGAGCAAACGGGTCATTAATTCAATTAAAGGTAACTCAGTTGTAATCGTTTCTAATTGTGGTTCTGGGTCGATAGCACAGAGTGTACCAAATAAAGAACCATCACTGAGAACTAAAGGCATTCCAACATAAGCCCCTATTTTAACTTGTTGGGCGATCGGAGCTTCAGCATAAGCGGGAATCTCATTGGCACAGGGAGCAATTCTGGGCCCCCGTCCTAAGACCATTTGACTACAAAAAGAGTCGGCCCAAGAAAAAACCATGCCTTCTTTTACACCATAACCTTGATCTTTTGCTTGTAGTACGATCCAATCATTATCTTCAGTGCGAGTCACCATCCACAAATCAAAATTGAGACGCTGCTGAAGAAAATTTAACACTTCCGTTGATGCTGTATTAAAGTCGGGAAATGGATAAAAATCCATCATAATGATTTATACTCTCCGAGCTTTACCCAGTATATTGGGTTAAAGTTTAATGTATCAAGAAATACCTTTACTATTGTAGGCTTACCAAATTGAAAATAGTAATATTTGAGGATTGTACCTAGGGCATAGTGCATCTCTAACTTGTAATAGACGATGACAATAACTTTGCTAGATTAGTATTGGTTTTAAATAATTACCAATCAACCCTATGATGACACCCTCACCGCTTAAAGGTCTAGAACTCATTGACTGTGCTAGAGCCAATGGAAATGATGGAATTGAAGTCGCTGCTAAACAATGTGGCTATGGGAATGATCTTGACGCATTTGAAGCGGGACTTAAACAAGCGTGCCAAGAGATTGGTGTAGAGTTTAATCAGTTCAGTGACTTATTAAAATCGACGACCAACTATCATAAAGATGCAGGAGAAATTGTTGCACCCGATACCCCTGATGAGCTTTAACTAATTCATTTGTACTTATCGGTTGAGAGCAATTTTTTTGTGTACTATTCCCTTTTTGCAAAAAATTTGGTTTCATAAGGATAAGTTTTAGGTATCAAATGAGTGAAGAAAATTCCCCCTGTTGATTTAGCCCGTCAATATAGCCTGATTAGTGAAGAAACGGAAAATGCCGTTTTAAAGATTCTTAATTCTGGTTATTACGTCGGTGGTGCTGCTGTTATAGATTTTGAACAAGATTTCGCTAAATATAATCAAGTTGAACATTGTATCGCTTGTAATTCGGGAACTGACGCGCTGTATCTAGCTCTGCGGGCTTTGAATATTGGTGCGGGTGATGAAGTAATTACTTCGACCTTTACCTTTATTGCCACAGCAGAAGCGGTATCGATGACGGGGGCGAAACCAGTTTTTATTGATATTGATTGTAATACCTTTAATCTTGATCCAACTCAAATCGAGAAAGCGATTACACCTCGCACTAAAGCCATTATTCCCGTACACCTATTTGGTCAACCTGTCAATATGTCTCAGGTAATGGAAATTGCAGAAGCGCACCGTCTTTATGTGATTGAAGATTGCGCCCAAGCGACGGGGGCTGAATGGAATAGTCAAAAAGTGGGAAGTATTGGTCATATTGGTTGTTTTAGCTTCTTTCCGACGAAAAATCTAGGGGCTTGCGGTGATGGTGGCGCGATGACCACGAATGATAGTGCGATCGCCAACAAGGTTAGAATGTTAAGAGAGCATGGCAGTTCGGTTCGCTATCGTCATGATGTAATGGGGATTAATAGCCGTCTTGATGCCCTACAAGCTGCTATTTTACAGGTGAAATTGCGTTATTTAGACCAATGGAATCAACAAAGGGGTGAGGTTGCCAAGCGATATCAGGAATTATGTTCACCGTTACCTAATCTAAAATTACCTCAAGCTTTAGCAGGAGGTCAACACGTTTGGAATCAATATACTATTATGATTTCTAATCGTGATCAGGTGAGGGAAAAATTGCAAGAAAAGGGAGTTATTGCGATGGTGTATTATCCTTTACCTTTACATCTGCAACCTGTGTATCAAGATTTAGGATATACAGTGGGACAATTACCGCATTCTGAACAAGCATCCCATGAGGTTTTATCCCTACCCATGTTTCCAGATTTAACTATCGAAGAACAACAACAGGTGGTTTATTGTTTAAAAGATTGTTTATCCTAAATCATTTACGATTCAATGCAGCATTGTAGATAGCTTCATTGTTCTGAATCGATTTGAAAAAATCAACCAGAGGACGCGGGTAATCTACGCCTAAAATAACACCATATCGCTTTTGTTCTTCTTGGCTTAATTTCCAAGGTTCATGGATTTTATCACCTGGAATGGAGGCTAATTCAGGCAACCAATATCTGAGATAATCGCCATTAGGGTCATATTCTTTCGACTGTTTTGGGATATTAAAATAGCGAAATCCTCTCGCATCATTGCCGATACCTGCGGTGTAGTTCCAGTTGCCCCAATTGCTACAGACATCGTAATCTACTAGCATTGATTCAAACCATTCTGTCCCGATTTGCCAATTAATGCCTAGATTTTTGGTCAGAAAACTAGCGACATTTTGCCGTCCACGATTGGACATAAAACCCGATGCTAATAATTCTCTCATATTGGCATCGACTAACGGATAACCAGTTTTTCCTTCTTGCCAAAGTTGAAAGCGCGTCCAGTCTTCTTTCCAAGGGATATCGATTCCTTGTATTCCAGAACGATAAAACACCTTATTACCATGTTTAGCACAAATAAACCTAAAATAGTCGCGCCACAATAGTTCAAAGATTAACCAGTACGTTGAATCATTTTTGATGCGTTCTAATTCATATTTCTGGACTTGTTCATAAATATAGCGCGGTGATAAACATCCTGCCGATAACCAAGCCGAAAATTTAGAAGAATCATCAACCTCTAGCATTCCGTTTCGTGTTTCTTTATAAACTTTTAATTGATCTTTTGAAAAGAAGTAATCATTTAAACGGTTTATACCTGCTGTTTCTCCTCCTTGGCGGATAACGGTGGCTTTTTGGTCATATACGGGGGGTTCTACGCCTAATTCTTCAAATGTAGGCATTTTTCCAACATCAATGTCAGGTAATGAGGGTAATTGTTTGGGAAATGGAAAGGTTTGACGGATAGAGCCATCTTTTTCGACTTTTTTACGGAAATTGGTAAATAGTTCAGGTAATTCACTGATTTCAAAGGGTAAGTCATCGGGGTGATAAAGTGTCGTTCCCCAGAATCCTTTCATGGTAATCTTTTTAGCAATTGCTTTTTCTACAGCTAATTCTTCGGATGTAATTTCTTGATGATAATAGACTGTACTGATATCTAAAAGCTGTGCTAATTCAAGGATGATTTTTTCGGGTTCACCATGACGGATAATTAAATCACTGCCGAGTTGTTGTAGGGATGATTTTAGATTAGCAACACTTTCTATAATGAACTGGGTGCGAAAAGAACCTGTTTTCGGAAAACCATAGGATGTTTGACCAAATTGACGCGGATCAAAACAATATAATGGGATTACTTGAGCTTTTTCTTGTAACGCTTGATCTAAAGGCTCATGATCATGAATTCGTAAATCATTACGATACCAAATTAATATTCTCTGTTGCGTCATCGTTTTGGGAAAATAATTATCTTTACATATCTTAACGCTATCTCACTCATTGCCTCTATGCCCTATGTCTGATACTGATGCGAAACAATACGCCCCTGCTACCCAACGCAACCGAGAACCGATTTTACAAGTTCTTCAGAAGATTTTACCCCCAACAGGCAATATTTTAGAGATTTCTAGCGGTACAGGTGAACACGCGGTATATTTTGCCCCTCGTCTGGTACCCCGTATCTGGATACCATCAGAACCGCAACTCTATCTTAGAGAAAGTATTGCAGCATGGCGTGAAGATTTTCTTTGTGATTATCTTGCACCACCCATTGAGATTGATGCAACGGATGATTATTGGGTTGTCGAAACTCAAAAGGTTGAAATTGCAGCTATTGTCAACATTAACATGATTCATATTGCGCCTTGGTCAGCTTGTTTGGGTTTAATGGCAGGTGCAGGGCGTATTCTTCCTAATGGTGGTATTCTTTATTTGTATGGGCCATATAAACAGGGTGGCAAACATACCGCACCGAGTAATGAAGCGTTTGATGAATCGTTACAGTCTCATAATCAGAGTTGGGGTGTTCGTAATTTAGAAGATGTGATTAATGTAGCACTGGAGCAGGGTTTAGAATTAGTCGAAGTGATAGAAATGCCAGCTAATAATCTTTCTGTTGTTTTTCAAAAAGTGAAGTCACACTAATTTTCAATAATCGTAAGAAACACCAAGCCTCTGTAAAGACGCGCCATGGCGCGTCTCTACCTTTCTATCTCTTGCATAACTTTTGAAAAATGATATCACACTAAATCCGCTATAAATATCCAGATAAAAATTATGTAGGGGCTTGGTTGCCAAGCCCTTATCTAGAAAGGGTTTGGTGACCAAACCCCTACTAATTTTCTTCAAACCAACTTAAGTCAATATAGTTAATTCTTGCATAAGGTTCTAAGGCAGATAGTATTTTAGTACCATAACTACGGGAACTGACACGGTTATCGAATAGCGCAACTAACCCCTGTGACTCGCGTATTGGCATCACAGCGCGTTGAATTTCTCTTAATGCAGTGGGTAATAAATACAACCTAAACCAATCTTGACGATGATTTTTATAATAAGCGATTCTGCCCGCTACAAGAGGATTTTCTGGGGAGGGTATGGGTAATGTCGCAATAATGAGTAGTTGGGGGGTGGGAAAATTAGCTTGATAGTTGTGCCAAAACTGCCAACCACCGACTAAAATTCCATTAGAGGCAATTTCTGTTTTTTCAACCTGTACTCTAGTACCGAATTCAGCCGCGAGAATTGATGCAAGTTGGGCTTTTAGCGGTACATCTTCAATAATAATAATAATCGGTTCATTACGGATCTGGCTTAGACTAACGAGAGTTTGAATTTGTTGGAATAAAATCCCTTGAAATTGCGGTGTATTGGGTAAAGGAAAACCATCAGGGATATATAGGTTTATGTATTCGCTTTTTTGATTTGCAGAAAATTTCAAAGATAATACGTCAGTTAAACCCAGTTGTTGACGATAGGTGGTTGCGGTTTTCTCACTATCTAAAAATCCTCCCATCAGTACAATAGGTTGTTTTTCCCAAATCGGTTGTAAGATGTTGGCTATTTCGACGGGACTAATATTCAGGGTAAACTCTTTTGCTTCTCGGTTTACAGATACCCACATGATTTGATTTTCATCGGGTATGCGTTCTAGATATTTTTTAAAGGGTGAATTAAAATCTAGATCGCTCAGTATAGGTTTAAGCTGTTTTAAAATGGCTATTTCGGTTTCATCAACTAAAAAACATTCATAGGGATTTTTTGGATGAGACAGAATGAGTTGATGTAATTGAGTGTAGATCGATTGTGCTGTTTCGGGTAAGGTTTGCCAGTCAGAGGGAGAAATAGTTATTGTGAGTTGTTGGGTTGTCCATTCGGCTAAACGATCGCTTTGATCGATTAATGTCGGTATATCATAGGAAAAATGCCCCAGATGGTGAATTCGATCATTTAACCAGTCTTCGGGAGTCGTTAGTAATAAACCTTGAAATGATTTAGATTTTGGCCATTGATTACTACTTATAATTTCTTTATCGGTTTGTAACCATTTTTGAAGCTGTGGAATTTCGACACTGAGTAAGCGTTCTTGTTCTTCAATGGGTGCAACTAATATAATTGGTGAATCAGCTAGAAGTGCGGGTGTTAGATAACTAAGACTATAACGTGCGATCGTATTTCCTGTTTGAATTACCGCAGAACGTTGTAAACGGAGAGTACGGGCAATGATACGGGCCATTGTTAAATGATGTTGCCAATTTGAGGGATTTTGTTCCCGCAAATAAGCAAGTAACGAAGAATGTACCGTAGCTTCTAGAATCATTGCACCGTAATTAAAAACAGACAGGCTTCTATGATAATGTTTATCTATAATTCGTGCATTGGCTTAATTGTTCCTATTGTGCAAGTTGGGGCATTTTTCCTAATAATCCCGTCATTAACTGCAATGAAAACCGTTTAAGAGGTGGAATATGACGCATCATCCACAATCCTAATCGACGCACCACCACAACAGGCAACCAGTTATTAGAAAAGAGTCGATCTAGAAGATCCGTAAATCCTAGAATAGCGAGATTTTCTGTTTTGCGCCAAGTCTCATATTTTTGTAATACTTCTAGGGTTCCGATGTCTTTTCCTTGTTGATGTGCTTCCGTTAAAACTTGTGCTAAAGCTGCTGCATCTCGAATACCGAGGTTTAAACCTTGCCCACCGACAGGATGACAACAATGTGCTGCATCTCCAACTAAAGCGAGTCTCGATTTAACATAACGATCGCTCTGCATTAATTGTACAGGAAATAAATAGCGATCGCTCACTAATTCGATTTCACCTAATACCCCGCGAGTATATTCACTCAGTTTATCTAAAAACCCTTGGCGATCCATTTCCTGTAATGCTTTTGCTTCTGCATGAGGATTTGTCCAAACAATCTGACATCGATTATTGGGTAAAGGTAAAATTCCCATAGGGCCACTCGGCCAAAATCGTTCAAATGCTGTATTATTTTGAGGAAGTTGGTGTTTAATTGTGAATGCTAGACAAGATTGCCAATATTTCCAGCCACGTGTTGTAATATTAGCCCATTGACGAATTTTTGATTTAGCCCCATCTGCACCAATGACTAATTTAGTCTTAAGTTGTTGTTCTTGTCCATTGATATTTAGCGATATTACTGCTGAGAAGTTTTGATAGCTAACTTGATTCACTTCGGCAGGACAAAGCCAGCTAATATTATCGCAGTCCCCAATAAAATCTTGTAACGCTTTTAGAATAATGTGATGTTCGCCAACATATCCTAGATAATCTGTTCCTAAATCTTCTGTTGCAAAGGGAACGATACTAGGGTGATGAGCATCGGATAAACGAATGTTGTTAAATTTGCCAATAAAAGGCGCGATTTGTGGCCAAACACCTATGAGGGCCAAAATCCGTCCCGAAAGGATGGAAAGAGCATAAGCTTGTCGTCTAGAAGCTACTTTTTCGAGGGACTGGGCTTCAATAATTGCGATTTTTAAGCCAGAATTTTTTAAAGCTGATGCTAAGGTTGCCCCGACGATACCACCGCCAACAATCACTAAATCGTAGTCAAATTCAGACATTATAATTTTTGTCAAGAAAATATTTTAAAACTTTATTTTTCTTTATTCTGACATTTCTAGCCCGAAGAATCAAGGCTATTGTCCGAATTCTAGACGTGTTTGGTCTACGAGTTCCCCTGTAATGATATCAGTTCCTGCGGCTCTAGCTTTAGCTTCAATGCGTTGACGAGCTTGCGATCGGACAAAAAAAGGAATATTCTTAAGTTTAGCTTGGGCAACGGGAGTCCAAATGGGAATATCAGTAATTTTCGGTTCTTTCATCGTTGATCAGAATGTAATCTCTAGCTCCATCCTAGCGTTTTTGGTTATTCTATGTTTAGTATTGAATGGCAAAAATCGTATTAGAATGTACTTTTCCTTGAATTTGATAGCCTAGAGGGTAAATATTTTCAGAAAGCCAAGCTTCATCGGGAAGGGTTTCCACGATTATAATAGGTAACGATCGCTGAATGGTTTTCATTGCACCCATGAGTGCCTGTTGTTCAAACCCTTCGACATCAAGTTGTAAAATAGACACTTCTCTATCTATTGGAACAACATCATCTATCTTTAAAATTTTAACCTCGACCAGTTGCTCTTTAACAATAATTTGCTCTTTAAGACTTTTTTGCGTATCGATTATTCTACTTGCTCCTCCGAGTGGTTGACCAATTCTATCAGTCACTAACATCGACATGGAACCTACTTGAGAACCTAAACCCGCATTTTCTAGTACTACATTAGCCAGGTTGTTCAAAAAAGTTGTAACTACAGCACATCGATAATTTTCAGGTTGTGGTTCAAATGCCCAGATTTTAGCATCTGGAGCGCAAGCTTTAGATAAGGCAGGCAAAAAATCACCAAAATAGGTACCCGCATGAATAATATCTTTTGTACCACAATGCTCTAACATAAATTCTAAGGTTTTATGCTCCCATACTTCACCCAATAATATTTTTTGAGTAGCGGGGCGATGAAGCGATGATAATGGGACACAGTAGCCACCGTATTTATTATAAGCAATACAGCACTGTAAAACTGACTCTGTATCACCTGTATATCGAGTAGCTACTGGACTATTAATTAAGTTATCTTTCTGCTCATCAAATGGGTTGATTTAATAAAATGCTTTTAATGACGCTTGAAGTAGTGGAGTGGGTATTACTTTTTTAATTAATTCTTTCATCTAAGTTGAAATCTCCCACATCAAATAAGACATTTAGCTGCTCTTTCCAGTATTATATAAAAATATTCTGTGCAGTCAACTATAAGCCGTTTTCACTTAGATAAAATAGATTGAGATTTTTCAGTGACTTTTCTGATTGTCTTAATATTTATTTACTCAATTTAAAATTTTGCTCAAGAACGGCTGTCAGTTAATCTTCTATACTCATAGCAAAACGATCAATGTACATTTAATATAACAATGGACATTGACCGTTTAGTTTAAAAAAGAAGCTATTTATTATTTGCTAAAAGCATCTTTGATATTTTCTACAGTGCGCTCAATAGCATTCTGTGTGTTATCAACCGCTTTCTCAGTTCTGGCTGCATCTTTTTCAGATTTTTCTAGAATTCTAGCTTTATCTTTTTTAGCTTTGCGTTCGATCGCATTTCCTTTGCCATCAGTAGCATCTTCAACTTTAGACGCATTGCTCTTAGCTGCATCTTGAACTTTTTCCTTGGTATCTTGGATAAAATTCTTAGCACGTCCAGCATCTTTATCCACTTTATTTTGAACTTTGTCGCCTACATCATTTGATGCCATTGCTACATTATTCGAGAAAAATGCACCCTGCCAAACAAAGGTCATCGCTAATAAACAGAGCATCGATGTAACGATCGAGCGTTTGATAGTAGATAACCGTTTTGTCAAATTTTTCAGTGTCATAGAAAACAATATTAGTAAGATTGATTATCCTATTTGTACTTTATTTAGCGGATCGCTTGAATACACCCCAAGATAGAATCCTTTTCATCATAAGTAGTAGCAAAATGGCTTTTAATCTTTAATTTCCTTTGCTTCTAACTTAGTTAAACGACTTTTGAGGTCTTGGTTTTCTTGTTTGAGTTGTTCGACTTCTTCCCGTAACCCTTTTAGTGCTTTGTCTGAACCTAGATTTTTTTGTACTCGTTGGATAGCTTCTTCGGTCATGCGTTTAACCCTGCCATCTGGGGTACTATAAGACAAGGATTGCAGAATTGCGATCGCTTTTGGAGTTTCCATTTGTCCGAGTGCAATACTTACTGATACTTGTGTTAGGAAAAAGCTTTCTTGAGCAATACTTTCTAAAGCTTCTAAAATTGTTTCTAGCTTATCGGGTGTTTGTCCAACGGATACAGAGCCTAATGCACGAATTGCCGCTAAACGCAAGGGTTGAGGAACACCAAATTTTGTATATTCGAGAATCACATCAACCGCGACAGGTGAGGTTTTGAGTTGACTTAATCCCCCAATTGCTCCCGATCTTACCACTTCATTCCATCCTGCACGAGCTTCTAGAATGTTTTTCAGTAATTCAATGACTTCGTCGACTTTTTCTTTGAGGTTACCGTACACCATTCCCCCTAAACCTCTTGCTGCTGCTGCTTCAGTGTAATAACTGGGATCTCCTGCTTCTAGAAAGGTTTTAAGCGTGTTGTAGCTGAGTAGGGTTTTGCTTTGACTCAAACCTTCAATGACAGCGCGTCTAACACTTGGATGTTCATCTTGTAACCCCAGAATGACTGCTGTTACTGCTTGATCTAAATTAATGCTAGATAACTGTTTAGCGACTTCTAGACGCACTCCCCAGAACGGATCTTGAGTTAAAGAGGCTGAAAGTGCTTCTATTGCTTCTAAACCGCCTTTTTTAGCAATCGTTTTTGCTGCATAGATGCGAGAAACAGGATCAGGATCATGTTTGAGTTGTGCTTTGAGTTCACTTAATGGATATTCTAAGGTTACAGTTTTGAGGTAGTTATTGCCGACATCAAAGCTAATAAAATCGGGTTTTGTCTCCAAAGGAAAATAAAAGCTTTGTTCTTTTTCATGAATGCGTAATGTGTATTGCTTGACATTTACAGTATTTTGTGCATATCCGAAGCCAATCGGAATTTTAAGATCAAATAATTCTTTTTCGCTTTGGGTTTGAGTAACAGTCAGTTTCGCTAAATTACTGTCGCCATCCCATCCGTAAGCAATTTTATAATCAGGATGACCCCCTCTGAATACATATTGATCGAACAGAAACATTAAATTATAACCTGTTGCCTGGTCGATCGCTCTCAATAAATCGATGGTTTCTACAGTTTTATGTGCGTTATTTTTAACAAAAGTATGAATCGCTTTAGTAAATAATTCGTCCCCTAAGATGGTACGAATCATATGATACACACAAGCCCCTTTTTCATACAAATGACGATCGTATAATTCTATTGCTTCTCGATAGACATGAGTAACAATAGGACGACGATAACGGTTTGTATCTTCATCTAGATAGCTTCTCGCTTCACCTAATAAATAATAGGCCCCATGCTCTAACCCATATTCTTCTTCTACCCATAATACCTCAGAATAAGAAGCCATTCCCTCTTTAATCCAAGCGTGTGACCAATGTTTAATCACTACTAAGTCACCAAACCATTGATGTGCGAGTTCATGTGCAACTAAACTTTCAGTCCGCAGGGGATCTAAACTGGCTCTTTCGTCGAGTAAACAGCGATCGGTTAATATTGTAGTAGATGTATTTTCCATCCCCCCGAAAATAAAATCATCGACACAAACTTGAGCATATTTTGGAAAGGGATAGCGATAACCAAATTTATTCGAGAAAAATTCAACCATACGGGGAGTTTTTCCCATACTCAGAACTGCTTCTGTTTCTTTTCCTTTCTCAACATAGTAGTTGACTGGAATACCATCCCAACTATCTTGTATTTCGGCAAAGTCTCCCACAGCTAATGTCATCAGATAGGTTGGATGAATTTGTTTTTGTGACCAGTGATAGATGATTTCTTCACCTATTTCTTGTTTTTCGATTAATTCCCCGTTAGAAATGGCTAAAAAAGGTTTAGGAACTTTAACCCGTATTTCCGATGTCGCGAGTTGTCCTGGATAATCAAAACAGGGAAACCAAAACCGCGAGTCTTCATCTTCTCCCTGTGTCCAAACTTGTATCGGTTTGTTAGGGTAATGTTCTTCGGGTGCGATAAAATAAAGTCCTCTCTGGGGTTGTTCGACTTGATAGGCAATAACGATATTGATGGGTTGTTCGGTCGTCGGTGAAAGTAGATGAATGGTAAGTAAGGCGCGATCGTATTCAAAGGGTTGACTGATATTATCGATTAAAACGGACTGAATTTGTAAATCGACTGCATCTAATACCAGTTGGGTGACACCTGTGCGTATGGGAGTTAGAGTAATGCTACAGGTTCCTTTAAAGCTTTTATTTGGGATATCAAGGGATAAATCTAGAAATATGTGATTGACTTGTCCTGGTCTATCTGGATTGTAGTGTGGTTTAGCCCCAGGGAGTTCAAAAGATTTACGATTATCTTCCGTGTCGAAGGTTTGGTATTGCATGAGGGATAATGAATAGGATATTTATTTATACTATTGTGCCTCATCAAATAATGCTTCTAAATCTTGACGACCATTAACTACTCGCAAAATTTCAATAACCCCATTGTTGACTCGATAAAAGATGATATATCCGTTTATTAAAGACAAACCTCTTAATGAAGGTTTAATGTGATTGTAACTTCGTCCTATGAAGGGAAATTGAGTCAGTGTTTGACATTTCTGATTAAACTCCTGAAACAATTTTTCTCCTGCCTCGACATTTCTAATCAAAAAATAATCTGCAATCGTGTTTAAATCACGAGTAGCTGATGGCGAAATAATGTAACGATTCATTTTGTATCTTGTCTGGCTTGTTTAAATCGTTCTAATATTTCTTGAACAACTGTTTCACCGTCGTTTCCTTCACCTCTTTCTAATTCTGCGCTCGCTACATCAACTTTTTGACGAGTTTCTTCTACCCATTGAAAATAATCATCGTTAAGTTTCTCAAGTAGGTGAAAGGCTGTCTGAATGACTTGAGTTGCATCCGTAAAACGACCACTTTCTAATTGAGTTTGAATAAATTTTTCTTGTTCGGAGTTGAGTGTAATGCTCATAATTAAATTAGCTTTTGATTTACCCTACTCAAATTGTAGCTGACTCATTTTGATAATGTATATACAATACAAATTATTTTTAGTTATTTTAGAACTCTTTTAGAACGTACACAGTCTTGTAAATAAAGCGTATGGGAGTCTTTGATGAGAAATTCCCATTTCTTCAGCTTGAGATTGAAAGTATGCCATTACGTCTTCTTCTAGTGGAATGACCACTTGATTTTTGAGCTTCGATGTGTAGGGATTCTTCACGGATTGAGAAAAATCATATTCTTCTTTCATAATAAAAAACCTCGATATTGTTTAGTTTCTAGTTTTGTTGCTTGACGAGCAGAGATAATACGAATAGTTTCGTGATTAGTTTTATATAAATGACACACTACTAATAAACGGAGAGAATAGCTTATCCCCAACAATATATATCGCTCCTCATCTTGAGAATGTTCTGAATCATAAATTAAACGAGCATTGTCATCATAGAAAACAGATTTATCTTCCTCAAATGAAATCCCATGTTTTTCTTCATTAATTTTAGCTTTTTGTTGATCCCACTCAAATTGTAGCTCATTCATTTTGAGAGTTTTGAACCTATATAGTCTTGTAAATCAAGCTAGATGAGTTTTCGAGATGAACTAATCTTGCATTCCTGCATATAACAGCCTGACAAATAAACGTACTCCATCGTCGGCTTTTAAAGTTGAATAAGAAGGAGCTTCTCTAGTCCCGATCGCACGTAAGTCTGATAATAACTCTGGATGGAATTGGCAAGTAAAAGAACGACGAATTTTCTTCGTTTCAAAGTCTTTGTAATTAATACAAGTAGCTGAACATTCTGTAACTATCTCACTCTCAACTGCTGTGGAGCATAAAATTTCTACAGAGTCAGGTAATTGAATCAGCCATGATAGAGGGCTACCAGCGATAATGTGTCGATAGGGAACAATTGCATCATGAATACTACGATAAGCCCAGTTAGCAAACAGGATCGCCTCTTCATTAACTTCGTCTGAATGAAACATTGAAATTGAGACTTCGTGTTCATATTGAAGGGTTGTATCAATGACACCTTCATGAGTATCTGAAGTTACATCATGAGCGTGAATTAATTCCCAAGGTATTCCCAGAACTTGACCATCAGGCGATTGATATGGTAATAATACGCGATCGCCAACTTCTTTTGACTCATTTAGGGTCACAGCAAAATGCTCATCATTCCAGCCATTAGCAACAATTCGCCCATCGCGCTTGTTGACTTGAAGTGTCTTACCCATTGATGCAATACGTCCTGCAACCTCTTGGAGTGAGTTCAGGGCTTTCGCTTGGATGTCACCCTCTAGAGATGTTATACTCAACACTTCTTTAACTGCGCGTTGAATTAACCGTATATGACCTTGTGCAGCAAGCTGATGTCCGACACAGATGAAGATAGCAGGCGCACTACCAGGGGATCGCGAGAGCAGTAATTTTTCGATTAAGGCAAACATATCTTCTTGTGGGCAAGCAGGACTTGTCCAAGTCGAGGCATCATAAACCGATGGGTCACCTCCTTCTACTACTACTGCATAACTAGAGCTTATGGCCGCAGTTACTAATTCTGGGTCAATAATTCCCGTTGACCAAACAGGAAACAGGATTGAGTCTATATCAGCCACTTTTTGAGCAATGTAAGCGACATTTTTAGAGGCGCGAACTTCTTCATTAAGAGCATTAAACCCTACGTGTTGCCAAGGCTCAATAATAACGATCGATTTGCGTAATAAATTGGGATGTAACAACAAAAATTCTAAATCGGCCCTAGAATTAATTACCTTCTCTAATGGCTTTTCATGACCCCATTCAAATCTACCATCAGATGCAAAAAGTTCTCTTTCAGAAAGTGGAGCAACAGATGTTCTATCAGCTAAGAAGCGTCCTAACAAAATATGTACAGATTCAAAATCTGAATAACCTTGATGCAAGTAACCAGGAGTTAACCGCCATTGGGATCTTAGAGCTTGTTGATGTGCTTGCTCAGATTTTGTAGATTCAACCATAATTTGAATAAAATTTTTTAATTATCTTTAATGTTATCCAACTTCAATAGTAGTTAACTTCTCTATAAGAGTCTAGATACAATATAACTAATCAGCAAGCGGTGTATGTTATGAAAAAGATTTTTCGCTCACTTCAAACCCTCTTAATTATTTTGGTTATTATATTAACTTTTTTTAGTACACCTGCTCTAGCACTAGGAAAAAAAACTGATAAATATTACTGGATACACGTTCCGACGGGTGGCGCACCAATTTTTATTGGGGAAACGCAAGGTGCTTTTGTACAGGATGAATACCCACTATCTCATGAAGCGATGGCGAAAGTTTTAAAGGTTGGTGGTGCAAATTTAACCGATTTACAAAATCAACTCGAACGGTATAAGCTTTCAGCAGATGTGATTGAGCAATTCATCGGCAAATCTCAAACTTTTCAATCACTGGGTATTAGTGGGGGTTTTACTCTAGTCTTTCGTGCGGTTCCTGAAGATAAAGCAGTTAAAGCAGTTGAAACTGAATATATGTGTTTACTCGGAGGAAAACAACCTCAAGTCGTTTTTGCAGCAAATGTGTTAGGTCATTTAGGCGCGGAAGAATATAATGAGGGAGCGTCTGGATTGACTAAAGATCCTTTAGTTGTTTTAGGACAAGAATATTTTCCCACCCCTCCTGACGGAATGGTAACTGAGTTTTGGGTCTATGCGAATACAACTTGTTTTAATGTCGATTTGAAGTAGTTTTGTTAGGGGTGAGGTCAATCATTAAAGTTTGTACTCCTACCCCTACTAAATCATGAAATTACGCGATTACTGAAAAATCAGCATTAGTTAGCAGCAGTTTAGAGTTGAGTGTTGCAAACTGAGTTGCGGCACTTCCTCCTAGTCCATCTGCATCGAAGAACAAAGCCCCATTCGTTGAATTATAAATCACGCGATGGTCGGCTGTTGTTGCTGTCGTTGCATTAGCCCCGATTCTGAACTGATTTGATGCAAGTGTACCAATCGCTAATCCACCACCAAAACCCGACACAGATAGAACAAGTGTATCATCAGTGACTCTGAAATCAGTAATTCGGTCTACACCTTCAGAAACGCTGTTGTACACAAACTCATCTAAACCTGCACCACCTGTTAGAGAATCATTTCCATCACCACCAACTAAAATATCATTGCCACTACCACCGTTAAGGAGATCATTACCACCATTTCCAGTCAGTGTGTTATTGCCACTATTTCCAGTCAAGAGATTAGGCGTACTATCACCTGTACCATTAATGGCGGTTGTACCTGTTAGGGTGAGGTTTTCGATATTGGTTCCCGTTAAGTCGAATGAAAAGGAGGCACTAACGCTATCCGTTCCTTCTCCTGCATTTTCAGTAACAGTATCAGTCGCATCAATGGTATAACGATCGTCTCCAGTACCACCAATGAGTGTATCACTGCCTAAACCTCCGTTAATCGTGTCGTTACCGCCGTTTCCAGTAATAGTATTGTTTTTGCTATTACCGTTAAGGATGTTAGGATCGTCATTACCTGTTCCATTAATGGCGGTTGTACCTGTTAGTGTGAGGTTTTCGATGTTGGTTCCGATAAGACTATAACTAATAGGTGCGCTCAGAGTATCAGTTCCTTCTCCTGCGTTTTCAGTAACACTATCACCCGCATCAATGGTATAAAAATCATTCCCAGTACCACCAATCAGCGTATCATTGCCTAAACCACCGCTAAGATTGTCATTGCCTCCATTGCCACTTAAGTTATTGTTTCCGCTATTGCCGACGATGGTATTATTCCCTGCATCACCTGTTCCGTCAAAGTTTCCTGTTCCTGTTAGAGTCAGGTTTTCAAAGTTACTGCCATTGAGATCATAGCTAAAAGATGCTCTGAGTGTGTCGGTTCCTTCTCCTGCGTTTTCAGTAAAAGTATCACTCGCATCGACGGTATAAGAATCGTTGCCGAGTCCCCCAATTAGCGTATCATTACCGAGTCCACCGTTTAGATTATCGTTTCCACCATTGCCAGTTAGAACATTATTACCACTGTTCCCGTTTAGGGTATTGTTGAAATTATTACCAGTTGCATCAATGTTATCAGTACCGATTAGGGTGACATTTTCAAGGTTGGTTCCGTTTAAATCAATGGTTACGGAACTAATGACGGTATCGGTTCCTTGGTTGGCAGCTTCGATAATTACATCGCCTAAACTATCGACATAGTATGTATCATTACCTGCAAGTCCTTCCATTGTGTCATCGCCCGCACCACCGTTTAAAGTATCATTACCTGAAGAACCGATGAGATAGTTATTTCCCGCATCCCCGTCATCATTGAGAATGGTTCCTGTTAGAGGAGTTGCTGTACTAATTGTGTACCCTGTGCCAGCAGCGATCGCAATTTCTACAGTTTTATCAGGCTCAGGAATAAAAGTTTTATCACCAGTTGGGTCGATTGTCAAGACTGCGGTACTGGAATTGGCAGCAAAGACGATCGTTCCAGTGATACCATTAAAGCTACTGGCTCCTCTTTGTCTGTAGTCGGTGATATTAAGTGCGGTTCCTGCGGCACCAAAGTTAACAGTTAGTGGACTACTGAGATCACCTGTACGAGTAAAGGTATAGAGAAGATTTAGAGAACCATTTTCTGTAACAGTAGTGGAGTTGAGCGCGAGACTAATCAACGGTAGTACAGTAACATCATCATTCGTGATGTTGCCTGTTACGGTTCCTGCTGTACCGACGGTATATCCTGTACCACTATCTAGAGTAATTCCAACGGTTTCATTAGGTTCAACATCAGTATCAGCCGTCGGGTCTACAGTAATCGTAGCTGTATTTGAACCCGCAGCAAAAGTAATTGTTCCGTTATTGCCTGTGAGTGTTGCACCTGTTTGCGTGTAGTCTGTACCGAGTGTTGCATCACCACTGAGGCTAAAGTTAACCGTTAGTGCATTCGTGAGAATACCTGTACGAATAAAGGTATAAACAAGATTAGTTGTACCGTCTTCATCAACACTTGAAGGAGATATAGAAAGCGTGACTTCGGTATCATCGTTAAGGATAATACCTGTTGCTGCACTTGGATTATCAACAACATAGCCTGTACCTGCAACAAGACTAATACCAATACTTTCGTTCCCTTCAGCAGTTGTATCAGCAGTGGGGTTTACTGTAAGGGTAGCTGTACTCGAACCTGCGGCAAAGGTGATTGTTCCGTTATTGCCTGTGAGTGTTGCACCCGTTTGTGTGTAATCTGTACTAAGGGTTGCACTACCACTGAGGGTAAAGTTAACCGTTAGCGCATTTGTCGTTAAACCAGTGCGAGTGAAGGTATAAACTAAATTCGTTGTACCATCTTCAAGAACGCTAGTGGGAGCAACAGCAACGGCAACATTAGCATCATCATTATTAATGGTTCCTGTTACTGTTCCTGTGGTACTGATGTTGTACAGTGGATTAGAAGCAAGGGTAATTCCGACGGTTTCATCGGGTTCAATATCATTATCAGCCGTTGGATTAACGGTAATGGTTGCAGTATTAGAACCTGCGGCAAAGGTAATCGTTCCGTTATTGCCTGTGAGTGTTGCACCCGTTTGTGTGTAATCTGTACTAAGGGTTGCACTACCACTGAGGGTAAAGTTAACCGTTAGCGCATTCGTTGTACTTCCTGTACGGGTGAAGACGTATGATAAGTTCGTCGTGCCGTCTTCAGCAACGCTACCAGGTGTAACATAAAAACTGATATTCGGTAAAGGACTATCATCATTGAGAATTGTACTGTTAACTGTACCTGCTGTACCAACGGTGTAGCCTGTACCAGTAGCAAGAGTTATTCCAACAATTTCATCGGATTCTACTGTACTATCTTGAGTAGGATTAACAGTAATTGTGGCTGTACTAGAACCTGCGGCAAAGGTAATCGTTCCGTTATTGCCTGTGATTGTTGCACCCGTTTGTGTGTAATCTGTAGTAATATCTGCACTACCGCTACGAGTAAAGTTAACCGTTAGTGCATTAGTTGTACTTCCTGTACGAGTGAAGGTATATAGGATATTGTTAACACCGTCTTCTGTCACGCTGGCAGGAGCAACGGCTAATGATACAGTTGGTAAACTTTCATTGACAGTAATCTGTAAATCTGCTGTGGTATAAGCCGTGTCGCCAGCCGTTTCGCTTGCGGTTGCTGTAACTGTCAGAATAAAATCAGCATCCGTTGTCGGTGTTACGGTTAAACCTGTGAGTTGGGCAGGAGTTAGGGTATAACTACCATTATTATTATTGGTTCCAGCAGAAAGTGTTGCACCCGATGGTAAACCCGAAATCAAAATCGTACGAATATCATTTCCATCGCTATCAGCAAAGTCAACTGAAATATTTAACGGAATAGCCGCATTCGCAAGACCTGTTGCATCGTTAACCGTTAATGCTGGGCCGCCAGTAATAGGAGTATCAGGGGTGATAACTTGGAAATTGAAGTTAGCCGCAGTGGAGTTAGAACTATCAACAACTAGGACATAAGTACCATTAGAGGGGAGCGTAGCTTGGAAATCAGACGATAGATTGTAATAACTAAAATACTGATTATTGGGGTCATAAAGTCGCCAATATCCCGAAATCCCTGTTGTTTGACTATCAAAGTATAATCTTTGTCCTGCGGTACCCGTGAACTTATACAGTTCGGTTTCCTGTGCTGCTAGATTCGCTGTAGTTACCGTATCAAAAGCTAGATTAGTAGTTGGTGGAGTTAGGAGATTAAAGTTATAAGTCCCTGTATCGTTAGTGTAATAGTTGTAGTAACTATCAATCACCAGTTGATAAGTACCCGTTTCGGTTAGGGTAAATAAATCACGGTCATTGTCCGCTTCAGAGTTAAAGATACTTGTACCACTCGGACTGACTAGATAAGCTCTCAAAGTATCCGAGGTATCGGTTTTGAGGTTATCGTAATAGAGTCGTTGTCCCGCAGTACCCGTGAAAGTATAGATATCCTGTTCACCAAGTTTACTAATTGTGCCGCTAACAGGAGTATTGAGAGTTAACGCACTGGTGGTGGTAGTCGGGGTGACGATTTGGAAATCAAAGTTAGCCGCAGTGGAGTTAGAACCTTCGACAACTAAAACATATGTACCGTTATAGGGGAGCGTGGTTTGGAAATCATAGGAGAGGCTACTACTTGCACCACTAATAGTCTGATTATTCGGACCACGAAGAGACCAAGAACCTGAAATTGTTGAAGTCTGACTATCAAAGTACAATCTTTGTCCTGCGGTTCCTGTGAACTTATAGAGTTCGGTTTCCTGTGCCGATAGATTGGCTGTAGTGACCGTATCAAAGGCTAGATTAGTATTTGGCGGAGTTAGCAGATTAAAATTGTAGGTTCCTGTATAGCCATTATAGGAGTAATAAGCACTATCGATGACTAATTGATAAGTACCTGTTTCAGTCAGAGTAAATAAATCACGGTCATAGTCTGCGTCTTGGTTTAATAAAGATGTCGAACCACTTGGACTGACTAGATAAGCGCGGAGTGTATCCGAAGTATCAGTTTTGAGATTATCGTAATAGAGTTGTTGTCCTACGGTGCCAGTGAAAGTGTAGATATCCTGTTCACCCAATTCGCTAATCGTACCACTGATAGGAGTATTAAGGGTTAAAGCACTGGTGGTGGTGGTTGGGGTGACAATTTGGAAATCAAAGTTAGCCGCAGTCGAGTTAGAACCTTGTACAGATAAGACATAGGTACCATCTGCCGTCAGGGTTTGCTGGAAATCAGAGGTTAAGCTATAGCCGACAATATTCTGATTATTAGGGCCACGCAGATACCATGAAGCTGAAATCGAAGAAGTCTGACTATCAAAGTACAATCTTTGTCCTGCGGTACCTGTAAACTGATAGAGTTCCGTTTCTTGTGCTGCTAGATTCGCTGTTATTGCTGTATCAAAAGCTAGATTAGTATTTGGTGGAGTCAGCAGATTGAAACTATAATCAGGTGTGCCAGTGGTTCCCGTTCCCGACAAGATTAAGTAGTAGGTTCCTGCTTCAGTGAGGGTGAATAAATTACTGTCATAACTCGCGTTAGAATTATTCAGGATTAAATTGCCACTCGGCCCGACAATCAAGGCATTAATACTATCGTAATCAACATCAAGCGCATCAAAATACAAACGTTGTCCCACTGCACCCGTGAAGCTTAATACTCTCGTTTCCGAAGGGTTCGTTAATGTTCCAGAAACAGCCGTACCAAGGGTTAAAGCAGTTGAACTACTGTTCAAGTCCAACAGACGGAAGCTGTAATCTCCCGTGCTAGTTGTATTATTCCCTTTAACGGTAACGGTATAATTTCCCGAACGCGGCAGAATAATGGCACCACCATTAATATAAGTAGTAGAATCGTAGCTGGCATTTGTCGAATAAACTAAAGTGTTATCCGAGTAGCGCAGTTCAACTTGTATAGAGTCATAGTCAACATCTAAGCTATCGAAGAAAAGAAACTGACCCGCATTCCCTGTATAGTTAAAGGTGGCGGTTTGTCCTGCTGAGATGGTTCCTGTTTGTGTGGTGCCGAACCCTGATGGCGTAACCGTTGCATCGCTGATGTCGTTGACTTGGAACGAGTAGCTAAAGTTACTGTTGCTATATCCTTCTAAGACTAAATAGTATTCGCCATTGCTCGGTAAATTAACGGTAAAATCAGTTGAGTTATTGTAATAACTGCCAACTCGTTGACCATTTGGCCCATAAACTGACCAATAAGCACCATTAGTTGCTGTCGTACTATCGAACTGTAATCGTTGTCCTGCGGTTCCAGTAAAGCGATAGATATCTGTTTCACGTCCACCTGTCAGCGTTCCAGTAACAGCACTCCCTAACGGTAATACTGGAGAACTACCAGCATTGAGTAAATTAAAGTTATAAGTCCCTGTATCTCCATCATAAGGGTAGCCGTAGTAGTAAGTATCACTGCTAATGATTAGCTGATAGGTGCCTGTTTGGGTTAGTGTGAAGAAGCTATAATCTGAATCCGCTTGTTGATTAAATATTGTTGTACCACTTGGACTAACCAGATACGCACTAAAAATATCAGACGTATCGGTTTTGAGGTTATCGTAATAGAGTTGTTGTCCTGCGGTTCCAGTAAAAGTGTAGATATCTTGTTCACCCAATTTACTAATTGTGCTACTAACAGGAGTATTGAGGGTTAAAGCACTGGTGGTGGTAGTCGGGGTGATAACTTGGAAATTGAAGTTAGCCGCAGTCGAGTTAGAACTATCAATAACTAAAACATATGTACCGTTATAGGGGAGCGTGGTTTGTAAATCTCCACTTAGACTATTACTTCCATTGCTAATAGTCTGATTATTTGAGCCACGAAGAGACCAAGTACCTGAAATCCCTGTTGTTTGACTATCAAAGTATAATCTTTGTCCTGCAGTTCCTGTAAACTGATACAGTTCCGTTTCTTGTGCCGCTAGATTGGCTGTGATTGTTGTATCAAAGGCTAGATTAGTAGTTGGAGGTGTCAGCAGATTAAAGTTATAAGTCCCTGTATCGTCATTATAAGGATAGCCATAGTAGTAAGCATTACTATTAATAACCAGTTGATAGGTGCCACTTTCGGTTAGAACAAATAAATCACGGTCATTATCTGCTTCTTGGTTTAATAATGAAATTGAACCACTTGGACTAACCAGATACGCACTAAAAATATCAGACGTATCAGTTTTAAGGTTATCGTAATAGAGTCGTTGTCCTGCGGTTCCAGTAAAAGTATAGATATCCTGTTCACCCAATTCACTAATTGTGCTGCTAACAGGAGTATTGAGAGTTAAAGCACTGGTGGTGGTAGTTGGGGTAATAACTTGGAAATTAAAATTAGCCGCAGTGGAGTTAGAACTATCAACAACTAAAACATAGGTACCATCATTGGGTAAGGTGGCTTGGAAATCTCCACTTAAACCACTACTTGCACCGCTAATAGTCTGATTATTGGGACCACGAAGAGACCAAGAACCTGAAATTGTTGAAGTCTGACTATCAAAGTACAATCTTTGTCCGGCGGTTCCTGTAAACTGATACAGTTCCGTTTCCTGTGCTGCTAGATTGGCTGTGATTGTTGTATCAAAGGCTAGATTAGTAGTTGGAGGAGTTAGAAGATTAAAGTTGTAAGTGCCTGTATCGCCAAAGGGATAGGAGTTGTAGTAAGCACTACTACTGATAACCAGTTGGTAGGTGCCTGTTTCGCTTAGAACAAATAAATCACGGTCATTATCTGCTTCTTGGTTTAATAATGAAATTGAACCATTTGGACTAACCAGATACGCACTAAAAATGTCAGACGTATCAGTTTTGAGACTATCGTAATAGAGTTGTTGACCTGCGGTTCCTGTGAAAGTGTATATATCCTGTTCACCCAATTCGCTAATCGTACCACTGATAGGAGTATTAAGGGTTAAAGCACTGGTGGTGGTAGTCGGGGTGACGACTTGGAAATTAAAATTAGCCGCAGTCGTAGAACCTTGAATAACTAAAACATATGTACCATCATTGGAGAGCGTGGCTTGGAAATCTCCACTTAAACCACTACCTGTAATATATTGATTATTCGGCCCGTATAGAGACCATGAACCCGATACTCCCGTTGTCTGACTATCAAAGTATAATCTTTGTCCTGCGGTTCCTGTGAACTGATAAAGTTCCGTTTCTTGTGCTGCTAAATTCGCTGTGATTGCTGTATCAAAGGCTAGATTCGTAGTTGGTGGAGTCAGCAGATTAAAGTTATAGTCAGGTGTGCCAGTTGTTCCCGTTCCTGATAAGACTAAGTAATAGGTTCCTGCTTCAGTGAGGGTGAATAAATCTCGATCGTAACTTGCGTTATTATTACTTAAGACCGTATTACCACTGGGGCCGACAATTAAGGCACTGATACTATCGTAATCAACATCAAGGGAATCAAAGTACAAACGTTGTCCCACTGCACCTGTGAAGCGCAATACTCTGGTCTCTGAAGGGTTCGTTAATGTTCCAGAAACAGCCGTACCAAGGGTTAAAGCAGTTGAGTTACTATTCAAGTCCAGCAGACGGAAGCTATAATCTCCTATACTGTTGGTGCTACTTCCTCTGACCGTCACAGTGTAATTTCCCGAACGTGGTAAGACGAACGTACTATAATCGTTGCTGGCATTACCTGAATAGACTAAAGTGTTATCCGAATAGCGTAGTTCAACTTGTATAGAGTCATAGTCAACATCTAAGCTATCGAAGAAAAGAAACTGACCCGCATTCCCTGTATAGTTAAAGGTGGCGGTTTGTCCTGCTGAGATGGTTCCTGTTTGTGTGGTGCCGAACCCTGATGGCGTAACCGTTGCATCGCTGATGTCGTTGACTTGGAACGAGTAGCTAAAGTTACTGTTGCTATATCCTTCTAAGACTAAATAGTATTCGCCATTGCTCGGTAAATTAACGGTAAAATCAGTTGAGTTATTGTAATAACTGCCAACTCGTTGACCATTTGGCCCATAAACTGACCAATAAGCACCATTAGTTGCTGTTGTACTATCGAACTGTAATCGTTGTCCTTTTGTCCCCGTGAAGCGATAGATATCGTTTTCTCTTCCTGGTATTAGCGTCCCTGTAACGTTTGTCCCTAAACTCAGGGTCGGTGCTTGATTCCATTTGATTAAATTATAGTTGTAGCTGCTTGTACTATTAGAAGTATCCTCGACCAGAATTTTATAGGTTCCTGTTTCTAGCAGGGTATAGGGGCCATCATCATAAATCGAACTATCAATCGTATAACCACTTGGCGAAATCAACTCTAATCTGATATTAGCACCTGCACTCAGTTCATCGAGTGAAATACGATCGCCTGCTGTGGCATCAAAGGTAAATACGTTTTGTTCTCCGAATTCCGTTAAGGTACCCGAAAGATTGATGTAATAACTATTATAAGTTGTCATTTGATTCGTTCCTCTTGTTAAGCGTTACGGTTATTCTCAAGCAGGTTAGGGAAGTCAGTCTTAAAATACAGCATTAAAAAATCACAGTAGCCATATCAATCTATAGCCACTCGTTTCCAAATGACTTTTATATTCAGTCAATTTATTTCCTTAATCAAATTTATAAAATAGCTTTTTGATTAAAAAAATCTAAAGTTAATCAGATTGTTAGCAGTTGTAGGATTCGCGGAAATTTTAGCTTAAGTAGACTATTATCTCAAAAATTCTAAGCTAAAAGATTTTTTCTGTCAATAATTTGACGATATCGATTCATAATTATTTTTATTTAGAATTGTTAAATAATTACAGAGCCTGATTCTCAGACAATTCTAAAGAGATTATAAAAAATTTAATTAAAGAAAAAATTGAGAGTAATGTAGCGACGCGATCGCAAGTAATTGAGCAGCTTTGTGATGAACTTTCTCTAATTTTAAAACTTACGAAACAATTTTGTATATAAAATATTTACCTCAATACATTATTATGTTTTCTATGTCAAGAATAAAAAAGTATGAAAAAAATCCAAAAAGTCATATATTTTGTCAAAACTGCTAGAGAATTGATCCTCTATCTCAAAACCAAAATCAGTTAAAATCGACTCTCCGCAGATGATATGATACTAAATCCGATTTAATAAGACTCTTTTAATCCATTGTAGGGGTTTGGTCTCCAAACCCTCTTTTTAAATTAGTACGTTTGTATGAAAGTGAAGAAGTCGCTTAAAATAATGGTTTAGTGATTTAATCTCCCACCCATGACTGCAAGTACCGAAACCCTCTCACCAGACCAAATCTTACAACAATGGCGACAAAGTTTACGCCCTGGCCAACAAAGTTTAGTAGACTGGCAAGGGGGAAGAATGGCAATTTCAGCAGTACCAGGGGCAGGAAAATCACATAGTTTAGCAGTAGCAGCAGCAATAACGATCGCACGTCATCAACTGCATGGTAAAAAACAATTAGTTATCGTCACTTATACTCGTTCGGCTGCAGCGAGTATTAAAGAAAAAATCAAAAAACGCCTCAAAGAATTACAACTCCCGCAAAGTGGCTTTATGGTTCAAACCCTACACGGTTTAGCCTTACAAATTGCCACTCGTCACCCCGACTTATCTCAATTAAATTTAGAAACAGCGACTATTGTTGTTCCTACACCCAGTCATCGTATCATTCGCGCCGCAGTCGAACAATGGATGAGTCAGTCACCATTAAGCTACCAAACCTTATTAGAAGGTTCACAATTTGACGGTGAAGAAGCCGAAAAATTACGCCGTCAGTCCGTCCTCAGAACCGAAGTTCTACCGAATTTAGCCCATACTGTGATTAGAGAGGCCAAAAGTTCTGGACTCACTCCACAACAAGTCTGGGACATGAGCGAATATGCAACAGATAATTATAAGATTTTAACCATTGCCGCAGGATTATATGAACAGTATGAACGATTAATGAGATCGCGTGATTTTATTGATTACGATGACATGATTTTAGCCGCTTTACGTGTATTAGAAGACGATAAAATCCGTCAACGTTGGCAAAACTCAGTATTTGGGGTATTTGAAGATGAAGCCCAAGATTCTAGCCCATTACAAGAAAAACTGATTTCAATCTTAGCCCATGATGCGAATGATTCTAACTTACCCCCTAATTTAATTCGGGTCGGCGATCCCAATCAAGCGATTAACTCTACTTTCACACCTGCTGATCCTGTTTATTTTAATTGGTTTTGCGATCGTTGCAAACAACACAACAAACTCGCCACTATGGATCAAGCAGGACGCAGTAGTAAAATCATTATAGAATCGGCTAATTATGTCTTATCGTGGGTTAATCGCACTTGGAACACCAAAAATAATCAGACTGAAACCCCATTCCGCTTACAGAATATCCAGACAGTTAGTATTAATGATCCACAAGCTGATGCTAACCCAAAACCCACAGGACAAGGTTTAGAAATTTATACCCCTGAAGACATCTATGAAACCGTTAACCTTATTGAAAAACGAGTCATCGAATTACTAACCAATAACCCCGAACACAATGCAGCTATCTTAGTGCGAGAAAACCGCCAAGGAAAATTCTTAGCCGAAAAATTTGCCCACTTTTATCGAGAATATGGCATTAGAGTCTATGAAGTCAGTGAAAGCGATCGTTTTTCCCAAATTCCTGAAGAAATCTGTAAACTCTTGCAATTTTTAGACCGTCCCCATTCTCCCGACTATCTTAAATCTACCCTGGAAGTTCTTGAAAAAAGAGGATTAATCGCTGCCCAAGACTTAAACGCTTTAGCTACCTATCCTGAACAATTCTTATATCCTACTCCACTGGAAAACCAACCGAAAAAAGAAATAGAAATTGCCAGAAATTTGTGTTGTGAACTCCTCAAAGCCCGTTTAGAATTACCGCAATATCAACTCATTCCGTATTTGGGCATGAAACTCAAATATTCAGGTTCAGAACTCGCCACCGCCCAAAAGTTAGCTAGTCGCATCTATCAACAAACCATCGGCAATAGTTCCCTCAAATCAACACTCGCCGCCTTAAATGAAATTATCACATCAGAACGATTTGAAGCCGTCGAAGATGATAACGACGAACTTTATACCCGAAAAAAACAACTCACGATTATTACCATGCACAAAGCCAAAGGACTCGACTGGGACTATGTATTTATTCCCTTTCTTCACGAGGATATTTTACCTGGTAGCCTGAGAGTTCCCGTCGCTGCCAAATTTTTAGGAGATTTTGGGATTGCAGAAGTTGCCCGCGCCCAGTTGCGTTCTGCGGTTCACACTCAATATCAAAATCTATCACCGCGCATTCCTGAACCGATGCAAGCATGGACAGAAGCGGGACTACTGAAAAAAGCCGAGGAATATCGTTTATTGTATGTTGCAATGACGAGAGCCAAACGATTATTATGGATGTCATCAGCTAAAATGGGGCCCTTTCGTTGGAATACTTTTCGCTCTGATCAAAGCACTCAGCTACAAAATAAAAAACCCTGTCCAGTGATTCCCGTTTTGATTAACCATTTTCCCGAATCTTTCATGACTTTTTAAACATAAAATCTAAATCATTGTATTTTTCTATTTCTACGAGGGAACCGAAATCACTAAAAAATACTCGAATTTATTGAGACATCCTAAAACGCTTGGTGCAATGCTTACTTTATCTTGGATTCGCTTTTTTTCGTCTGTACCCCTCAGTTTGACCATTTTACAAGTTTTCACCCCCCTGACCCTCGCAACACCGCCCAGAAGCCCAGATCAGACCGTTGAGTGTGATATTTTGGTAGTGGGTGGAGGGCTATCTGGTTCTGCTGCCGCATATGAAGCCTTACTCAGAGGAAAAACCGTTTGTTTAACCGAGATCACCGACTGGGTGGGGGGACAAATCTCATCACAAGGTACCTCCGCATTAGACGAACGCCATACCCAACGAGAAAAACTGTTTTATCCCCAAGGTTATTTAGAATTTAGAGAACGCATTGAAAAACACTATCGAAAACTTAATCCTGGTGATTGTTGGGTGAGTGAATCCTGTTTTTTACCTGAAGATGGTCATAAATTATTATTCGATCAATTAAAGGATGCTGCAAAAAAAGGCAAAGGTCAACTCAAATGGTTCCCTTCTACCGTCGTTAAAGAATTATCCACTGAAACCTTACCCAATAGAGGAACAGGAAAACAAATCACCAGCGTTACAGCTATTCAACATCAACCCGTAAAAGGAACACCACCCCTCAACACTGAACCTTTATCCCAAATCATTGAGGATGCGTATCGTTATGAAAATTCACCCCGTTTCGACAAGAATATTATCCGTTTTGTCCCAAAATCTTCTAAAAATCAACAATTAGCAGACTGGTATGTGATTGAAGCCACTGAAACAGGAGAATTGATTGGATTAGCTGATGTCCCCTATCGTTTAGGGATCGATCCACGTACCTATCTAGAACCGTCTTCCTCTAGTTTGACAAGTGATCCTTATTGTCCCCAAGGTTTTACTTATACCTTTGCGATGGAAGCAACAGAAGATCCCCAAACCCATCAAGTTCCCTCATTCTATGCCCAACACGAACCTTATTACAGTTATGAACTCCCTCGGTTAGCCAGTTTTAATCTTGTTTTTACCTATCGTCGCATCTGGAGTCCAAAAGAGGGAGTAAAAGAAACCTTTGGCGGTATTACCTACGATAAACCCACTGTTGGCGACATTTCAATGCAGAACTGGACATGGGGCAATGATTATCGCCCTGGGACATCCCAAGATAACTTAATCTATACTCGTGGGCAACTGCAAGCTACTGGACAATTAGACCCTGGTGGTTGGATGGGTGGGCTACGAACCGATACCCTCCGTAAAGGGGAAGAACACGCTATTGCTTATTTTTATTGGTTAGTCACGGGTACCACAGACTCACAACTCGGTGACGGGGTGAAAAAACCTGAACCTAATTATCGTTATTTAGCGGGTTTAGACTCACCGATGGGTACTGTTCACGGTTTATCGAAATATCCCTATATGCGAGAAGGACGACGCATTATCGGAAGACCTTCTTTAGCTTACGAAGATGGTTTTATGATTTCAGAAATTGATATTTCTCGACAAAATTATAGAGATGCGTTTTATCAAAATAATCTTTCACCCGATACCTATCGCCGTTTAATGGCAACTCTATCGGGGTTAGAAGGGTTTAAAGTATTAGAAGGAATGATCGCACCAGAACAAGTCCAAAAACGCAAACGATCAACGATTTACCCTGATTCTGTCGGAATTGGACATTATGCGATCGATTTTCACCCCTGTATGACCCTATCACCCCCAGAAGCCCCAGGTAATACGGAACGCGCTGGCGAACGTCAAGGGGCGGGTAATGCGTATCCGTTCCAAATTCCTCTAAGAGCTTTAATTCCTCAAGAAATTGATAATCTTTTAGTAGCAGGTAAAAGTATTGCTGTCAGTCATATTGCTGCTGCTGCTTATCGGGTACATTCCTTTGAATGGTCTGCGGGGGCTGCTGCGGGTATTACGGCTGTTTTTGCCCTAAAAGAGAATATTCTACCCTATCAATTAGTTGACTCTGATTTGATTATTGACGATAAGAAATTATTGGATTTACGCCGTATTCTCGATGAAAGTGGCAATCCGACCGCTTTTCCTGATACTTCTATTTTTAATGATAATTGGGACACTTGGAAGTAATGCGTTTAATCTAAGCGTAAACTTCACTAGGTTCATAAATTAATTTCATTAATAGATTGGTCGAAATTGTTTCCATTGCATAGGTATTGCCGTGAGAGTCAGCAAAATCAACTAAATAAGCTTCTTGATTAAAATCCATTAAAACAGTTCCTACCTGTCCTCTTTTTAAGATAATAGGTAGGTTACTTTGTTTGTGCTGTGCAGCAACATTTTCAGTTAAAGCAACAATATCATATTCTCTAATATTCATTAAAATCTCCTTATTTAATAATAGGATAAGTATTAGTCAATCTTGGAAATTTTTCTTCTGTCCGAATAATCCAACAACCTAGTACTGGATGAGTACCCGTAATTGCTGTTAAAGAGAATTTGACATCATAATGAGTTCCATATTGATCAATTTTATAAATTACGGCTTGATGATTCAAGAGTGAATTTAATAAAGCTTCTTCCTTGAATTTCTTTATTGGCAAGCGTAATTCCTAGTCGTTTGAATAGAATAGCCTTATCCTTCCCTTTCGGGTGTTGTAAGTTAAGAGAATAACGTTCTAATTTATCTCCCAGTTGTGCTTTGTCGCCATTGGGAATTTTCATCTTTTATTTATAATTATATATGAAGAAAACGCATCAAATATAATCCTTAAAGTCTTCTAAGGGTTCATCAGTATACTTGTAGAGTCAAATCAGAATGATTATACATAAAAGTTATCTAATATGATCAAGAGTGTCAATTAAATCTTAATGGTCAATAACCTATATGCGATCGCCAGAATTAATTACTCTTGGACGCTATCTTGCAGGAGAATTTGAGAATCAAAAACAAGCTTTTGCAGAACCGATTTGGTATGTTCATCTTCATCTTTGGTTACGTCCTGTTTCCTTGTTTACTGAAGATAGTTTGACGCTTTTTGCAGAACAGGCGAGTATTGTTAAGTTAGATCAGCCCTATCGTCCTCGTCTTCTAAGATTACGCCAAATTCAAACCAGTTCACTAAAAATTGAGGTTCAGCATTATATGTTTAATGACCTCAACTCAATTGCCGGTGCAGGACGTAATCCACAACGTTTACAAAATATCTCACTCGATGAGATTACTGTTTTACCCACTTGTCATCTAGCGGTTGATGTTCAACACCTAGAAGGGAATCGCTTTCATTATAAGGCTTTTCCGACTTCTGATACCCCTTGTCACTTTACTTACCAAGAAAGTACGTTTCAAGTCTCTTTAGGGTTTGAAGTCAATTCAGATGAGTTAAAAACTTATGATAAAGGAATTGATCCCCAAACAGGTCAAGCGATTTGGGGGGCGTTGATGGGGCCCTACTGTTATACTAAGCGTCAGGATTTTTCCCATGAGTTAGTAACTTAATTTTATATCTGAATGAGCATTCATATGTTATACTCAAAATATCTGAACAGTGATTCAGATGTTTTTTTAGTCTAGGAGAAATTAAATTATGACTTCACTGACGGTAAACTTAATGAAATGCGCTTGCGAATCTTGTTTATGTATCGTTGACACCACAAAAGCGATTCAAAAAGACGGAAAAAACTATTGTAGTGACCTTTGTGCCAATGGTCATCCTAATGGTGAAGGATGTTGCCATAGTGGCTGTCAATGTCACGGATAAATGATAGGGTTATAGGATGATTCTGTGTAACCCTATTCAATTAGGAATTGACAAAGATGGGTCATAATAATTATCCACATCCCTATCTTTAGTAATTAAGGATGATGCTGCTAAAGGAATAATGAGTTCTACCGTTGTTCCTTTACCCAAACCAGGGCTAAATAATGTGATATCACCACCCATTAAAGCCATCAGATTTTTAGAAATAGCTAAACCTAAACCCGTTCCACCAAATTTACGAGTCGTCGTACCATCAATCATGACAAAAGGACGGAATAACTTATGTTGTTGATTAGGTTCGATCCCAATTCCTGTATCTTGAACAGTAATATAAGCCATCGTTTCATCGGCACTGGTGCTAATCGTAATACTACCCGAATCAGTAAATTTAATAGCATTGCTTACAACATTTAATAAAACTTGTTTCAATTTAGCAGCATCAGCATAAATGATTACATCTGGCTGCCAACTTGAAAGATTTAAAATTAGTTTTTTCTTTTGACTATGAACTAATTGTAAATTGACTACCTCGGTTAAAATAGTTTTTAAATCTATTGGTTCTGGGTTAATCGAAAGTTTTCCCGCTTCAATTCTGGCAATATCTAAGATATCATTAATAATTCCTAGTAAATGAACTGCTGCATAATCAGCCTGTAATAAATATTCTTCTTGCTCTTGTAAATCATCACAATAGCCCTCTTTAATAATTCTTAGACAACCGATAATACCATTGAGGGGTGTTCTTAACTCATGAGATGTTGTTGCGAGAAACTCATTTTTTAATTGATTAGCATTTTGCGCTTCTCTCCAAGAGGAAATTACTTCATCACTCCACGTTTTGAGAGATTCTAGCATTGCTTCAAGAGAAGTCGCTAATTGATCTAGTTCTTTGATATAAAAGTTTCGAGGAATCGGTTCTTGTGAATGAATACTATCTTTATTTAAAGCATAATCTCGAAGTTTTTCAATCGGACGAGATAATTCACGCGCTATATATAAAATAGCCAAAATATTGCCAATCATTAAAGTTAAAACCATGTTGGTTAAAACATTTTTGATATCTCTTAATGGTGCCAGTGCATAATCCAGTGGGCTAACGGCTAAAACAATCCATCTTTGATTTTTGTCAAGTGTAATCGGACTAGGAATAGAACTATAGCCTGCAACAATTTCTACGCCATCTTTTTCAAATGAAAATAAATGCAGAAAATCTCGTCTTCCTTCAATTGCACTATTAATTAAATTTTGTAATCGTTCGTAATCTTCTTCTTGATTGATATTGAGTCCGATACGTTTGTATAAAGGATGAGCTAAGATCTTACCATTTTGACTAATGACCACTGGATAACCCGTTAATGACCCTGGTGCGGTTTTTTCTCGGTTAATTAAACTTGTTTTAAGACTTAGAGCATACCTAAGTTTACCTTTTTGATCATAAACTGGAGTGGAAAAAAGTAAATTAAGTTGATGAACTTTACTGGTAAATTGACTTTCATCGACGGCAGGCATATTTTTAATATAAACGTCCGATGGATGAGTCAAAACTTTATTTTTTTGAGTTGGCCACGAATCAAGGCTGACTGGCTGATATTTTGGTTCATTACAAGTATTAATGATCAATTGATTTTTTTGTAGATCAACCAACTGAACACAATTATTAGCTAAAGGTAATGTATAAGCTAATTGTTCTAAAAAAGCTTTTTTTTCAGTCGAGTCATCAAACTTAAGAATCACACTATCACTAGCGGTGGCTAAATTACTTTTCAACGCTTGGATTGAATATTCTATCCCTTCTCCATTTCTAATAGCACTTTCAGTCAGATTTTGACGGGCAGTTTCCAGAAAAGCTGAACGCGCTTTACGATAAGTGATATAGACACCCATTAATAAAATAGGAACACTCACTAACAGTAAACGAGTCAAAATAATGCTGCGAAATGAAAATTGTTTCCAAGGCATATAGTTTGATTTTTGGCTCATTAGCTTTTTAAACTCAACACAATATTAACCTAGTTGATAGAAATCGTCATGGATAGACCACAAACCGTAGTTATTTTGGCAATGTCAATCGATGGTAAGATTGCTGATATTAAACGATCGCCTGCCCGTTTTTCCTCAGTTGCGGATCGAAAACACCTAGAAAAACAACTTGCTTTAGTCGATGCGGCTCTGTTTGGGGCGGGAACTTTACGGGCTTATGGAACGACTCTACCCATTACTGACCCTCAGCTTCTCCAGTGGCGACAAGAACAACATAAACCACCGCAACCCATTCATATTGTTTGTTCTGCATCTGGACAACTCGACCCGCATTTACGCTTTTTTCGTCAAAAAGTTCCACGCTGGTTACTAACGACGGATACAGCATCGCAATTGTGGCAAGCTGATCCAAATTACTTTGAACACGTACTAACTTTAGAAAATTGGTCAACTGTTTTAGAACAGTTTAATCAATCTGGAATAAAAAAACTAGCTATTCTAGGAGGTGGGGAATTAGTCGCCTCATTGATGGCAGAAGATTTGATTGACGAATTTTGGCTAACACTTTGCCCAGTGATTTTAGGGGGTGTTGATGCGCCATCTCCAGTCGAAGGAATGGGTTTTTTAGCCAGTAATGCCCCTTTTTGGGAGTTAAGCAGCGTTGAACGGCTCGAAAATGAACTTTTTCTTAATTATCGACGTGTCAAAGCTAGTGCATATGATACAGCAACCAATCTGGGTTAACTTGTATTAAATAGTTATTAACCCAAGATTTACAATTTAGGTGTTGACAGCAAACAAACATGAACGCATCCGAACAAGCCAAAGGATTAGAACTCGCCACTAAAATTGCTTCAGTCGTTAGCTTATTTAAGTTAGCCTTTCCCGATGCGAAAGCCGATCTCAAACCCTGGCACAATGATCCTGATACTCGTGAATGGCTCGACCCCCATTCGATCGATATTGGCTTTCATTTACCTGGTTGGAGTCCTCGCTTCCAAAGTCGTAGTATTTTGGTGCAAATTCGCTTTCACCAAGATTTAGAAACTCAACAAGAACGGCTAATTGGGGTAGAAATGGTGGCGTTTAATCATCAAGGACAGGCTTGGCGAATGTCCACGATCGAACATTGGCAATTAGTTGGATCATATCAACCTGCGGCCGATGTGATAGAAAAACTAAAACAATTTTGCCGACAGGTTTTTGAGTTATTTAACGCCTAAGTTGAGGCAATTTATCGACAATCATCATCTTTATCCCCTTTACAGTCGCTATTATTGACAAGGGTCAGGGAATTGATTTGATCGGTAGAATGGTTGCCAGGTGTTGCCATGACTTTTAGAGCAGTGCTTAAACTCATGCCCGTCACCAGCAACAGAGTTAATATAGTGTTGATCATGAAAGTTCCGTTTAATGAATTTAATGATTTATTTTTACAATAGCTGTTTAATTTAAGGATGTCAGTCCCATTCTTAATTACTCACATATCATATAAAACTTTTTTTGTCAAGAAGAAAAAAGTAGAAAATAATCGATTTAACTTTGTATTTTTGGCACACCATGAGGGAGATCGAAACTCACCGATTGTAGCGATCGTCCAGTGGTTTCCACACGAAACAAGTAAGTCATCACAGAGGCTAGAACACAGATGACAGCAAGAATCACAAGTAAAATCGGTGTGCCAAAATCAATTTGTAAAATCGGTAAAGCAAACGCCCCTAAAACCGCCCCTGCCTTCGCTACAGCCGCCGCAAAACCCGCCCCACTCGCACGAATAGACGTGGGAAAAACTTCACCCGATAACAGAAAAGTCGTCGAATTGGGGCCAGCATTCATCATTAAATTAAACACAAAAAATCCCAGGAAAACTAAGGCAATATCAAAATGACTTCCATCATCTAAAATATCCGATGCCGCTAGAATTAAAAGACCGACAGCCATCCCCAAAAAGCCGACAATCTGTAATTTAATCCGTCCGACACGCTCAATTAAAATTACAGCAATAATAAAACCAATAATTAGAAAAATATCGACAAAAGCCGCCCCTCTAGCCGAAGCGAGTTCCTTATCTAAAAAATCAGATTGATTGGAAAAGGCTAATGTACCAATAATCGCAGGGGTAAAAATTCCGATGCCATAAGTTGCAATATCTTGTAAAAACCAGGGAATCGTCGTTAACAGCGTTCTCCTTAGATAGCGAGGTGTGAATAAAGTCCCATATTCTAGACTCGGTTCACGTTCAGGGGGGTCTGTTTCGGGCGTAATTTTAATCGGTTCATCGAGTAAGTCTGAAGCTGATTTTGTTGCCGCGTCGTAGTCTCCTTTCGCGATAAAATAGCGGGGACTTTCATGGAGAAAGTTAAGACGTAAAAAGCCCACCAAAATCGCTAGAATTAATCCTACTCCTAGCATCCAACGCCAAGCATATTGAATTGCTGGTAAATCCGTATCAGGGTAAAATCTTTGGAACAGGTGAATCACCACTAGCCCCGTAATTGCCCCTAAAAGTGCGCCAAAGGCTTGAAAAGTAAAAGCACCGATCACCATCCTACCTCGGAGTCGAGAGGGGACATTCTCGGTAATATAAGCGACACTGATGGGATAATCTGCGCCGATTGCCACCCCAACCAGAAAACGAAACCCAATCAAAGAAATCGCATTCCAAGCAAAAGCGGTTCCTGCGGTTGCAAAGACAAACAGCGCAACATCGACTAATAGCATTAGCTGACGACCAATCTTATCAGTAATTGGGCCTAGAGTCAGTGAACCCACCAATGAACCCGCTAAGGCTGCCACCGCAACGGCCCCTATTTCAGCCGCACTTAATGTAAAATCTCGTTGTAGAAACGGTAGTGCTAATCCTATGATAAATAAGTCAAACCCATCGAGGGCAATCAGTCCCGCCGATAAAGCCCAGAGTAACCACATGGTACGGGTAATATTAGACTCATCTAATCGTTGTTCAAAGGATAAGGGTTGAGCCGTTGCGGTTGTTGTCATCAGAATTTCTACCCTAAATTGATTGCTTTTAGTTTATTTTGACGGAAAATAGCTAACTTTTGGAGGGATTAAAGGGGTTGAAAAGTCACAATCTGATTAACTCTTGGTTTCCCAAAACGTCGCCATGCACTTCCACCTCTTAAAAAGAGTTCCATCGAGATCATTTTTGTTCCGTCTTGTTTTGTCCATCCCGAACTCCCTGGGGCAAACGCAAGGCTTCCTTCAGGTACTTTAAAGCTACCATCAGAATAAATCGCATCGCTGACAATATCTCCGACTCTAACAATAACTTTAGTTTGAGTGGGTAGATTAATCGAATTCGCGGGAATGGTTGTTTTAAGATTACCGTAACCATCAACCCAGGCAATACGGTCTGAGGGTGGATCTGGAATTTGTTCTGGTGCGATCGCATCTCCTAAAATACTCTCATCTCCTTTGATAATTGCGGCTGCCGCTTGAGGAAAAACATCCCTAGAACGAAATTGTGATCCCCCGCGAGACACATTTAAGTGGTAAATTTCGAGGGCTTCCTGTTTAATAAAAGAAAGGCTATATCCTGCCCAAACACCGACTACTTTTGTCCCGTTAGGAAGTAACGCATAAGTTAACCCTTCACCTTCATTATTAAGGCGACCTTCGGGATTATCCTGACGTGGGGCGCAGTTATGATAGACTAAGCGATCATTTGGGCCAGTATTTAGACCCAGTTGAGCCACCCAAAAACCAGTCGCCAGGGTACTAAAAGGGGCAACTGAAAGACAATGTGGAGTCGCATGGGGGAGATAGGTTAATAACCGTTGAACGACTTCAGCAAAAGCAGGGTCATTGTTTCCGTAGTCAGCGATAATCTGAATTAACATAGAACAAATCTGAACAGGAGAGACATTCAAACTATATCGCACTCTCTTGCTAGACAGGGTTAAGAAAAAAGATGTCCAAAAATTGTTAGGATCGAAAAGCTAACGATTTATTTTGTTTAAAAAATGTCCTCGATCGCACTTAATCCTGGTATTGGAGACGATGTTTTATATTGGTTTCTCATCGCTGTTATGATGGTTGGGGTTCTGGGTGCGTTATTACCTGGTTTACCCAGTTCGATTTTTATTGTAGGTGCTATCCTTGTTTGGGGTGCGGTTAAAGGTTTCTCGGTTGTGACGATACCTCTAGTTGTGACTCTCATCGTTTTGTTGTTGAGTACGGGAGTTGAGTTATTAGCGACTTATTGGGGTGTCAAAAAAATTGGGGCGAGTAATTGGAGTCAAATTGGTTCATTAATTGGCTTATTTGCGGGAATTTTTGGTTTATTGCCCGCTTTACCCTTTGGTGGTCCCTTAATTGGGATTTTGTTTGGCCCTATTGTGGGTGCATTCATTGGAGAATTTCTGTATCGAAAAGAAATGGAACTCTCGGCACGTCTACAGCTTTCTTTAAAAGTGTGTATCGGTATTGTCGTTGGTTCAATTGTTGGGAATTTGATTAAAACGATATTAGCTTTAGCTGCGGTGGGTACTTTTATTTATATAACTTGGCCTACACTTGGAACATAGAGCGATCGTTAATCCGTCTTGCTAGGGAAAAAACGAATAATTAGGATATACTGTAGCAAAAATTTCCATGAAAAGGCGTAAATTTGTTAAATATGCGGGTCTGAGTTCAGCTAGTTTAATTGTTTCTAGTTGCGCGGGTGTTCAATTGCCGACACCAAACCAAGAAGAAGATTTTAAACTGGATTTAAGCAAACTAGAAAAGAAAAATTTATCTTTAGCGTATGTAGCGAGTATAGATGCAGCCCCAATTATTATAGCCAAAGAAAAAGGCATTTTTGAGCGTTACGGTTTAGCGGTTGGACTAAGACGACAAAATAGCTGGAGTGAAATCGAAAAAGGTTTAACAGACTGGAAAATTGATGCAGCACAAGGTTTATTTGCGATGCCAATGTTAGCACAACTCGGTAAGCAAAAAACGCCTCTTGTTTCTTTAATGATGTTGAATTGGAACGGTAGCGCAGTAACATTAGGTCAAAAAGCCTGGAAATGGGGAATACGTCCTGGCTCTGAATATAATAATTATTTAGAATTTTCTAATAACTTTCGAGACTATGCTAGAAATAAGGGACAACTCAATTTTGCTACCGAGTCTCCTGCTTCGATGGATACTTATTTACTCCGTTACTGGTTAGGTTCAATGGGGCTTAATCCAGAAAATGAAGTAAAATTTACATCAATTAATCCGTCGCAATTAATCTATAAATTACAAGCAGGTACTATTGATGGGTTTTCAGTCGCAGAACCTTGGAATCAACAAGCAGTCGCTCAACAAATTGGTTTTATTCCTTATAATAGCAAAGAGATCTGGCAAGGACATCCAGGAAAAATCTTAATCTCTATGCAGGGTTGGGTGGATAAATATCCTAATACAGCAAGGGCGTTAGTTGCGGCTTTAATTGATGCTAGTCGTTTTTGTGATCAGACAGAAAATCGTTTAGAAGTGGCTCAAATTCTCTCACAAAGTCAATATTTGAACGTACCACAGCCCTTAATTGAAACGTCTTTAATTGATAAATATATGTATGAGAACTGGGAGAATTTTAATAATGAAAGCTTCAAATTTCCTGATTTTAATCTATATCATTTTCAGAATACAGATTATTTGAAAAAGCCAGATCAGGTTAATTATCCTTGGCGATCGCATGGAGTCTGGTTATTAACTCAGATGGTTCGCTGGAATGATTTGGGTTTAACTGAATATCCGAAAGATGCAGATCAAATGTTAGATAAAATGTATCCCATTAAGGTTTATGAGGATGCCGCAGAAATCTTAAAACTGGAATTACCTAAAGAGAGAGATAAAAAAGAACTAAAAACCGCATTTATCGATCAACGAGAATTTGATCCGAGTCAACCAGTTGCTTACTTGAATCAATTTGAAATTCGAGCAGTATAAAGTTATTTTATTTTATTACGGTTACCCTTTTTGCCAAGAATCGTCATGAATATCTCCATAAAAATTAGGTAGGGGCTTGGTTGCCAAGCCCAAATCTAGAAAGGTTTTGGAAACATTGGGTTGAAAAATCGATAATTTGAGTTCTATTACATTGGGTTTGGAAACCAAACCCCTACAAAGAATTCTTGGATAAATTAAAACGATAAACAATAATTCCTAATCCTAACACTAACAAAACTTTCGTTAACCAATCTCCAAAACGAACATATAAAGTTTGGGTATTTCTTCGATAAATTGTTGCAGAATGGATTTGATATTGATTAATTTCTGAAATCCAAAGTGTTCTCCCATGAGGATCTATAAATGCAGAATAACCCGTATTTGTTGCCCTAGCCAAAAAGCGATCGTTTTCAATTGCTCTAATTATATCTTGTGCGTGATGTTGTGCAGGCATTGATTTACTATAATGAGCATTATTCGCAGCAGTAATAATAAATTCGCCGCCATTTTGGGTTTGTTTCCGAAAATGTTCAGCAAATGCAGATTCATAACAAATACCAACTATTGCACGTCCAAAAGGTGTATTAAAAATTTGATTAGGTTTCCCTGGAACTAAATGAGCATCTAGAGGAGATAGACGATTAATTATTTGACCTAAAATAGATTCAAATGGTATATATTCACCCAAGGGAACAAGTTTAACTTTATCAAAACGGCTTATAATTTCACCGTCTCCTGTTACTGTAAAAAGACTATTGGTATAATCTTTTCCTTGCACTCCAAATGCTCCTAACCAAACGGGAACTTTTTCTTGGAGTATTGATTGATAAAAAGAACTGTTTTGTACAATATCATTCCAGAAATATGGTAAAGCAGTTTCGGGAGTTAGAACCACATCAACACCCTGACTCGCTAATGTTTGATATCCTGTTGTATAACCTTCTATTGCTTTTCTAAATCCTTCGGGATACAATTTGATTTCATTGGGGATATTACCTTGAATAATTCCAACTTTTATCGCTTTATCGGGTGTCTCACTCAAAGGTTGTTGAAATAGATAAAAACCTAAACTGTGTAATAAAACCAAAAGAGATAAAGCTAAACTGAGTAACGAATAACTTTGAGAACGGTTTCTTGATAAATAATAAATACTTTCTGCCAGTAAACCATTAACTGCAACAATTGAAGCTGTAACCACAGAAAAACCCGATAATTTACTTAATTGCAAAATCCATAAATTATTAGGACTTTGGGTATAAGAAAGAGAACTCCACCAAAGCGGGGTATTACTCCATAGCCATTCTAAACCACACCACAAAGCAACCCCTAAAATTACCCTAAATAGACTATCTTTGATCGTGCTAGTATTACAGAGTCGTTTAAACCAAGTCATCCCGCAAGACCAAACGACGACTAAAACAGCACCCCAAAGCGTAATAAAAATCCAACAAAATAACGCAATTAAAAGACTTGCTAACCAAGGTACCCCCATCCATGTCATCGGATGTATTCCCGTGATCCAAAATAAGGCTACTCCATGAAAACCAATTCCCCAAACTAAACCTAACAATATATTTTGTTTAAGAGAATTTTTAGAAAAAATAATGTTACTCCACAGTGGAATTAGAGCCAGCCACGCTAAACAAAAAACCGAATTTGGTGCGGGAGATAGCCCCATTAAAAGACCACCAAAAAAAGTTAGGATAATTTGGTTCATTTCAGGTAAACTAAAAATACAATGCCAGTGTTATGAGCAAAATCGGCTATTCTAACAAAGGGAATACAACAACAAGGAACGATAAATCGGTGTTAGACCTTAAGCAGATTCGAGAAAACCCAGAAAAAGTACAAGAACTCCTCAACCGTCGTAATGCTGCCTATGATCTTACCGCGATCGTTGAACTAGATCAGCAACAACGAGAAATAGAACTCAAACGAACTCAGTTACAAGCGCGTAGTAACGAAATTGGTAAACTGGTTGGACAAAAAATTAAAAGTGGCAGTCAACCGAATAGTACAGAAATTCTATCCCTCAAAGACGAAGGAAATAGCATTAAAACCCAACTTGCCGACTTAGAACCTCAAGAAAAAGAAATTAAAGCGCAAATAGACACTCTTGTTTTACAACTTCCGAATATTCCCAGTGACACCACTCCTATCGGCAAAGATGAAACCGATAACGTTGAGGTTAGACGCTGGGGTGATGAATATATCCCGACAAACCCGAATATTCTCCCACATTGGACTCTTGGCGAAAAATTGGGTATTATTGACTTTGAACGGGCTGTAAAAGTCGCGCAGAGCCGTTTTGTGAATTTAGTCGGAGTCGGTGCAGCTTTAGAACGTGCTTTAATTAATTTCATGCTCGATCAGCAAACGGTAGCTGGTTATACAGAAGTTTTACCCCCGATTCTAGTCAATAGTAATTCTCTTCAAGGAACAGGGCAACTTCCCAAATTTGCCGAAGAAAGTTTTAAATGTGCGGATGATGATTTGTGGTTAATTCCAACTGCTGAAGTTCCCGTTACAAACTTATATCGGGATGAAATCTTAGAATTAGAACAACTTCCAATTAAACATTGTGCTTATACCCCTTGTTTTCGTAGAGAAGCAGGAAGTTATGGGAGAGATACTAAAGGTTTAATTCGTTTGCACCAATTTAATAAAGTAGAACTTGTAAAAATCGTTCATCCAGATACATCAGAAACAGAACATCAAAGCTTAGTCCAAAATGCCGAAGCCATTTTACAAGCGTTAAAATTACCATATCGGGTGATTGAACTGTGTACAGGTGATATCGGATTTGGTGCAGCGAAATGCTACGATTTAGAAGTATGGCTACCCTCTTCTAATACTTATCGAGAAATTTCCAGTTGTTCTAATTTTAGAGATTTTCAAGCCAGACGAGCCAATATCCGCTTTAAAGAAAAAGGCAAAAAAGGTACCCAGTTTGTACATACGCTGAATGGTTCAGGTTTAGCAATTGGTCGTACCATGTCTGCTATCCTAGAAAACTATCAACACGATGGTATAGTCAAAGTTCCAGAAGTGTTACAACCTTATTTAAAGCGCGATATTATTGGTTGATAAGGTAGGGGTTTGGTTTCCAAACCCTTCAGATGTTCCGATCAGGATAAAAACACTATTTAATCTAAGATAAACTATAAAACTAAAATTATGACTGACGATGAAATTAAACAACTAATTGCATCTAACGCTAAAGCAATTGAAGCACTTTCTTCATCTCTTGCGGCTGAAAAAAAAGAAAGAGAACAAAAATCTATTCAATGGGAAAAGGATAGAAATCAACTCTATCAGTATTTAAGTAGAATTGCTGCTGCCCAAGCTTCTTTTTATGAAGTGCAAGCCGATTATTATCATCAGTTGTCTATTTTATCCGATCGTCAGACTCAGATCAATGAAAGACAAGTTCAAATGCAAGCTCAAATTCTTCAAATTCTCCAACACATGAATCTACCAACTGATCCCAATATAAAAGAGTAAGCCAAAAAATTCCAGATTGTATGAGTCAATTTGGAATTTTCTAAACCAATACAAGCATACTAAGTTTTATGACAATCTGTTCTATCTTCTTTCGATTTTGGGCATACTAACAGCAAAACACTGTAAGAACTTGGCCCTATGAAAGCAACCTATACTCTAAGTCAATCGTTAATTGCGGTAAATAGTCCTGCTACAGTAGACTTAATTGTAAACTTTCAAGCCCCAGAAGCCGAAAAAAATAAAACTCGTCGTCCTCTTAATTTAAGTATAGTACTCGATCGCTCAGGTTCGATGGCGGGGACTCCCCTCAAATATGCCATCAAAGCAGCACAAAAATTAGTCGATTTTCTCACACCCGATGATATTCTTTCAGTGGTAATCTATGATGATCACGTCGAAACCATTCTATCGCCTCAATACGTGATCGATCCTAATGAAATTAAAATCCAACTAAAGCAAGTTTATGCGGGAGGATGCACAAACTTAAGCGGAGGTTGGTTAATGGGATGCAACCATGTTAAAGCAAATCTTTCTCCGAATAAACTAAACCGAGTATTATTATTAACCGATGGATTAGCCAATGTTGGGGTGACTGAGCCAAATATTCTCATAAAAACAGCAAGCGATCAAGCCAGAGAAGGAATAACAACGACTACATTAGGGTTTGGTACCTATTTTAATGAAGATTTATTAATAGGGATGGCGAATGCAGGGAAAGGGAATTTTTACTTTATCCAGTCTCCCGATGATGCAGCAGATGTTTTTGCGATAGAAATGGAAAGCTTAGTCTCTGTTGTCGCACAAAACCTAACCGTTAACATTGAACCCGCGTCTGGAATAAAAGTAGAAAGTTTAAATAACTATGGTTTGACACAAAATGGCAATAAGTTAAAGATTTTCTTAGAGGATGTTTACGGAGTAGAGAGTAAACCCCTTGCATTAACGCTGACACTTCCTGCGGTGTCGAAAACAGGAACATTACCCCTACTCAACCTCAACTATGAGTATAATACCGTTGTTAACGACCGTATTGAGCATATTAGTCAAGAATTGCCGATTACTATTTCAATTGGAGAAAAAGAAGAAGCAAACAAAGTTCAACTTGATAGTAAAGTTATTGAACAGACCAGTCAATATAGGATAGCACAAATCAAAGATGAAGCGATCGCATTAGCTGACAAAGGAGACTATCAACAAGCAGCGACTACCCTGCGTCAGATGACAGAAACATTAAAACAAAAAGCATTAGAAGAATTTTTTAGTATTGCCGAAGAAATTAGCCAACTTGAATATTATGCCCAACAAATCGAAAATCGACAATATTTCGCTGATATTCGCAAAGAAATGCGAGATCAATCTTATCAAAGTCGCAGACGAACCAGAGAAGATTTACATTTAAGAGGCGTTACATCTGGATCAGCAGATAACTTAGAATATGTAGAATCAAACGATAGTGGCGTACTCGTAAAATGCGAACGAATTGGCGGTAAATTACGGATACGAGTGATTAGTAACGGATATGATAGTGATCTAAATGTACAGTTTCCGCGCAGTATTCGAGAAGAAGACGTTACCTATGTCGTCGATGAAATCATTCCCTCAGCCAATGGAGCATTTTATCGCGTATCAGGAAATATAAAACGTTTAGGAAAAGCACCCGTTAGAAGTCAATCTACTGCAAGAAACAACCAATATCAAGCCGTTAAATCAACATTAACCTTAGCCGACTTAGAAACAACTGATCATGTCGGAAATGCAATTTTAATACAATGTGTGCAAGATGGCAAGAAATTAAGAGCCAGAGTTGTTTCTGATGGTTATGATCCTAATTTTAATGTCCGTTTTCCTCGTGGTGTTCGTGAAGAAGGAATTTTATTCGTCGTTGATGCAGTCAAAGAAGCAGGACAAGGGGGTTCTTATATCGCGATGGGTAAAGTGAAACGATTAGTACAGTAAAATATAGAGGTGCGGAATGCACCCCTACGGAAGCTAATTTAAAACTACCCCCCATCCCAAAACCTAAGACATAGATTCTAACCTAACTCTAGACAGTATCACCCTGTACTATAGCCTGATATTTTAAAAATGTTGGAGAACAGGAAAGGCTGAGTTTTGTATGACTGCGTTTGATTTTATTATTGTAGGTGGGGGAACGGCAGGCTGTGTTCTAGCCAATCGACTGTCAGAAAAACCTAATATAAGTGTATTAGTATTAGAAGCGGGTGGAGAAGTAACACCAGATTCAGAAAATGTACAGCAATGGTTTGATCTCATTGAAAGCGAAATAGACTGGAATTATAAAACCATTGAACAACCTGCATTAAATAACCGAAAAGTCAAACAACCCAGAGGTAAACTCTTAGGGGGTACGAGTAGCCTCAATGGAATGTTGTATGCTCGTCCATTACGCTACAATTTTGAGCAATGGGCTTCAGTTGGTGCGATCGGATGGAATTACGAAAATATAGTACCCTATTTACAGAAACTAGAAGATTTTGACCAAAGTGGCGATCCCATCTTAGGACATCACGGAATTCTACATCTAACAACGCAAAAAGTCAATACTGAAAAGCATCAGGTTTACAAAAATTTACTTGAAACCTGTCAATATTTAGGTTATCCCATCTATGAAAATTTTAGTGCTTCTGAATTTATTGAAGGTTCTGAGGGTGTGGGGTGGTTTGCGGCTAATATTAAAGATAATAAAAGATATGGGGCGGCTCAAGCGTATCTAAAACCCGTGATGAACCGTTCTAATCTTATAGTCATTACCTATGCACAGGCGACTCGTATACTCATCGAAAACGATCGTGCTATCGGTATTGAATATATGCACCAAGGACAGCTAAAACAAGCAGAAGTTAAGCGAGAAGTCATTTTAGCAGCAGGTAGTATCGAATCACCAAAACTGCTTTTATTATCAGGTATCGGGGCAGAAGATGAATTAAAAAAACATAACATTGAGCTAAAACTTTCATTACCTGGAGTCGGTGAGAATTTTCACGATCATGTGACCGTTTCTAGCCATTTCGTCTTAAAATCAGATGTTGAAGAACCTCTTTGTAATTTATGCCGTGTCGCACTGTTCGCCAAATCTGATCTATCAATGCCAGTTAGCGATTTAGAATATTTAATGATGGTGACAACCCAACAAGATGAATTAGAACAAGAAGTTAAATTACTAACAATTTATATCTCTATTCAAGTCCCAGTTTCCAGAGGTTGGGTTAAACTAGCTAATTCAGACCCCCTAGCTCATCCCTTGATCCATCCTAATCTATTGGGTGAAAAAGCCGATCGCGATCGTTTAATCACTGCTATCCAAAAAGCCCGCCAGCTAGTTAAAACCGAACCCTTAGCAGGAATCATTGAACGAGAACTAACCCCTGGTGAAAAGTATCCAAGCGATGAAGCATTAGACACTTTTATCAGAGAACAGGCACAGTCTCAATGGCATATCTGCGGTTCTTGTAAAATGGGGATTGATGATATGGCTGTTGTTAACCCAGAACTGATGGTTAGGGGTTTAGATAACGTGCGTGTGGTCGATAGTAGTATTATGCCCTCAGTCGTTACTGGACACGCTCAATCTAGTATCTTTGCCATTGCCGAAAAAGCCGCAGATCTCATTCTAGCTAACCTTTATCAACTCCAAAATAGTTAGTAGGAGTGCCTTTTACAGGAGTTTTTATAGCAAATAGATCTCCTGAAAAAAGACTATCTTGAAAATCGGCTTCATCCAAACCGATCGAAGCCGTTGTAATATAAAGTGTTGTTAAATCTGGCCCACCAAAGGTACAACTACTCGGACGTGGCACAGGTAAAGACACCCGCAACATTTCTTTACCATTTGGATCAAAACGGATGATACACCATCCATCCCACATGGCAGACCAGATACAGCCCTCGCTATCAACAGTTAACCCATCAGGAGCAAAAGATTCTTCAGATAGATCAATAAATACTCGTCGATTTTCGATATTACCTCGATCTAGAGCAAAATTATACGCATAGATCAGTTTTAATTTACTATCCGTTAGATAAAATGTTCGATGATCGAGACTCCAACCCAAACCATTAGAAATATTTAAACCCGTTTCCATCTCATGTAAAGTGCCATCAGGATCATAACGGTAAAGAGATGCGTTTGCCCCAGAAATAGACAGCGTACCCACCCAGAAACGCCCCAAGGGATCGCATTTCCCGTCATTAAATCGAATGTCGGACGGTTTGTCTATCTCTACCAAACGTGTCACTGTACCATCTTGAGTATCTAAAAAAGCAAGATGATGACGCAGAGCAATGATTAAACGGTTATCAGAAGCAGGTGCAAAACAAGTCACCACCTCACCCACATCGAAAAAGCGATCGCTTCCCGTTTTCGGATCGAATTGATGCACACGATGATTATAGATATCAACCCAGTAGAGACATTGAGCTTGAGCATCCCAACACGGTCTTTCACCTAGCCGCGCTCTCACTGTTAAAATAACTTCAGGAATCAATGAGTATGTATTCATTGAATGAATAGTTGTTAATTTTTAGTGAAACATTAGCATTTTACGAGTTTTTTGTTAATCTATCTAACTAGAGATTTATTAAGATTGCCAGTCAATGAGTTCTCGATTTCTTTGTTAAAGTCAGTTTTAACCGACTCACTGTATCATTTTTAGTCCATGAAAACAAACTATTTGGACTACTTACTATATAACTTCATTTTACGGTGTCTTAAAAAAATAGAATCACTGGATTAATTTGTTCAGTTTCTAGACTGGACAATCATCACTAAAATAGCATTTCATGATTTTTCTAAATCAACAAGTGCATTAGATTGGAATCGAACGATTCGGGATGCGGTAAATCGATAAGATGCCCCAGTAAATACCAATAAAGTTATGTTTTTTAGTCCAGGCTCAAGAATATCTCTAACAGTACAGACTTGCATTTTAGTATTGAAATAAGCAAAAATGCGATCGCCGACTCGAATATCTGCCGCTTGAATTTTCATATTAATTGAATACCGCTTAAAAAGTTAGTCATCAAACCTATATAAATTTCAAGATTAAATTCTTAAAAGTCCATAGGATTTATCCAGAAAATTCAACTATTGTTAAAAATTTCAGTTGATTTAACCTTAACACACAATAGGTATTATTACAACATCAACTAAAGATAAAAGCTTTTAATCTTAGCTACTTTAGTTATTCTGTGTTAAGGTTAGATTTTAAAGAGAGTAAATAACTTATATTCTTCTAAAAAATTAAATAGTTGAGATTTGAGCCTAATCAACGGTTAACAAGACAATCTGCTTATATTTAAGGAGAAACTTATTATGTCTAAAGAAAAAAAAGGTAACCGAGAATCTAAAAAGCCAAAAAAACTAACTGATGAAACAAAAAAGCCAAAAAAAGATGATAAAAGATATGACAGTCAATCATGATTTTCTTCATCTTTTTGTGCAGATCTGACCGATTTAGTTGAGTCGATTCTTAGCTAAGTTTTCTTCGCTAATAAGTACAACTTTTTTGGCCAAACCTAAACTTTGTAGAAGTTGAATTGTCCACCAAGTCATATCAATTTCCCACCATTGCAACCCCGCTTTAGCAGCGTTGGGGAAAGCATGGTGATTGTTATGCCAACCTTCTCCGTAGGTCAGAAGGGCAGCCCACCAAAGGTTACGGGAGTTGTCCTGCGAATCGAAAGTACGGTAACCTCTGACATGACTCGCTGAGTTAATTAACCAAGTGCTGTGCCAAATCAAAACTGTTCTAACGAACACACCATAAATTACAAACGACCAACCACCGAATAAGTAGAGCAACAACCCTAAAGGAATTTGCAGTAGCAAGAAATTGCGGTTTAACCAGCGATAATAGGCATCTCGTGCTAAGTCTGGAGCGTGTTTTTTATAAGTTTCGTAATCGAAATAACCTCCTCGTGGGTAAATCAGCCAGAGGAAATGACTCCACCAAAAACCGCGTTTTGCAGAATAAGGATCTTTATCAAAATCTTCAGTATACGCATGGTGCAATCGATGCCCTCCAACCCAAAAGATCGGGCCACCCTGCAAAGCTAATGTACCGATGCTCACTAAAATGTATTCTAGCCATTTAGGAACTTGGAAACTGCGGTGGCTCAGTAAACGGTGATAGGCTAAACAGATGCCAATACTACCGAAAAGCCAATGGAGAAATAATGTAATTCCAAGGGCAGACCACGAAAAAAACCAAGGTGCTAACAAAGCGAATACGTGAATCGTGCCGAAAAATATTAGACTGATCCAGCTAATCGGCAGCGATCGTTCTTCCTCTGGGGAAGTTTCAAAAGAATTAGAATTCATTAAATATCCTTAATGTTGACAGGTTAGATCTCAACCAGTTGCTTAGTAAACTAACTGGTTGGCTCAACTTTATGTAATCTGGCTAAAACCTGCGATTGCCAATAAAGACAGCTACAATAGAAGGAGAGAATGCAAGTAACACTTACATCTTCAATTATAATCATCATTTCTTTTTTTTTGCAAGTACCACTTGCATTATTGTTCATGGTCTCCTCGCCAAATTCAACTAGAGCGCGTTTAATAGATGCTGCTCTTCAGTTATTCGCTACTCAAGGTGTTACTGCAACGACTACTAAACAGATCGCAGAATTAGCCCAAGTTAATGAAGTCACCCTTTTCCGTCATTTTGGTAGTAAGCATGGATTACTCTTAGCCGTGATCGAAGAATCAGAAATACTCACTCATCTAAGCCAAACGTTTTTAGAACAGTCCGCGCCTCTAGTCGTCCTTGAGCAAGCGATCAAAAGTTATTCGACTTCCTTCTTACTGGCTTTAGAACAATTTCCAGAGGTAGTACGTTCCCTAGTAGGAGAAGCAGGACAATATCCAGTCGAAAACCGAAAAGCACTCGGTAAAGAATTAACCGAAGCGAATCGTTATGTAGCTAAATCGTTAGAAACAGCGATCGCTCATAGCTCAAAACATTCCTATTTGAGTCCAGAAAAATTAGCCAGTTTACTGAATGCCATGTTGTTAGGTTATGCTGCGATTGAATTGACGACGGATCATCACGAACTATGGCAGAATCGGGAGGATTTCTTAGAAAATTTAGTGATTTTATTCTTGTCAGGTACAGTAGCAGCACAGTCAGTCGAAGTAGTTCCAGATAAAGCGGCTGATTTACCTGCTCCTTTAGTTCATTTACTTCTACAACAAGCCAAAAAACAAGGTTTACAAGAATACGCTCTCATGTATGTCCTGTTTGGTTCTGGATTGACACCCACAGAAATAAGTACATTAGAACGATCGCACTATATTAGTCATTCTAACGGTCAGTTCTTGCGGCTTACCCAAGGAGCAGTACGAGAAGTTCCCCTGAATCAATGGATTTTAGGTAAGCGTTACGGTTCCTATACTCGCAATCCTTTAACCCGATGGCTGAAAAGCCGTAAAGACAGTCACTCAGCTTTATTAATCACTCCCACTGGCGAACCTCTTTCAGAAACTCTGATTAGGCAACAATGGCAAGAAATCATCAATGCTTTACCTCCTCCTCAACAATCCCCCACTATCGAGCAGGCACAAGTAACCTGGTGTGTTGAGATGTTCACTAGAGGACTATCGGTAGCAGAATTGTATCTTTTAACAGGTTTGAATGTCTCAATCCTACAGTCCTACGCTCTTCGGGCCGAAAAACTAGCCATTTTAAAAAAAGCCATCCGTTACGATCGCGTGTTGCCAGATTCTACTTAGATGTTGCTCTTTTCTAAGATTAACTCATCAATCATTGTCTTAAACAACTCATTAAGAGGTATTCCTGATGCTTTTGCCATCGTAGAAATGACACTTTTGGAGGCAAAAGAACAATACAACCCAGCTTCGATAAACCAAGGTTGTCCATATGGATCAATGCGGAAATCAAAAAGACTATAATGACGACAGCCTAAAGCTTGATGACATTTTTTGGCTATTTCTTGAACTCGTTCGGTTGCAGGGTCGCTCTTATCTACAATCCAAGATTTTTTATTATCTTTAGCTGCAAAACTTAATTCACCTTCGTCTGTAGCTTTAAGTTTATCAGCATAGGTGCGGATGGGATTTTCGTCGGGAATAACTAAATATTCTTCAAGGGGTAAACCGACTAATTCGCCATCTTTGACAATAATACCGCCTCTAACTTCTCGACCTAGTTCGATAAACTCTTCTACAATAACTTCATTTGAATGTTCAAAGGCTTTTTTTAGAGCAGCATCATAGTCAGCACTATTGGTAACTAAAGTAACCCCTAAAGAATTGGCTGAAGACTCTGGTTTGACGACGACTGGAGGCTTAATAGTTGGAATATCACCTTTACGAAGTAATTCACTATAAGGAACCTTAACACCTGCTGCACTAACAATTGCTTTTGCTCTGGCTTTGTGGAGTGCGATCGCCATTACATCTGGAGTATTACCGATATAAGGAATGCCAAGTAGGTCAAACAGTGCGCGGTAATAAGTCATTCCCGCAGTACAAAACATTTGTGGCAACACTAGATCAATATTTTTTGAAGTGATGAACTGTATCGCATCACAGAGAGACATCGGTTTAGCTGTCTTGATATCTTCTTTATTAAGGGATGATGGAAAACGCCACAGACCATCGGGTGTGATATATGCAATATAGAAATCATAACGGGATCGATCTGCTGTTGTGATTAGACAGTCTTGAGCGTAGAGACGTGATAGATCGCAGTAAAAATCATTTTGTGCAGACCCAACAACATGAAGGATACGAAGCACTGACATAGATAAATCTCCTTAACTCAAATAATTAACTTTACTGTCATCTAGCCAATTTCTTAGAAGCAGTTAGATTTTTACTAAAACTTCTTATTTAGTAAGCCAACTTTCTATCAATATATCATCTATCAAAAACTGAGAAATAGCAAATTATTTTTTAACTTTTCCTATTATTCAATATAAGAAAAATGTTAGTTAAATAACAATAAATACAACTGTCCTAAGTCAGATATTTTAAATTATTCTTTAGTTAGATGCCAAATCAAACATAAACAAATAAGCTCGACAAAGAGACATTTTGTAACATCGTCACTTCATTAACTCAAAGCATCAATAAAGTTTAAAAAGGATCAAACATAGAATGTTAATAATAAATAGCAGCCAAATTAGCCGCCAAGAAATTGAAAACTTTAAGCGAGACGGTGTGATCTGTCTTAAAAATGTTGTTGATGGTCATTGGGTAGAACGGATGCGAAAAGCAGTTGACCGAAATTTATTAAATAGTAATGGAGTCAGAGGAAGAAAACTAAAAACAGGTGATGTTGTTCATGATTATGGACTTTGGCTCAAAGATGATGATTTCCGTGATTTAGTGTTTAAATCTCCTCTAGCGCGGGTTGCTGCTCAAATTATGGAATCAGAAAAAATAAACTTTTTATGTGACGGTTTTTTTGTGAAAAAAGCAAAAGCCGATAGTTATGTGGGATGGCACAATGATCTACCTTATTGGCCTGTTAAGGGATGGAAATGTTGTAAAATTTGGCTGGCTTTAGATCCAGTCAATCAAGATAATGGACGATTAGAGTATCTCAAAGGCTCTCATTTATGGAATAAAGATTTACGAGAAAATTCTAATGTTTCTTGGTTTTCTGAGCCAGACTCATCTGAAATTTTATTTTGGGATATGGAGCCAGGTGACGCTTTAGTTCATCATTTCCAGACGATTCATCATTCGATAGGGAATACAACTTCTATGTCAAGACGTGCCATTGTCACAAATTGGACAGGTGATGATGTTGTTTATGATTCTCGTCCGCAAACATGGCCGTTTCAACCAATTGAAGAAATTGGAATTCCAGAATTTGAGTCACTTGATACGTTAAAGAATGGTAAACCAATTGATTGTGAAATTTTTCCTAAAATTGACCTGTATTAATTCAATTAATAATGATTAAACCATTAATTGTTAGTAGCTATGATCCAATCGGTGGGGCGGGTGCTTCTCGTTCAGCTTATCGACTCCATCAAGGTTTTCTTAAGTTAGGAATTGATTCTAGAATGCTCATTCAAGATAAAAGGATGGATGATCCGACTCTAGTAAGCGCACCGAATCAATTTGCTCAAAAAATCTGGAAAGCACGTCGAGACTTGGATGCTTTACCTCTAAGATTTTATCAAAATAGACAAAAAGGTGCGGTACTTTTTCCGATACAGTGGCTTCCAGATATCATTAATCCACAAATTAATAAACTTGCTCCAGATATTGTTAATTTACGTTGGATCTGTGATGGTTTTCTCCCCATCGAAGCACTGGCAAAAATCAAAAAACCGATCGTTTGGACATTTGCCGATTTGTGGGCATTTACGGGCGGATGTTGCTATTCTCAAGGATGTGATGGCTATACAAAATCTTGTGGCAAGTGTCCGATTCTAAAAAGCGATCGCAGTTGGGATTTATCTCGCTTGACTTGGCAGCGCAAAGCTAGAGCATGGAGGGATCTAAAGTTTACCATTGTTACTCCGAGTCATTGGCTGGCTGAATGTGCTAGATCGAGTTCACTATTTTGTGATAAGGATATTAGAGTCATTCATCATGGTTTAGATATTGAGCTATATCATCCAACGGAGCAAAAAACCGCAAGAAACTTACTAAATCTGCCACAAGATAAGCATTTAGTTCTATTTGGGGCAATTAACGCGATTAATAACCATCGAAAAGGATTTGCTTTATTACAAGAGGCATTACAAAAACTAAGTCAATCTTCATTACAGGATAAAATAGAGCTAATTGTTTTCGGGGCTTCTCAACCTGAAAAACTCATAGAATTAGGTTTCCCGATTCATTATTTAGGTAAAATCGATGATGAGCGTAAACTAGCTCTACTTTATTCATCGGCTGATGTAATGATTGTGCCATCGACTGAAGAAGTTTTCGGACAAACTGCATCTGAATCTCTAGCCTGTGGTACGCCTGTAGTTTGTTTTGATACAACGGGCTTAAAGGATTTGGTCAATCATCAACAGAATGGATATCGTGCAGAGTGTTTGAGTAGTGAAGATTTAGCGAATGGTATTGCGTGGGTGATCGAAAATCCAGAACGCTATCAAAAACTGAGTATACAGGCACGTGAAAAAGCCGAACGCGAATTTAATTTATTAACACAAGCAGGTCGTTATTTGTCGTTGTTTGAAGAATTACTTCACTCTTGAGTAAGATGATTAAATCGCCAAATAAAGAGAACAGCAACGACGACAGTAGCGACTAATTGCCCAATCCACAAACCAACACCGCCTAAGTTTAAACCAAAACCCAGTCCATAACTCACCGATAAACCAATACCCCAATAGCCCAGTATATTCATTAACATGGGAATTTGGGTATCTTGAAGACCTTGTAGTGCGCCATAAACCGCTTTTTGAAGACCGTCTAGGACTTGAGCGATCGCAGCAATCAGCACCAGTGGAAAGGCAATATTAACAATACCTGCATTGTCGGGATTCTGCAAATCTAAATATATCCCGATAATCTGTTTGGGGAATAGTAAAAAAGCGATCGATATACCGAGGGTAAAAAGTACGCTGATACTCATACTAACCCACGCGGCTTGTTTAATTCTAGTGCGATCGTTCCGTCCTAACCAGATACCAACACGCACCGTAGTCGCGTAAGAAATTCCTAACGGCACCATAAACACGACAATAATGGTTTGCAACACGACTTGATGGGCTGCTAAAACCTCAGTTCCTAATGTTCCCATCCAAAACATGATCACCATAAAAAAGCCCGTTTCTAAACCCGTAAAGATGCCAATGGGTACACCAACCCAAACTAATTCCCAGAGAATTCGAGGTTTAACCTGATGAAGTCTTTGGAAAATACGATAGTTTTTCAGGTTTTGATTGAATAAGACATATAATGCTAAGGCGATAAACATTCCCCAGAGAGCCGATATACTCGCTATAGCTAATCCAGCTAATCCCAGTTGCGGAAAGCCAAATTTACCAAACCCTAAAATATAATTCCAGACAATATTAAAAACCGTTCCACCGACTACGATGATCATGATGGGACGCGCTTGAGAGAGAGCCGAAACAGTAGCCCGCAGCGCAGCAAATCCCACACTAGGAAAGATGCCCCATCGCATAATATCTAGGTATGTATTGACATATTGTAGGGTTTTCTCCGACTGTCCAGTGTGGTTGAGCCAAAGGTCAAGATGTCCCGTAATAATGCTCAAAGGGAGTGAGACTAATAATGTTAACCAAATTCCTTGACGAGCAATTTGTTCAATTCGATTTTTTTGTCCAGAACCAAAAGCTTCGGCAATTAGTGGACTCACACCCATGACAATTCCACTCGCAGTCGTGATAATCGAGAGGAAGATCATTGATGCTAGTCCACCTGCTCCTAAGACATCGGCTCCCATACGACCCATCATCACTGTATCAGCAAATCCGATCGCTGATTGGGCAACTTGTGCGCTAACCAGAGGAATAGCAAGTTTTAAAAATTCGCGGATTTCAGATTGGAGGTTGGATCGCAGTAAAGTCAAGGTCATGTAAGCGGGAATGAGAAAGAATGTAGGATTTAATCTCCCCCCATCTGGACTAGCTTACCAATATTAAAGTCAATCCGAATCCAATCTTTCCCCTGTCGTAAGCTCTTAAGCAACAGTAAGGGAATTTGCCACCCATGAACCGTCAGAAAAGGTAGTGGATCATTCCAACTAAAAATAGCATCTTTGCCTTTGAACAAAATACCAAGACGATACGCAACCTCTTTAGGTGAACTTAAATGCGTCACCAGTCGCCAAAGTTCATGATATGTCCAATAGGTAGGACGGGCTGATGCTAACGGTTCTAGGGGTTCTAAGAAAGGTTCTGGATCGAGGTAGGCTTTTGCTAAGTCGGGATAATTGTAGAATAGAGTGATCGCTGAGTGAGTACGGGGGTTACACTCGATCACATAGACTTCACCTGTTGAGGTACGGATGAAATCAAAGGACATTTGTCCCGTTAGTTTCATTCCTTGTACAAACTGAGTTACCCATTGCTTGATCTCTGGTATATCTACAGCCTCATAATTAACCTGAAAAGCGGAAGATTCACAGCAGCAATACACCCGTAATTCACCATTTTTTACTGTACTATGAACACAATACTCTTGACCTGTGATAAACTCCTGCATCACCCAAGGTTTTGATTCTGAAATGGGTAAGGAATTGACAAACCTTTCAGTATCCTGACGGGTCGCACAGGGTAGTTTAGTCAGGTTCAAACGATTGACTGAATCATAGGGAATGCTTTTGATGATATAGGGATGAATACAGGATGAAAAATCAAAATCGAGAACTTGTTGAGGATGCGTGATTTTAAAGGATTTGGGAACGGATAAACCTAAGTTGGTTGCTGCTTGGGCAAACCTAAACTTATCATCGAGTTGTTGTACCGTTTTAGCATCTTCATGAAAAACTTCACACTGTTGAGCCAGAAATTTTTTAGCTAAAGCATCATAATAACTGGCTACAGGGCTACAGACTGGTACATATAGATCAACCTGTTCTTTTTGAGCGATATCGAGTAACCCTTGTAGATAGCCTTGGGTATCTTGTTTGGGGTCGGGTATAGTATAAAAGCGATCGACTGCCCATGAGTAGCGATGACCGACTAGCCAATACTTATGGGTTTCGACTAATACAACTCGATGCCCTGCGTTATGAAACGATCGCGCTAACTGCAAGGCTTTCGTCATCTTTCCCCCACTGACCATTACAGTTTTAGGGTTAGATGCTATGACTCTTGGTCTAAATGGCCAACTAACCAGACTCCAAAACAAAGCCACTAGAGTCAGTGCTAAATTGAATGGCAGCATCAATAATAACAATAACAGTGTCCCTAGCGTTTTTAGCGATGACCCTTGTATCGAGCGCAACCATCCTAATCTTAGTGAACTCGAATTAGCCGATGAATTAAAAAGATGATCCATGCTTAACCTCAGACTCGTCTAATAATCGTTAAACCATCGCGCAAGGGTAATAATACCTGTTCAACGCGGGGATCATCGGCGACGTGACGATTGAACTGTGCGATCGCAGAACCATTAGAAGTTTGTTTTTCACTCAGATAGGGTTCGCCTTGCAGCAAGGTATTATCGACACAGATAATTCCCGTTGGTGCTAATAAATTCGCCTCTAACAGAAAGTTGAAGTAATCAATATAACCCCCCTTATCTGCATCGATAAACACGAAATCAAAGGACTCGCCTCTATCAGCTAATTGTCGCATTGTCAAGAGGGCTGGTGCAACTTTAACCTTGATTTTGTGACCATGAGGTGAATTGTCAAAACAGTGTTGAGCGAATTGAGCCACATAGGGATCGACTTCACAGGCGACTACTTGTCCATGCTCAGGTAAAGCTTCTGCCATTGCTAATGCGGAATACCCAGTAAACATACCGATTTCTAAAATTCGGGTCGCCTGGGTCATCTTGACGAACATTTTTAGTGTTTGCCCTTCCACGTGTCCTGAGAGCATTTCCTGTTCTAGAGGAACTTCTGTAACCTGTTGTTGCCAGTTTTGGCTCCATTCTTCTTGCTGAGTTTTAGCACTAAGTAAGCGTAATGGCTCCGAGTCGGGTGTGGTACAGTCTTCTAGATAGGGATCGAGTCCTGATGCAATTTGATAGGCGTACCATATCTCATCTTTTAAAACTGTATCCGTTGTATCAATTTTTTGAACAATCGACTCTAAGGTTTTCGCTAAAATCCCTAATGGTGTAACTGGACGAGGCATCAATATGTCTCCATCAAATTAGCGGATTGTTCTTTGATACTGATGTACATTTCTTCCCCATCGCCTTGACGTGGGTAATTCTGACAAATTGCCCTATGCAAGAGTAAAGAATTATCTAACTCTTCACGGGTGAGGTCATTCATGAAGATACAGGTACCGATAGGTTTTGGTGCAGCAGCGCGGAGTAAACCATCACGAGTACGGGTGATCGATTGGGTGGCTTTCCAGAGTAGTTCGCTGGTGAGATATTCGCTATCGAGTGCTAGACCAATACGACTCATGACCCCTAAAATACGATCGCGTTCTTCAACAGTAATATAACCCCGTTGTTGAGCAATAGTTGCGGAGATGGCCATATCAATATTGACCGCATGACCATGATACATGGGAATTTGGGGCGTAAGTTCTAGCGTTGGACTCCAAGTATGACCATAGGCGATCACTCGATCTAAGTCAAGTTCATGTAGGTTGGGTACTTCTAGTTCCAACATTGTCTTAATTGCATCGTAGGTGAGCTGATGACCAATTTCTCGGAGTTCTGGAGTCCCGTTCAGATAGCCGAAATGGGTATTTAGTAACTTTTCGCCGTACTTCTCTAGTGCTTGAAAAATTTCTGAATTAGAAACAACCGCAATTTTGATCAGTTCTGCCATACCATTGCGAATTTGAGCAATAGGTAGTGTTCGTAAAAACGAAAAATCTAAAATAACTTTTTGTGAAGCGTGATATGCTCCTAAACGGTTTTTCAGTTTACCATGATTAACTGCAACTTTGATCGCGACACTTGCATCGATCATCCCGATCAAAGTTGTGGGAACACGAATATAATTTGTTGCACGACGGTAAGTTGAACAAGCAAAACCAGCAACATCAGTGATTAAACCACCACCAACGACGAGTACAGGTTCTTTCCGTAGTAAACCAAAATCGGCAAATTGGTCAACGATTAATTCAAGAGTATCTAGAGTCTTATCTGTCTCTCTAATGGTAATTGGAAAAGCCGTTAATTCAATCTCATGGTAATCAAAATAATCTTGCATCTGTTTGCCATAGAGATTGTATACTGCTTGATCCACAATCATCAAACAGCGTCCTAATTTGCGATAGCTATCTGCGATCTCAGTATTCTCTTTTTTAAAAGCTCCATCGACATAGAGCAAGCTAAATTCGATTTTTTCGTAACCTTCGACATGAAAAGCATTATTTGTTGCCGTAAAACTCGACTGAATGACACCCATAGTCTTTTTTAGTTCAATTATCGCTTCATATCTTAATTCACCTCTACTATTGGCTTTCCTCTGTCAATAGATAGACATTAATACATTTGTCGTATATTTCTCAATAATCCGAAAAATTGTTCATTAAGGAGTGAAGTTTTTTTAGATCAAGATATCTTTTAACATCTCCAAATGCTTCGACACCGATGTGAGTGTATTTGCAGTAATCATGCCACTTGCGGCAACAGCAGGTAAACCAATACCTGGAAAGGTTGAATCACCACAACACCATAAACCCGAAATAGGAGTCTTTGGACTGGGGAAAAAGCCTTGACCTGCGGCAATAGCAGGGCCATATGAACCGCGATGACGACGTAAAAATCGTTCGTGAGTTAATGGTGTTCCGACTAAAGTTACTTGGCAACGAGAACGTATATCGGGAATAACTCTTTCTAAAGCTTGCCACATTACCTCAGAGCGATTTACTTTTTGTTGTTGATATGCAATGCTTTTACGATCCATTTTTTGCCAAAGTTGATAGGGTTCATTACCAGGGGTATAAACATGAATGGTATGTTTACCCTGTGGTGCCAGAGACGGATCTAAAATCGAAGGAATGGAGATTAGAATGACATTTTGTGGTGCAGTAATGCCCTTTTCCCAGTCATTGACAATAATATAATGACAAGCTAAATCGGAAGGTAAATGACTCGCATCAATTCCTAAATGAAGGTGCATAAAACTATCACACTCTGGTGTCGCTTCACGCTGTTGACGAAAACTATCTGATCCTGATTTGGGTAATAATTTTAGAGTATCCCATATAGACGCATTAGAAATAACCGCACGTTTAGCCTTGATAATTTCACCATTGCGTAACTTGATTCCTGTAGCGCGTCCAGATTGAATGATAATTTCTGTTACGTGTGCATTGAGGCGAATTGTTCCCCCTTTCTTTTCAATTCCTCTGACTAACGCATTGACGATCGCACTACTACCCCCTACAGGATAATCCAAAACCACCCCAGGACGGTACCAATCAGCGAACATAAAAGCCATTTCAGCCGCGCTAGTTCCATCCGCAGGTAAACCCGATAGCAAAAAACACAATAAATCTAGCCAATTACGGATAAATGGGTCGCTAATTACTTCATCACGAATTCGTCCGAAAGCACCCGTTAATTTAAACGTATTTCCTGCTTGTAGGGCAAGTGTTGGCAAAAAACGCCCTGTAGTCAGAATCGCCCCTAAATCTAATCTAATTGCAGCAGGAGGAATCGCAACCGCCGCTTCAGCATAGGGTTTCATGACTTGTTGTAACTTTCGCCATTGTTGGACTGCTTCTTGTCCCCGTAGCCGTAACAAAACTTCACAAAATTGATCGGCTCCAACGGTTGTCTTAAAATCACCTTCGGGTAAACAACAACCCCAAGTATTATACGTCACCCATTCTAAGTCTTCGTCTATTGCATCGAGAACCTGTCGCAGTGGGTTAGCGGATGGACGATAGGATAAACCAGAATATAAAGATGGGCCAGAATCAAATTTAAACCCTTGATATTCAAATCCATGTGCGGCACCACCAGCAATACTATGACTCTCACACACCATCACCTCAAAGCCATAGCGGGCAAGTAACGCAGCACAACTTAAACCTCCGATGCCACTTCCAATGACAACAATATCAGTCGTTAATTCACTCATTTTTATTGATCCTTCTCCTGTCACAAAGCTTAACATTAGCCCGTATAAATTTTGGGCAGCAACTGGGAATACTGAGAAAACAAAAGCATCCTCGATTAAATTTGTCCTTGCTTATGAGTCGCGCCCAACTACTACAATTAGCTAAACAAGGAGACACCGAATCTATTAGCACTCTTTTAAATCAGTCCCTTTTTGTTAAACGTGTGACTCTTGTCGAAGCTAATTTGAATGAAAACTGTTTAGAACTAAAATTAGTATCACCCAAAGTGCCTAATCAGTACAAACTTATTCCTTTTTTGCGAGATGAAATCAGTAGTTTAGGAATAGACGAAAATTTAGAAAATTCAGTAGAGGAAACAATAGCAAGTGAAGAGAATTCACCGATTATAGACATTATTGAAGAAGTAGCCGAGACACCAATTCAATCTCAACAAAAATCATCGCGATCGTTGCTCCCTCTTGCTCTATCATTTATGATCGGGTTACTAATAGGTTTATCCATTGGCTACTTTTTGAGTCCACAAAAAAACAGTATATCTGAACCAACAACTTACACGATTCCTCAACAGTAAATTATCAAAACAGCGACAATCTAGGTTAATCTGGGTTTTGGGAAAATTTGCCACCAAACAAGGAGACAATCGTGGAACGTACTTTTTTAATGATTAAACCCGATGGGGTGCAACGGAACTTAGTGGGTGAAGTGATTCGCCGTTTTGAAGCAAAAGGCTTTACTCTAGTAGGCCTTAAACTCATGAAAGTGCCTCGTACCCTGGCTGAACAACATTATGATATCCATAAAGAACGACCTTTTTTTGGTAGCTTAGTTGATTTTATTACGTCGTCTCCAGTCGTAGCGATGGTGTGGGAAGGTGATGGAGTTGTCGCCTCGGCTAGAAAAATTATCGGTGCAACCAACCCACTTACCTCCGAGCCTGGTACAATTCGTGGTGATTATGGTGTTAGCATTGGTCGTAATTTAATTCATGGTTCTGATGCTACTGAAACCGCACAAAGAGAAATTAGTCTTTGGTTTACATCTGAAGAATTAGTTAACTGGGAACCTCATTTAACACCTTGGTTATACGAGTAAGTTAGAGGGCTTGGCTATCAAGCCCTATATCAATTAGATCTATAAATATTATTATCGGATTAAGTCTTGTTTGTTTTGCGATCTCGGTGTACTCTGTATGATGGGAATACGAAAACAGAGCGAAACTGAATCTATGACGTAGGGTTGAACAAATATGTTCCTATTTTGTTACCTAGGCCACAGTATTTTTCATGAAAAATACTAGCGTAATAGAGAGAAGGTATGCGTATTAATTACTACAGATTATTAAGTTACATTAAAAAGAATAGTAATAAAATCTTTCTCAAGACTGATTCTTTTTCTATAGGGACTCACTATGGCAGAGATGACAAAAGACCTTAATCTCAATCAAGTGGCTATCTTACTAAGCCGCTATCAATTTGAGATGAAAGAAAATAACATTCAAAAATTGCTAGAGCAGTGGATACCATTATATCCTATGATCTGGATTCGTCTAGCGGTAGTAGAAGCACTCTATCAAGGGCGATATAAGGTTATTTCTGTTGAACAGATTTTAAATTTGTGGCTAAGACGAGGACATCCAACGTTTCATTTTAACCGCGAATTTGAACGGATGATTTGTAATAATATGGTAAGTTCAGTCAGCCATAATTATAGTAAGATAGCTCAACGTCGTCAGGCACAAACAGCTTTACCTCGTTTTTACCAGAACGAACAATCTACAAGTTCAGAAACTGAGATTAATTTGGTAAATAATAGTGAGGAAAGTACAAAATCATTATTAGAGACTGAAGCACAAAATGGGAGTTTAGCTGATGCTGAGGAAAATTTTGATTTAGAGACTGTGTTACTAGAAAATGACCCTTTTAACCCATCCCATATCCTGACTGAAACTTCAGTAACCTCATTAACGGATGTCAAAGAATTATTTGCTCAATTAATGTCAGAAGGACATTTATCAGAAGCAACGATCGCACCTGAACATAAAGAAGAAGCAGAACAAAAAGCAATTGCAGGACAAAGTATTCATGAATTTAAGCCTCGTGGCGATGATTCGGCTCTTTATTCCAAGCTTAAAGCAGTATTACAACAAACTTTATAAATTCAATAACTGATGTTAGATATCTCTTTGGGTCAATATCTAACTTTAGAGGATTTTTGTACTTGTACGAAAACATATCAAAAATATTCTGCACTAATTGATCCCTATCCGAAAAATACCAAAACTATTCAAGCTTTGCAGGAGTTAAATCAATATATTATTGACCCAATTATTGATTATTTTAGCAAAGAGCAATTTAAGCTAACTTATGGTTTTTGTTCTGTAGATTTAAAAAGATTTCTTAATCAAAAAGATCCAATTACAAATATCAAAAACGGTCGCATTGATCCTAGTCGGGATCAGCATATGGCACATGAAATTAATCGAAATGGTCAATATTATTGTAAAAGATTAGGTGCCGCGTGTGACTTTTTAATTATTAATTGTCCTAGTGATGAGGTAGTCGCTTGGATTTTAAAGCAAAACTTACCCTTTGATTCTCTGTATTTTTATAGTAAAAACCAGCCTATCCATATTAGTTACGGCTTTCAACATAAACGAGATATTTGGACATTTACCGATACAGGCGTACCAATAAAAAAGGCGATCGAGCATTGGATTAGAAATTAAGCAACGTCAAGAAAGATCCCGACTTTAAAACAAAACCTAGTTACTAATCAATGAAAATATTTTCTTCCGTATTATCATCTTTATACTTCCATTCAATATTAGGCATTGCTTCAAATGCTTGTTGTACATATTCTTCCCAAAGTTTACGCATTTTAGCTAAATAAGGATCACCTAAGCGTAATTCTAGGGTATGACGAATAGTATAACTATCGGTTTCATACATGACTAAATTAATCGGCGGCCCCACTGAAATATTCGATTTCATCGTCGAATCAATAGAGAGTAAAGCACATTTGGCCATTGCTTCTAGAGGTGTATTATAAGTAATCGTGCGATCTAAAATCGGTTTACCATATTTAGCTTCGCCAATTTGCATAAAAGGGGTTTCTTGCGTGGCTTTAATAAAATTGCCTGGGGTATAAATAAGATAGAGTTGGGGTTCTTCTCCTTTCACCTGACCCCCTAATAAAAAATTACAATGAAAGTCTACATTGTCTTTTTCTAACCAAGTACGATCGCGTTCTTGAATTTGTCGGCTTTTAGTGCCAATATAATAAGCAATATCATACAAACTAGATAAAGTATACATCGTCTCACTTTCATGATTTTGAAGATCGCGATTAATTTGAGTAATCACCCCTTGAGTAATCGATAAATTACCCGATGTACAAATCATGATCGCACGTTCACCAGGGATTGAATATTCAAATAGCTTTTTATAAGCAGAAATATAATCAACTCCAGCATTAGTACGAGAGTCAGCCCCCATTACAATGCCGAAACGGTTGAGAATGCCTAAACAATACGTCATAACAAGTATTTACTGTTGAATTCTTTCTTTGACACCTTCACGGGGTTTAACTTGAGACGGGGGTATCCCTTGAATTGAGATTAACGCTTCCATAACCGATTTAACCATAGGTGCGGCCACCGTTGAACCATATGTATTGGCTCCTTTGGGTTCATCCACTACCGCTAGGATAACATAACGTGGTGATTCTACAGGCAAAATTGCTACAAAACTGGTAATTTTGGCATTGGCTAGATAACCCCCTCTAGGGCTGGCTTTTTGGGCGGTTCCAGTTTTTCCTGCGATGCGATATTTATCAATTTTAGCCACTTCACCCGTACCATCTGAGACGACGGTTTCCATCATTTCAATCACTTTTTGCGTCGTTTGTGGGGTAAAAATGGCTTTACTGGTGTATTTAGGTTGCCAGTGTTTCTGACCGTAATCATCGACCAAACCACTGACAAGATGAGGGGTGACTAAATGACCTCCATTGGCTAGGGCGGCGTGTAACTGAATAAGTTTAATCGGGGTTAGGGAAAATCCTTGACCAAATGATGCTGTAGCGGTTTCTATGGCTTGTCTGGTGAATTCTTCTTCAGATTTGAGGTGTCCAGCGACTTCCCCTGGTAGGTCGATTCCAGACGTTTGGTCGAGTCCTAATTCGGCTAATCGTCGATAGTAAACTTGACGGTTGAGACGTTGCATGATCTGAACCATCGCTACATTACTTGAAGTTTGTAAGACTCCCGCAATATCTAGCCTTCCGTTGGCTTTTCGGGATGCGTTTTTAATTGGCCAGCGATCAACTGTAATTGCTCCAGTATCGTTGATAATGGTCTTAGGTGTAATGACTTTTTCTTCAAGAGCGATCGCAATATTAAGCGGTTTAAAGGTAGATCCAGGCTCATACAAATCTGAAACCGTCCAATTTTTGAACAAACTCACATCAGATTTATAATACTGATTAGGATTATAGGAAGGTTCAGCGACTAGAGATAAAATTGAGCCGTCCTTGGCATCCATCACAATAACGGCACCTCGTTTCGCCTTAAATTTTTGAATTTGTTGTTTTAAAGCGGCTCTAGCTGCCCGTTGTAAGCGAAGATCGAGGGTTAATTGTAGTTGTAGTTCATCAAAATTAAAAACATCTTTCGGTAAAAAGGCGGGTAAAACCACCCCTTCACCATTTCTACGAGTATCAACGTTAAATAAATCTCGCTCTAATAGCTTACGTTGACTAAGTTCTAAACCTGCTTGTCCAATACGTTCTTGATCGACATATCCTAAAATATCGGCTGATAGCTCATTTTGGGGATAGAAACGAGCATAGGATTCATTAATATCAACACCCTCTAGTTTTAAGGTTTTAAATGGATTAATCTCTGTTTCATCTAAATTTTTGACTAATAGTATTCCCGTTTCTTGTTTATTAAATTTATCAAGGAGTGATTGTGGAGTAACTTTAAGTAAAGGGGCTAACGCTTGAGCGATTTCTTCTGGCTTTTTCTTAAAGATTTTTGGATGAGCATAGACACTATAAATCAGTTTATCTGATGCTAAAACATTTCCCTGACGATCAATGATGCTACGTCGGGGAATATAAGGACGAAGGCTAATTGTTTGTTGTCGTCGAGCTTTTGCGTGTAGCTCCTCAAATTGAATGATTTGTAACTGATACAATCTCCATCCTAAGCCAAACATTCCAGCCACTAAAAAAAACCAAACTACAATGAGTCGCCAAGTTGAAGACGGACTAGATTTAGCTTTGATTCGAGTCCCTTCCTTTGATAAAGGCTTAGACTTTTTTTTCACTCGACCTTGAGATGAATGGCTTCTATATTTTGGGCTTGTATCAGTCATTCGTCATTTATCCTAAGTCCTTTGAGCGCAATTAGTAAGCAATTGCATCACTATTGGGAGATGAGATTTTATTCTCTGGCGTATTTTTGGGACGCGGTTTTGTTTCTGACGTTGGGGTTAGAAAAATCGAATGGGTTGGATTTGGATTTGATAAACCCGTTTCTGGTTTTTCTGCTTGTTGAGCGAGTTGATTTTTTAAAGATTCATTTGTTGATATCAAATGACGTTCATAACGCTGTAAAGTTTCTAGCTTTTTATATTCATTATTCCACAGTCTTGGAAAATATACTGTCCAAGCATATAAGCCCAAGGTTGTCACCACCAGACAAAAGGTAATAAACGAAAAACCTTTTTGCATAAATAACAAAAATTGTAATCTAGATGACAATTCGTGGCTTTGAACAGGCAACTTCTTTACATTATTTTTATGAGAGGGAGCTTTAACAATTTTTCTTTGCGGTTGAGTAACAAGAGGTGAAACGGACATAGCGTTAGTAATACAAGTAAATTACAGTTATTTTAGAACAAAAACACTTGAATCGTTAAAAATTTGGTAATTCTTGTCGTAAACGATGAATCACCGTTGCCGAATCAACTTGACTCAAAATTTGTTGAATCAGTGTACTCGGCCCCATCGAACCCCAACTACAGCCGTTTTCTAAATAAGCTTGGGCAGCTTTTCCAACGCTGTAGGTACCGTAACCAGCGATCGCAGCTTGAGCCGCAGCAGTGGTAGTATACAGGGTTAACGCAGCAGGGCTTTCAAAAATACTAGAAATCGCCGCCGCACTTTTACCAAAACCAACTAGGATATTACTGACAATCTCACCTAAAATCAAGGTTCCCGAACTGATTAAAATAGTACGCCATAATTGTCCCGCTTCATGACTGGTCATCGGTAAGCCGTATAATCGGGCTAAGGCACGAATTAAAGCTAGATCCGAAACCACTCCCCCAACAACATCGAGAAAGGCGATCGGATTTAGACCCACAGCGATCGCTTTATACTTAGCATATTGCCAAATCAGAGTTTCTGCTTCAGTTGCACGCATTTCTAAAGTTTTACGGGCGATGTTTTCTTCTGCTTCTTTAGCCTGAAAAAGAGCATTGAGGGCAATTAGGGATCGACCTTCATCATTAAGAAGATTGAAGATTTTTTCTTGCAGTTCCTCGATTTGTGGGGGAACATTTTCCCACTCTTCACTCACTCGACCGTCGGGCCATTCGACTCGTACTGGAATTGGTTGAGGTTCGGCAGCAACCATAACGATTTCATCAGTAGATAACACTTCTTGTAACGTATTTTGTGATGTTCCTGTTCCCAGTTTTTGTAATTGTCTGAATATTTCTTGACGATCAGTTTCTGGATATAGATCAATTTTATTAAACACTAAGATGATCGGTTTACCGCTTTTTCTCAGTTCACATAATGCCTGATATTCGGTTCGGGTAATATCTCCTGCGACGATAAATAAAATCAGATCCGCTTGTCTTGCGATATCTCGTGCCATTGTGGCCCTTACTTGTCCGTCAATCTCGTCTAGTCCAGGAGTGTCGATTAGTTCGACTTGGATTTTACCACTAGGCGGTGTCCAACGAATCGATCTGGGCCACTGGGTGACACCATTAAGCGGGCCTGTTTCTAAAACTTTCTGACCGACTAAAGCATTAACGACGGCTGATTTTCCGCGACTGACTAACCCAAATGTAGCCAGACGGATCACTTTTTGATCCAATTTTTCGAGGGCAGCTTTTAAGGATTGTAAATCATTCTTGACAGCCGCTTGTAATTCTATATTAGGGGGATAGTTCCAATGACGACGAAAGCTGGCATACCAAGATAGGGCTTGCTGCAAACAGGCTTTTGCTTGATTGTAGTGGGTTTCTTGAGGGGATATGGTCTGCGTCACAGTTCGTCTCTTGCTCTCATACTAAATTCTCATCTTCTTATTTTAGGCTTAACGATGTTTGGTCTCCTATTGTTCCGTGTTGTGTATCTCCGTACTTAACAAGTGTGAAATACCGCCAGAATTTGGAAACACAAATTTAGCAATCTGTCAATAGTATTAACTCAGAAATTTTAAAAGTTGAGTTGTCCATTACTAGGGATTGACACTGTGAGTAAAAGTTGTATAGTTAAAAATACGACATGAATAACGCTTCATTAGTTGTAAAAAGTTTTAAAAAGTACGGTCTTCCTGTGGTAGGGAAGTTGAATCCCAAGGGACACAACGAGTAATCTAGATTGTGTCCTTATTACTTTGTTTGAAAGAGTTATTTTACTGAAATGGTTGGGTACTCTTAGATTGTCAATCGATTTTCAACAACTCTTGACATGAAACAAGAACAACCACTAACGATTATTCAAGCAGATCAAGGCTGGCTACCGCTTAATGTAGATGAAATTTGGGCTTATCGGGATTTATTGTACTTATTGGTATGGCGCGATATTCGTAGTCGTTATCGACAGATGGCTTTAGGCCCCCTTTGGATTGTACTACAACCTTTGATGACGATCGCTATTTTTAGTATCGTGTTTGGTGGTTTTGCCAAAATTCCGTCTGATGGTATTCCTTATCCCATTTTTGCCTATGCTGCGTTGTTACCCTGGCAATTATTCGCCACCGCTACAGTTAAAGCTTCAGATAGTCTGGTTAACAATGTTCATCTGATTTCAAAAGTTTATTTTCCGAGAATTATTGTTCCGATTGCAGCAGTATTAGTCAGTTTAGCTGATTTTGCGGCTTCTTTTGGTGTTTTGTTATTAATGATGTTGTTTTACCGTATTTATCCGACTTTGGCTGTGATTACCTTGCCGTTGTATATCCTCTTAGCAATGGGAACCGCTTGGGGAGTCGGTTTGTGGTTAGCCTCTTTGTCAGTGAAATTTAGGGATGTTGCGATCGCTGTTACCTATTTAGTACAAATTTGGTTCTATGCAACGGCTGTCATTTATCCAACTAGCATCGTTCCTGAAAAATGGCGAAATTTATTTTTACTCAATCCCATGACACAAGTTGTTGAAGGGTTTCGCTGGGCATTATTAGGCAATGGACAACCACCAAATATTATTTCACTTTTAGCCGTTATTTTAGTAATTATTTTGTTGATTTCTGGTGCATTTTATTTTCGACAAACTGAGGGAAGCATTGTCGATGAGATTTAAAATTGTATTAGTTCTGATTTATTTCTAAACTTTCTCCATCATGATTACCCTAAACCTAGAAAGTATTATCCATTTGAGTCCTGAACAATTTAAAAAACTTGCGTTTGCTAATCCTGATGCTGTCTTGGAACTCACTGAACAAGGAGAATTAGTAGTTATGTCACCAACTGGGGGCGAAAGTGGTATTCGCAATAATAAACTTACCGTGAGAGTAGGAATTTGGACAGAACAAGATGGAACAGGTGTAGCGTTTGATTCAAGCACAATGTTTCAACTTCCGAGTGGTGCGTTTCGTTCTCCTGATGCTGCTTGGATTAGTCTAGAAAGATGGAATACCTTAACAGCAGAACAAAAGAAAACTTTTCCCCCAATTTGTCCAGATTTTGTCATTGAGTTACGTTCAGAAAGTGACCGTCTCAAAAATTTACAAGATAAGATGCAAGAATATATTAATAATGGAACTCGTCTAGGATGGCTAATTGATCCACTTACGAAACAAGTTGAAATTTATCGACAAGCGCAACCGAAAGAAGTTCTTTTAAATCCAACACATTTAGATGGCGAAAACGTTTTATCTAATTTCGTTTTATCTCTAGATGGCATTATTTAATATGAGTTATCTGTAATTATTTTCTCCAATCCTCAACTACTAAGCCAGTTATTCGCTGAAATTCACTAAGATTCGAGGTAATCAGCTTAAGATTATGTATTTTAGCGGTTGCTGCAATCAGTAAGTCATAAGATCCTATTGGCTTTCCCTGTGCTTTCAAAATGCTACGAATTAAAGCTGCTTCATCTGCTTCTTTTTGAGCAAAAGGGATTATTGTAACTGACACAAGAAAATCTTCTATCACTTGACGAATTTTAGCGACACGTTGCGGGTTAATCGCCATGCCATAACGAATTTCCATTAAAGTAAGAGAGGAGATTGATACTTCAAAAGGGGAAACCGCTTTAAGACGAGCTAATGTATTAGGTTCACCTTTAGCAAAGTCGCTAACTGCACAAGTGTCGAGAAGATAAAGCATTTAAAAAATATCCTCATCGGTTGGCTCATTTAATTGGTTCCGCTCAGACTCAAATGGTACAATTTGCTCATCACCTTTAAATTCTTGGATAGATTTAGGCCATTCAGAGAGAGGATATCGTGATAACCATGCTACAAGAGCTTCACGAATCAGAGTGTTACGTTTTTTTCCAGTTAACTGACATAGATTTTCGACTTTTTGACCTAATTCATCATCTAAGTAAACGTTAAAATTCATAGACTAAATCTCGAAATTTTTATAACATATTATAACAGGTTAGACTATCAACGGTAGAAAAAGCGATCGCATTACAACCGTTTTTCACTTGCTCAGTATTTTTTCTCTAAAACGGTGTATGCTCTACATTGCCTAAAATATAGAATAAAGATAGTTTTAACTTATTGCTCAAACACCTTTAGAGGCACCCTCCGTCACACCTACCGATACCCTAATCGAAAAAATTCATCAGCTTTCACCGTCTCAACAGCAAGAAGCATTAACATTTATTGAGTTTTTGCTGCATCGAGATCAGCCTCGTCAAACTATTTGGGATAAAATTGAGGCTCGTATCAAAGATATTCCTGATGAAGTCTGGGATGAATTACCCATTGATGGCGCACAGGAGCATGATTATTATTTGTATGGTTCTCCAAAAAAAGGAGCATGAATAATATAAGGTTTCAAGTCTTCTCTAGCCCAAACCTGCTTTGTAAAAGCTATTCAATACCCTGAATGTGAGTAAGAGCGATCGCACTGAATACCGCTTCAGTAAATTTTCGCTCTTGGTGTTATTTCTCCGTTAAGAATGGGAACTATATGAGTAACAGGAGTTTAGATCACTTCTGCAAACTCATTAGCTTTCTTTGAGAGGGAGGAATGACAGACACCGTTATCAGTGTAGAGAACTTAAGTAAGCGTTATTTTATTGGCGCGAAGGAGGAGTTACCCAAAACCAAAGGGGAAGCCATTCGTAGTATTTTTGGCGCACCATTTAAGTATTTACACAGTAAAGTCAGAGAACCCAACCCAGAGGAAACATTTTGGGCGTTGAAAGATGTCTCTTTTGAGGTTAAACAGGGTGAAGTTGTTGGTTTAATTGGGCGTAATGGTGCAGGAAAAAGTACATTACTCAAGATTCTTTCACGTATTACTAAACCCTCTGGCGGTTGTGTAAAAATACGGGGGAGAGTCGGCAGTCTATTAGAAGTTGGCACAGGTTTTCATCCAGAGTTGACGGGGAGAGAGAATATCTATCTCAATGGCACAATTCTAGGGATGACAAAAAGGGAAATCGATAAAAAATTTGATGAGATAGTCGATTTTGCCGAAGTTGAAAAGTTTCTCGATACACCTGTTAAACGCTATTCATCAGGGATGTATGTACGGTTAGCTTTTGCTGTCGCTGCACATTTAGAAACAGAGATTTTGGTAGTTGATGAGGTATTAGCCGTTGGCGATTCAGAATTTCAGAAAAAGTGTATGGGCAAGATGGAGGCTATTTCTAAAAAAGATGGAAAAACAATTATATTAGTTAGTCATAGTATGTCATCTATTAGTAAGCTTTGTACTCAAGCGTTGCTTTTGCGTCAAGGTCAGCTTTATTTTTGTGGTGAAGTTAATGAAGCTATTAAACAATATATAAGTTTTACTAAAAACTATAGTTCAGATATTAGTAATATCAATTCTGAAAAAAGGTTGGTAAAGCCGCAAGAAATTATGATTACTGATGCTTGGATGGTCAGAGAAGAAGTGAGAACAAATACTTTTCTGTTTAACGATCAAGCTACAATTATTTTAAAAATAAAAGCTTTCACATCAATATTTTTTAGTGTTGAAATTATTCTACGTGATCAGAATAATGTACCAATTGCTTTTGCGCCAGGAGGATTAAGCCAAAATCGAAATTTTTGGGGAGATTCGGGTAGTGAGTTAGAAATTATTTGTCAATTACCTAATTTGAAATTAGCTGAAGGAAAATACTATCTTGATCTAATGCTTGCTGAAGCAGGAATTAGATTTTTTGATTATCTTGAGTCAGCTTTATCATTTGTGATTGATAAAACAGCGATTAGTGATAAAAATTGGGCTTTTACTCAAAGTCAGGGTCAAGGCTGTATCCTTTGGAATGTAAATTATCAACTTTCCTGCAATACTTTAGTAGGCTCATTAACTATGTAATTCAGATTATCAATTTCCTGATTAGATGTGTTAATTACAAACAAATTTGGGAATTCTAAAAATAAGCACACAATAAATCAATAATTATTAAGACGTTAGGAAATAAATAAAATGAAACAATATATTCTTGGCGGTGGTATTACAGGATTAGCTGCTGGTATGACGTCTCAATTGCCAGTTTTTGAAGCGGTTGAAGCTCCAGGTGGAATTTGTTCTTCTTACTATGTTCGTCCAAATACTCAAGAACGACTTTCTAGCACTTCTGAAGATGAAGAAGTTTATCGTTTTGAAATAGGAGGAGGACATTGGATGTTTGGTGGAGAGCCAACGATTCTACGTTTTATAAATGACTTAACACCTTGTAAAAGTTACAAAAGACGTTCATCTGTTTATTTTCGAGACAATGATCTCTATGTTCCATATCCCTTACAAAACTTTCTACGTTATCTTGAGCCAGCGATCGCAGCACGCGCTTTGAGCGAAATGGCTAGTCCAAAACAAACTGTGATAACGATGGAAGATTGGCTAGAGCAAAACTTTGGCAAAACTTTATCTGAGATGTTCTTCTATCCTTTTCATGAGCTTTATACGGCTGGACTCTACAAAAAAATTGCTCCACAAGATGCTTATAAATCACCTGTTAATTTAGCTTCAGCGATTCAAGGTGCATTAGATAATAGTCCTGCTGTCGGTTACAATACCACTTTTATTTATCCCAAAGAAGGACTCAACACTCTAGCGCAGAGAATGGGGCAACAGTGTGATATTCGCTATGGAAAAAAAGTTGTCCAAATAGATGTTTCTCAAAAGAAGGTTATGTTCGCTGATGGTACTAGCGTAAGTTATGATCGGCTAATCTCCACACTACCACTAAATCGAATGATGGAGATGACAGGATTAACAAGTGAAGCTTTACCCGATCCTTATACTTCAGTTTTAGTTCTTAACATAGGTGGAGTAATAGGTGAGCGTTGTCCTGATGATCACTGGTTATATAATCCTGATGCTAAATCTGGATTTCATCGCGTCGGATTCTATAGCAACGTTGATCGCTCATTTTTACCCCAGTCAGCTAGAGAAAAAGGAGATCGCGTTTCTATATATGTTGAACGAGCTTATGTTGGTGGCTTAAAACCAACTGATGAAGATGTTAAAAGCTACGCTCAATCCGTAGTTCAAGAGTTACAAGAGTGGGGCTATATTGAGCAAGCAGAAGTTATCGATCCAACTTGGATTGATGTAGCTTATACATGGGCTTTACCTAATTCATCTTGGTGTTCAGAAACAATGAAAATTTTAGAAGCTCATGATATATATCCAATAGGTCGTTACGCTCGTTGGTTGTTTCAAGGAATTTCCGACTCTATTAAAGATGGATTTTTTGCTGGTTCTTCTTTAAAAAATTGATCTACTTTATTAGCATATTTCTCAGCTATTACAATTTTGAAATATGCTAAAGCACATTTAGAAATATACATAAAATGATGAATATAAATATTATCTCTCGTCTTAGATTCCCGAAATCTCCTGATATTATAGGTTTATACATTAAGTGGAACAACACTAACTCAGATTTTACTTTTTCAAATCAAATTATTACAGTATCGCTTGGTGATACGATTTCCTTTAATACTTATTTCAATTCTTTCTATGAATACTTTTACCAAAAATATACTATTTTAAGAGAGTTATATTATAGATTATATCTAAATGGTAGTTTTCAAGTTCGTGTATATAGAGAAAAATATTGTCAACCTAGAGAATTAATAGAAACTTATGAATTTTTAAATTGTAACGCTCTAGAGCCTGTTCAAGTTCCTATCGTTGTTCCTGCTGAATCTGCTCAATGCGGAAGAATATATTTAGAACTTACAAGTTTACGAAATGGAAGTCAATTTAAAAGTGGTGATTTAATAACCAATTTAGCGAAAAGAAATGAAGTTTCTTTAGCTGTTATAACTTGCACTTATAAAAAAGAAAAATATGTACAAACAACTATTAATACAATTTTAAAAGATGAATTATTAATAGATAAAAGTCTTAAGATTTTTATAGTAGATAATGGAAGAACTTTAACCTATCAAGAGTTAAATGATGAAAAAGATCTAATTTGTTTAATACCTAATAAAAATTTTGGTGGTAGTGGTGGTTTTACTAGAGGTTTGATAGAGTCTTACACTAAAAATTTATATAGTCACTTTCTTTTTATGGACGATGATATTTCTTTAGAAAGTGAAGTCATTTATAGATTAATCTCAGTTTACGAATATGCACAAGATGATTTAACAATTGCTGGAAGTATGTTAGATTTAACAAGACCATTTTTACTTTATGAATCGGGAGCTAAATATGGGTATCGATTTGAGAATAGCAAATTAGTAAAAGATCCGCTTTATGTAGCTTCTATTAAACAAGATTTATATTTACAAGATTCTAATAACTTAAATTTATTTGCAGTTGAAGAAGATTTTGATTATGGTGGTTTTTGGTTTTTCTCTTTTTCTCAAAATACTGTTTCAAGTATTGGATTACCAATGCCTTTTTTTATTAAAGTAGATGATATGGAATTTGGTTTGAGAATAAAAAATTATAATAAAACGAGTTTAATAACTTTTCCCTCTATTTCGATTTGGCATGATCCATTTCATTTAAAAAGAATTATATGGGATAATTATTATTATACACGTAATACTTTAGTTTGTAATTCAATTCATAAATATCATAATTCATTACTAATATTAAAACGCTTAACACAAAAATTTTTAGGAAAATTATTTTTATTTGATTATAATTCATCAGAAATAATTTTACGTGCGCTTGAAGATTATAATAAGGGTTCATCATATTTGGCTAATCAAGATCCAGAAAGTTTACATTCAGAAATTATATCTAAAAGTAAATATTATTTTAATGAGTTTATAACTCCAGAAGAAAAAATTTATGATTTAAATAAGATGAATTTTGCAGTTACTAAAAAATATAGTATTCTCAAAAAGTTTATTGCATTAGTAACTCTTAATGGTCATTTAATACCACAATTTTTTCTTGATGATAAAAATGAAGCTCTAGTTATAGATGAACCTAGTTTTTGGCTTAAAGTTTTCGGAAAAACTCAAGCGATAGCATATAATAAAAATTTAGGCTTGTATAAATATAAAATTAATCACAGGCTAGGAATATTTTTATTTATTAAATGGATAGTAACTATAATTAAAATATTATTTTTATGGAATACAATTAATCAAGACTGGAGTGAATCTCATGCAAAATTAACATCTATCAAGTTTTGGAGAGAATATCTTGCTTTGGATAATTTTGTAACTGAAAATAATGAAGATTAATTACCATAATTGTATTTTTAAATTAAATAATCACAAAAAATCTTACTTTAAATTTACTATGTTAAATAAAAAAATAGCTGCTATTATCGTTACTTACAATCGAAAAAAATTATTAATTCAGTGCTTAGATACCGTATTATCCCAAACCAGTAAACCAGACAAAATTATCATTATTGATAACGCTTCAACAGACGGAACTTCAGACATTCTTCAAGAAAAAGGCTATTTAGATAAACCGATTGTTAAATATGTTCACCTGAAGGAAAATACAGGAGGTGCGGGAGGATTTTATCAAGGAATGAAAATAGGTCATAATGATGGTTATGACTATCTCTGGCTAATGGATGATGATGGTTATCCTGAGCAAGATTGTCTAGAAAAACTGTTATTAGGTAAAGAAAAATTTGACATTATCGGGCCGAGTGTTGTTCTTCCAAATGACTCATCTTCTTTAACTTGGGGTGTTAGAAGTTTTAATTCGAGTGGTCAATTCAAACCAAGAGGACTCATCTATCGATATTCACAGTTAGTAGAAATTTCTCATAATGGTTGGTACGATGGATTTGCTAATTTTTTTAATGGTATTTTACTTAAAAAAGAAGTGATGGACAAAGTAGGTTATATTTTACCAGAGTTATTCTGTTGGGGTGATGATTTAGAGTATTTTTTAAGATGTAAATCATCTCAAATCAAAATTGGTACTAGCACTCAAGCCATCTATCGCCATCCTTATAACTCACCCTCTACTACCAAATTAAGATATTATTATGTTTTGAGAAATCTTTTTTATAACTATAGTAAGTATGGTAAAACAATATATCCTAAATACTGGAGACTTTTATATCCTATTTATATCTTAATTAAATATATTAGACAAATTCCTTCACTCTCGCCTCGATATATTTGGACACTTTTTCAAGGAATCTACAAAGCGTCTCAAAAATTGCTAGTTCCATTTCCTTTGTATAAATAAGCTTACAAAATTATGGCTAAGAAACTCACTCAAATCATAGAAAAAATTCCACTTGAACGTCGAAATAAAATTGAAGTACGAGCTAAAGAACTGATAGCAGAACTTGGAGAACAAATACCAGATGAGGAGATTAAAAAAGACAAGATTAATACATTTAATTCTACTCAAGAAACGATTGATGTATAGTCAATCTATCTAAATATCTTGCCTAAAACCTCAAACCCCCACCGTAAAACAAACCACTTTGTCGGACATTTCAAACTCTGTAACTCTGGCAACTCGAACAATTGCATCACTTGAGCAAATTCTGTTAACTGTCCGCGTCGAAGCTTCCGAAATGCACCCGCTAAAATAAATTGATGGAAAAAAGTAGCTTTACAATCTTCTAACTCATCTTTACTTAATACATCAACATTAGCGAAAATCTCTAGTAAAGTTCTAATCGTTTTCTCATTAAAAACACCCATTGTTAACGCTTGAGAATGAACTGTATAAGCGCACGTCACATCAGGAAGACACAATACATCATATCGACTAAATAACCGTATCCACATATCTAAATCTGTGGGTTCACCCCATACAGGATTAAAATAACCGACCTCTTGAAACACTTGACGCTGAAAAACGATCGCAGGAAAACGCACAAAGGAAGAATTAGACAATAAACGGATTAACGCTTGCTTGGGTGGGAGATATTGCGAATCTTTGAATGTTTGTTGTTTTAACACTCGTTCTTGTTCATCAACAACATTAACTCCAAACAAAAAAACAGAATATTGATTTCGATTTTGCTCAATTGTTTCTAAAATAACATTTAGCGAATTGGCTAACAAAAAATCATCATCATGCAAAACTAAAACATATTCACCTAAAGCTAATTTAATCGAATGATTCCAATTTTCTGTCATTCCTAGTCTTGGTTGATTAGCTACATAATGCCATTGACCTAACCAATTTTCTAAAACCTCATTGATTACTTGATGACATTGGTTATTCGATGAGTCATCTGTAACAATAATCTCAATTTCACCTATGAGATCTTGAGTAATGATAGACTTTAATGCTCGTTTTAGCCATTGAGGTCTATTATAAGCAGGAATACAAATACTTAATTTTTTACTCATTTCCTCGCCTTAAATTGCTTCTCATCTTAACCACCTCATTACTAGAATAGATGAGACGAACAGAGCTTGATCAAATCAATAAAGCGATCGCATAATCCAACTTTTCACAGTATAATTGTTCTATTCTAGTCATCATTCAACCCTGAACTATGACTCAAGCGTTAAACCAAACCGAACCGAATATCGTCTGGGAAACACTGCCCGACGATTATATCCTACCCGATGACCCTGTGGAGAGTATCTTACAACCTTTACTCGCATTCGCTTTATCAGAATCTCTCGATCTCGCGGGTTTAATCACATCCGTAATGCTCATTGCCTCTAATATGGGGATTTGTGCCAAAATCAACGGTAAAACAGTGATTAAAGCACCAGATTGGTTCTTTGTGCCTCAAGTGATCCCCTTAAGCGAAGGAAAAATCCGTCGTAGCTATACCCCTTATACTGAGGGTGATGTTCCTGAAATCGTGATGGAATTTTTATCAGAAACGGATGCAGGAGAATATTCAAATAGCAACACATATCCTTATGGCAAGCTATATTACTACGAACAAATTTTAAAAGTTCCTTTTTATATTATTTTTGATCCGAGTATTCCTTTGCTCGAAGTGCGTCAGTTGCAATCTGGAACGTATGTATTACTCAAGCCAAATGAAGAAGGACGATACTATATTCCTTGTTTTGATTTATTTTTAGGAGTTTGGTTTGGAACACGACAAAAAATAACAGCAAATTGGTTACGTTGGTGGGATAATTCAGGAAATCTTTTACTATGGGGATCTGAGGAAATAGCGATCGCTCAACAAGCACTCTTACAAGAACGTCAACGGGCTATAGACTTAGAAGCAGAATTAAAACGATATCGGGAACAATTCGGCGATTTACCCTAAGCTAAATGGTCTACTTGCTTATCTACAAACCCATTAGAATCTTTAATCTAGCCTCTACTTGAACCATTGTCTCGGCTGAAACCACACCTAAACGTTTAATCAATCGGTCACTACTCAAAGAACGAACATCCTCGCATTTAACAAAGCTCTTGACATTTAAACCCCCTTCTGATGGGATAAGGCTAACATGAAAGGGAATTTTTTTATCTTTAGAAGTAATGGGAAGACAAATCGCTAAAGCTGCCGCACTTTGATTAAATCGATCAACTGAAATGATCAAACTAGGTCTGATACCCGCTTGTTCTCGTCCTCTGATACTAAATCCGTATAAATCAGACTCTTTTTATGCCTGTGTAGGGGTTTGGTCTCCAAACCTTTCTAGATGAGAGCTTGGCAACCAAGCCCCTACATAATTTTTCGAGGGATATTCATAGCGGATTTGGTATGACTGGGTTTAAATATACTAATTAAACTTCTCCTCTTAAGATTTGAGTCATTTTTTAGTCGTGATTCCCATCGAGTAAGGTATTTTCCCAGAGTTGTCTTTCTGCTAATTCCTCTTGCCATGCGGTGGACTTATTGCGTAAAGCGACAAAGGCTCGATCAGCCTCTTCTAAAAACTGTTGTACCTCTTCCGAAGATAAAAGCGGTTTTTCTTCCCTTAAAATCTGGATTTGATAGCGTTTATTGGGTTCTAAATTTAATTGAGTTTCTGGATAAAAAGCCTCTCCATCAAAGATCACAGTTAAGGTTTGAGACATGGTTAATTTTCCTGTTTTATCTTTTATTCTATTACGATTAATTAGCGATCGCGTGACCTTTAACTTTGCCCAGAACGTACAATGTACATACGTCGTGTTAGAATCAACTTAATGTATTGCTACTGCTGTTGTTTATGACTGAATCACTTCAAAAAATCGAAAGACTACAGCTACGTTTGACACCGCACCAAAAAAACGTCCTTTCAAGAGCCGCCCAACTCAAACAAACGACAATGACAAATTTTATCTTAGAACAATCTTATGAAGCTGCGATCGCAATTTTAGCAGAACAATCACTCTTTTCACTATCAGATGAAGCTTGGGATCGTTTTTGTACAGACTTGGAATCACCTCCTAAAGAGATCCCCGCACTAAAAAAGCTACTGACAGAACCAACTATCTTTGATGGAAAGTAGTCAATTTTCAAATCGTCCTGTTTTACTATCTTCATCTCATAATATAGATACTTTTGACTGCGGGGTATCGGCTCTCAACAATGTTTATTAATGAAAGACGTTACTCAAAGTCTTCAATAATTTTTTAATGTAGTTAAGTTCCAATCACTTTATCATCAGGATTAACTAAACGCCCTAATTTTTGCTTAATCTGATTGTCAAACGCTTCCCATTTCAAACGTGCATATTCAGCATTATCGTTAAAACCGCCTAAAAATCCGACTGGAATTTCAAAACCACCCGCCATATATCGCCCACCACCAAAAAAGCGTCCTTGACTATCTTGTCCAAAGGCTTCTTTAATAAATTCATCCGTATCTAAAGTTATTTTAGTGGTTCTGAGTGAACCAATTACCAGTTCTACATCATTGTTTTCATCATGCACCACACCGTAAACAATAGCCGTATGTACGTTTTCTTCGGTGACTAAAAAATCGGCTGCTTGGGGAATGGCATCTCGATCCTCATAGCGCAAATAACCAACCCCTGCAATGGTAAAATTATTTTTAATGATACGATTTTTTAGCGATCGCTCGATGACATCCATCACCCGTCGAGAACGAGAAGACTGTAACACCGAATTCAGTAACTGAGCATCATAATAACGACTCAAATAAGCAGCAGCCAAAAAATCTTTCTCTTGTGCTTGCATTAACTGATTCGTATCCGATCTTAAACCGTGCATTAATGCTGTAGCACATTTAACATGAACAGGATTACCATTATCAAACTCTAACAAACCCAATTGAATATACTGAGTCATCATCGTTGCAGTTGCCCGCATTTGCAAACGTAAATCAATAAATTCTGCTTTTAGTTCGCCTTGTTTACTATGATGATCGATCACGACAACAAGCGGAATATTAGCCTGTTGAATTAACGGAATCAACTGACAATTTGTTCCTTGACTATCGACTAAAACACAACCTTGATAGACTGATAAATCTCGCTCTTTTAGAGTTTGTACACCCCATTTTCTCGCAGGTAATCCCGTTAATTTAACTAAGGCAATATTTTCCTGATGAGAAAGCGTTCCCGCATAGACAATATCACACTGAATATTATAATGTTCAGCAATCAACTGATAAGCCCAAGCACTAGAAAGCGCATCGGGATCAGGGAAATCTTGTATCACAACGATTTGCCGTTCTCCCTGATGTTTTTCTAAAGTCTGTCTCAATTTTTCAACGAGTTGTGCCAAAAATGAGTCACCATTCCCATTTGTCGTAGGCGGAACAGAATCTTTAGGCAGTTCGACAGTTGTCCCGTCTAAGACTTGTTGACTGTCTAACTTCGATTTAGGCTTAATCACAACCTCTGTAGTCATATAATGTGTGTGGGATTTATCAAAAAATGCCAGAAAAACTAAGGATTATAAATACTAAATTTTGACACCCAAAGAGCGCAAGTGCAAGGATTACATATGATAGTCAAAAAGATTCTTAGATAATGCGCGATCCACATCTTCTACGGCTATTGTAGCAACATAATCGGGTGTGGGAAAAAAAGACCATAAACGCCATTGATTCACAACCTGCTCATCTCCTGCAATGCTTTTCAAACCCTGAACTCGTCCTGATGAGATCGACACTTCTACTTGATCTAATCCTCCAGCTATCCCCTCACCCGTTGCTTTAAGATAAGCTTCTTTGGCTGTCCAGATCTCAAAAAAAGCTTTTTCTTTTTCTTTTGTAGATAGGGCTTTTAGAATGGCTGCTTCACTGGGACAAAAAAAACGTTCTGCTATATGTTCTAGATCCTTAACAGTACGCACATACTCTAAGTCTACTCCAATTTTTTGAGATTGTGCAACTCCATATAAGGCTAAATCCTGAGAATGAGATACATTGAATTGTAATTCTTGATTTTTACTAGAACATAAAAACGGTTTACCTTTAGTATTATATTCAAACTTCACATCTTGAGGAGCTAGGTTAAGATAATCGCCCAAAATCTCCCGTAAAACACCACGCGCTGCAATAAAACGCCGACGATGTTCCGCAAACCGAAAACGCCTCGCCCTTTCTTTTTCGTCATCCGATAAGGTTTGTTCAAGACTTTGGATCTGTTCAGGAGCAAGGTCAAGATTTTTTACCCAAATCTGCACATTAGTCAACTGTTTATACATTTCTTAACAAGAATTCAACAATAGATTACAGCATTGTACAGATGCTAGAATCACAAATGACGACGCTTGTGGATCAGATCAACTTTTATGACTCGCCGACGTTCTCAACCTTGGATACAACGCTATGCCCGTGTCATTATGGGTATATTAGCGGTTGTTGGAAGTCTTATTACATTCTATCTAACGATTAAAGCCTTTAGTGGTGGCTCGGTAGCTTGTCCGATTGGTGCGACTCCAGGTGTGCCAGGATGTGATACTGTCCTGAGTAGTCCCTATGCGAAAATTTTTGGGTTACCTCTTAGTTTATTTGGGTTACTCGCCTATCTAAGTATGTTGGTGTTTGCCCTGAGTCCTTTTGTCATTAGTGCGGAAAACAATAAAAAATTCCGTAATCAAATTGAACAAGGAACTTGGCAACTCTTACTCCTTGGTGGAACAGCAATGGCTATCTTTAGCGGTTACTTAATGTACATTGCTTTTTTTGTTCTCAAAGATTTTTGTCTTTATTGTATTGGTTCCGCGCTTTGTTCTTTGGGGCTTTTTCTAATGGCGTTATTTGGTCGAGAATGGGAAGAAATCGGACAGATGTTCTTTTCAATTATTATTGCAGGAGTCATAACCCTCGTCGGTGCATTAGGACTATATGCTAATGCTGGAAATATGGCATCAACTGGAGATGCTGGAAGAACACCAATTCCTTTACCCACTGTAGCCGCACAACCTCCTAATGGATGGGACATCACCACAACATCGGGTGAATCAGAAATTGCTCTAGCTAAACATTTAACCGCAATTGGTGCTAAAGAATACGGGGCGTTTTGGTGTCCTCATTGCTATCAACAAAAACAACTTTTTGGCAAAGAAGCATCTAAGGAACTAAATTACGTTGAATGCGATCCTCAAGGTAATAATCCTCAAACTCAAGTCTGTCGAGATTCTGGAATCAAAGGTTTTCCTACTTGGGAGATTAAAGGACAAATGGTTTCAGGTACCCAAACCTTAGACAAATTAGCAGAACTTTCAGGATACACAGGGCCAAAGGATTTTAAATACCAGTTACCAAATCGGTAAGACTCACTAATGTAACAAACTGTGGGGTTTTGGTGACCAAACTCTTTCTAGATAATACCAATTTTCAATAATCGTAAGAAACACCAAACCTCTGTAAAGACGCGCCATGGCGCGTCTCTACCTTTCTATCTCTTGCATAACTTTTGAAAAATGATATAAGGGCTTGGCAACCAAGCCCCTACATAATTTTTCGAGGGATATTGATAGCGGATTTGGTATGAGATGATAACTGTATCGCTTTGGTCGTCAAACCCTGTAATGCAGTAATCAGTTAGAATCGAAGAAGAATCTATTCTTTATACTTATCCTGTGACATCGCTACAGAATCTTGCTATAGAATTTGACTCGATCGATGCTGCTTTAGCCGAAATTAAGGCAGGACGCTCGATTGTTGTTGTGGATGACGAAAATCGAGAAAATGAAGGGGATCTTATCTGTGCGGCTCAATTTGCCACCCCTGACATCATAAATTTTATGGCTGTCCATGCCAGAGGTTTAATCTGTCTGGCGATGACGGGAGAACGGCTAGATGCTTTGGATTTACCCTTGATGGTGACGAAAAACACCGATAGTAATCAAACGGCTTTTACGGTTAGTATTGATGCCTCGCCTCGTTTGGGAGTTTCTACGGGAATTTCCGCCGAAGATCGCGCTAAAACCATCCAAATCGCTATTAATCCCGCCTCACGCCCCGATGATCTCACTCGCCCTGGCCATATCTTTCCCATTCGTGCTAAACAAGGTGGAGTTCTTAAACGGGCAGGACATACAGAAGCGGCGGTCGATTTAGCCCGTTTAGCAGGGTTATATCCAGCAGGGGTCATTTGTGAAATTCAAAATCCTAATGGCTCGATGGCTAGATTACCACAGTTAGCCGAATATGCGAAAAAATATAATCTGAAACTGATTAGTATTGCAGATTTGATTAGTTATAGACTAAAACACGATCGCTTTGTTTATCGTGAAAGTGTTTGTAATTTTCCCAGTCAATTCGGTGAGTTTAAATTGTATGCCTATCGTAATACATTAGATAGTACCGAACATTTGGCGATCGTGAAAGGAGATCCATCACAGTTTAGTAATCAGACTGTAATGGTACGAATGCACTCAGAATGTCTCACAGGAGATGCGTTAGGATCACTGCGCTGTGATTGTCGGATGCAGCTACAAGCGGCTTTAAAAATGATCGAACAGGCGGGATCAGGTGTGGTGGTTTATCTGCGTCAGGAAGGGCGCGGAATTGGTTTGGTGAATAAATTAAAAGCTTATTCCCTACAAGATTTGGGACTTGACACTGTAGAAGCCAATGAAAGACTAGGATTTCCCGCCGATTTGCGCGATTATGGCATGGGCGCACAAATGTTAAATGATTTGGGTGTGAAGAATATTCGACTGATTACCAATAATCCGCGAAAAATTGCAGGATTAAAAGGTTATGGTTTAGAAGTCGTCGAAAGAATGCCCCTACTGATTGAAGCTAATGATTATAATTCCAGTTATTTAGCCACCAAAGCCGAAAAATTAGGTCATTTACTGCTCAATAACTATTTACTCACCATTGGGATCGATTGGCAAGAACCTACAGAAACCGTCGCCCAACGCTATGAGAAATTAGAAAAACTTCGACATTTAGCTCGATCCGCGCAATTATTATTACAGGAAGAAGTGAGACCCGTTGCGATCGCACTTTTTGATAAAGCTTCTTTAATCTTCCATCTGGGGGTTGATCAATCACAAAAAATTCCCCTAGATTGGTATCAAAATCAAGATTCTGCGATTTATCAAGGAATTTTCAACATCTTAGATCATTTAGTTACTCAGGCACCGATTAAACGCCTAGAGTTTCTAGTCTCTGAAGGCACTGATCCTATGCTAAAACTACAAGTAAATCTTGATCGTAAAACCTTTTCTTTAACTCAAAAACCCTCAGAAATCTTACAACATCTAGAAACTCAACTGATTTATCACTTTAGCTAAACACTAACCCCCACTGACGGGAGGAATTAAAACCACCTCATCCCCATCATTAACTAAAGTATCAGCATCGACAAACTGAAGATTTAGCCCAAAACGGGTGACACTTTGCCATTGTGCTAACTCAGGATGGTCGAGTAGGATTTGATTAAGGATATCCTTTATGGGAACCGAAGACGGAAAATATAGTATGATTTCTGGTACACCGTAAGCCTCTTGATAAGCGGCAAATAATTTAACCGTAACGGCAATCTCAGAAGAATTCGTGATCATAAGCAGAGTTTTAGCGGAACATTTGATCGTCTATTTTAGCTGATCGTTGATGTAGGGATTTGGTCTCCAAATCCTTATCCAAACTGACTACAGATGGTAAGGGTTTGTAACCACACCCCTACGGATGATTTGTTGTCTTCTTGAGGGTCTCATCCCAAATCCGCTATGAATATCCCTCGAAAAATTATGTAGGGGCTTGGTTGCCAAGCTCTCATCTAGAAAGGTTTGGAGACCAAACCCCTACACAGGCATAAAAAGAGTCTGATTTATACGGATTTAGTATCATACCAAATCTCAAAATACTGACTACAGATGGTAAGGGTTTGGTTACCAAACCCCTACGGATGATTTGTTGTCTTCTTGATAGCAATTTTTAATTGAGTAGACAAACGTGAGACAATGAGAAAAGTCAAAA
>ERZ1066124.39-NODE-39-length-128842-cov-27.250693_pt1 | contig 128842 bp, 116 predicted proteins | sample MGYA00382771_ERZ1066124 | MGnify/ENA primary metagenome ERZ1066124 (study PRJEB33369, sample SAMEA5778354) | biofilm metagenome | biome: Industrial cooling water; feature: Water cooling tower basin; material: Biofilm | place: United Arab Emirates | collected... | reverse complement strand
CTCAACGGCTAATTTTAGCTAGTCCGATCCACTAAAGCGTCCTCCTCACGGGGGGCGCTTTTTGCTATATGGATTTTAGCAGGGTGAATTTGGGATAAGTGCTGCATTAGTCAGAGAAAATAAATATATCTGGCGAACTCGCCCCTTGCGCCAATCACAACAATTAAGCTAATATAATAAGTCTTGCCCTATATCCATTAAGGATGAGTCTGGAAACGGTAGCAAAGGTAAGAGCCTTTTCATACCGTCGATCGCGGCTCAAGGCTACACAAAAAACTGTTGTTGCAGGTAGTCTACCCCCTCTTATCTTTCCCTATTGGAAGGGTGACAGGGGGTAGTCCGGTGCGAGAGGCTAGTTTGGTAATAAATCCGATATTTAGCATCAAGCGCGATCGCAAAGAAATATTAAGTATACAGGACAGCTCATGGCGAAACGAGTGCAATTAGTTTTAACGCAAGATATACTCAAGCTGGGCAGAAATGGCGACCTAGTTGATGTAGCTCCTGGCTACGCCCGCAATTATTTACTGCCTCAAAAAATGGCAGTACCAGTTACCCCAGGAATTCTCAAGCAAGTCGAACGCCGCCGAGAGTTAGAGCGGCAACGGCAACTAGAATTGAAGCAGCAAGCACAAGAACTGAAAACTGCTTTAGAAAAAGTTGGTAGCTTTACCATTGCCAAGCAGGTAGGCGAAAAAGAAGCAATCTTCGGTACGGTCACAGACCGCGAGTTAGCTACTTTGATTCAGCAAGCAATCGGTCAAGAAGTCGACCGTCGTGGCATTACTCTACCTGACATTGGTAAACTCGGTACTTATAGAGCCGACGTGAAGCTGCATCAGGAAGTGACGGCAACGGTAGAAGTTAAAGTAGTAGCAGAGTAATGAGGGGCTAGAGGCTGGGGGCTGGGGGCTAGGGTAAGAGGCAAAACGTTAATTTCTGACTTTTGACTTTTGACTTACCAATTACCCATTACCGATTACCCATTACCAACTATGAAAAAGATCGGGTAAAAGTAGAGAGTGTTGCTTGAACTTTTACCTGTTATTTTTTATATATGTATAATAACCAACAAAAATTTATTGATAATGGTGTCGATCGCCTCCCGCCCCAAAATGTTGAGGCAGAAGAAGCGATTCTGGGGGGTATTCTACTCGATCCAGATGCGATCGGGAGAGTGAGCGATCGCTTGATTGCAGATGCTTTTTATATTGACGCGCATAAAGAAATATATCGTGCGGCGCTGCAACTCCACACGCAGGGGAAACCTACAGACCTATTGACAATAGCAGCTTGGCTGGTCGATCGCGAACTTCTAAGTAAAATTGGTGGCAAAAGTAAATTAGTCCAGTTGGTAGACCGGACGGTTTCTGCGATCAATATTGATGCTTTAGCTGGTTTGGTGATGGATAAATATCTGCGCCGTCAGTTAATTACATCGGGAAACGAAATCGTGCAGTTGGGTTTCGAGACAGACAAAGAACTAGCAACTGTTCTCGACCAAGCAGAACAAAAGGTGTTTGGTGTCACTCAAGAACGTCCGCAGCAGAAACTAGTTTCAATTTCTGACACTTTAATTTATACCTTTCAAGATATTGAAAGTCACAATCAAGGTATTGCCCAACCTGGACTATCGTGTAATTATTACGATCTAGATGCCATGACGGGCGGTTTCCAGCGTTCCGATTTAATTATCATCGCTGGTCGTCCGGCAATGGGAAAAACTAGCTTTGCCCTAGGTTTGGCACACAACATTGCTAGACTGCACAAGTTTCCCGTCGCAGTATTCAGCCTGGAAATGTCAAAAGAGCAGTTGGTACAGCGTTTATTATCTAGCGAAGCCGGAATTGAAAGTCAACGATTGCGGACGGGAAGGATCGCTCAAAACGAGTGGGAACTGTTATCTCATGCGATCGGCGAACTATCGGAATTGCCGATCTATATTGACGATACGCCAAATATTACTGTGATGGAAATGCGTAGCCAAGCGCGTCGCCTGCAAGCAGAAAAAGGTAAAGAATTAGGTTTAATCTTAATCGATTACTTGCAATTGATGGAAGGTAGTGGCGATAATCGCGTTCAAGAATTATCAAAAATTACGCGATCGCTCAAAGGATTAGCCAGAGAACTCAACGTCCCAATTATTGCCTTGTCTCAGCTCAGCCGTAGTGTAGAAGCCCGTAACAGCAAACGCCCGATGATGTCAGATTTAAGAGAATCGGGTTCGATCGAACAAGATGCTGACATTGTAATTATGCTTTACCGCGATTCTTATTACAATCCCGACTCTCCCGATCGCAACATTGCCGAAGTTATTATTGCCAAACACCGCAATGGTCCCACTGGAACCGTTAAGCTGTTATTCGATCCAAATTTGACCAAATTTGTAAATTTAGCCAAGCAGAATTTTTAAATGGTAATGGGTAATAGGTAATAGGTAATGGGAAAGTGCTTAGCTCTTAATATTTAGCACCAGCTTGATATCTCGCTAATAATTACCAACCAGCGATCGCCAACTACCAATTACCAATTACCAATTACTAGAATTAATTAACCTTCAACAACTCCACGTCAAAGATTAACGTAGCATTGGGAGGAATAACACCACCCGCACCGCGAGCGCCATAACCCAATTCTGGGGGAATAACGATCTGGCGACGTTCGCCTACCTTCATCGTGCTGAGTGCTTCATCCCAACCTTTGATTACCTGTCCCGTACCAACCTTAAACGAAAAAGGCTGACCGCGATCGCGAGAACTGTCGAACTTAGAACCATCTTCTAAAGTCCCAGTGTAGTGAACTACAACGGTTTGACCTTTTTTCGGCGTTTCTCCGCTGCCTTCTTGAAGTACCGTGTATTTCAGTCCAGATTCAGTTGTGATTGCTTTATCGTTTGACATTTGATTTCCTTGATTTGGCGTGGACGGTTTTTGCGTTGGCTTCTGGGCTATAAGCGTGCTAGATGTGACTTCAGTAGATGCCTTAACAGATGCAGTTTCAGCCAGAGCGTCATCTTTCGCTCCTCCTACCTGAGCCAGCACCAGCAACACCACGCAGGTTAATGTAATTCCCACGCTGATGAGAATTTCTTTCAAGGTTTACCCTCCTTCAGCTATGCAAGTGCGTCATTACTATATCATTGGTGGTCATTGGTCACTTGTCATTTGTCATTTGTGCTTACTACTGACGAATGACCAATGACAAATAACTATTATCGCCACATCTTATTTTCCAAATCGCGGATTTGACGCTCTAGGCGATCGATCCGTCCCCGCAATTCATCCATTTCTGACTGACGGGGTACGCCAAGCTCTTGCATGACATTACGGATTTGCCTCTGCATCTGTGCTTCAAAGGTTGTGGGATCGATCTTCAGCTGCTGCATCATGTTGTCTACAAACACTTTGGCTTGGTCTGAGTTCATTTTGCCATCCTTGACCAATTCATCGCTGACTTCTCGCAACTTCTCAGCTACGAGAGAAGTCGTACCAACACCAAGCATCAATAGTTGTTTAATCCAGTTGTTATTATCCATCCTGCTGTCCGTTAGTTAAAGGGATTTGTCAACAATAGTGAGTAGTGAGTAGTGAGTAGTGAGTAGTAGTAATTGGTAGTTGGTAGTTGGTAGTTGGTCACTGGTCACTGGTCACTGGTCACTGGTCACTGGTCACTGCAATCGAGCTATGCTAAAAACATGACACCTAACTCCTCCTGTTATATTCTGGCAAATTTGTAGATCGACATCCTTTCGAGCAATAGAGAAAGAAAGCGCGTGGTTATCGAATTTCTCAAGTTTAAAGTCACTCCTGAATTACGGGAGAAATTTATCCAAAAAGATGCAGAAATTTGGACGGCTGCATTAGCTCGTTATCCTGGGTTTCTTAGTAAAGAGGTTTGGATCGATCCCAACACACCCGCAGAAGTTGTCATGGTTATTCGTTGGGCGACGCGGGAGCAGTGGAAATCTATCCCTACCGAACAACTTGAAAAGATTGATGCTAAGTTTGCTCGGCAGATGGGGAAAACATACGAGTTGATTCAGTCATCCGAATACCAAGTCCGCAAGTTTCCTCAATCGTAATTGCAGTATTGCTTTGTTGCTATGCCTAATTGTCCCCGTTGCCATCAAGCAGTTGACTCTCAGGCGGTGAGCTGTCCCTATTGCCGCACGCCTCTTAAAGCATTCGGTCATCCTGGCATTCCCTTACACCGCGCTACAGGCGACGAACCATTGTGTAAAACCTGTACTTACCACTTAGATGATAGCTGTACTTATCCCCAGCGCCCTTATGCGACAGAATGCACGCTTTACCAAAACATCGCGCAAAAACTACTGGAGGAGGAGCAAAGACAAAAAAGTAAGAGTCCAGCATTTATGTTGCAAAATTGGTTCAAACGCAATCAATCTTTGCTATTGATTTTAGGGCTGTTATTAATCTGTTTCCTGATTGCTTTGAGTTATGCATAAATCAGAAGCTACTATCAACGCCGATATTGTCACTTTCGCAAATATTGAGGCGGCTCATCAACGGTTGGTAGGTGTTGCTAACCACACTCCAGTGATGACTTCTAAGACTGTAAATCAGCTGGTAGACAGTCAGGTGTTTTTTAAGTGCGAGAATTTCCAACGGATGGGAGCATTTAAATTTCGGGGGGCGTATAATGCCTTATCGCAGCTATCAGAACAGCAGAAACGGCAGGGTGTACTGACATTTTCTTCGGGAAATCACGCCCAGGCGATCGCGCTTTCGGGAAAGTTATTAGGTATCCCCACTACAATTGTCATGCCCAAAGATGCGCCAGCCGTGAAGTTAGCTGCGACGCGGGGTTATGGTGCTGAGGTTTTGTTATACGATCGCGCTGAAATGACGCGGGAAGATTTAGCAGCAGAACTGTGTCAGTCACGCCAACTAACTTTTATTCATCCCTACGATCGCCCTGAAGTTATCGCCGGACAAGGTACGACTGCTAAGGAATTGCTCGAACAAGTGGGAGAGTTAGATTTACTGTTGGTGTGTTGTGGTGGTGGGGGTTTGTTGTCGGGATGCGCGATCGCCTCCAAAACACTTTCTCCGCAGTGTAAAGTTGTTGGTGTAGAACCAGCAAGGGCAGATGATGCGACGCGATCGTTTCATACAAAAACCCTGCATACGGTTCATAATCCCGATACGATTGCTGATGGCGCTCGTACTCCATCTTTAGGGAAAATTACCTTTCCCCTGGTATTGAAATATGTCGATGATATGGTGACAGTTTCAGAAGATGCGATTAAACGCAGCATGTATTTTTTGTGGGAAAGGATGAAAATTGTTGTCGAACCCACAGGAGTATTAGCCGCCGCTGCTTTATTAGAAGGTGTTGTAACTGCATCAGGGGCGAGGGTTGGCGTAATTATTAGCGGTGGTAATGTAGATTTACAGCAGGCAGGACAAATGTTTGCTGCTTTAGATGCTATCTAAAGACATCATTCACGAAGCAGTTAAAAACGTATTGATTATTGATTAAGGATTATAACAATAAAAGAATTTAAGCAGTTGCAAACTCTGTAAATCGTCGCTTACTCGGATGTTGAAATCCTAAAACAATCTCCTCTTGTGAGACTCCTGCTGCTAATAGATCGTTGACAACTCCCTGCTTTGTCCAGTCTTCTTCAACCCAAATTTTGCCCTCTCGAATGCGGAGGTAAACCATTACTTCTTGGACTCTGTGCTTGCCATTCCAGCCTGTATGAAACCAAAAGTAATGATCTCGAACTTCATCAAATGCTAAGCATTCTTCTATACCACCTTTAGGTGCATTGGATGCCCAATCGTGATATACAGTTAATATTTTTTTGATGATATCGCGATAGTAATTTAGTTTGTCCATTGCACAATTATCTCCTTTTCAACATCTACGACTAATAGCAAAAGATTATTTGCTTCAATTACAGTTTGAATAGATTTTCTTTGAAATAAATTTTCATGTATTATGTCATCTATTGCTAAAAAAAGCTGATATTCTGGTTCTGTTAGCTCAATTAGCTGGCGATACACTATATATTGACCTAGGGCGCTGTGGAAGTCATACATTGGCGATCGCCCTACAAAACTCTTAATTTCAACTACAATTTTTTGCCCAGTCCGTTCGGCTGCAATCGGACGTTCAGCTGCTAGGTCAGCATAGAGTTCGGCATCTTCATATAAAATTCTGTAAGGATCGGCTGTAATTGTCCAGCCATCTTTGACAAGAGCTGATTTGACAGCATCATGATAAATATCTTTTGCAGGCATATCAGCACCAAACTATTAGATTTATTCTAGAACTGTAACAGTTAAACCTTATCTATGCTACACGCAGGTACTAGCAATGATTGTAAGAGCAGCAAATCTAAATGACGTACAAGCGATCGCACGGATACATGTAGATACCTGGTATACGACATATAAAGGAATTATTCCAGACACATATCTATCTAAACTTTCTTACCAGCAACGAGAGAGTGCCTGGCAAAAAATACTAGACGATACTACACATAGCAATCAATTTGTTTATGTAGCTGAAAGCAATTCGGGAGAAATCATCGGTTTTGCTGATGGCGGAAAAGAACGCACTGGCGATCGCGCTTACGATGGTGAGTTGTATGCTATATACGTTTTAGAAGCATACCAGCGTCAGGGAATTGGTTGCAAACTAGCTCTATCTATCGCAAACAAATTATCTGAATTAGGATTTAACTCGATGTTGGTTTGGGTATTAGCAGATAACCCTGCCTGTAGATTTTACGAACATATTGGCGGACAAAAAGTATACGAAAAGCAAATTGAAAGAGGTGGGTTCATGTTAAAAGAGATTGCTTATGGATGGCAGAATATAATAATCCTGTGCGATCGCATTTTATCACGTTAAAATCATCGCGTTAAACTACATGAACGGTAGTATCGATTGTACCTTCAATCGGAATTTCTACCTCTGTTATACCGATAGTCTTGTTACCATCTGCTTGAAATACTGCTAAATCGAACCAGAAAGTTGTCCCCACACCCACCTCACTGACTAAATGAATATTGGCGTGATGCTTGTCCATAATATTTTTGACAATTGAAAGCCCTAATCCAGTTCCTTCTAAAGTATGGACGCGATTTTCCACGCGGAAAAAGCGATCGAAAATCGCAGCTTGATCTTCTGCATCAATACCAATTCCTGTATCAGATATCTCAATTCTTACTTGAGGAGATGTGAGGCGATCGCTAATTCTCTGTTCCATTTTATAGGCACGAATCGCTACCTTTCCACCTTGTTGAGTAAATTTAAGTGCATTACCAACTAGATTAGTAAACACTTGCAGTAATAAGTCATAATGACCAAAAACCTGTGGAAGTTCGGGTTCGATTTGCTGAATTAATTCAATCCCTTTATCTTTAGCATTCAATTGATAATTTCGCAAAGTTTGTTCGATCGCTTGCGCCAAATCGACACCTTCAAAATGATAGATGCGGCAAGAAGATTCCAGACGAGACAAGTCTAAGACATCATTAACTAAACGTGTGAGGCGATCTGTTTCATTATTTGCAGTTGCCAAAAATTCGCGTTGTTCCTCGGTGCTGAGATTTTCGCCGTAGTCGTGCAGAGTTTCAATATAAGTTTTGATGTTAAACAAAGGCGTGCGAAGTTCGTGAGAAACATTGCTGATAAACTGACTTTTTGCCTCGTTCAGTTCGACTTCGCGAGTAATATCTTGCACTGTCATCGCAATTCCTTTAATACTTTCTCGATATTGGTCGAGTACAGTGGTAAGGAGAATCCGAACTGTACGCATAGTTGGTTGGGAAAGAAGAATTCTAAACTCTGCACTTTCGCTTTCTCCCGTGGCAATTTTGTATAACGGGCGATTTAATTCTGCTTGTACTGATGTCGGTAAGCGACTTAAAACGCTGTCTCCGATAATATCCTCATTCTCCCAGCCAAAAATTCGTCGTGCTGTAGGATTGACCAAAATTACCTGCATATTGGTGTCAAGCAGAACAGCACCATCAGCAATCGTAGACACCAAAGTTTCTAATTTAGCTTTTTCGGCAGTTAACTCTTCAATATTTTGTTCTTCATAACGTTCTAAACGCTCTGCCATCTCATTAAAGCTGAAAATTAATTCCTTAAGTTCTCCTCCTAAAGGCAGATCGATCCGCTGTTGAAAATTCCCAGCTGCAATGTTTTTCACACCTGTGAGTAATTCTTTGATGGGTTTGGTAATCATCAGCGTATTAAATACAGCACCCAAAATTACCATGACCCAAATTGAGACAAAAACCGCGATCGTCACATCGCGGGTGAGAGTGGAAGATGTAACAACTGTGGGATTGGGGTTAATTCCAATTGCCAGTACTCCCAAGTATTTACCTTCGTGATTGAGGGGAACGAAAACATCCGTCACTTCCCCATCTGGTGTCCGATGTTGTCGCACCATCGGCAATTCAGAATTAGCTGCGTAGTCTTCTGGTAGCTGAATTCGGCGTTCAATTGTCAGCGAAGTTTGCACTGCTGGTTCCCAAAAAGGAATGCCAAAGAAAATTTTCCCAGTTTCATCGGCATAGAGCATATAGCGCACGCTAGAGGTGCTGCTGTAGAAGCGTTGAGAAAACTGAGCGACTTCGGTGTAATTATTCTCCGCCACCAGAGGAGCAACGTTAGAAGCAAGCAACAATCCCAAGTCTCTGCCGAAGCGGGTTTCATTTACCCTGGCATCAACTTGAATTGTATTGACTGCCCAAAAAGTGAAGCCACTAACAATCAACGAAACTACCAGCGTCGCAGCTGCCATCAGCTTAGTTGGCAGAGTTAACTCGAACCACCAACGGGCGATCGCTTCTTGGATTGTTTTCAACAACGCTAACATTGGAGTAAAAATTTATTTTTTATAAGTCCTCTGTTCTAAGGTAAAGTTTTTCGACTTAAAAGACAAAGTGGTTATTGGTTATTGGTCATTGGTGAGTGGTGAGTGGCTGGTGATTTGTGGCTTGTGGCTAAATTTTGCTTTATGTCTACTCACTACTCACTACTCACTTAATTCTGTGTCCGATGTCGCGGCGATAGTAGATGCCGTCGAAGTGAATTTGGGCGATCGCATGATAGGCTAGGGCGATCGCTCGTTCAAAATTCTCTCCTACTCCAGTAACACCTAGAACCCTCCCCCCATCTGTTACGAGGGGAGTCGGGAATCGGGAATCGGATGTCGGGTGTAGAGACGTTACATGTAACGTCTCTACATGAGTTGGTTCCCCTTGTTCTAATTTAGTTCCAGCATGAAATACATAACCCCCTAAAGCTTCGGCTGCATCAATTCCAGTCATGACTTGTCCTTTTTGATATGCGCCTGGGTAGCCTTGGGCAGCGGCGACGACACAACAGGCGGCTCCTGGCTTCCAAGCGATGGGTGGCAATTCATCTAACTTTTGCTGGCAACAAGCCACTAGTAACTCTTCTAGGGGCGTTTCCAGTAAGGGTAAGATAGCTTGGGTTTCAGGATCGCCAAAGCGACAGTTGAATTCTAAAACTTTAAATTCACCCGTGGGGGCAATCATCAAACCTGCATACAACACGCCTCTATAGTCGATATTTCTAGAGCGTAAAGTAGCGATCGCAGGTTGTAATACTTCTCGTTCTATCCTTGCCATTAACTCTGGCGTGACGAGGGGGGCAGGAGCATAGACTCCCATTCCACCCGTATTCTCGCCCGTATCCCCTTCTCCAATGCGTTTGTGATCTTGAGCTGGTAGTAGGGGACGAATTGTTATCCCGTCTGTTAAGGCTAATACAGAGGCTTCTTGTCCGATTAAGCATTCTTCGATGACGACAAACTTACCCGCATCGCCAAATTGCCCAGCGAAAATTGCTTCTAGTGCTTGATGTGCCTGTGCGACTGTTTCCGCTACTATCACGCCTTTGCCTGCGGCTAAACCATCGGCTTTGACAACTATAGGCGCTCCCTGAGCTGTAACGTAATCTTTCGCAGCAGATATCTGGGTAAACACGGCAGCTTTAGCAGTGGGAATGCCTGCTTCCTGCATCAATGCTTTTGCCCAAGCTTTACTTGCCTCAATTTGCGCCCCAGCCTTAGTAGGACCAAATACCATCACTCCTAGTTCTTGGAGATAGTCTGTAATTCCCTTAGCTAGAGGAATCTCTGGACCCACTACCACCAAGTCTATTCTCAATTCTGCTACTGCTTGACCGATCTGCTCAAAATCATCCACAGAGTAGGGCAGATTTTGACAGCGTGACAGCGTTGCCGTTCCCCCGTTACCAGGAGTACAAAATACTTCCACCTGGGGCGATCGCAATAAAGCCCAAGCGATCGCGTGTTCTCTGCCCCCATTACCTACGACTAAAACTTTCACTGCTTGCCTCGAATGCTGCGATCGATTATCTCGCATTGCGGGAGTTGGGAGATGAGGAAACTAGATTCCAAAACTCTGGAGGTTTGAAAAATCCAAAATCTCTGTAATTCATCGTCATCCTCGGCGCGATCGCGTGCATTGCAGGGGCATCTTCAATCAGCCTTGGCTAAACTCAGCAATCTAGACATATTAGCAGCAGCTCGCTTTTTCTAAATGGCTTCTCGATCGACCTGGATACTTTACCGCATACAGCGAATTGCAGTGTTCGTTTTTCTGTAGCCGATTTTACACTTATTTAGCCATACCCCTCATCGCTCTTATCTCTTGCATTTTTTTCGTTTTAGACAGTATCATCTAAACTTCGTAGGGAGCGACAGGCGTATCCACTTAAACCTACAAGTAACAAACAGGTTGAAGCGATCGCGTACATAACTGCCATCCCCGCACCAGGATAAGTACCAAATATACCACCAAGCAATTTAACTAAATTACCTCCTGGTTTCATTGCTGGTTCAAACACATAGTCAGCTAGCGGTCCAGCAATTAAAGATGCCGCTGCCGAAACGAGTTGAAACATCAGCGATCGCACTGCAAAAACCCTTCCTTGTAAATTGGGGGGTACTTTTGCTAACCAAATAGCAGTATCCGAACTGCCATTTAAAGGGAAATGAAAAGACGAGCAAAATTGCGCTGGAATCCAAACCCAAGGTGTTCTACCCAAACCAAAAACAATTTTACTTACACCTGCGCCTATCATCCCCAAAAAAACACCTTTGATTTTCCGTCTGAAACCGCCCCAAGTACTAACAGCTATCGCGCCTGTGACACCACCAAAACCAGCCGCAGAAGCCAAGCTACCTAGCACTAAAGTGTTATTATTAGTGCGCGACAAAATCATTGGTGAGTAGAGGGAATCTCCAATATCATGCGCCAGCCAAAATAATAAGTTAAATAATAATAATATCAGCAAACTTTTGCGTGTAGTAATATAACGCCAACCAAATCCCAAGTCTTGCCAAATATTGACTGTATTTTCTATTTTTTTTGTGGGTGATAGCTGAGGAATATTAACTAATAATAAGCTGGTAATTGCTATAGCAAAAGTAAAGATATCAATCGACCAAATGCCTAAAAGACCAATACTTGCGTAGAGATATCCCGCCACAGCAGGCGCAATAATTTGACTGCCATAACTGGATAAAAATTCGAGACTACTAGCGCGGGTGTAGTGTTGTTTTGGTATCATCAGTGTTACTGATGCTGAGTATGCCAAAGATTGAAATTGATTGAAAGTTCCAACAATCGCACCTGTAAGATAAAAGTGCCAAATTTGCAAATGATTGGTAAGATGCAACAACACGATTATAATGGTGCTGAAAACTGCAACTGTATCACCCACCATCATTAAGAGTTTACGGTTAAATCTGTCTACAATTACACCACTGATAGGGGTAATGATAATACTTGGTAGTAAACTAAAAAAAGCCACCAGGGAGAGGGTTGTTGCTTTACCTGTAATTTCCCATGCCCAAATTTCAATCGCAAAGCCAGTCATATTACTACCAATGGTAGATACTAATTGACCAAGCCAAACGACGAGAAAATCACGCATACTGGTTGGGTTGGTTGTTGTGGTATTTTGATGTGAAGAGAGTGGGGAATGGGGGATTTTCTGGTATTGATATGATTTCAGCCAGCTTCTTTCATATATTTCTTGATTTGTGCAATTCGTTCCTGGCGCTGCATGAGAGGACAGTTTGGACACTTTTCATCATATGGAGGAATAAAAGCATATAAGCAGCAGGTGAGACGGACTGTGGTTGTAGCTGGTAAACCAGGTTCGTTGAGTTGTTCGGTGCGTACCAAGTTGTAAAGGGGATTGCGTCCTGGCATAACTGAACTGTAGAGTTGTTCGTATAAGACGGAATAATCTGTTTGTATTGCTTCTGGACTTGTGCATTTGCTGATTTCAGCAAACTGTGCTTCCGAGGCGTTCACCGCATTACCCCACATGGTTTTTTTGGAGAGTTTAGTTAAGCGATGAATGCGGTCTATCATTAGGGCTAGATTACGCTGGAATAAGCCAGTGAAGACGGTTTGGTGTAAGGCTTCAACGCTATTTACTAGTTTTCCTGGGTAGTTCTGAGGAATGGGAATAGGCGATCGCTTAGGATAAATTACAGTACTACTCAAGTCGTGAAACCATAACGCCTTGGGTTCACCGTCTTCCAACACAAAACTCACATTCTCAAGCCCAGCATCTAGCCCTACTCCAGCCCAAGTCATCAAGGCTAAAACACCTGGTAATGTTGTCCAGCTATACACTTTGTTCCAGATAGATGCAGCTATACGAATATCTTGGCTTTTTTGGTATTCATTCCTAGCTTTTATAACAGATAAAAGTTTGTCTGGTTGTAGGTAATCATTCAGCGAAATTACCTCAACATCATCAGGCGGCTGAGTCAAAATAATGCAATCAGTATACAAACTATCTAAAGTGCGTTGAGCAAGGGTAAATATTTCAACTAAGAAATTCAACAAACTTCTGTTACCTATTTTTTCTGGTATTTGCATTGTTTTTCTCTCAGGGAAATAAAACTTTATGAGGTCATCACCAAATATTTAAAAATATCATCAATTATGGCATTCGCTGATAAAATATTACCAAATATCCAATAACTTGAATCAACAAGATAAACTCGATTACTTTTAACTGCTTGCAGATTTTGCCATAGCTGGCTATTTTTGTATTTTTGAAAAGACACTTGCGAGCCTGGATCTAAAGCTATAAATAAAATATCAGCATTTATTAAATCCAAACGTTCTAAACTAACAGGAATAAAAGTTTGATTTGAATTTTCAGTTAGTCGATCTTGTATTTCTAGAAAGGATAGCCCTACATCTAAAAATATACTGGCAGGGAAAGAAAATTTTGTGCGAAATTCTGCTATCTGTCTACCAGCGTAAAAGCGGCTAATAGAAACCGTTGTTGTTTTAAACTGATTGGTTATAATATTACGTAATTCTTGCACTCGTTGCTGATATTGCTGTAGTATTTTATGTGCTTGTGTGCTTTTACCTGTAATTTTTCCAATACGCAATAGCGCATCTTGCCAACCAGCTTGGACATAATCAAGTGTAACTGTCGGGGCTATTTGTGAAAATAACTTGTATTTCTCCTCACTAACAAAAAAACCTAAGATTAAATCGGGATCTAACTGGACTATTTTTTCTAGATTCGGTTGACTTTCTTTTCCTAAAGAAGCTATCCCTTCAGCTTTTTTATCCAATTTTGGTATTCTACTCCCCGCAATATTAGGCTGTGTTGCTGCTATTGGTTTTAAATCCAAAGCCAGCAATACCTCCAAAGAAATTTCATCCAAAGCAATAATGCGTTGAGGTTGTAAAGGAACACAAGTTTCTCCCAAAGTATGTTCGATCGCTTTGCACTCAGAAGCAACTAAATTCGCCTTAGCTAATTCTCTATTTTTACTGTAATTGTTGTAGCAACTCTGGAGCGCAATTACAGCTAAAGCAATGAGAAAAAATAGTTTGATATAACGATGTAAAAATTTTATCATTATCTAAATTATAATTCATTTTTTGTAGAGTGTATTGTTGTAAAATCTATTGTCGAGTAGCGCAACACACCATCTTAAATTATTGCAGTGTGTTTACAGTGCAGGTTAAACTAGAAAAAATCGATTCAAAGTTGACAAATTTTTATTAGACCTCTACTAAGTATTTAACCAGGTCATCTAGAATAGCATTGGCTGATAAGACACTGCCAAAAATCCAGTAACTTGAATTAACAGTATATACTCTGTTGTTTTTCACTACATTAAGTCTTTGCCATAGAGGACTACTCTGATATTTGTGAAAATTTTTTCCCGAACCTGGATCTAGTGCTATAAACATTGCATCTGCCTCTAGTAAGTCTACACGTTCTAAACTAACATTGTTATAACTGACTCTTGCACCACTACCGATCTGACGTTGTGCTAGGGGTATAGATAATTTTAATTCTGCTAAAATACTTACAGGAAATGATAATTGATTCAAGAATTGTGTAAATTGGAAATTTGTGTAAAATCGCATTACAGAAATTTTCAGACTTTCGTTTTTTTGAGCAAAAGTCAATCTTAAACTTTTTATTCTTTGTTGATACTGTTCTAGTAAGCTTTCTGCTTTTTGAGTTTTATCGACTATATTGGCAACTTGTAATAAAGTTTGTTTCCAACCAGTTTCTGTATAATCGATGGAAACTGTTGGAGCTATTCGAGAAAACAATTGATAATTTGAAGGACTGATAGAAAAACCTAAAATCAAATCGGGATTTAATTTGACAATTTTTTCAATGTTAGGCTGACTTTCTTTTCCTAAATCAATAATTCTATTAATTTTTTGTTTCAGGATAGGTGCTTTGTTACCTACTCGATTTGATGTGGTTGCTGCGATTGGATTTAGCTCCAACGCTACTAAAATTTCTAAAGTTTCTTGGTCAGTTACAATGATACGTTGGGGACTGAGAGGAATACAACTTTCTCCTAATACATGTTCAATTACTCGACATTCTGATGTAACTAACTTGGCTTTGGATGAGTAGGTTTCTTGAGGAGAAAAGGTATAACACCCTTTGAGGAACATTACAGACAGGGTTATTACCAAAACTAATTTGAGGTGATACAAACGTTTAGAGATCGCTGTATGCATTGGCAATGTTTTTGGGTATGAAGCAGCCCTATGATAATTCAAGGGCTGTATGTAATTCCGTCGTAACTCGTAACTAAGAATAACTGTCTGTGCGAGCAATTTACAAATTAAAATTGCCAGCCCAAAGTAAGTTTTACAGTGCGGGGTGCGCCAGGATAAACGCGCAGAAGGCTTTCAGATGTTTCAAAATACTCAGTGTCGAACAAGTTTTGCAAGTTCAAAGCAGCTCGAAAGTTATTTCTGCGGTAAAACAAGGCAACATCAGTACGTAAATAACTTGGTAAACTAAAGCTGTTGTCTAAATCTCCCTGTCTTTCTCCTATATAAAAAAGTCCTAAACCAAACCCTAATCCTTGTAGATTTCCTGTTTGAAGTTCGTAGGTACTCCACAAGCTGAAAGCATGCTCTGGCACATTGTTAATTCGGTTTCCTACTGGAATATCATTGTCTTGAGTGACTTGTGCATCGGTGTAAGCGTAACCACCAATTATTTTCCATCCTGGTGTAATTTCACCTGTTATGTCTAACTCAATACCCCGACTTCTTTGTTCTCCTGTCTGGATAGAAGTATTTCCACTTGGATCTCGTAAATCGGTAGTAAGAACGTTTGAGCGCGTAATTTGGTATAAAGCAAGAGTTGAAGCAAGATTGTTTGTCCAATCTACTTTCATTCCCACTTCATACTGAGTGCCCCGCTCTGGTTCAAACAGTCTGTTGTCTAAATTTGTTCCCGTAACCTGTTGAAGTGAACGACTATAATTAGCGTAGAGAGATACTGCTTGGCTCGGTTGATAGACAAGACCAATACGAGGACTAAATGCTTCATCCTGTTGAAAAGATGTCGTTTCTCCCAGAGAATCTTCTAATTCTTGCGTGACAATATCAAATCTTCCACCTAGAACTAATTTCAAGTTTTCAAAGAGGGAAATTTGATCTTGTAAGTAAATGCCTAAACCTTGTGATATTATAGGTTCATCAGGAATCTGCTCAATAATTGCACCAAGACTATCACGCCGATAGACAGGATTAAAAATATCTATAGGGTCAAGCTCTCGCAAAGAATCTAATCCTTCGTCGTATGAAATATCCCTCGATAAATCAATACCAAATAGTATTTTGTGGTCAATGCTACCTGTCTTGAAATCGCCTACAATATTTGTATCTAAATCGTAGGCTTGTTGGGCAAATTTAGCAATATATAAACCTCGTTCGAGAGTGCGATTATCTTCTAAAAGTTCTGAGGGAAACAAAGAATTTTGTTCTACACTCAGATAGGAGAAATTAAAGTTATTACGAAACTGCCAGTTTTCATTAAAACGATGTTCAAAGTTATAGCCAATTCGCAGGAGTTGACGATTGTTTTTATCAATTTCAGAAAAGGGTTCGCCAATAAAACGATTAATTGGGATTTTACCATTAGGGTTAGCTAAGACTGTACCAACAGCAGGTAAACCTCGATCGTTAGGCTGTTTTTGGTCTGAATACTCAGCTTCTAAAGTTAATTGGGTATTCTTACCCATTAGCCAAGTGAAGCTAGGAGCAATAAAATAACGCGCTCTCTCAAAAAAATCAACAAATGTGTCTGTCGTGAATGCAGATGCGTTTAACCGATATAGGAAAGTTCTATCATTATTTACTGGTCCCGTAAAATCTATAGAGCCGCCATAGGTGTCAAAGCTACCGACAGTTCCCTCAACGGAATAAAAAGGAGTACTTTGGGGTTTTTTTGTGACAATATTAATCGTACCTCCAGCGCCCCCTTGTCCAAACAGCACCGAGGCTGGTCCTCGCAAAACTTCTATCTGTTCAATATTCTCAGTATTGACGTTATTTGTGATGTTAGTATCGTCTCTCAAACCGTTGCGGATAATATTACGGTTGCTAAAGCCACGAATGGTAAATCCTTCAAAAGCAGAACGTTCTGAGTTATCGGCTATAACACCAGGTGCATTTCGTAAAGCTTCATTCAAACGCCTCACTTGTTGGTCTTGCAGGACTTGTTGAGGAATCACCTGAATTGCTTGGGGTATATCGCGCAGAGGAGTGTCTGTTTTTGTAGCGGTGCTAGCTGTTGGTATTCGATAACTATCCCGTTCACCTCTCACAACCAATTCAATAGATTGTTCTGGTGGCGTTTCACTTGCTGGTTGTTCTGGTTGCTGTGTCGCTGAAGCCACTGGTGCAAGTGCAAAAATTAAACCTTCGTCACTATCAAATAACTCTGCTGTTAGTAAACCTGCCTCACCCGTCACCGCTACCCGCACAGTATTAGCATCAGCTTGAGTGACACTGACAGATAAAATCCCCCTGGCTGGATTAGCTATGCTAAAATCTTTACTTTCTGGCAGTGCTAGCAGCGCATTAGGGATATCTGCAATATAACTATTTTCTGTACTTTTAATGACAGGTCGAAGTGCTTTTGGATTGGCACTTTCTAAAATAACTTCGATACCCTTATCTGTAGTATTGAGTTTTACACCTATGACTTTCACTGTTGAATCACCACTTTGTCGCACCAGTAGTAACCTTGCTGTACTGGTAGAATGATGTGATTCTGTTTGTGCAATAGCTGGTTGTACAACCAACGATACAAATGCAAACACAATCCCTACTGAAATAATTTCTTTCGATAGCCGAGACTTCATACCCCTCACTCCACCAAGCTCGATATTGCAAGTAATTTGCAACTGTTGGAAAGAGTTTATTTAATTTACGTGCTGTAAGTCTATATAGTAGACGGAGAGTTTTGAACCATAGCGGGAGAGTATGATTAAGTTTTGACATGAATCTGCAACTCAGCAGCAAATAGCTTATAAAAAGTTGCACCCAAGGATAGAAAGGGTGGAGTTAACCAGTGAATCTGGCGGTAGGCGAAATTCTTGATATACCCGCCTCTATTTAGGTGGAGAGTAGGAAGATTTCTGATTACACAGCTTTTCTTCCTAACCGACAATCTTGGGGGGTGATACCAAACTTACGTTTAAATGCGGCGGCAAAGTGACTTTGATTGGCATAACCAATTGTGTTGACTACAGCCCTCACGTTCTGTTTTTGTTCTTGTAGCAACTTTCGCGCTATTTCTAAGCGATAGTCACGCAAATATCCAAATACTGTAGTGCCAAAAACTTCGCGAAAACCGTACTTTAGTTTGTTGTCATTAATACCAACTTCTTTCGCTAAGTCAATTAATGAAGGTGGACGATCGTAGTTCTTGGTTAAAATATCTCTGGCTTGATAAATTTTCTCAACATCACTAGCTTTGAGATTAATCAAGGTTTGTTTATCTCCGTCAACTTCTATCAGTTGAGCAAACTGTAAAGCCAGTAATTCTAGTACTTTACCTTCGAGATACATTCTGTGTATCATCCCTTGATAGGGTACATTGAGAATTTGCTGTAATGCCGTCTGCATAGGAAGAGTAATCTTACCTACCGGACGGTGAAACCGAGGTGGAGAGTTTCTTTCTAAGAAAGGCTGCAACTGTTTTGGTAGATGTTCTAGTCCATTGATAAAGGATTTAAGGAAGTCTAGGTCTATACAAATTCTAACTAAATAGATGCGATCGCCTGCAAAATATTGCTCTGTTTCCTCAATATCTGGTAAGTAGAATAAGTAATTATTTCCTACTGTTTCTTGGTAATTTTCCTTAACTCCTTTGATACCAGGACAAATTATACTATGATTACCTGCTAAATAAAATTTGGCTGTTAGTGCATACAAACCATAGTGATTAATTTTACTACTAATTTGCTGGTAGTAGCGATCGTCAAAAATTTCTAGACTGAATCCTGGACGGAATTCAATTAGCTGATAATAAGTGTCATATAAGCTATTGCGGCATCTTTGAATTTTGTCAAAACCTTGTGTGTTATACGATACCTCTAAATTTTCTAGAGTTTCCCGTTCAATTTGATTGATTTGCTCTTCCGTCAGAATATTTGTCATGTTTCAACGGCAATTTTAGCGATCGATTGCGAGTCATTCTTAACTAAGAATAGGGCTAAGGGTTAATTTACAATAATTATTGGCATATTTGCAATAGGAATTTATGGCATTAGTGAGTGGCGCAGGGTGAAAGTGCAGGGCTGCTAAACTGAACAGGCGTGAGATGATTTTGAGTTTACCGTCGTCAAGTGAGCTTGGATGTGGCATCATATCTATTTAGGGACTACAGTAACGAGCGCGAGCCAAATTAACTGATAGCCCTTGGATTTAGAATGACATTGCTACCTATGTCGCACTTCTGTAGGGCAAGATCTGAAGTCAATGCTGGGAGTTGAAATCGACCTACTCCCCTCTTTGTTGTTGATAAATAGCTTTAAACTGTCGCTGTTGAATTTTATGATCCACAATTGGATCGGGATAGTCTACAGCAGCGCGATCGCGTTTGGAAATATTACCGCTGATTAATTCTTCGGTATCAAAAGACCGTAATTCTGGCAGCCATTCGCGAATGTATTCCCCTTCTGGATCGAATTTCTGTGCTTGGCTAGCAGGGTTGAAAATGCGTATTGGTTTAGGGTCCATCCCACTCGAAGCACTCCACTGCCAACCTCCATTATTAGCAGAAAGATCGCCGTCTATAAGTCTTTGATAAAAGTATTTTTCTCCCAAACGAGGATCGATAAGTAAGTCTTTGGTGAGGAAGTTCGCTACAATCATACGGCAACGGTTATGCATCCAACCAAGATTATTCATCTGTCGCATTGCTGCATCCACAATTGGATAGCCTGTTCTGCCTTCACACCAAGCTTGGAAATATTCCTGATTATTTTCGTAGGGAAAGTTTTTGAATTGATGCCGATATGCGCCTTGTTCCAGTTCGGGAAAATGATACATGGCATGTTGATAAAATTCTCGCCATGCAAGTTCTTGTTGCCAAGCGCGAATACTCGTTTCAGCTTCATCACTACGAGTATTTTCCATTGCCTCAACTGTAGCAACCCAAACTGTCCGAATCCCGATCGCGCCAAATTTTAACGCCGCACTTAATTGAGAAGTACCATAATTTGCCGGAAAATTCCGCTGCTCTTTATACTCTTCGATCGCGCGATGGCAAAATTGTTCTAATCTTTCTCGTGCTGCTGCTTCCCCAGGTTCGATAACTAAACCATTGTCCCAATTAAATCCTAAATCTTTGGCAGAAGGTAGGGCGATCGCACCTGCTTGTTTTGCGGTTTGTAATTCTTGTTCCGTCAACCCTTCTACATCTTTAAGGGTATCTGCGGGTGCGGCTTTTGGTTTACTACTCCAGTTACGCCAAAAGGGAGTGAAAACGGTGTATGGTTGGTGAGAACCTGTATAAATATCATCTGGGGAATGTAAAATTTGATCCCAATTTTCTTCTAAGATTTGAATGCCTTTTTCTTTTAGGCTTTCTATAATGCTGCGATCGCGTACTTGAGAATATGGTTCTACATCCCAGTTCCAGAATACAGCTTTTGCCTGAAGAGCAGTAGCCAACGCTGGGATGGCTTGACGAGGTTCGCCTTGCAAAATTAACAACTGGCTACCAACTTCGGCGTAACGCTGCTGTAGTTGCTGCAAACAGCCAATCGTGTACGTTACCCGCACGGCAGCAACGTCATCGCGTTCTAATATATTAGGGTCGAGGCAAAATACCCCTACTACTTTGTGACTGAGTTGCCTTGCCGCAGCCAGTCCGGTATTGTCGGAAATGCGTAAATCGCGGCGATGCCAGAAGAGGATGAGGTCAGACATTCACAGTTATTATTTAGTTCACTCGTACTAGCATAAAGCTTTCAATCCGCGATCGCATCAGCCTGTTGAAGATTTTTTTGCTTTTGTACGAGCGGGTTTACCAAAAAATTCTGACTTCGATAGATATCTTAGGTAAACCTACCCCTACGAATGCGTGACTTGCTGCTAAATTCCTTCACCCCAAGCAACGATTTGGGTTACAGTTAAATCTAAATCGGGAAAAAATTGAGATTTCAGGCGATCGCTACCTGTAAAACTCTCAAAACAATACTCTTTTTCAGCCAAAATACTCTCAGAATTTACCAATTGTCCTACAGAAATTGTCGGCTGCAAGATTTTTGGATTGCGCCTATTTGGATATCTGTCAAGATGAAATAGCGGATCGATAATCCATAGTTCCTGCACTCCAAAAGCAGCGTACCAAAGGGGTTTATTTCTATAATCATCTTCCCAATTAGTGCTGACAATTTCAATTGCAATGTTAGGAGGTTCTCTGAGTACAGCTTCTATCTGAGTTTGCCGATTCCAATCTTCCCGCTTTATTGCAATTAAGTCGGGCTTGCGAGTATCCTTTGTACCTAGTACAAGTACAGGTTGGGGATGAACTAATAGCCCTAGATTAGCCCTCTTACTTTCTAATTTCAACGAATACAATAACTCACTACGGAGATTTTCGTGTCTTCCAGAGGGTTCTGCCATTGGTACTATAACACCATTGATGAGTTCGTAAGTTTTTCCTTCTGGTAGATCCAATTCGAGAAATTCATCAACAGTATAAGTTTGCACTTGGATAGTAGTAACCATAGGGCAAGTTTCCAGAGGGTATGCTTTATTTTAATACTAACTACGCTTGCCGAGAGCCATAGTATTCCCTGTTGAGTAAAGAGACACACAATGACTAATGACTAATGACCAATGACAATCTACCGATCGCTATTTCTAGTTAAATTAGCACTTTGGTTTCTGCGGTAATATTCATAAAAGTATCGATAGCTATATACGTGAATATTTGACTGCGCCGCAATTACTTTTTGCATGATATTGAAATAATTAGCTCTTGATTCTGGAGAGGTAGAAGCTTGATATTGTTTTAATACTATCTCTCTCTCTTTCATTAATTTTCTGTATTCTTCAGGAGCCGTAGCTTTTATTGGCTTTCCTAAAGGAATATAACTGAGAGTATCATAAATTGGTCGCATTAATCCTGGTCTTTCATAGCTGAGAAAATCTCCTTCAGTCTCTACTCTAATTATTTTTGAAACTAATTTCGGGTATCGCTGTTGAAAATTTTGTTGCGTAAATGCTGGCGTACCAAAAACTATTATTTTCATATTTGCGGGTAAAATCCCTGCATCTGCTAGCATTGCGGCATAGAGAATTGCAGTTCCACCTAAACTGTGTCCGGTAATTAATACTTCAACATCAGTATTAGGCTGTTTTTGCCAGCGTAAAATTTCCGAGACTAGTTCTTTTGATTTTTCATCAGCAAAGACTGTTGCTGCATAGTTTTTAAATCCTTCATGGATTAAAACTGCTGCATTTCTGTACATATTAACTGGTAGCCCAGCTATGTTTGCAGCTAAATCGTTAGGATCGTCTAAGCCTACATACGTTCCTTTAAAAGCAGCGACAAAAGAGATTTTTCTTCTGCCTAGTTGTTGTTTTTCTAGTTGACGAATCAAAATTGCATATCCGCCAAACACTCTATCTTTTTTCACAACAAAGAAATCAGAAAGCTTTAACCTTTTATTCACTACATCAATTCGCTTAGTCTCATAAAGCTGAGAGATTGCCTGAATAACTTTAGTACGCTGAGCTAGATTTTTCGTTCTTTCAGTGTCAAATAACTGATAAATTAAATCTGTAGTCAGATGAGCAGATTTGCCAATATCTGCACAAGTGATAGAGCGTCGAGAACACAATTGTTCAAATTGAACAGATCGGACGTTAGATATAAGTTTAGCTGTATTAGTGGGGGCTTGAGCATTTAGTGGCTGAGAGATACCAAGCAATCCCCAACATAATGCAACTCTCATTAAGAAAAAACTTGGATTTTTGATGAGAGACTTCATAGTTGAATATTATCGTTTTCGACTACTAAATTCAGTAGCAAATTCCACTTCCAAATTTGGCATTTTCCGAGGATCTACAAGTCCGCGCCGAACAATTGCATCTAAAGGAGGTGTTGGCAATTCAAATCTTGGCATTCTTTGAACTTGCTCTGTTAGTAAGTCGTTCAAAGTTTCAGGCGACAATTTTTGATTCAATAAAGCTTCATTGAGTTCTGGACCTGTGGGAATACCGAGAAAATACTCTTGTTTTTCTTGTGGCGATTTGGGTTGGTAGCCAATCGTGCGATCGATCGCTCGCAGAGATTCTGTCGTACAATTCCGATTCAGGGTATCGTACATGAGATTAGTGCGATCGCGATCGCCTTGCATAATCACATTTAATAATAATTGTTGCTTTTGCTGCTCGGTTAATGCCAATCTAATCTGCTCGATTCGATCTGTAAATGGATACTTGACAGCATCTTGAATTCTATCTTCTAAACCGACTATTTCGTGGGCTACAGCATAAAAATCAACTAACCCTGAAACAGGGTCCCATACCCCCGACCGCAACCAGATAGCATTAGCAGAATAGATAAAATCTCGCATCCGAATTGCTTTTTGTCTCCGATTGGTTGCGGACTGCGGAATTAAAATTGCTTCGCGACCTGGTTTGAGATGAAAGCGCATTTGTCCGTGGGCGCTGTATGGACTGGGTAAAACATTAAAGTATTGAATTTGAAAGATGGCATCTTCTACAGCATTTTTGGGAATTTGAGCTACCCAGTACTTACCCTTATGTTTGAAGTTAGCAAATACCATCATTCCTGGTGCGGGTTTATAGGGTGCAGCTTCCGCAATAGAAAGCATTCTAACAGAGCGTTGTTCGCAGCTCAAGCACTGACCTTTAAACGCTCCTTTTGGCATTTTTGACCGAGGATCGAAAGGATCTTTAGAGTCGCAAATACAATTTTTAGTTGTATTATTTGCATTAGTCTGTGTATTACCTGATTGAGCTATTACTGTTGGTATAGAAGCAAAAAATGTCAATGCTGACAATGCCACCATTGTTACTGCTTTCTGTCTCAAATGTTTTAGCATAATTTTAAAATTGAAATTGCCGATTTTAACTTATAGGCTTGCAATTGTTCCTATAGTCCCCCTTTTTAAGAGGGGGGTTGGGGGAACTCTTTTGTCGCGGTTATTCAAATGATTTTGACTTTTGGGTTGTGTACGGACGGGTTTACCAATCATCTTGGACTAAGACCTAGATTTCGGGTAAACCCGCCCCTATATCAAACAATATCCTTGCGTTTTTGCACTACAAATAAGATGCCAAACATAGCAACCATTAGTACTCCTAACATCGACCAATGCCAAGCCAAATTTACTTTGAACGAGCTACCATAGTCTTTTTTGAAGCGTTCAATTAATCCTTCAGCACTCTTAATCGCACCCTCATATTTACCTTTCCACTCGCTATAATCCTTTTGCCAGACATCGACATCTTTCTTATATTTGTCTACTTTCTTCTCATATTCGTCGAGTTTTCTAGGATTTGAAGGAGCTTTACCAGGATCTTTAGGTTTGACTGGTTCTGGTTTATCTACTACCGGATCGTATTTCGCCATCAGCCCAGGAAACTCGCAATTTTTAAACATTTTTGCGCTTAAGCACTGGCTGCGTTTTTTCTGTTCGGGGGTCTGTTTTTCGCGGTCTTTTTCTGATAGTTTCCAATAGGAATCGTCAGCAATGTCGCGACCCATACCCGTGATGGTAACTAACGACTCAAACGACCATTTTGTAATTGTGAGACGGTTAATTAATTGCCCAGGAGGTCCAAAAGTCTCTACAGGTAGCATCCCGCCACCGAAAGTAATCTGCGGCACGAGAAAAATAATTGTGAGTAGAGGTGCTACATTCTGGTTGGGCGAAATTGCCGACACTAAAAGCCCCATCACCATTCCCGCTAGAGTAGCTAGGAAGAAGGTGATATACATATTAAATAGTTCGTTTGTGCCACCAGGAAGATCTATAGCTAACCATTTAAATAACAGAAAGATGGCTGCTTGATAGAGTGCTAATATGACTCCAATCCAAACTTTAGACATGATGTAGGGCAAAATTTTCAACCCGATCATCCGTTCGCGGCGATAGATCTCTTGTTCTTTAACAATTTCGCGCATGGTTGCCAAGCTACCGACGATCGCCGCAATTAAAGCAGCGGAAAATAGCATGGTGATTACCTGTCCCGCATTACCTTCTTTGAGGTCAAAAACATTGCGCTGCCAGGTGACAAAATCTAGTATGCCGAGAATTGGCGCGATCGCACCCATTAAAAACAAACCAGCGCGATCGCGCATCAAAATTGCTAAGTTGCGCCGCGACAAGATGATAAACTGCTGCCATGCCGAAACTTGCTTGATTTCGCTACCTGGTTTTTGTTTGACGCGGTTGCTTCTGTGCGCCATCTGAGGCATTTGTAGCTGTTGTTGGCGCTCTAGCACGTACTTGTGATACTGACGCGAATTCCTAAAGCGTTGCTGCCACTCTTCGGGGGAAAGTTCGTGTTCTACCTTGCCATAGATTTGGTCGAACTCTTCCACGCCAAAATAGTCGATTGCCTCTGCTGGAGGCCCAAAATAGGCAACTCGACCCCCTTTCGCCAAAAAGACCACGCGATCGCACAGCGTTACGTTTTTCGTGGCGTGAGTAATCAGTAAGATCGTCCGTCCCTGATCTGACAATTTCCGCAGCAACTTCATAATCTGAAGTTCCGTACCAGGGTCAAGACCAGATGTCGCTTCATCGAGGAAAAATAAGCTGGGTTTGGTGATCAGTTCTACCCCAATCGAGACTCGCTTGCGCTGTCCGCCGCTTAACGCTTTCACAGGTACATCTTGACGTTGCAGCAATTCTAAATCTGTCAACACTTCTTGCACCCGCTTCTGACGTTCGCCAGGAGTGGTATCTGAAGGCATCCTTAACTGAGCGGCAAAATCGAGAGCTTGCTTGACCGTCAGTTCTTTGTGGATGATGTCATCTTGGGGGACGTAACCGAGTTCGGTACGGTAGGCATTGAAGTTTTTGTACAAATCTTCGCCATTTACTAGTACCATGCCGCTTGTAGCAGGACGAAAACCGTTGAGTGCGTCGAGCAGAGTTGACTTACCACCACCACTGACTCCAGCAATTACGACAAATTCTCTCGGTAAGATCGACAGCGAGATGTCATCGAGTAAGGTCGTGCCTTTGCCGACAACCTTCGTTAAGTTGACGGCATCCAGACGCAGATTACCTTCTTCGTTAAAGCTAATTAAGGTTTCATCAACGTTGAAGACAAAGCGAGTCGGACCAATGCGAATTGTATCGTCTGGTCTGAGCGAGTGCGAACCGCTGACGCGCTTGCCATTGACGAAAGTGCCATTACTGGAATTGAGATCGGCGATCGCAAACGTACCATCTTGGCGCGAAATCCTGGCATGATAGCGCGATACCGTCGGATGGTCGATCGCAATATCGTTTTGTGCGTCGCGACCGATAGTTAAATTATTACGATTGCTCAGACTCAATTGATGCGTGATGCTCGGTACTTGGTCAGCCGCACTTGTTTGAAAAGTCAGAGTAATCCCAGAACCAATGGCGATCGTATCTCCATCCGCTAAGCGGCGTTCGGTAATGCGTTGCCCTTGATATAACAACCCATTTCTGCTGCCTAAATCTACAATGACGTAGTTGCCATGACGCTCGACCAATTCGGCGTGCTGTGCCGACACTTGAGGAAAATTAATCGGAATATCGCTAGTGGGTTCTCGACCAATAACCAGCCGCTCTTTGACAATGCGAATATCTTGCGTTCCTGCTGGAGTCGTGACCCTCAATATGGGAGTCACAATCTGAGTTTGAATCGCTTGAGGTGGCGCAGCAAAATTCGTAGCTTCATAACCAACAGTCGTTCCTACCCCTGTCATCTGGGTTGTAGCTGTAGTTATTTCCTCAGCACCACAAAAGCGCAACTCGCAACCGCCAATTTTAATCGTATCTCCGTCTTTTAACTGCCTCGGTTGACTGGGCGCTAACCTAGTGCTATTAACAAAAGTGCCTGTACTACTTCCTAAGTCTGTCAATAAGTATCCATTTATACCTTGAGGCGCAAGCTGAGCGTGATAGCGCGAAACATTACTTTCGCTCAGGACTAGATTATTATCTCCTGCTCTACCAATTCTCACGACATCGCCGTTGAGTGGAAATTCCTGCTTACTACCGTCACGTCTGCCGATTTCCAGACGTGCAGAAGACTGAATCATATATTTTTATGTTGATAATTATGTTGTAGTTTGAAATATTTCTCTGAAATTGAAGTATATTACTGAAAATCCAGCAATCCTTGAATTTCATTAAAATTTTATACTGTCTGCCAATGCGATATATGCACGTTCTGCACATATCGTTACAACATCAAGCGGCAACATATGGTATCATCAAGTGATACAAATAGAATAATGTCTACCACTAAAATAAAATTTAGAAAATAAAATTTAAAGACAAACAGAGATGTTAAAGTTAGGATAAAAGCTAGCGATTGGCGCTCGTGCTAGCAATAGCATTCAGCCCTTAGCGATCGGTGCAAGAAATGCATTTTCTTAGTAACTAATTCTTGCTAACGGTTCGTCATCGCTGCCAAGCTAACAGCTTTGCCAAGGGTGCGTAAGTCTGAAAACTTGATTCTGGAAACAAAAGTTCTGGAAACAAAAGTTAAGGTTCGGCTTAAGTGGTGGTGATGGAAGGACTATATTTTTAGCAGGCTCAGTTGAATCTAGCCTGGAAGTCATCGCCTATACTATTTTCACAACCAGTTTTAATGCGCTCTGCTCCATGAACTCGCCGTTGCAAAAAGATAACTGGCTCGGTCGCTGCGTTGGCGATCGCCAGCGTTACCGACTAGAACAACATCTAGGTTCGGGCGGAATGGGAGATGTCTTCATCGCTAGAGACGTACCGATCGGCAAGCTAGTAGCTTTGAAGATCCTGAAAGGATCGCTAGTAGAATCAGCCGACCTAAGAAAGCGGTTCGAGCGAGAAGTTACCCTCTGCGCCGCCCTCAAAAGCGACCACATCGTAAATATCAGCGACTATGGCGTTACCGATGAGGGGTATCCTTTCTACGTCATGGAGTATCTGCAAGGGCTGAGTTTAGGACAACTTTTGCGCCAGCAGCAACAATTAGGCATCGAACGCAGCGCATCGATTGTGATACAGGTGTGTCAGGGCTTACGTTTAGCGCATCAAGGCGTAACTCTATGGCAAAATGGAGCAACTGCCAGCAAGCAGATCAAAGTCGTCCATCGCGATCTCAAACCAGATAATATTTTTCTCGTCCCTACTGCATTGGGAGAACTGGTAAAAATTCTGGATTTTGGCATTGCTAAAATCTGCAACGATACAAATGAATTTACCAACCTAACCAACGTTTTTATTGGCACATTTCATTATGCAGCTCCCGAACAGTTTGAACTGGGGACAGAAGTAGACGAACGTGCCGATATTTACAGCCTGGGCGTAATTCTCTACGAAATGCTGACTGGAACTGACCCATTTGGGTTTAATTTCCGTCGCCATAACAATACGATTAGCGGTATGTCATGGGTGTTCGCTCATGCTTCCAAACCCCCGATTCAGTTGCGATCGCAACCTGATTGCGGGCATTTTTCGCTGCAACTAGAAACCGTCGTCATGCAATGCTTGCAAAAATCGCCCCGCGATCGCTTTGCTTCTGTAGACGAGTTGAGTTCTGCTTTGCAAGCTGCTGTCGCCATCGATCTGGCGAATCATACGACTGTCCCAGGTCTAGGCGCAGCAACGACAATTGCTACACTGCCTCCTACATTCCCGTCCGAACTAACGACTACCCAGCTACCCGATCCAACTTTTCCGTCCAACTTTACCCAGCGTCCGTTTGCGCCTTCAGTCCCACCAGAAGCTACCGATGTCTCTCTCTCGGAGCGACAGCGATCGCTGTTAAAAATTTTTACAGAATTTGCCGGACCGATTGCCCCTACCGTGTTTCGCCAAGTTGCAGCTCAATCTTATAGCGTCGAGCAGTTGGTAGAAAATCTCTCTGTATATCTTCCTGCCAAGCAACAAAGAGAATTCGAGCGCCAGGTAGAAGCGAGCCAAGTCGAGCCAACAGCCAATCCTCAAACGATCGCTAACCGAAATAAATTCTCAAACAATCAAATATCGAACAACTTAGCACAGTCAGCACTAGATGCTGACTTTATCCGACGGTGCGAGAAAATTTTAATCGATCTGATCGGTCCAATCGCACCAATTCTCATTCAAAAAGTTTTAAGGTCTGGTTCGCAAATTTCTGAGCTGGAGTTAGTCAACATGCTAGCAAATGAAATTCCCGACCCGCAAAAAGCAGCTGATTTTTGCCGTCGTCTGCTAAAATGAGCGAATCTTATCAAAATACACCTGTAATTCCAAATTTCGACTTGCGACTTGCAACTTTCAACCAGTTTTCTCGCCGTTTGTTGCTTTTACATTTATCGCTACTAGCAGCATGTGCAGCGCGATCGCTATCGAGCAAGCGTCAAGGCTTAGTTCTCGGGGTCGTCAGTTACACTGTTGGGGAAAGCATCCTCAATCGCTACGCAAAATTCAATCAATATCTCAGCGAAAAAATTGGCTCCATCGTTCAATTAGAACCTGCTTTTAATGAAAATAGAGCTTTAGAAAGGGTTCGCAACCGTGCTTGGTCGCTAGCTTTTGCCGAGCCTGGATTAGCGACGATCGCGATCGCCCAGTACCAATATATTCCTATGTTTTCTCTCCAAGGGATCGCTAATTCGCGATCTGTCTTAGTTGTACGTAAAGATAATCCGATTGTTGAAGTGAGTAGCGACTGGAAAGTCGGAAGTCGGAAGCCGGAAGTGGAATTAACTGATAACTGACAACTGACAACTGATAATGCTAGTATCATAGTCTCATTGGCGATCGCAACCAAACAAAGCAACGAAACCAAAACCAGCAACAAATAGAGTAAGCTCCATGACATTCCCTGCTCAGCCAGATACCTGGATTGGTCGGAGTATAGGCGATCGCCAACGCTATCGCTTAGAGAGACGTTTGGGTTCGGGGGGAATGGGCGATGTTTTTCTGGCAATGGATACCTTGTTAGGTCAGCATGTAGCATTGAAACTGCTAAAAGATAAATTAGCAACGTCCAAGTCTTTGAGGAAGCGGTTTGAGCGGGAAGTCGCTATTTGTGCGGCGCTGAAAAACGACCATATCGTAAATGTTAGCGATTATGGGGTCACAGATGAAGGGCATCCTTTCTACGTGATGGAGTATTTGCGCGGGGAGAGCCTGAAACAACTGCTAAAGCAACAGCAGCAGCTACCTGTCGAGCGAGCGACCAAAATTGTCACTCAGGTTTGCGAGGGACTGCGTTTAGCTCATGCAGGTATCGATCTGTGGTGGAGTGGAGCAACAACAAGCGAACACGTCAAGGTAATTCATCGCGATCTCAAACCAGACAATATCTTTGTCGTACCTACAGCACTGGGAGAATTGGTGAAGATTCTGGACTTTGGCATTGCCAAAATTCGCGATGAATCGATCGACCGCACGAATCTGACTTATGGATTTATCGGCACGTTTCGCTATGCTGCTCCAGAACAGTTGCGAGCTGCTAACACTATAGACGCAAGAGCAGATATCTATAGCTTGGGTGTGATTCTCTACGAACTCCTCAGCGGCACAGATCCTTTTGGCTTTGGCGCTCAAGCTTATTCGATTACGGGTATGGGTTGGGCAATGGCGCACAAAACAAAACCACCAATTCCGATCGGATTGCAACCAGGCTGCGAGCATTTATCACCGCAACTAGAAGCAGCCGTCATGCAGTGCTTGCAAAAATCACCCAGCGATCGCTTTGCTTCTGTAGAACAATTAAAACAAGTATTAAAAGCGACTATTACCCGCAAGTCTGAAGAGATTATTAATAATTCTGTTCATCAACCTCCATCTGCACCTACGCACGCTTCGTCTGTTCCCACCACACATAATGCAGAGCCTACTAGAGCCAACTTACCACTACAGCCTACAGAAGCACAAATTTTTCCTCCAGCATCGCTGCCAAAAACTTCACTGCCCCAAACAAGGCAAGAAGTTCGGTCATCTCCTCAGTCATCACAATCGGCAAGGCATCATTCATCTCAATTGAGTCCCGATGATGCAATCATACGACCTTCACCAGCAAGGCAACGCCGCTTATCCACCTCTACTTTGTTTTTTATCGGAGCGGGGATTGGTATTGGCATTGTGGTGCTTGGTGCAGGAGTTTATTCCTATATTCATCTGCGCCTCACAACTCAAGTTGTAGATGAATTGCAAACTTTAAAAAATCAGGCAAGATACGAAGCTTGTGCGAATAGAGCTGAAACAGTCACCCATGATTCAACGATCTATGTTGAAGCTCAGGCAATATTAAACGAGTGTTATTTGGGACGTGCTAGGCAACTAGCAGCAAATAGTAATTTTGCTGAGGCGATCGCCGTTGCCCAACAAATTGCTTCAGATAGTCCCCTCTATCCCCAAGCTCAAGCACTGATTCAAGAATGGTCGGAGATTTGACAGTTAACAGTTATCAGTTAACAGTTATCAGTTATCAGTAGAAAGGAGTCAGGAGTTAGAAGAATTTAATCTCCTCTGCACACCAGCACACCTGCCCACCAGCACACCAGCACACCAGCTTCCTACACCCCTTCTTCACTCCCCACTCCCTAATATATTTCGCATACAAATTAGTCTTGCAGAAATATTACGTAGGCAAATTTATCCTTGTAAGTATAATTTTATATTTCTTTTCAAATTCAGACCGGAATCGTTGCATATTGGTTTGTAGATCGCGGTATAGTTCAAATAGGCTAGTTCAGTCGGACAAAACTCTCGAGCCAAAGTGCTAGTTTTTACATCTATTTGACTGAATTTAATAAATTTCCTTGAGGTGGAAGCAATGAGCTGGAATCACATATCTAAATCTTTAGTAGCGGCAATCGCGATTGTCAGTACCCTAGGTTTAACTAGCGAATTCGCCCGCTCGGAATCAGGAGCCAGTGCTAAAGACACAACTTTTCATTGTATTGCTTCAGGACAAGGCTATGCGACGATCGCCAAACGCGGCGAACGGATTACAGCACCAGTTATTACCTGGAATAGCAACGAGTTTGGCACGCAATACACGCCGCATCAACGTTGTAAAATCGTCAGCGATCGCTTGACTGAAGTTGTAGCAGCCAACGGTGGTAAGCTGAGAAACTTACAACTGACCTACGGACGAGTCAACAGCAAACCAGTTATCTGTTATGTCGGCGATCGCAACGAAATCTGCAACCGGAAAAATGTTCTGATGACGTTGCGTGAATCATATCGAGGCAAAGAACGCCAAATTCTCGAACAATTAGTCACATTTAGCCTCAAAGGTACGGGTACGGCAGTGCAACAGAGCGCGCCGCAATATTACGCGCCTTTTGGGGAGAAAATTGAGCAAGCGTTGGCAACAGAACAGTAAGTTAAATAAGCGAGCAGTAGAGATTGAGAGCGCACCAAACTCGAACCTTGCGAGCGACAAACTGCGGTCGATCGAGCGATTTGAATTGGGCGATTTGAATTGGGTGATTTGAACTAGGACACAGCAAAAGTGAAATTATCGTCAGCCATTATTGTCTTACTTAACCTCGGACTGCTGGCGATCGCTGCGACCTTGTGGTTGATGCCATCAAAACTGAATACTAAATCCGATGCTAGTACTGAGATTGCTACTACAACACCTGTAGATCGAACGGTTAACTCGGAAATAGCAGAAATCGCCCAACAAGTGACAGTGCGAGTTTTGACAAAAACAACTATGGGTTCTGGGGCGATCGTGCAGCGTCAAGATCGAACGTACACCGTTTTAACATGCGATCATGTAGCAGCAGGTAGTCAAAATGGCGACTATACAATTCTTACCGCTGATGGCGCGACTCATGCAGCCCGCCGTCAGTTGATGCATTCAACAGGTATCGATCTAGCCTTATTGCAATTTGACAGCCCCAAGCCTTACCGTGTCGCCATTTTAGGAAATTCCCGTACCTTAAAAAGAGGCGATCGCGTCTATGCATCTGGTTTTCCAAATTATCAATTTTTTAATAAAAGTCGCGTTGAGGAGACACGTAACTGGGGAAGCAGAGCATTTCGGCTGACAACGGGAGAGGTTGCTTTACTCTCGGAGCGAACTCTACCAGAAGGCTATAGCTTAGGCTATACCAACGAAGTCGAACAAGGGATGAGCGGCGGACCCGTTCTAGATCGAAAAGGCGAACTCATCGGGATTAATGGTCGTTTGAAGTATCCACTGCAAGGCATTGATGTATTTACATTTGCTGATGGTACAAAGCCATCAGTAGAACTATTTCACCAAATGGAAGCATTGAGTTGGGCGATTCCGATCGCCACATTTCAACGTCAAGCGGAAAACAACTTAACTCAACCTCAATCGCAAAGCGAAATTTAGTCGATATTGGTAGTTGGTAATAGGTAATTGGTAGTTGCTAATTGGTTACTAGTATTTCCACTACTCACTACTCACTACTCACTACTCACTTCTTATGAATAGCTGGAAAAATTTTTTTCAAACTCGAAATTTAACATTCACAATTCTTTTCACTACAATTGTTACCACTGTGGTGGGGTTCGTCAACTCTAAAACAGCGGTGCTAACTGCTTTGCAAGCAGATGCGATCGCCCAGCAAACTCAACCTAGTACTAGTTCTAAAACTTTGACCCAGACAGAAATTGACGCGATTGCCTCGCAAACAACAGTGACGATCGGTCAAGATTTACAAAAAGGCGATCTGGAGGCTCGGCGCGAGTTTAACCCTGGTTCTGGAGTCATTATCGCCAAGCGTGACAATACTTATTACGTGGCTACTAACTTGCACGTTGTTCGAGGTAGAGGCGGTTTTTATGGAGTACGTACCTTTGACGGCGAAGTTTATCCGGTAGATGACGAAAGTACGCGATCGAATATCGTATCGATGGGAAAGGAACAAGGCGAAAGCGGCGAAACCATTCAAGGGCTGGATGTGGCGATCGTCCAGTTTCAGAGCAACAAAAACTATCCTTTAGCAAACCTACCAGGTAGCCCCAACCAAGGCGAACGAGCTTTCGTCTCTGGGTGGCCCGATCCTGGGAATGAAACGGCACGACGGCAAAGACTATTTGCTCCTGGTGAGGTGACTCGAGTGACTCCTCGCTCTGCGGATGGGGGTTACAGCATTCAATACAATTGCAACACGCAACGGGGTATGAGTGGCGGACCTGTTTTTAACGATCGCGGTGAGTTAGTTGGTATTCACGGACGGGCAGGTGAAGCAATCGGCGTGTCTGTCCCAGGTACTTTAGTAGCTTCTCTCATGAGGAGAAACGCAACAGCTCAAGCTGCGATTCGGAGTAAATTCAATTTGGGAATTCGAGTTTCCGATTTGATTGAAGAAGCGAAAAAAATTCAACCGCTAGCAGGCGTATTTCCCTATTTAAAATTTGAACCACCACCTGTTAGCCCCACAGTTGTAAGTAGCGGAATGCCAGAACGAAGACCGCGATCGGCAGACACGATCGATGATATTTACAAAACATTCAGCCGCGACTTCAAACGCGCTGCCGTGAGAGATTGTCCCTCAGCAGGTAGTCGCACAGTTTTGCTCGGTACGAGTGAAGAACGCTGTCCAGAATAAGAAAAATACTTTTTTCAATCTCGATCGCTAAAATAGACAAACCTAATTTATTGCTATTACTGTTAAATGCGATACAGCAGTTAGAAAGGTTCGCTTGTTTATCTTGACAAAAAATTATCCTAGGCAAAAGTTAAGATTTTTTCTTAATTAGATGGGAGCGATCGTTATCGTGTCATTCTAGCTTTTAAGAAATAAAATTTTTCATCATCTTAGGGTCAGCATCAAGTTGTGACAGAAGTTTGTCCGAGCTTCTGTGAGTTTTTTATGTGAAATAAATTAAACGCCTTGAATTGTGGACTGGAGAGAAGTGATTGTGAGAATCAAACCTACTTTTTCAAAGTTTTCTATTTTGTTATTAACTACACCTGTAACTGTTTGTGCCTTATTATTCAAAACAGCAACAGTACAAGCGGGTGAGCCAGCAGTAGCAATATCTCAGCCTGTTCAAACATTATCGAGAGTGCTGGAAAGCTCTAAGGTCAACCGAACCAGCGCGGCTACCTTAGCACCTCTAACACCAGCTACACCGGAAGCGAGGATATCTATTGTACCGGAATTCGACCAAACCGTAGCCCAACAGGTACTAGACACATCCTCAACGCTGGCGCAAGTTACATCTGTATCTCAACTATCAGACGTGCAGCCGACAGATTGGGCATTTCAGGCGTTGCAATCGCTGGTAGAACGCTATGGAGTCATTGCTGGTTATCCCGATGGTACGTTCCGAGGTAATCGCGCCATGACGCGCTACGAGTTCGCTGCCGGATTAAATGCAGCTATGGATCGGATTAACGAGCTAATTACTGCTGGTTCGGCAGATGTCGTCAGTAAAGAAGATTTAGAAACCCTCAATCGCCTGCAATCGGAATTTAGTAGCGAACTAGCCACTTTACGGGGTCGAGTTGACGCTTTAGAAGCACAAGCAGCTCAATTAGAAGCCAATCAGTTCTCTACCACCACCGTTCTAGGTGGAGAAGTCATTTTTGGTGTAGCAAGCGCCTTTGGCGGCGACCCTCCTGGGGGATGTAGTATTTTGCCAGATAATACAACGTTTAGCGATGTTAATAGTAATAGAGAAGTTGATTGTATAGATCGAGGAGATTCAGACAAGAATACAGTTCTTGCTCACCTCATTCGTTTAGGATTGGAAACATCGTTTACTGGTAAAGATCGCCTGCGGACTTATTTAGTTACAGGTAATTTTGATAATGGTGGTTTTACAAACGCCGAGTCACTAAATACATACATGGCGCGACTATCTTATCAAGCAGGTTTAGAAAATGATGTCATTTTAGATTTACTAGAATATCGATTTCCTGCTTTTAACGATCGCGTCGTCTTTAGCGTCATTCCATTTGGATTTAGCCTGAGTAACGTCCTCAGCGCCAACTCAGCTTATTTCGACACTGGTAGAGGATCGATTTCTCGCTTTGGCGAAGCCAATCCCGTTTTCAAACTTGGTGGCGTGTTAGATGCAGGCGTAGGCGTTGACTGGTTGTTTGCAAAAAATGCGCGGTTGCAGGTAGCTTATGGGACTGGAGGAAGCGGCAATCCAGACAGTGGAGTTTTTGGCGCAGATCGCAGTGCCTTAGGCGTGCAGTTGTTAGCAACACCAACTAACAACCTAATTACTGGCTTAACCTACGTCAACGCCTACACTGATGATGGAACCTTGGGTACATTTACAGGCAGCGTTAATGCAGAAACCAACGGTTTGTGGTCTGATTCATCTATTCCTCCTAGCGAAGCCCAAGCAGCAGCAGCAGGTCTGAGTTTAGACCAATTAACTTCGCAACGTTCTGGCTTTGAGCCATGCTGCGGAGTATATCTTGGCAATGCACCCGCTAAAACGAACGCAATAGGCGCAACTGTACAATGGCGGGTGGCACGGAATCTCACTTTCGGAGCTTGGGGAGGATACATAATTACTAATTTCTTAGATGAACTTCCCGATGAACCAATATTTAGACAAGTAATAGGAGCTTCTGCTGGAAAGAAGCCTTTTGCTAACGCAGCTACTTACCTATTTTCTCTTGGTCTATCCGATCCTTTTGGTAGAGAAGGAGATCTATTTGCCTTTCTCTTTGGTATGCCACCAAAACTAGTTGATGCTGGACCCGAAACGCCAGGTACACCAGTACCTTTTTTTGAAACTTCTCGTAGAGGTGAGCCAGAAGTTCCCGTAACTGACAATAACCGTAACTTAGATACAGTGGGAATTGCACGTAATGGAACCACAGATCCACTACCCAGAAGAGTAGGGGTTAAAGATGAAGCAACTTCGCTCCATTTTGAAGTGTTCTACCGTTTCCGCCTGAGTGATAATATATTCATTACTCCAGGTGTGGTTCTCGTTACTAACCCAGGTCATATTGCAGATAACAATGATATTTGGTTGGCGACTATCCGCACAACTTTTCGCTTCTAAATTTAGTTTTTTGACTGCATAAAGTGTAAGAGCGGGTTTTACCAATACTCTAAGTCTTAAAACAGTATTTCTCGATTAAACCCGCCCCTACAATAACTGCGGATGTTCGATCGCTCTACATTTCACGATCGCGTAATTGGTATATGATTAGGTTGGGCTTTGACTCGTTCTATCCAGGCTTGAATAGCCGGAAACTTAGCTAGATCGAAACCTCCCTCATCGGCGACATGAGTGTAAGCAAATAAGCCAATATCAGCAATAGAATAGCGATCGCCTACAAAAAATTGCCGCTTCTCTAAATGCTGTTCCATCACTGCAAGCGCAGCGTAACCAGCTTTACGTTTCTGTTCTAACGCTTCTTGATATTCATCTGCTTTATTTAAAATTGAAAGCCAAAATCTAGAAGTAGCAATATTAGGTTCGTGACTGTATTGCTCGAAAAACAACCATTGTAAAACTTGGGCGCGGAGCAGTTTATCGGCAGGTAAAAATTCAGTATCTTCGCTAAAATAGAAAAGAATAGCGTTTGATTCTGCTAAAAATTCTCCTGATTCTAACTGCAAAACTGGAATGCGTCCATTAGCATTTTTCTTGAGAAATTCTGGAGTACGACTTTCACCTGTAAGGATATTAATTTCTACTCGCTCAAAGGAAATACCAAGCTGGGTTAACAAAAGTCTAACTTTGTAGCCATTCCCGGAAGGAAGGAAATCGTACAACCTAAGCATGGCTGTCTGGCGATAGAGGACGTAACGATTATAAAAAGTTAAAAGTTAAAAGTCAAAAGTCAAAAACTTCAATTACCAATCCAAAATCTAAAATTTAGAATTCAATTATGTGTGGCAGATTTACATTAAGCCAACCCGCAGAAGCGATCGCTTCTACCTTCCACCTTTCCACCATTCCAGAACTAGCACCAAGATATAATATTGCACCTACCCAACCTATAGCAACAATATTATTAGAGAGCGATCGCCGTCAATTTCAAATGCTTCGTTGGGGTTTAATTCCCTCTTGGGCAAAAGACTCAACTATAGGTGCAAAAATGATTAATGCTAGAGCAGAAACTGTTGCCGAAAAACCAGCTTTCCGTTCTGCGTTTCGCCGTCGTCGCTGTTTAGTTGTAGCCGATGGTTTTTACGAATGGCAGTCACAAAAAGGTAAAAAACAACCTTTCTATTTTCGCTTACAAGATGGACAACCCTTCGCTTTTGCAGGTTTGTGGGAAACTTGGCAAGCAGCAGATGGCGAGAAAATTGATTCTTGTACTCTTCTGACAACAGCAGCTAATTCTCTGTTGCGATCGGTTCACGACCGGATGCCTGTTATTCTCAAACCAGAAGACTACGATCGGTGGCTCGATCCTCAAATTCAAAAGCCAGAACAGCTACAACCATTGCTACAACCATACTCCTCAGAGGCAATGGTTAGTTATCCCGTTAGTACCAAAGTCAATAATCCAACCAACGATTCACCAGAGTGTATCGAAAGCCAGTGACCAGTTATCAGTTATCAGTTATCAGGGAGCAGCGATTGATTAATTCTCACTTCCGACTTACCACTACTCACTACTCACTCTCAAAGCAGACAATCCTGAAGACACGATGACATTTTTATCACCTCATCCCCAGGATTGTAAGTTGTAGTTGTCATTTGTCACTCGTCAAATCACCAATGACCAATGACCAATAACCATTAACTATTGCTAGTTGCTAGTTCGGTATTACCGCGATTGCGACGGCGAGTTAAGCTATTGAATAGCATGACACCGATCGCCTTAACTAAATTACCTTCTAGCTCGTTGAACATCTTCATATTCATGCCAAAAGCAGCATTAGCTTCTTCAACGATGCGATCGGCTGTAGTTTCATCAATGGATAATTCATCCAATCTTTGCCGATAGATATTTTTAAACTCCTTCTCATCGGGAATTTCGGTAAATTCGTAAAAAGCAGTGCCTTGTCCATCAGAAAGATTCATGGCTCTTTGAGCAATACCTTTAAGAATTTGTCCGCCAGAAAGGTCGCCCAAATAACGAGTATATAGATGAGAAATCAGTAGCTCTGGTGCAGTGTTTGAGACTTCTCGTATCCGCTGCACGTAAGCTTCTCCAGCTGGAGACAGGCTAATTTGCTCTCGCCATTGGTTGTCGTAATAATACTTCAAGTCTTGCTCCAAGCTGCGCTGGCGATTTAATTCCTTGAAGTACATTTTTGATAAAATTGGGTGCTGCTGATGCCGCTCCATTTCTTCCTCCATCGCCGAGTAGACGAAATAGAGGTTAGCAACAAGCTTGCGGTACGAAGTTGGCTCTACTACTCCTTTTAAAAAACACTTGACAAAACCAACATTTTCTGCCATTGTGTGGGCTTTTTTCGTCCCTTCACGAAGTTTGGTTGCTAAATTGCTGCTCATGCTAAATTTCTCAACTTTTATAGTCAACTGCTACCGACAAAGTTTGCGAGTGTATTTAGTATTCCACCTAAATCGTTACAGTAGAACGATTTGATGAGAAAATTTATTAAAAATTCTAAAGTAGTGAGTAGTGAGTCGATTCGTAGTGAGCAGTGGATAGAGTGTAGAGTATACGGTGTAGGGTATGAAGAGAATTAGAAATTACTTTTGACTTTTGATTTTTGACTTCCACCATATGGCTCACAGCATCACTGCCGCATGGCTTTACGAACATTTAGACGATTCGCAAGTAGCGATCGCAGATTGTCGTTTTTCCCTTACCGATCCGCAACTCGGACAACAGCAGTACCAAACGAGTCATATTCCTGGTGCTTACTACCTAGATTTAAATCGAGATCTCTCCAGTCCGGTAGGCGAGCATGGAGGAAGGCATCCTTTACCAGATACAACAAAACTGGCAGCAAAGCTATCGGCGATGGGCATAAATTCCCAAACTACAGTTGTTGCTTACGATGATTCTCGATTTGCCTTTGCAGCGCGTCTGTGGTGGCTGCTACGCTATTTAGGGCACGAACGGGTAGTTGTATTAGACGGAGGCTTTCAAGGGTGGTTAGCGGCTGGCTATCCCACGACAGCTGATATTCCTGTAGCAAAAGCAGGTAAGTTTGTCCCCAATTTACAACCAGGACAAGTTGTGGATGTAGCAACGGTAAAGGCGCGTAAAGACTTGCCAGGAGTCGTCCTAGTCGATGCGCGGGAAGGCGATCGCTATCGCGGCGAACGAGAACCTATAGATCCAGTTGTGGGTCACATTCCAGGCGCGGTTAATTATCCCTGGCAAGAGGTAACAGACACTCAAGGCTACCTCAAGCCTGTAGCCGAACAACAACAGCGTTGGCAGAATTTAGCATCAACGGAAGAAGTTATAGTTTACTGCGGCTCTGGCGTAACCGCTTGCGTCAATTTACTCTCGCTAGAATTGGTAGGAATTTCTACAGGTAAGCTTTATGCTGGCAGTTGGAGCGATTGGATTAGTTATTAGTCATTTGTCATTTGTCATTTGTCACCCACCACTCCCGAATCCCGACTCCCGATTCCCAACTACCAATTACCCATTACCACGCACCACGCACCACGCAATTACCAATTTCCAATATCGAACGTATAATTCACACTAAAAAATGAATTATCAAACCCGATATTTGGATCGGTGGAATTACCGAAACTAACGCCACCTTGAAGGCTAATTTGGCTTCCACGCGATACAGCATAAGTGACGCTACCGAGAATTAGGTGATAGGTATCGTCGCGATCGCGTTGAGTGAAATTTGATAAAGCAAATAAATATTCTAAGCCAAATTGGAAGCGAGGGCTGATATAGTAAGTTAGCTCGGTAGATAAAGAATTAATCACGCGACTGCGGCTATCTGGATCGGCAAAACCTAGACGGAATTCATAAACTGAATTTAACCACAACTTATTAGCGATCTTATCTTGACGCTGAAGGGCTAAACGTAAAGCATTTTCATGCAAAAACCGATCGCCTGTTTTGGCATCAAATAAATACTGATTGTGCCAGCCAATTTCACCAAACATTTGCGGCGTAAGCTTTTGGCGTAAAGCTGTCCTCAATCTCAACTTATTGTAGTTAGCTCGATCGTGTTCTCCATATCGAACTAAACCACCATCAATTGCCGTGACTAAACTTGTTTTTGCACCTAATTTGGGCGCGATCGCAAACGTGATATCGGTAGAAAATAATCCATCATCAACAGCATGAACTGCTGAAAAAACATTGCTCCCTTGGAAATACCCAACTTGTCCTAACAAATGAGCTATTGGTCGCTTGGGAGGAGACTGTAATTTTTGCTCTTGTAAACGCAGAACACCTAATTCTGGATCGCCTAATTGCTCGTTTTTTACTGATGCTTGAGAGCTAGCTCTAGGCACTGGCGACAATGATTCGCGATTTAGGGGGGCAGCAATTATTGAATTTGTAGAAAAAACCAGCAAATAGCAGATACTACTACTTGCCGTGCTTAAAATCAAGCTAGCTAGTGAATTATGGAAAATAGTGCGATTAAAATTAAAATTGCAGCTCCAGCGAAACTTACCTGCGTGGGTTCTCGAGTCCGCACAGGCGGACTTAGTTTGTTTAGTCGCGCATTCGATTAGTCCGCAGCCGGATCTACTTTGTGAAGGCGCAAATTGAATTTTCCTATATTTTGGAGTTGTAACTGTAAATTTACATTTAAACACGGTAGATAAAAAATTTAATAATTCAAAGAAATGCGATCGCAAAAATTTATCAAGCTATCAGCCAATACTTGAATGCTTGGAGCGCAAATCAAGGTTAGTTGAGAAACTTGTCAACCTATAACCGCGAAACCACGGGATTTATGAAGTTAGTTTAAATTTCAACTCAGGATAAATACCCAACAGTACTTCGTCTGTCAAATTAGTGTCAAACTAGCGATTATCTGAGAATCTAGATCGCAATTAACCGTGTAAATCCCGTTTTATTTTCAGCCGCAATTGGGCATTCTAAATAATCGAGGCATTCTTATAATTAACTATTAACTCTCGACCCCTTAAATAGATGTCACGCCGATTCATTCTTTTCATCTCAATTTTGCTTTGGAGTAATACTACACTACCAAAGCCAGCTCAGGCAGATACAGCTCTCACACGCGCTGAGGTCAAGAGCATACGCAATCTCGTACAACTCATGCCTCAAAACCGCGCTGCTCGTCTGGCAAAGGTAGCCGATGACATAGTTCCTGGGGATGCACTATCTACAGGTCGAGAGGCGCTGGCAGAGTTACGCTTCAATGATGGCTCTTTAGCAAGAATTGGCGAACAAGCACTATTTCGATTTTCTGCCCAAACCCGCAATTTGAAACTATCAAATGGTACGGTGTTACTATTAATTCCACCTGGTCAAGGTACGACAGAAGTGTGGACACCGAATGCAGCAGCAGCAATTCGCGGTTCAGCGTTGTTTATCCGCTATATTCCTGACAGCAAGACTACTGTTTTTGGTGCATTAACAAATAGCAATATTGAAGTGTTTAATCAAAAAGCTTCTCAGCGCCAGATGTTAAAAGCAGGTCAATTAGCAGTAGTTGTTAAAGGCAAAATTACAGGATTGTACAACTTCGACCTCAAAACTTTTTACGAAACTAGCGACTTGGTAAGTGGACTAAATCTGAATAAAAAAAGCGTTGCAGCAATCGATCCAGCGATCGCGCAAGTACAGGCTGAAACGACGGCTGCTGTTGCCACACAATTACCAATGGTAGGTAAAGAAATAATTGTTAATCCTAGTTTCGTCCGTCGTTCCGAAACAACGTCACCATCACTATCTCTACAGCATGATAACCAAAATCCACTCGTTAATAGTTCCAGTTTTATTACAGAATTTATCGATAACGGCACAGTAATTCTCGATCGCTCTGAAATTCAACCTGCCAACTCTGAATTTTCTCCAGGTAACGGCTCGCTTCCAGTAGGCGATCGCGGTGGTTCTAATACAGGTGAAAATCAATCTAGTACTGACAATAACGGAATCGGTAATGGCATCGGTGGTGGCAAAGATAATAACTGGAATAACTCGAACCGAGATAATAACGGAATCGGTAATGGCAGCGGTGGTGGCAGAACTAACAATTCCGATAAAGATAAAAATAAAAACAAAGATAATAATGGAGTCGGTGATGGAATTGGTGGCGGTAGAACCAATAACAATGGCAATAAAAACTAATCTCTAGACTGTAATTAATCATAAATTTTTAGGTCAAATTTATGACAGTTCAAGAAAAATCTAAAGTCTAAAATTCTTACTAAATCTCATATTCACCTACATCCTCCGGACTACTGGCACTTTTCACAGCAGAAGATGTTAATAGCCAAAATAGCGTACTTGCTTCTGAATTTTCTGTGGGTGTTGTGGTGATGGGCAAGCTACTGCAATTGGTAACGAGCAAGCTACTGCGATCGCTACAGTTATTATCAGGACTATTATCAGTACCAGCCAAATCTTGTAGAGCCACTAAAGCCTCTGATGCGGAGTGAAAGCGTTGAGTGTAGTCATAGCGCACCATCTTACTAATAAAAGCTGCTAGTTCCTGGCTTACCTGAGCTTTCTCTAACCAAAGTACTTCACCTGTTTGAGAGTCGAGTTGAAGTTCGTGAGGTGCAAATCCAGTTAAAGCTTTAATTACTAACATACCAACTGCATAAATATCGCTGCTGTAAAAAGCGCGACCTGCGGTTTGTTCGCTAGGAGCATAGCCTAAAGTACCAATGCTAACTGTTAAGTTAGTTTGTGCGTTAGCTGTTAACATTCGATCGCTAACTTGCTTGACAGCGCCAAAGTCAATTAAGACGAGTTTGCCATCAGAATGCCGTCGCATGATATTGCTGGGCTTGATATCGCGGTGAATCGTCTTGCAATTGTGGACGAATGCCAAGATCGGTAATAAGTCTTGCAAAATCGCGATTGCAACTATTTCACTGACAGGCTTGCCTGGTTTGAGTTCCCAACTCAGGGGATGTCCCTCGATCGTCTCTTGAACTAAAAAGAATTCTTCATCTTGTTCAAAATAGGCAAGTAACTGAGGAATTTGGTCGTGCTTACCTAAAGTTTCTAGAGTTTCTGCTTCAAGTTGAAATAACCTACTCGCTAGTTGTAAATGCTGCGGGCGATCGCTAGCTGGTCTGAGTCGCTTTACTACGCAGGTAGGATTGCCAGGGCGCTGTAGATCTGCCGCTATATAAGTTTCACTAAATCCCCCTGAAGCTAAAACTTTTGTAATTTGGTAGCGTCCGCTGAGGATTTTTCCGGCTGTGACTAACTCGTGCGGCAGTAATTTTTGAATCTCGTCTTGTTGATTGTTAGCTTCAGGAGATTCTAAAACAGTTGTATTTCCTTTGGTAATAGGTTGTAACTGGATTGTCGTACGGCGATCGCCCATCGTTCCTGTCTTCCAGTGAGAAGCCCCAGACAACACAAGTGCTAACATTGGTACGGCTGTAGGTAAGATCGAGTAATGGTACGTGAAGACAACGTAGCTCACGCCACCCCAAGCGATCGCAATTCCAATCGTCCATCCCAATTGAGACAGGGGGTGCTGAGTTTTTGCCAGCAAAATTATGGTTCCACTACCCAGTAACAGCACCAACAAACCCTGGAACAGCGGATTAGGGATTGCCTGGGCGATCGCTTTTTGCTGTAACCGCGTGGCGATCGCATTAGCTTGAATTTCTACCCCTGGCATCGGTTGCGGATACAGCCAACTACGAGCAAAAGGCGTGTGGTGAAAGTCTTGTAACGAAGCCGCCGTTGCCCCAACAATAACAATCTTGTTCTGAAAATACCGTCCCTGCTGAAGGTAAGTGTTCCAATTCTCGGAGTCGAGGACGTGCCAGAAAGGGATATGCTCAAAAGTCCCTGCTGGACCGTAGAAATAAATGCGATCGCCTTTTGTGGATGTTGTAGGGGCGCACGGCTGTGCGCCCCTACAACTACGAATTGAAGATGCCGCTGCTTGCTCAAACGAGGGCATCTCTACCCCCACAGCTGTATGTTGCTCGAATTGCTGTTGATTTTTTGCTGTTAGGTTGGAAGGAAATTCGCTGGCAAATCGGTGAATTTTACCATCTAACTCTAGGGGGAAATTGACAAAACCAACTGACATTGGCTTCGTCCAAAATAAACGGTCTGGTTTGGTCAGTTGAATGATATTTCCCTGACGCAACTGAGATTGCTCGTACTCTGCTGCTAAAGTGACTCTGCCAGCATAACGCTGCAATACCCGCGCAAATTCGCGATCGTCTGTACTTCCGTAACTGCTGGGACTTGCAAATACTATATCTAACGCTACAGCACGCGCTCCTGCTGTCATTAATTTATCGATAACTTGGGCATAAGCAAGCCTCTGCCAGGGCCAAGCTTGCAAAGGCTTAAGAGCAGAATATTGTTGTGGATTAGTTTGATAATATTGTTGAGGAATTGATAAGGATTGTTCGTCAATTGTCAGGATAACAATATCGTCTGGTGGTACAACAGCACCCCGAATTTCAAAAAATAGCGCCTGGGTTTGGTACTCTATCGTTTGTACTATTTTCCCGTTAGCCGCTGTAGCGATTGCCGCAGCTACTACCCAAAATCCTGCGAGTATCCGATCCCAACGCAAGTGTCGTAAAGACCGACTCCCTTTGGGTAGCAATGGTATCTTTCGAGCATCGGACGGTGTAGGATCTTGTCCCATATAGTTATGTAAGACTAGGAGTTAGAGGCTGGGGACAGTTATCAGTTATCAGTGACCAGTTACCTGTTACCAGTTATCAATGACCAGCGATCGGCGAGCAGTTACCAGCTAACAAGGATTGTCGATCGCGATCGCTAGTTGCTGTAGAACTGGTCGCCGTCTGTAACCCTATCAGTTAGAGTTCCCTATATAGAAAAAAACCTGTCTCATCCAATCGGAGTTTATGGAAATTTCACGCCCAATCTGGCAATTTCTACAATCGCAGTATGCTCATCATGACAACTTCATCTGGTCGTAAATACTAAAGCGATCGCCAAACTGATAAAATTAACTGCAATTTAGTTAATTTAAAGATAGATTTTAGAAATAGGTGTTGGGCTTGGGGCTAACCTGGTAAAGGTTTGGCAAGCATGAGACAACTCTTAAGACTAAATCCCCAAAATGTATGAAGGTTAAATGTAAGATCGATTGAGAACAGTAACATACAACTCATAAAGTAATGCATAAAAAATTGTTATAATTGAGAATTCGACGTTATATAGTTTTGGAAATTTTTAGGTATTAACTTTCTATGCCTTGTTCTATGATGAACCGTCTGTCTATATTTGTAGACGGGAACAACATGTTCTACGCACAACAAAAAAATGGTTGGTTTTTCGATCCGAGAAGGGTGCTGGAGTATTTTAGGAAAGAGCAGCCAGATACAGTACTAATCAACGCTTTTTGGTACACTGGCTTGAAAGATCCGCAAGACCAAAGAGGTTTTCGGGACGCACTCATTAGTTTGGGGTACACGGTTCGCACTAAAATCTTAAAAGAGTACTACGACGATACTTCAGGACGCTACTCGCAAAAAGCGAATCTAGATATAGAAATTGTAGTAGATATGTTTAATACAGTAGATCAGTACGATCGCGTAGTTTTGTTCAGCGGTGATGGAGATTTTGAAAGAGCTATCGAATTATTAAGATCGAAAAATACTCATATTACAGTTGTATCTACAGAAGGGATGATTGCTAGAGAATTGCGTAATGCAACCGATCGCTACATCGATCTAAATGATATTAGAGATTCCATTGAAAAAGCGGACTATTAAATAAGTGGTGCATGGGGTGTTGTGGGCGTTCGCTGCTGTTTCCAAGCGGACGAAAGCGGAGGAAACCTCCGCATTGGAGAGCAAGTGGATGCACGGGTGTCCCGCATCTTTAAGCTGTGAGTCGCGTCATGGTGCGTATTTTTTTACAATTACTAGTAGATAAAAAAATGTTGAGTGTTTAGTAAATATATGGAGAAGCAATTGAAAATGGATCGGGTAATGATTTTCGATACTACGTTGCGGGATGGGGAACAGTGCCCTGGAGCAACGCTGAATGTCGATGAAAAATTGGCGATCGCTCGTCAATTAGCTCGCTTGGGAGTAGATGTGATTGAAGCGGGTTTTGCCTTTGCTAGCCCTGGCGATTTTGAGGCAGTAACGAAAGTTGCTAAAGAAGTTGGGACGAGCGACGGACCGATAGTTTGCAGTTTGGCAAGAGCCATCAAAGCTGACATTAAAGCCGCAGCCGAAGCTCTAAAACCAGCGGCAAAAGGCAGAATTCATACATTTATCTCGACTTCAGATATTCACTTAGAATATCAGTTAAAGAAGTCGAGAGCTGAAGTGTTAGCGATCGCAGAAGAAATGGTTGCTTACGCTAAGTCCTTTATGGACGATGTAGAATTTTCGACCATGGATGCTACCCGCACCGATCCAGAATATTTGTATCAAGTTTTGGAACGGGCGATCGCGGCTGGGGCAACGACTATTAACATTCCCGATACCGTCGGTTATACTACCCCGAGCGAATTTGGGGCATTAATTAAAGGCATTAGGGAAAACGTTCCCAATATCGACCGCGCCATTATTTCCGTTCACGGTCACAATGACATCGGCTTAGCTGTTGCTAACTTCCTCGAAGCAGTAAAAAATGGGGCAAGGCAGCTAGAATGTGCGATTAACGGCATTGGCGAACGGGCGGGAAATACCGCACTAGAAGAAGTTGTGATGGCGCTACATGTCCGCAGACAATACTTTAATCCCTTTTTAGGTCGTCCGGCGGAGTCGGAAGCACCTCTAACCAATATCGACACGCGGGAAATTTACCGTACTTCTCGTTTAGTGTCTAGCCTGACAGGAATGCTAGTACAACCGAACAAGGCAATTGTTGGAGCAAATGCTTTCGCCCACGAATCCGGCATTCATCAAGATGGCATTCTGAAAAATAAGCTGACATATGAGATTATGGATGCCGAGTCGATTGGTTTAACCAATAACCAAATCGTCTTAGGTAAGCACTCGGGTCGTCATGCCTTCAGTACCCGCTTGCAGGAGTTAGGCTTTAATTTATCAGAAACAGAATTAAATAAAGCCTTCTTGCGGTTTAAAGACTTGGCAGATAAGAAAAAAGATATTTCTGACTGGGATTTAGAGGCGATCGTCAATGACGAGATTAAGTCTACTCCAGAAGTCTTTCATGTAGAATTAGTCCAAGTATCTTGTGGCGATCGCACCCGTCCGACCGCAACTGTGACTTTACGGACTCACGATGGCGAAGAACTAACCGATGCAGCGATTGGTACTGGACCGGTGGATGCTGTATATAAAGCCATTAATCGGGTGGTTAACGTCCCCAACCAGTTGATCGAATTTTCCGTGCAGTCAGTGACGGCGGGAATTGACGCGATTGGGGAAGTCACGATCCGACTGCGCCATGAAGATAAAGTCTACTCCGGTCACGCAGCAAATACAGACATTATCGTTGCTTCTGCCCAGGCATATGTCAACGCCCTGAATCGACTGTATGCCGCACTACAATATCAACAACAGCGCGATCGCTCGCTAGCATAGTTTAGATCCCCCCAACCCCCCTTGTGAAGGGGGGCAATAGATCCCCCCAACCCCCTTCACAAGGGGGGCTAATAATAAATAAGTCAGTAGGGTGGGCATTGCCCACCTTTACTGTATGTTGAGGATTTTGCCCGATAGAATATGCCCACCGCCCGACTTCGACATCCAGTCAATTTGAGTTTGTTTGCTTTACTAGTGCTGCTGACCGCGATCGCCACAGTACTATATACATCTAGCGAACGCAACTTTCATTGGTGGATCGACTGGTACTACAAAACCGTCGAGGTTGCTCGCGCCTTTCGTCAATCTCCAATTGCAGGACTTGGCAATATTTTTCAGTCACTTGGCGCAGAACGGAATAAAATTTACACTCTACCATTAGTACCGTTTATCCTACTATTTGGCGAGTCGCGCCAAGTTTATCACATCGGCTTAGCACTAGTTTATTTATTACCTTTTAGTTTGGTAATGGGAGGCTTGGGAACGCGCTTGATTCCAGTCCATCCCATGGCTGTTTTTTGGTCAACCGCATTTCTTAACTTGTTAATTCCCGTTAATTGGATACCAACTTTTCTCGGTATTCCAGATACAGGAGGCACTGTATTCATTGCGTTAGCTATTTGGATCTACCTGCAAGATATGAGACTTAAACGCTGGTGGCGCGTACTGGCGATTGGCTTGCTATTGGGAGCGGCAATTCTTTTGCGTCGTCATTTTGCATACGGGGCGATCGCTGTTTTAGTAGCAATGTCTCTGCAAGCATCGATCTTTTTCTTCACCACTAGACGCATAAAACCACAATTAGCGTGGCAGAAATTGCAGCAGGTAGCAGTAAAGATTGGATTAATTGGCATCACTTGTTTTATCATTCTGACGGCGATCGCTTGGCAATTTACTTATAACGCGATCGCCACAGATTATCGAGGACTGTATGCTTCTTGGAGTTTTCCAGTTGATACAATCGTCTGGCTTTATGCCGCGTATTTTGGATGGGGGACGCTAATACTTGCCGCGATCGGATTTTTAACTGGAATTTTGACTCGTACCCTCTTTTTGCCAGCGTTTAGCTTTATTTGGCTCTTTGGTGTTGTCTCAGTAGTAGAATGGCTGATCGTCCTGCGTTACGCCAATGTATTCTATTGCCTCCACCTCACTCCAGCGATCGTACTGGGTTTATCTAGCGGTATTTGGACAGCTTACTTGAGGCTTAAAAGGAAATTTCGCCATCTTGCCCTAGGTATAGTTATTTTTTACCTGATTAGTAATTTAACACTCGGACTAGCTCCCGTTGGCAATCTGCATTTTCTTCGTCCTCTGTGGGCGTTGAACATTCCTCCTTTAGTCCGTTCGGATTACGATGAAGTTGTTAGACTGGTGGACTATTTACGTCAAATTGCTGGCAACAAAAAACCAATATATATTGTTGGATTCCAACGGTTGCAGTTGAATAGCGGTATGGTGCGGGCTGTCGAACGCATATATAAACAAAAAGAGTATAACCAAAAAGAGCGAGATAATTTATTGTTACTAGGCGTACCTCAAGTTGACTCCCAAGACTTTTATCCTTTAGAAAGGCTGCTACAGGCGGAGTACGTTGTCATCCCTCAGCCATTACCTAATTTTGACAGCAACTTCACCCAAGTTCCAGTTGTAGGGGAGTGGCTACCGCTAAAAGAACATGATGTTGTCACAGTAGTGGTTGATGCATTTAGGCAAAATTGGGCGATCGCCAAAGATTTTCAACTTTTGCCCGTGCGATTTCGCTTGGCTGATGGTGCTATTGTGAATGTTTATCAGCGCCTTCGTCCTACTTCTAGAGAAACAGCAATCCGAACTCTTGCTACTATGCAACAAAGAATTGGCAGGCGACCTGGGGGACAATTAGACTGGATGAGTTTGAGTCACCTGTGGCAAGATAACAAAATTGCTAAGAATATCACCCGTACCTATAGAATACTAGTATATTCCGTGCGAGGAATAGGAAAACAACCAATTTCGTTTTTATATTTGGGCACTTTACCTCCCAGCACCCAAGTCACGGGCAAAGTGACAGTATTTGGAAAAAACTGTCATGGTGCGACTCTAAATCTAGAAACGCGCGATCGCCAAGCTCAGCTCGTCAGCGCGATCGCACCACAAGCTTTCACACAAAAATCTCATAAATTTCAAGCATCATTGACTGGTCAAAATGCAGCCTACTTATTATTAAACGTTCAAACTAGCGATAAAGATGATTTAATAAAAAGTTGTATTGTAGATATCAATTCTTTGCAAGTATCACCACTCCCCACTCCCCACTCCCCACTCCCCTATCATGCAAAATGAAAGACTAAAACGAGAAAAACAGTTTCACGATGCTTGGGCTGCGGCAATCGATATCGAGGGAATTCGGGTAGTAGACTATTTTGAAGCTTGTACGGCTCCAGAAAATCGGTTTATCCTCAAACAGATGGGCGAGGTGCAAGGGAAAAAAATTTTAGATTTAGGCTGCGGTGCGGGAGAAAATAGCGTTTACTTTGCTAAAAAGGGGGCGTTGTGTGTGGCGGCTGACTATTCTCCTGGGATGGTAGAAGTTGCCCTCGATTTAGCAGCAAAAAATGGAGTAAAGATTGAGGGACAAACGATGGATGCATCCGCTTTGGATTGTCCCGATAATTCTTTTGATATCGTTTACGCTGCCAATTTATTACACCATCTTCCCGATCCTCGTACTGCCATATTAGAAATGCATCGCGTCCTCAAGCCTGGGGGAAAAGCATGTTTTTGGGAGCCATTAAAACATAATCCGATTATCAACGTCTACCGTCGCATCGCTACTAAAGTTCGTACGGAAGATGAAATGCCGCTCGACATTGCGATCGTTAAGTTTGTCGAACGGAATTTTTCTTATACTAGCTACGATACTTTTTGGATTGCTACACTTTGGATATTTTTGCAATTTTATTTAGTTGAAAAAATCGATCCAAACAAAGAGCGATACTGGAAAAAGATAATCATCGAACATCAACGATTAGCACCGACGTATTGGCGGCTAGAGAAGTGGGATAAGCTGCTGAAAAAAGTTCCAGGCATGAAGAGATTTGCTTGGAATTTAGCAGTGGTAGCAACCAAATAATCAGTTATCAGTTATCAGTTATCAGTTATCAGTTATCAGTTATCAGTTACCAGTAAATTCTCACCCGCACAAGAAGCACACCCGCTTCCCACGCACCACGCACCACTCACTACTCACTTAAAAAGACGAACCTGGCTGTTGCAAAAACTCTAATTCTTCTGGAGTAGAGACTCGCTCTAATATTTCGTTACGGTGGGGGAAGCGTCCGAATCTTAAAATGACTTCGCGGTGACGCAGGGCATAGTTAATCGCATCAGCACTCTCCGGATCGTCGCTTAGTTGTTGAAACAGAGCTACAGAGCGATTTTGATCCTCTAGATTTTCGCTGTGTTCAAAGGGACAGTAAACAAACCAGCGTTGTACGGGCAACAATTCGCGATCGTAGCCTTGAGCTATGGCATACTGGGCAGTGGAGAGGGCTTGCCAGTCAGTAGCAAAAGCTTGAGCTGTACCGCGAAACATATTGCGGGGAAACTGATCGAGGAGCAAAATGAGTGCCAGACAGCTCAAAGGATGTCTTTTCCAGCTATCGAACTCCCCTGCCGCGGCTTGCTCGTAATCGCTGAGAAAACGGGCTTGTACTTCTCGATCGAACTCAGTCTTTTTAACAAACCAAATTTGCCTTGGTTTTCCGTAACTGACTTGTTCGGGAGAACCAAACCAAAAATCTAAAATTCTTTTTGCCTGTTCTGACGACATGGCTGTTGGCTAACTCTACTAATTTCTACAAATTACTTGCCTCATTTTCCGCATGTTCTCTGGTAATTCAAACTGCATCGCTTGCTGAATAAAAATTGATGGTATTGGAACGTTAGGCGTTGCTTGTACGGCATAAGTGAGTAAAGTGCCAATGCCACAATCTTGAAGGTTTAAATCTGCCGTAAAATCAGTAAAAGTACCTCTTTCCATACGAAACTGAATTCGTTGTTGCACTTCCTCAAACACGTTTAAATAGATTTCGACTTGAGCGGTAAAAATGAGAAAGGCTTTGCGGGCAACTTGATACAAGCGTTTCACTTCGCCGCGCTGCAAAACTTCGCTTTGGATCACGTCGGGAAAATATTGTACCCAACGAGGATAATCAGTGAGCTGTTGCCAGACTTGCGATCGCGTCATTGGTAAATACATACACGCCGTTACAGCTCCGCCCCATGCCGAGTATGGGCGCGTTTGAACTAAGATTTCTCCTCGCATCAAAGCTGTTTGCTCTGTTTGGCTGATAGTCGTACCTGTATACATTGCCGTCATACTAATTTCGTGACTCCTCACACTCATGCAGTTAGCGATCGCAAGCAGTATACTGCCCACTTTACCTGTAGTTTTGTTAAGAGATGATAAACATACAATGAAGGTTCCCCAAATTTAGCTAAAAGCGATCGCCCTTGGAAAGAATTCAGAATTATTAACGTGGAGGAAACCTTCACGATATCAGTTGCGTGGGTTGCTCCTGGCATCACGTTTGTGTCTCCTGTCTGCTTTGAAGGCTTTTGGCAACGCGAACGTAGCGGTTTCTAGAGGAGACGTTAAGAGCGATCGCCCACCTCCAATTTGAACATTTCAAGCTCCATTTTGTAGTATTTATTAGTGCGTCCGATTGGCATCATACCCAACCTTTGAATCACGCGCAGAGAAGCTATATTTTCGGGTCTGGCAATGGAATAGATGGTAGATAATTTTAGAGTATTAAATCCGTATTCTAGAATTGCTCTTGCTGCTTCTGTGGCGTATCCTTTGCCCCAAGCAGGCTTTTTTAGATGCCAACCAATCTCATAATCTTGCATCCATCGTTCTGCTTCGTCTCGTAATGGAATCAGAATAATCGTACCAATAATTGCTTGAGTTTCTTTAATGAAAATTGCCCACAATCCAGAGCCATCATTTAGTTGAAGTGATGTTGCTTCCCAACGCTGAAGTAGTTTCAATGCGTCTTCAACACTAGTAGTTTTAGTAATTAGAAATCGCGTTACTTCTGGATCGCTATAAATCTGAAAAGCAGATTCCGTATCCTCTTCTGGTATCCAGCTACGAATGATGAGGCGAGCAGTTTGGACAATTGTAACCATTCAAATCTGGATTTAAACTAAAATTCTGACATCATTTTGATTTTACTCTATGTCTCGCTGGAAGCTTAAGCAATTCAAGCGTAGAGTGGGCACTCACCTTACTATTAAACTCAGTAAAAAGAGGTAGTAAAAAAGATTCCAGTCGCTCGCGATCGCTTGGTGATTTTCCTATGTCTACACGGATAAAACAACTTCTTGATAACTACCCGATCTAACTATTCGACCTTTTTCAATCGAATAGACGCGATCGCAGTGTTCGAGAGTAGAAAGACGGTGAGCTATAATAATTATGGTCTTAGTACCGCTGAGAGAGCGAATAGCGTCACTGACAAGACTTTCCGTTTCATTATCTAGCGCCGCAGTAGCTTCATCTAGCACTAAAATTTCTCGTTCGTGATAGAGTACGCGAGCAATTCCGATTCGTTGGCGTTGTCCGCCTGATAGACGTACTCCTCGTTCGCCAACCACAGTTTGAAGTCCATCAGGAAGTTGCTCTATCAATTCCTCCAACTGAGCGGACTGAATTGCTTTCTCTAATCTTTGCCGATCGATTAAATCGTCTGGAACACCAAAAGTAATATTTCGCTCAATGGTATCATCTATCAGAAAAATAGACTGCGGAATGTAGCCAATTAAATTCTGCCAAGAGCGCAAATCGTCGTATATTGTCTTACCGTCAACTCTAATATCTCCAGACTCAGGTGTTAAAAGACCTAAAACTACATCAACTAACGTTGTCTTTCCTGCTCCAGATTTACCAATTATTCCAATAGTTTGACCTTTCTTAAGATGTAATGAAATCCCTTTTAAATTGGTTTCTGTTGCGCTGGGATAACGATAAATAATGTTATCTAAAACAATTTCCTGCTTGAAGGGGAGACAGCATTTACTATAGCTATTTGCGTTAAGTAACTTTCGTAGACTTAAATGATCTAGTAGTTTTTGTTTTTGACTAAAATCTACATTTTCTATCTCTTTTAAATCATAGTATACTTTATCAACTGCATAGGTACTATTTCTCATAGTACCAAAAGCATATATTGTATTGCTAACTGATGGCAGCAGACGAATTGAAGCCATAGCAAAAACACCTAAAACAGAAGTTAGATTTTCTGTATTCTGATTAGAGAGTAAGAAGATAATTGTAAATCCAACTAAAAAACTTACTAAAATGGCTTCCAGTAAGATACGTGGTAAAATTGAAAATGCTTGAAATGCGCTGAGTGCGGAAGCAAATTTATCAATTTGCACTCTCATTTGATTCTCAAAATAAGATTCGCAGCCAAGAATGCGTGTTTCTTTTAAGCCTCCTAATCCATGATTAATAACCCGAATCATTTCGGTATTAGATTCAGAAGACTCTTGACCCCATTTTGAAATTTTATGCCTGAAAAAATAGATCAGACCAAACGTAGGCAAGAGAATTCCTGCTACACTTAAAGTTGCTGTCAGATTTGTTCTTGATAATAATAAGATTAGAGCAAATATAATAGTGACATTAACCACAGAAGTCAGAAGCGGTAGCATAAAACTATCGCAAAATCTAGCGGTTTCATTCACAATGTTCTGAATTAATAAAGCGGAATTTCGAGTTAGATGGAAAGTATATGGCGCTGCCAAATAAGCATGTAATAACTTGGCTGAGAGTTCTCCTTGCTGTTTAAAAGAGAACTTGAACACATACTTCTGACCGTAAAAAGTTAAAACAGACTTGAAGTACAAAATTCCAAGTGTAACTGCACTCAGCAAATATAAGAATTGTCTAGCATTTTGGAAGCCAGACTTGGTATAAAACCAATGCAACCAAGGATTTTGATAAATAAACTCTGGATTGCTTGCTAAGGCTATAAAGGGTCCAATCAGCCCAATGCCTATCGCTTCCATTAAAGAAGTTAAGATGAAGAAGAGCAATAGTAAAAATAGTTGCTTTCTTTCGCCTGAAAGGATGTAAAAAAACTTAGATAAGTAGCCGATCATACAGATATAAATTCGCTATACTTAGCTATAGTAATTTACATAATTTAAAACAGCTACTCAACAATTTGTAATTTTATCTAATCTTTAAATTTATGATTTTTTCGTGAAAATAATACGCAAGTTTATCAGATTCGCTTAAAACCACTTAAAGGGTAAAGACAGTAATTATACTGCTCTACTAATTACCGTGCGCGATCGCGATCGGGGATATTTGGGCACTGGCGTGTCAATTTCGTGCAGTGATATAACAAGGCAGGTAAATTTTAACATCTAAGCGCGCATTTACAGTAGAGCGTAGGGAGTAAAAAGCTTTTGAGCAGATGAAAAAGCTGTAGCTTGACTTGCCTGTTGTCAATTAGCTTGTCATTATCTGACTACTCACTGCTACAAATAACAAACTAGAGACAGAGGAAATTGTGCCGATAAATCGGTAAATTTTAAGCTTTGTGCTGAAATTTTTCCTTGAGTTCTCAAATTAATTATGACTTTCGATTATGACTTGTTTGTAATTGGTGCTGGCCCTGGGGGTGTAGCTGCTGCTAAACAAGCTGCAACTTACGGTGTCCGTGTCGGCATTGCCGAACGAGAAGCAATCGGCGGTACTTGTGTCAATCGCGGCTGCATTCCCAAAAAGTTTATCGTCTATGCTGCTGATTTTGCCCTACACGATCGCGCAGCTACAAGTTACGGCTGGAGTGAGTGCGATCGCGAGTTTGATTGGTCGCGTTTTATCGCCGCTGTACATCAACAAGTCGAACAGCGCCGTCAGTCTTTTCTAAAAAAGTTAGAACAGGCGGGAATTGATGTCATTCAAGGTGAGGCAACATTTATCGATCCCCACACTGTAGCGATCGACAAACGCAAAATTACTGCTGACAAAATCTTAATTGCAGTAGGAGGTAAGGCAATTAAACCGCAAAAAATTTCAGGGATCGAATATGCAATTACTTCCCGCCAAATGTTTGAACTGCCTCAGCTACCACAACGTTTAGTCATAGTAGGTGGCGGTTACATTGGAGTAGAATTCTCCAGTATGATGAATGCTTTCGGTGTTGAAGTCACGTTAATGGATCGAGATGAAACGATCTTATCGGGATTTGATGATGATGTCCGTGCTGGCGTGCAGCAGGGTTTGTGCCAAAGGGGAATTAAATTTCTCGGTAATACCACGGCAAAAGAAATTAGACGAGACTCCGAGGGCTTGCAGGTCGTTTTATCAGGCGATAGCACCCAGACGATTCCTGCCGATACTATTCTCTTTGCCACAGGCAGAAGCCCCAATGCCGAAAACTTGGGTTTAGAAAACGCTGGTGTAGAATTAGGCGATAAAGGAGCGAAGGTCGCTTCGCGAACCGCCTTCGGCATCGCAGTCAATTCTAATAGCCGCACGAACCAAGCACACATATATGCTGTCGGTGATTGTACCAACCGCAAACAACTTACTCCGGTTGCCAGGGCAGAAGGTCGGGCAGTAGCGCAAACGATATTTGACAACAAATCGCCACAAATAAATTACAATTTTATTCCCGCCGCTGTCGTGGCTCGTCCTGAAGCCGCTGCTGTGGGTATGACAGAAGCACAAGCACGAGAAAAATTTGGCGATGCCGTGCAATGCTACTGCACCCAATTTGAGCCATTGTTTTACAGCATGACAAATCAATCGGAGCAGGCGATGATGAAATTAGTGGTAGATGGCAACAGCGATCGCGTATTAGGCGCTCACATGGTAGGCGATCGTGCGGCTGAAATAATTCAAAGTCTTGCTGTTGCAATTCAACAAGGTGCGACCAAGCAAGATCTTGACGCAAATCTTGGCATCCACCCTCTACCGGAGAAGAGTTCTTCTTGTTAGATTAAGATAAGTAAAGTCATAACTAGTACGAAAAGAAAAGAGCTGAGGAGGCTGAGGAAGTTGGGGGAGAAGTCGTAAGTTGGGTAAACGCACAGTCGTAAGTATTTCACGCACCACGCACCACGCACCACTCTTTACTGATAACTGTTAAATACTCCAAGGAAGATAACATGACATTTGATTACGATTTGTTTGTCATTGGCGCTGGGTCTGGAGGACTGGCGGCTTCCAAACGGGCGGCTAGCTACGGTGCAAAAGTGGCGATCGCTGAAGAAAGTCTCGTTGGCGGTACTTGTGTGATCCGAGGCTGTATTCCCAAAAAACTCATGGTTTACGGTTCTCGGTTCCCCGCCTTGTTTCACGATGCAGTGGGCTATGGTTGGCACGTTGGTGAAACAAGTTTTGACTGGCAGCACTTTATTACCTCAATTGATAACGAAGTCAACCGCCTTGCCCAGTTGCATACAAACTTTTTGGCAAAAGCTGGGGTCGAATTAATTCCCAGTCGCGCCACGATTGTAGATTCTCATACTATAGAAGTTGACGGACGCAAAGTTACTGCTGACAAAATTTTAATTGCCGTTGGCGGTCGTCCGATCAAACCGGACATTCCAGGCATGGAACATGTCATGACTTCCAACGAAATGTTTCACCTGCCCGAAAAACCCAAACATGTTGCAATTATCGGGGCGGGTTATATTGGTGTGGAATTTGCTAGCATTATGCGTGGTTTGGGTTGCGAAGTCAGCCAAATTATCCGCAAAGATTTAATTTTGCGAGGATTCGATCGCGACATCCGTAATGAAATTCAACAAGGCATGATTCATCACGGAATTCAAATTATTAGCAATAACGTTGTCACGGCAATCGATCGCGTCCCCGAAGGATTGAAGTTAACCCTTTCTGACAAAGATCGCGAACCAATTGTTGCCGATGTAGTTTTAGCTGCAACTGGTCGCACTCCCAATGTCGAAGGACTCGGCTTGGAGAATGTAGGGGTCGATCTGGTTCCCACTTCCCTAGAAGGACCAGGCTATGCCACGACCAGCGCGATCGCGGTGAACGAATTTAGCCAAACTTCCCAACCAAATATTTTTGCCGTTGGTGACTGCACCGACCGAATTAATCTCACTCCTGTTGCTATTGGTGAAGGTCGTGCTTTTGCCGATACAGAATTTGGCAATCTGCGTCGCGCGTTCAACCACGAAATCGTTGCTTCAGCCGTATTCTCTACACCCGAAGCCGCTACGGTTGGGATCGCAGAAGACGATGCGATCGCCCAGCTTGGTGAAGATGGCATCAAAGTCTATCGCGCCCGTTTCCGTCCTCTATTTCACAGCTTAACTGGAGCTGCTGAAAAGACGCTGATGAAGTTGGTTGTCGATGCTCAAACCGAACGAGTGCTGGGGGCGCATATGGTAGGAGAATATTCAGCGGAAATTATTCAAGGCGTAGCGATCGCTGTCACTATGGGCGCAACCAAAAAAGATTTCGATGCTACCGTTGGCATTCATCCTTCTACTGCTGAAGAGTTTGTTACGATGCGTTGATTGTCTGACACGATTTTGCCAGCAACCGAATCTATTTTTGCACCATGTCCAGTTGATTGACTGTAGATGCTGTGAGGGCGGGTTTATTGAATTCTTTGATATGTATGATTTCTGGTAAAACCCGCCTCTACATAAATATGGTTGAATGTGGTTGTTCAAACAAACCTGACAATTTTACATGCGATCGCGGCTAGTCGTACAATGAGCGGCAGCAACTTTTTCCTGCCTAATGCGATCGCCAGCGGCGCACCAACTTTTTTAATGTCGGCAACGGATCGATCTGCATTGCCCAAAATAGGCTGGATAATGCTTGAGATTTGTCTCCCATGCGATACAGCATACGGGCGTGATCGTAGACAAAATTGGCAAACATCTGTGGATGGGCGCGAAAAATTGCCTTATGCTTATTAATTAGACGTTGAAAACTCTCTTGACGCAAACTAGAATTGCGCGACACTCGCACCCCTGGATGCTCGTAGAGTTGATAAGTCACGACAGGTAAACCCACAATCGAACATACGGGATTCAGCCGTAGGAAAAGTTCGGTATGGACGCGAGAACGGAATGCTTCATCCCAACCTCCTAGCTGTAAAATGATTTCCCGTTCTACGACTAAGGTTTGTTTGGTATTGTAAGACTTGCCTGGTTCCAAAGCTTCCAGAGCAAAATGACAGCCACGGGGACGACTGGGAGGCGGGAGGCGAGTTTCTAGAGTTTTGCCTCCATCATCTACTACGTCGATCCCAGAAATGACGGCTATAGGTGGAGGTAGAGTTGCAAGCGCGATCGCCTCTAGCGATACATCTGCCATTTGGGGTAGAAGACAGTCATCGTCATCTAAATAAGCAATCCAGCGCCCCCGCGCCGCTTCCGTACCTACATTTCGCGCTCCTGCACCTCCACGCGGCGTAGATAGACGAATTACTCGCAAACGCGGATCTGCTGGTAAATCTACAGGTTGGGTAGAAGCATCGTCTACTACGATGACTTCTAAATCTGTCATGGTTTGTGACAAAGCACTTTGAACCGCACGGGGCAATAATTGCGGGCGATCGCGTGTCGGTATGATGATACTGAGTTGCATAACTAGGGGCTAGGGGCTGGGGGCTAGGGGCTAGGGAAAGAATATACTACTTGCTTCTTCCACTACTCACTACTCACTTAAATTGAAAAAAATCAAAGCTTCCGTCCATTCCCAAGAGATAAATACTCGTTCTCCTTCTTTGTAGGGACTAGTTCCTCGTCGCCGCAGTTCCATGACATGTAAATTGAGTCCGATCGCATTTACTAAATAACTCGTAGCATAGCCGAGGTATTGACTTTGAATAATTGTGGCTGCATAACCAGTTTCATGACTCAGACAAATATTTTCTGGACGCACGACTAATCGTACTCCATTACGAGGAAAAATTGCTGTATTTAAGGTTCCTTCAACAATCGTTCCTTCAAGGCAATCGCTAATTTGCACTTTACCCCGATCGCCATCTACACTTAACAACATGCCATCGAGGAAATTTGCCCGTCCAATAAATTCGGCTACATATAAATCGGCGGGATATTCGTATACTTCCAGAGGCGTGCCTACTTGTAACAACTTCCCAGATTTTAGAATCGCAATGCGATCGCTCAATGCCAGAGCTTCTTCTTGGTCGTGGGTGATGTAAATAAAACTAATTCCTGTTTGACGCTGGAGTTGTTTCAATTCCTGGCGTAATTCTACGCGAATTTTGGCATCCAAAGCTGAAAGCGGTTCGTCTAAAAGTAGCACGTCGGGACGATCTACAATTGCCCGTGCCAAAGCTACACGTTGTTTTTGTCCGCCGGAAAGTTGAGGAGGTAGCCTTTGCGCCATTTCTACGAGTTGGACGAGTTTCAAAGCTTCCGTGACTCGCAGGGTAATTTCTGCCACAGGCGATCGCTTTGCTTGTAAAGCATAAGCCACATTTTCAAATACCGATAAGTGAGGAAACAGGGCGTAGTCTTGAAACACAGTATGGACGTTGCGCCGATAGGCAGGCAAACGACTTACATCTTTACCGCCAATATAAATACAGCCAGTATCAGGGGTTTCAAATCCGCCAATTAGCCGCAATAAAGTTGTTTTTCCCGAACCAGAAGCTCCCAGTAGCGTGAAAAATTCTCCCTGCTGCACGTCAAGATTGACAGATTGTACGGCTTGTACTTTGCCGTAAATCTTACTGACATTTTCTAAAGCAACTTGAATCACGCTAGATGTTAGTTGTCAATAACTTATCGTATTACTCTAAACCCGATGAATTGGTAGCGGGAATGGCAATGACAGAGATAATTTTCTCATTGTCCTTAATTTCGGAGAGGCGATCGCCTGTGCCTTCTTTACCTCGCAAGCTAACTTTATCTATGCTCAGGCGCACGATTCGCTGGCTGCTCGTCATTAATGCTATCTCACTTGCAGTTGCTGCCGATACAATTCCTACTAGTCGATCGGATTTGCTGGTAAAAGACAAAGCCTGTGTTGGAATATCACCGCGATTGCCTTGACGCAAGACGTGGGCTGGTAATCGCTTAGCATATCCTTCTTGAGTAACGAGCAACAGATGAGTTTTGAGATCGTCTATCGCCACTCCGCCAACCATTTCTTCTTGTTTTCGCAGCCGCAATCCTTGCATTCCCATCGCCGTGCGTCCCAAAATGGGTAACTGTTCGTCATCCACGCCAAACCGTAACAATCTACCTCCCGCGGAAGCGAGGATCAAATATTCGTGTGGCTGAATTAGTTGCACGCCTAACAGGCGATCTTCATCTTTAAATTTCACCACCGTTAAGCCGCGATTGGTAAGATTCTGTAACTCTGATGCAGCTAGGCGCTTCACTCGTCCTAATTGAGTCAAGAAAAGTGCTTGGACGTTTTCTGATTCTGCGGGTAAGAGCAGTTGAGTCACAATACTTTCCGTACCGTTAGCCGCCGATCCAGGTAGTAAACTAATCAGCGGCGTACCGCGCAGCGATCGCCCATTGCTGGGAGGAATATCGCCTACCTGCAACGGGTATACCTTACCACCACTGGTAAATACAACTAAATTCTCATCTGTTTTGGTAGTTGCAGTTTGAATGACAAAATCATTTTCCATTAAACCGTTATCTGTCTTTGGCTTCCTTCCTGGCTTGTTACCGTTGACAGACAATCTTCTGACATATCCTTTCTGGGTAAATTCTAAAGCAACTCCTTCTGGGGGGGAGTGGGGAGTGGGGAGTGGGGAGTGGGGAGAAGATCCTTGTTCTTCTGCTTCTTCTTGTCCCATCCTAGTCCGACGCAGATCGGCAAATTTGCGTTTGAGCGATCGCAAATCTTTTTTCAGTGTTTTCAATAACTCGTGGCGATCGCTTAACAACCGTCGCAAAGTTTGAATTTGTTCGCTGAGAGATTCAAATTCAGTTTGCAGGTTCTTTTGTTCCAAACCCGTGAGGCGACGCATAGGCATTGCTAAGATTGCATCGGCTTGGGCTTCGCTCAATTCCATCTCATTTTGTAGGGCAACTTTAGCTGTAGTACCATCGCTTGCCTGTCGCAAAATAGCAATGACTTCATCCAGATGGGATAAAGCTTTCAGCAATCCTTCTACCAAATGCACGCGGCTTTCAGCCCGATTCAAATCGTGAGTGTAGCGACGAGTTAGGGTTTGTTCGCGGAAATTTAGAAATTCTTGTAATAGCTGTCTTAAAGAAAGTTGTCGCGGTTGTCCGTCTACTAAGGCGAGGAAAATTGCCCCAAAATTGGTCTGTAGGGAAGTTTGATGGTAAAGCTGTCGCAAGAGAACGTGCGGATCGGTATCTCGTTTGAGTTCGATCACCACCCGCATCCCCTGGCGATCGCTTTCATCTCGCAAGTCGCCAATACCTTCAATCCTACCTTGGTTGACTAATTCTGCAACTTTTTCGATCCAACCCGCCTTGTTGACTTGGTAAGGTAATTCTGTGACGATAATCGCGGTGGTGCGGCGCGATCGTTTGACTCCAGTTTGAATTTCTTCTATTTGAGCAATTCCTCTGAGCGTAATACTACCCCGTCCAGTCGTGTAGGCTTCGCGAATTCCCGTACTACCAATAATCTCCCCACCAGTGGGAAAGTCGGGTCCAGGAATTATCTCAAATAGTTGTTCATCTGATAGTTCTGGTCGATCGATCAAGGTAACTAAGCCGTCTACGATCTCTCCCAAATTGTGGGGCGGAATGTTCGTCGCCATCCCGACAGCAATTCCCGACGCGCCGTTAAGCAACAAAAACGGTAGCTGGGCTGGTAGTACAACTGGTTCTTGTTGGGAATTATCGAAGTTACCGATAAAATCGACTGTTTCTTCGCCAATTTCGGTCAACATCGCCTCATTACCAATAGAAGAGAGGCGAGTCTCGGTGTACCGCATTGCTGCTGGCGGATCGTTGTCTACCGAGCCGAAGTTGCCGTGTCCCGCTAGTAAAGGATAGCGGCTGGAAAATTCTTGAACGAGCCTTACCAAGGCATCGTATACCGCTTGGTCGCCGTGAGGATGGTATTTACCTAGCACGTCGCCTACCACCCTGGCACACTTACGATAAGGGCGATCGGGAGTTAAGCCCAATTCGTGCATGGCATATAAAATTCGCCTATGGACGGGTTTCAAGCCATCTCGTACGTCTGGTAATGCCCGCCCCACGATTACGCTCATGGCATATTCCAGATAAGACCGTTGCATTTCTGTATGCAGGGCTGTGGGAATCACCTGTCCCGATGGGAGTAGGTTTAATTGTTTTGCCATGAGTTATGTGTCCTAGTTGATAACGACAAACGCCAAAAATTTAATAGTATCTTTACAAAGCTTACCCTCAGCATCCTAATTTGTTTGCTTACAAAAAGATACTAATAGTAGCCGATGAGTAATTCCCAGTATTATCTTGGATTAGCGACGATCGCGTGGAAATCTCAATTTATCTGCTCCTGTTTTTTTAGGTATGCACTATTCCCATTAAAAGTTTTGTTCGTACCTTAACAACAGCCAGAGAATACTGTCATAGCTTACGTTCGCTGCCAATTTTAATATGCAATCTCCTGTAGCAAAGTATGATGAAAACCGTTTTGATTGTAGAGGATGACCCCATAAATGCTCGCGTCTTTGCCAAAATTTTGACAAAACGGGGTGGTTTGGAGACAAAGCATACGGAAAATGTAGAAGAAGTAATGGAGATTGCAACATCTGGGCAAGTTGACATTGTGCTAATGGATGTTTCTCTTTCGCGCAGCGTTTATCAGGGTAAAGCAGTGGACGGCATCAAAATTACTCAAATGCTGAAGGCAAACCCCCAAACTGCTAAGTTACCAATTATCCTCGTTACTGCCCACGTTATGGAAGGCGATCGCGAAAACTTTCTGCGTCAAAGTGGTGCAGACGGTTACATTTCAAAACCAGTAGTGGATCACCAGCAGTTTGTCGAACAAATTTGGGCGATGCTTCCCAAGGAAGAGTGAGTAGTGAGTAGTGGAAGAAATGGTTGGAGTTCTTGAACGCCATGCTTTTATATTAATACTAATGTACTAAACAAAAGCGCGAAAATAAACCGCGAAGGCGCTCAGTCGCGATCGCGGCAGAGAAAATTTTGTACAGACGTTACATGTAACGTCTGTACACTACTCACTACTCACTACAAGTTACTCAACACTTCCCTAGCAGCAGATAAAGTCTGCTCTACATCCGCTTCGGTATGAGCTAGAGAAGTAAAGCCAGCTTCAAACTGCGAGGGAGCGAGATAAACGCCGCGATCTAACATACCGCGATAGAAACGGCTGAATTTGATTAAATCTGACTTTTTCGCGTCTTCGTAGTTGTGGACTGGTCCTTCGGTAAAGAAGAAGCCAAACATACCGCTAATTTGTCCGCCACAAGCGGCGTGACCTGTTTCTTTGGCAACTTGCAGCATTCCATCGGCTAACTTTTTGGTAATGCGATCGAGTGCTTCATACGTTCCAGGCTTTTGCAGTAATTCCAAAGTTTTAATCCCCGCTGTCATTGCTAAGGGATTACCGGAGAGCGTTCCAGCTTGGTATACCGGACCCGCTGGAGCAATCATGGACATGATATCTTTGCGTCCGCCGTAAGCGCCTACGGGTAAACCGCCACCGATAATTTTACCTAATGTGGTTAAGTCGGGGGTAATACCAAATCTCTCTTGAGCGCCGCCGTAGGCGATGCGAAAACCAGTCATTACTTCGTCAAATACGAGTAACGCACCGCGATCGCGGGTGATCTCTCGCAATCCTTCCAAAAATCCAGCATCGGGAGGAATAAAGCCCGCATTTCCGACCACTGGCTCTAAAATTACCCCTGCAATTTCATCAGGGTTTTCCTCAAACAGAGCTTTGACCATTTCTAGGTCGTTGTACGGTGCGGTGAGCGTGTTGCTAGTCGCAGATTTAGGCACTCCAGGGGAATCTGGTAAGCCGAGGGTTGCTACCCCAGAACCAGCTTTGACCAGAAACATATCGGCATGACCGTGATAGCAGCCCTCAAACTTGATAATCTTATCTCGTCCTGTAAAAGCCCGCATCAGGCGCAGAACAGCCATACAAGCTTCTGTGCCGGAGTTAACGAAGCGTACCATTTCAATGCTAGGGACGGCATCAATTACCATCTCTGCTAGCACATTTTCCAAAGCAGAAGGCGCACCGAAGCTCGTGCCTTTTTCTAAGGCGGCGTGTAAAGCGGCGATCACTTCTGGATGGGCATGTCCGCAAATGGCTGGTCCCCATGTACCGACATAATCGATGTATTTGTTGCCATCTACATCCCAAATATATGCTCCCTCAACGCGATCGAATACGATCGGTTGTCCGCCCACAGATTTGAAAGCTCGGACGGGAGAACTAACGCCCCCAGGCATGAGCTTTTGAGCAGCGGCAAAAATTTCTTCTGATTTAGTGGTTTTAATGCTGGTATTAACCAAGGTTCTCTCCTGAGTTGGATTTCTAAAACTCTATCTTTTGGGGTTTGTGCGCTCGATTCAAAACATCTAATGTAATAAATTACACGATAAAATAAATCAAAAGAATAAGATTATGTTATACCGAACCAATCAAGATTTACCTGCGGAAATTCGCGATCGCTTACCCGAAGCAGCACAAGATTTGTATCGAGCTGCTTTCAATTCCACTATTCAGTGGTATGGAGAAGCAGCAAAAGCACATAAAGCAGCTTCAACCGCTGTAAAGATCTATTCTGCCAGAAATTTAGCTACTAGTGTTAAGTGAAGTGAGTAGTGAGTAGTGAGTAGTGAGCAGTGGTAGGAGTTTAGAAGTGTTAAGAGGTCAGAGGCGAGAGGTAAGAGATAATTAACTAATCACTAACCACTCTCTTCACTACTCACTACTCACTTCCTTTATGTCATCTACTCCAGAATTAAATTCCTTTGCTCAAGCTATCCCACTAGAAAAAATTCGCTACGACGAGCGGGGATTAGTACCAGCCATAGTGCAGGATTATTTGGATGGTACGGTATTGATGCTGGCGTGGATGAATCGCGAGTCACTGCAAAAAACTTTAGAGATGGGAGAAACATGGTTCTGGAGTCGTTCCCGTGCTGAACTGTGGCATAAGGGAGCAACATCAGGACACATTCAAAAAGTGCGATCGCTGCGTTACGATTGCGATAGCGATGCTATTCTCATTAGTGCCGAACAAATCGGTGATATTGCTTGCCATACGGGAGAACGGAGTTGTTTCCATCGCGAAGATGGGCATATCGTTCCGCCACCCGCAGATACTTTGTCTCAATTGTTTGCCATAATTAGCGATCGCCGCGATAATCCCCAAGCAGGTTCTTACACTTGTAAGCTCTTGGCAGGAGGAGATAACAAAATTTTGAAAAAAATTGGCGAGGAGTCGGCTGAAGTGGTAATGGCGTTTAAAGACGACGAATCAGATGCGATCGCGGGAGAGGTAGCAGATTTGCTATACCATACTTTAGTCGCCCTAGCGCATCACCACGTAGATTTGAAAGATGTTTACCGCAAACTCCAACAGCGTCGCCGTTAATCAGTGACTTGTTACCAGTTGCTTCCGACTCCCGACAAGCGACTCCCTGATAACTGAATCGAGTAGTTTTCCACATTCCCATCATTAACATTGCATTGCTTCTGGGATAAGTACCCCTTCCCCATCTTCGGGTTATCTATTTTGGATACCCAAATCATGCTATGTATACCCAAATATTAGAAAAGCCAATTTTCTGATAGCGATTCTCATTCGATTGCCATAAATCTGTAGGGGCACACTGCTGTGCGTCCCTACAGATCGCGTATCTTATTTATTAGAATATCTCACGATAATACCCAAATTAATTAATTTATACCTATATTTTCTCTAGTTCTCATTCTGAATGATTATAATTACCTCAACTATATACCCAAGATGTAAAATTAATACCCAATGGTAAAAGCAAGTAAGGGTTCGGTTGTTGTAGAAAGTTTTAAGGATAGGTTGAGACTGCGTTGGCGAGTCGCAGGTAAGCGGTATTGCTTATCTTTAGGATTACCCGATACACAAGAAAGTCGGATGCTAGCTCAGTTAAAGGCGCGTCAAATCGAGTTGGATGCAATTTCTGGTAACTTCGACACCACTCTGACTAAATACAAACCTCAAAGCTTGACGGAAAAACCAGTCAACGACGCGCAACCCCTCACCTGTGCGGAACTATTTCAGCAATTTATGGAATACAAGGCTCAGTCTTTACACCCCAGAAGTTTAGATCGATACAAGACAACTCTGAAATACCTGCACCAGTTTTACTATCGAGAGCATGAGGTGAGAAAATTACTAGCAGAGCAACATGCGATCGCGATCGCAGAATCTCACGCGAAACAATTCAATGCTTGGTTGAAAAGTAAGAACGCCGAACGTGCGAGGAAGGAAAGGCTAATTTTACTCAATGCTTGTTGGAACTGGGGAACAACGAAGGGTATTGTCGAGACAAATCCCTGGTTGGAGCTACAGAAGCAGGTGGAGTCAGCACCCAAACAACCACCAAAACCATTTACGCAAGAGGAAGTTAAAGCAATCCTAGCGGCTTTCAAAACTCATCCTCAATACAAACACTATGCCAATTTTGTCGAATTTTTATTTTTAACTGGGGTGCGAACCACTGAGGCGATCGCTCTACGTTGGCAGCATATTAATTCAGATATGTCAAGTATTTGGATAGGAGAATCGATGAGTCGAGGTGTGCGTCAATCAATTCCGGCGAATAAAGCTCGTGATATTCCCTTAAATGACAGAATTAGATTATTGCTCCAATCTAGAAAACCTGAGAATCATTTACCAGAGGATCTGATCTTTCCCAGTCCTGAAGGATCGCTGATTGACGATCGCAATTTTCGCAACCGTGCTTGGGTAAAAATATTGGAGTTAGCTGGTGTGGAATATCGCAAACTCTCCAACACAAGACATACATTTATCTGTATGTGCTTGGCGGCTGGTACAAATCCATGTATAGTTGCTCAAATTACTAGTTGCGATCTACAATCTCTCGATCGCGATTACGCTCAGTATATCCCGTCTGTTCCTACGCTTCCAGATTTGTTTGGTAATTGGTAATTGGTTGTTGATGATTTCATTTCGATTTGGGTACGGGCGGGTTTGAACCAAAATTTACGGCTGGGGTTTTTAGGCTATCTGCTAAACCCGCCCCTACGATTCTCCTTCAATCAATGCTGCTAATAATCCCGTGACTTCGGCTTGATGATTTTGACGGTTGTCGTCGTAAACCATTAACGTATCTAACCTGGCATGGCGAGATAATTTCTGTACCATGCGAACGTTTCCACCCGTCGCATCTAAAGCAGCTGTAATTCCCGAGTGTCTAACTCTGTGGGGACTGAGACGTTTTTTTAGTCCTGCTGCTGCTGCCGTTGCTTGTACGATCTTATATATAGCAGTACCCGTGAGACGATGCCCGTAACTAGCGCGATCGAGTGCAATAAATAATGGTTCGTTACGCTTCGCTTTACCGCGTTCGCCCAACCAATCTTGCAATGCTGCTACTGTAGACTGAGATAAACTAACCGTCTCAGCTTGAGTGCCTCGACCTTTACCATATATAGTTAGCGATCGCCTGTCTGGATCGAAGTCGTTTATATTGGCTTTGACTATTTCGCCGCGCCTCAAGGCATTATCCCACAGCAATCGCAAGATAGCATAATCGCGTTTGCCTTTAAGGGTGTTGCGATCGACAATATCTAATACCTGACGATATGTTTCTAGACTCACTCCACTCGTATCGCGATAAGCTTTTACCTTCTCTCCGGCAATATCATCCAAACTATAATCGCACATGCCAATTTGACGCGCGTAGTTAACGAGGGATTTGATTGCTGCTAATCGACGGTTAATTGTCGCTTCAGATAAGTTGCGATCGATCAGTACTGCTTTATATTTAAGTACCAAAGCTGTGGCGTTGAATCGAGAAAGTTGGAGAAATTCGGCAATTAAATTTCGATCTGGTTCAACTCCTGCCATAGTGGCGAAAAAATCGTTTAAATCTTTAGCATAGGCGCGACGGGTATTTTCACTACGCTTATTTGCCAAGAGACTTCCCAAAATGTCTTCTTGGGGTTGGATGTTGAAACTAGATTGGGGGGTTGACAGCCGACTTAATTGGCTCATGGTTACGATAATGCCCCTTTCCGTAACCTACTATAACCTCCACATATCAATATGTCTAGCTTTTCACCTATAAAAAAATTGGTTGAATTCGGAGTAAAGCTTCTTCTAACAGAGAAATAGGACATTCACCTAAAAATTCTGCATTTCTTATGTGATAATCTAGCGATCGCAATTGGTCGCACATCACAACTCCAGTTACAGCTAAACCCTCTGGAATTGCCACATAAAAAGGATTTTTCCGTTGAGTATTACTAATGGGACAAACAAATGCAAAACCACGCTTGCGGTTAAAAGCTGTATGACTGACAACTAAAGCAGGTCTTCTACCCATCTGTTCGCGTCCAGATTGCGGTTCAAAATTCAGCCAAATGAACGTACCTCGCCGGGGAACTTCTACCACACTTCCTCACCCATAGGTTTACCCCAGTCAATTTCTAGTTCGAGTTCCATCTCTTGAGAAAGCAACTCCTCTAAGGTGTATTTGCGCCTGCGTATGACTTCAATAATCAATCTACCTTTTTCGACGCGACACTCAACCTCATCATTTGGATGCAGAGATAATTCTTCTACAATATGTCTGGGTATTCTCAATCCCAGCGAATTTCCCCATTTACCGATTGAACTTCGCATTATCTTATAGCTATACCTTGGATATACAAAGTATATCAATATTGAATTACAATTTAAGATCGAAATAGAAAACAATTTGTATGTTTGCTCAATTTCTCCCCCAGCTTGTCACGCAATTAACAGAAGCAACATCGATCGCCTTAGCTCAGAATATACAACAACAAGCGATCGCCACTCCATTATCCCCAGAGGCGATCGCAACTACATACGTCAGACAAGGGAGTGGAGATCCCATACTATTAATTCACGGTTTCGATAGTTCTCTGCTCGAATTTCGCCGCTTATTACCACTACTAGCAGAAAAACATCAAACGTGGGCAGTAGATTTATTTGGGTTTGGATTTACAGAGAGAGTCGCTGGGGTAAAAGTTAGTCCCGATACGATTAAAACTCATCTCTATTATTTCTGGAAAACGCTGATTCAAAAGCCAGTAGTTTTAGTTGGTGCGTCAATGGGAGGCGCAGCAGCCATAGATTTCACCTTGACATATCCAGATGCGGTACAAAAGTTAGTTTTAATTGATAGTGCTGGAATGTCTGGAGGTTCGGCAATGAGTAAATATATGTTTCCACCGCTTGACACTCTAGCAACTGCATTTTTACGCAATCCAAGAATTCGTAATAGTATTAGTCGTGCTGCATATAAAAATAAAACTCTTGCTTCTATAGATGCTCAACTTTGTGCGGCGCTACATTTAGAATCTCCGCAGTGGAGTCAGGCGTTAATTGCTTTTACCAAGAGCGGTGGGTATAGTTCCTTTAAAAAGAGACTCGACCAAATTCAACCACCAACACTGATTTTATGGGGAAAAGACGATCGCATTTTGGGTACTACTGATGCCTATAGATTTAAACGCGCGATCGTCCAAAGTCAACTGATTTGGATTAAAGACTGCGGACACGTACCCCATTTAGAACAGCCGCAAGTTACAGCCAAGCATATTCTAGAGTTTGTCGCTTCTACTCTACCGTGTGACCAGTAGCCGTAATAGCTTGTTTAATGGAATCTTCAGACTGTGCGCCTTCAACTTTAACAGTTTTAGTTGAGACATTTACATCAACTTGAGCTGATGCATCAACAGATTTAACCGCTTTAGTAATCGTTTCTGCACAACCATCGCAAACAATACTAGGAACCTTCAGATGCAGTGACATAACTATAAAACTGAATTCTACTCAAGTTTAGAGTATCAGATTTATGCTTCAGGTTGAGTGATGGGTATTCATAGCAAATTTTGGGTAAAAATTTAATGTAGTCAAATGGGGTAAATGCTTGAAAATGGGTATTTTATCCGCTATTTAGGTACATTTTAAATGTAATCGCACTAGAATCACAACGCAAAGTATCGTATCCAAGCGCGCTCCCTTGTGTTATACTTGTATAACATCTCGAACTATAGGAGTAATAATATGGGACTCATAGCTGTCCGACTAGACGCAGAAACCGAAGCACATCTCGCCGACATCGTAGCGCACGAGAAGACAGATAAAAGCGAGTTAATCAGGCGCTTAATTAACGATCGCTGGCTAAGCTTACAAGCAGGTCAAACTTTGGTAGCAAGAATGGGTGGACATCCCCAGCATTTACTTCAAGGAGCCGATCCCAACTTGTCCGAACGCTCAAACCGCAAAAAAGCGATCGCTGCTCGTTTGCAAGCACAAGTAGATCGTGAAAGCACGGAACATAAAAGCGAGGTGACAGCAATAGAGTCATGAGCTTCACAGCTTTGACGAAATACCATCCCATAATTCTGATGGATACGGGGATGATAGTTGCCTACTACAGTGCCAATGACAAATATCATATTGAAGTGCGGAGATTCTTTGAGCTTTGCACCAGTCAAGTAGTCACTACGGTTGCTTGCATCACTGAAGCCATGCACTTATTGGCAGACGACTGGCGAGTTCAAAATGAGTTTTTGCTCCAAGTTAGTAACGGAATATTTAATTGCGAACACTTACAGAATCAAGACTTTTCGCGTATTGCTGAGCTAAATAGACAATATATAGACATCTATCCAGACTTTGCAGATCTGGCTCTAGTGGCTATTTCCGAGCGACTGGATATCAGTGCGATCGCCACATTAGACGCAGACTTCGACATATATAGACGTTACCGCAAACAACTGTTCGATCGCGTATTTCGTCCCAGCTAAGTTAGGGTATTACTTCCACATATTGGGTATAAATAAGAGTGCAGGTTTACTTGCAGCATGAAACTGAAATACTACCAGCAGCAGCCATCGTGCTTCCCCAGCAACTACCTCAACGACTTATGGGGAGAAATCCAGGCTTGCCCTTACTTTACTACCAATAACCTCAACCGTGACTTTGTAGGAACCAAAGGATTTTCCGTAGTATTTCAACGTGCTGGAATAGCAGAAGTAGAACAAAAATTTCCTTTCTTCAAACCATACCTCAATCTAGCTCTGCGATCGGAGTGCAACGCCTTTTACCTCAATCCCTTACTCCTAACCGCAGGTTCCCGCGTCGATCCGCATATCGATCGCTCCTTACGTTCTTATTGTAAAACCATCGAACCACCCACACTCGTCAGCGTCCTCTACGTGCAACTACCACCAGACATGCAAGGAGGAGAACTCGTATTGCGCTGTGATAAACGCCAAGTCGGACAGATTAAGCCACAAGTAAATACCTTACTTTACTTTCAGGGAAATTTAACCCATTCCGTCAATCCCGTACAAACCCCAGGAAAGCGCCTCAGCTTGGTTTGCGAACAGTATAGCTTGAGCGAATCTGAACTGCGGGAAATCCCGAAGTTTATTATCGAGTCAAGAATTAGTCAGTCTTCCAAGAAAAGAAAGTAGTTTTGGGTAAATACCATGCTTTTTGGGTATATATATGATTTACTCTACCAAGATTAATCTTTAGCTGCTTCAATAGTTTCAATAACTGCTAAACCAATTTTAGTAGATGCAAGTAACAGCACCACTGAGATGAGATAAGCTACAACTAAAAACTGAAGTGCGGTTTCAAAGAAGATGTACGAGTTCATGAAATTTTCTCCTGAAATGTGAAACAAAATTATAAAATTGAACCTTTTATTTCACCTTAACTGACAATTTAAAATAAAAAAGTGACAAACTTGAAACAAAAAAGTGACAAACTTGGAAAAATAGCAACTACTAGTTACCAATTTTCTATTAACTAAACAGCCTACAACAAAAATCCAGAGCCACAGATAAGTCAGTAGTTTGCTGTGGATAATCAACAGTCGGACGAGCGATCGCAATGAGATCGACACCTAATTGGGTAGCCACAGTCCGCTTCACATCCTCCCCTCCAGGCGCACCAGAAGCTTTAGTCACCACCACAGAAATATTCCATTGTCGCCATAAAGCAGCCTCTAATTCAGCCGAAATTGGCGGACGCAGACAAATTAATCTGTCGTTAGTAAAGCCGGCCTTGAAAGCAGCTTCTAATGCGATCGCACTAGGTAAAATGCGAGCAAATAAAGTTGCTTTATCCTGCCAAGATTGAAACAAATGCAAAGGACGATAACCTACAGTTAGTAACACCCTTTGTCCCCGTAAATAGTCTCCCGACAATAAAGACTCAAAACTATCGAATATTTTCCCATTCCCCACTCCCCACTCCCCACTCCCCATGCCCCTAATCCCCACTTCGTGGGAACTCCGAGTTCCCCACTCCCCACTCCCCACTCCCTCTAAAACAGGACGTTCGTAACGTAAATAAGGAATCGCCAACTTTTGACAAACAGCGATCGCATTTTGAGAAATTTCCGTAGCATAAGGATGGGACGCATCCAATACCCCGATAACGCGCTGCTGTTGTACGAATGCCTCAATCTCCAAACAGGTAAAACGCCCCACCCGTACTTGCAGACAAGCCGCATCAGGGTAGAGCGCACGAGCTGATTCCGTTGTGACAGAAATTATACAAGGCAACTTAGCCAACGCGATCGCCCTAGCTAACTGACTGCTTTCTTGCGTCCCACCAATCAGCCATAGAGAGTGGTGCGTGGGATGTGTGGGAAGCAGGTGGGCAGGTGGGCAGGTGGGCAGGTGTGCAACTACCGACTTCCACTCTTCCACTTCCGACTTCTCCCTCATCCCTTCAACGCTTTTCTAAAATTCTGGCGATAAGATTTATTCGCCACTAGTAAAGCGGGCCACAAGAGAGAGAGAACTAGCTTGTTAGAAGAGCGAGAGAAGTTAGTCCGGTGAAATCCAGTCCAGAACTTCCAAACACCACCACCATAAGCCACGACTAATAAAAAAGTAATTAAACTACCCATTCCGATACCTCTACAATTGTCAATTATCAGTTATCAGTGAAGAAAGGGAACAGGGAACAGGGAGTAGGGAGTGGGGTTTAATTGTGAATTGTGAATTGCTAATTGTTTTGTCCTTTCTTTCCCTAGCCCCTAGCCCCTAGTCTCTAGCCCCTTCTTTAAGTTTAAATGTCATGGGATGTAACCTGCGGGAGTGCCGTAAGTGGAGCAGACGTAGGACACTAGATAAAGACTAGCTTTGCTCGAAGTGTTGGCTTTGCACCGCTGACGGGTGGAACATCTAAGGAGGAATTATGCGCGCAGTGCTGATGGCTGGAGGGTCTGGAACGCGGCTTCGACCGCTGACTTGCGATCTTCCCAAACCAATGGTTCCAGTGCTGAATCGACCGATCGCAGAACATATTATCAATCTGCTCAAACGGCATCAAATTACAGAAGTGATTGCTACCTTGCACTACTTACCTGACGTGATGCGCGATTACTTCCAAGATGGAAGCGACTTTGGCGTACAGATGACTTATGCTGTCGAGGAAGACCAACCGCTAGGAACGGCGGGTTGCGTCAAAAATATCGCCGAACTGCTCGATCGCACATTTTTAGTCATTAGCGGTGATAGTATCACAGACTTCGATCTCACCGCAGCTATAGAATTTCACAAACAGAAAAAATCTAAAGCGACTGTAGTTTTAACCCGCGTTCCCAACCCAATCGAGTTCGGCGTGGTGATTACAGATAAAGAAGACCGAATTCGCCGCTTTTTAGAAAAACCTTCTTCTAGCGAGATTTTTTCCGACACGGTGAATACTGGCACTTATATTTTGGAACCAGAAGTACTGGAATATCTACCAGAAAATCAAGAAAGCGACTTTTCCAAAGAGCTATTTCCTTTGCTACTGGAAAAAGATGAGCCAATGTACGGTTACATTGCTCAAGGCTACTGGTGCGATGTCGGTCACTTAGATGCCTATCGAGAAAGCCAGTACGACGCACTCGAGCGCAAGGTTAAGCTTGACTATGCTTATGAGGAGAGGTCTTCAGGCATTTGGGTGGGACAAAACACTCACATCGAACCCAGTGCCAAACTAGAAGCCCCTTGCTTAATTGGTGATAATTGCCGCATCGGAGCCAGAGTGCAAATTTCTGCGGGGACAATTATCGGCGATAACGTCACCGTTGGCACTGATGCTAACCTCAAGCGTCCTATTATCTGGAATGGAGCCCTGATAGGGGATGAAGCGCACCTGAGAGCCTGTGTCATTGCTCGCGGTACGCGGGTAGACCGTCGCGCTCACGTTTTAGAAGGTGCGGTAGTAGGTTCTCTCTCCACCGTGGGAGAAGAAGCCCTGATCAGTTCCACTGTTAGAGTTTGGCCCAGCAAGCAAGTTGAATCTGGTGCGACATTAAATATTAACTTAATTTGGGGTCACACTGCTCAGCGCAATCTCTTCGGTCAGCGGGGCGTAACCGGACTGGCGAATATTGACATCACACCCGAATTTGCCGTCAAGCTAGGAGCAGCCTATGGTTCTACCTTAAAACCAGGGTCGCAGGTGACGGTTTCTCGCGACCAGCGCAGTATTTCTCGCATGGTAACGCGATCGTTGATTGCGGGATTGATGTCAGTGGGTGTAAACATTCAAAACCTCGATGCGACCGCAATTCCGATGGCGCGAACTGTGGTATCGACGATGGAAGTAGCTGGAGGTATCCACGTCAGAGTGCATCCAGACCGCCCAGACTATATTTTGATTGAATTTATCGACCCCAAAGGCATCAATATTTCCAAAGCTCAGGAAAAGAAAATTGAAGGGGCTTACTTTAAAGAAGACTTGCGGCGAGTGCAAATTCACGAAATTGGCAATGTCGTCTATCCGACTCAAATGGTAACAACCTACTGCACGGCATTTGAGCAGCACCTCAATGTCGAAGCAGTGCGTCACAGCAACTCTAAGGTAGTGATTGACTACTCTTATGCGGTAACTGGGGCAGTACTACCGCAAATGCTCGCTAAATTTGGCTGCGATGCCGTGGTATTAAATGCTAGCCTCAAGCCAAACGCTGTTAGCGCCGTAGAGAAAGAAGCATTACTAATGCAACTCGGTCACGTCGTCGAAGCACTCAAAGCTAACTTTGGCGTGCAGGTATCGGCAAATGGGGAACAAATGACCCTGGTAGATGAAGCAGGTATCCCGATTCGGGGCGAAATGCTGACGGCTTTGATGGTAAATATGGTGCTGACAGCGCATCCTAGAGGAACTGTCGTCGTACCCGTTCACGTTTCTAGTGCTGTAGAACAAATTGCCCGCCGCCACGATGCGAGAGTGATTCGCACCAAGGCAAATCCCACAGCCTTGATGGAAGAATGCCGTCGCACGCCGAATGTGGTTTTAGGTGGGAGTGGGGAAACTGGGTTTATTTTCCCACAACTGCACCCAGGCTTTGATGGCATGTTTTGCATCGCCAAGCTGATCGAAATGCTGACAATTCAAGAGCGATCGCTTGCTGCTATTCGCACCGAACTCCCCCGCGTCTACCACAAATCGTATACAGTCCGGTGTCCTTGGACGGTCAAAGGAGCATTAATGCGCCATCTCGTCGAAACCCATCCCCCAGAAAGACTCGAACTAACCGATGGTGTAAAGATTCTCGATCGCCACGATGATAATTGGATTTTGATCTTGCCAGATGCAGGGGAACCAGTGGTACATTTGTTCGCAAATAGTAACGATCGAGATTGGATAGATGAATCCCTGCGGGAATACCGCCACCGCGTTCAAGAGTTCGTAGAACAAGAACAAGGAGTGGAGCCATCCGTCTCATATCTCGAAGGGCTAGAAGCAAGGTGAAGTATAAAGGAGAAGTCGTAAGTCGTAAGTCGTAAGCAAGAAACTTCTTGACACATACCACTCACTACATCCCACACCCTACACCCCACACCCCACATAAAGGAGAGACGAAATGAACAGCTGCATTTTAATGGCAGAAATTAAAGAAGAACCGCAATTGCGTCATGTGAATAATGACAACCTGCTGGCGATCGCTGAAATGATGGTGAGCATTCCTGGCATACGGGCAGAAGACCCCCCAGCTACCCTAAGAGTTGTCGGTTGGGGCAAAATGGCAGACGAAATTCAGCAAAACTACCACAAAGGCGATCGCGTCATTATTGAAGGTCGTTTGGGTATGATTTCGCAGCAGATGGAGAACTTCAAGGAAAAGCGGGCTGAACTGACAGCACAACGCATTCATAGGCTGGATGGTGTCAACCTCAGTTCTTCCGCTCCCGAACGGGAAGAAACGAGTAGCTACACCCCACCAGCGCCCCAGCCACGGACTCCAGCACCAGCAGAAAGACAACCCACCCCCGTTGCGGTAGCTGCACCCCAAGAGTCACCCAAGCCGCCTGTAGAAGTGGATGAGGATGATATTCCGTTTTAATGGTTAATAGTTAATAGTTAATGGTTAATGGCTAGTAAACAATTAACCATTGACCATTAACCATTAACAACTACCAAGCGGTGCTGTTAAGATCCAGTTAATTTATCGCCCCGCCATTTCTATGAGTGATGTCTTAACAGTTCGCGACTTGCAGGTGGAGTTTGCTACAGATGACAATAGATTCATCAAAGCTGTTAACGGAATCTCGTTTGAATTGAAGCGGGGACAAACGCTAGGAATTGTCGGGGAATCGGGTTCGGGTAAATCAGTTACGTCCTTGGCAATGATGGGACTCATCCCAAGTCCTGGGAGAGTGACAGCAGGAGAAATTCAGTTTTGGGAGGCAGACGGGCAAGCAGTAGACTTATTGCAATTGCCTCCAGCACGGATGCAAGAATATCGTGGCGATCGCTTGGCGATGGTGTTTCAAGAGCCAATGAGCGCCCTCAATCCAGTATTTACCATCGGGTTTCAATTGACCGAAGCGATTCGCCTGCATCAAAACGTTTCTCAAGCAGAAGCGCGTCGTCAAGCTACCGCACGGTTGCAAGAAGTTAAGCTTTTACCTAGTGATGAGAAGTTGCAACAGGAGTATTTCAAAACTGTTAAGCAACCGAATGCATCGCAAAAGGAAATTCAAACTTGGGTAAACCAACAAAAACTTGCCATACTCGATCGCTATCCCCACCAGCTCTCAGGTGGGCAATTACAGCGGGTGACAATTGCGATGGCAATTTCCTGCAATCCAGACGTTTTGATTGCTGACGAGCCTACCACAGCCCTAGACGTGACCGTACAAGCAACGATTATGGACTTGTTGCGGGAGTTGCGCGATCGCCGTCAGATGTCGATGATGTTTATTACTCACGATTTAGGATTGGTAGCAGAAATTGCCGATGCGATCGCGGTGATGTACAAAGGTAAAATTGTCGAGTCCGGTTCGGTAGAACAAATTTTTTCCCAACCCCAACATCCCTACACTAAAGGTTTATTAGCTTGTCGTCCGTCACTAGATTCTCGACCGCAAAAACTGCTGACAGTTGCCGACTTTATGACGGTAAGGGAAAACCCCACGGGAGAATTGGAAATTGAACCAAAACAACCGCAATATCCCGCTCTCATTACCTCAGAAGTCACTCACCAGCGATTACAGCAATTACAACAACAGCCACCCCTGTTAGAAGTTAAAAATCTACAAGTTGGTTTTCCGCTGCGCGGCGCTTTCGGTCAAACCAAACGCTATTTCATGGCAGTTAATAATGTTGATTTTGCAGTTTATCCAGGGGAAACTTTGGGATTAGTTGGCGAATCTGGTTGTGGTAAAACAACATTAGGACGGACGATTTTAAGGTTAACGCAGCCAATCAGCGGCAAAATCTTTTTTGAAGGTAGAGATGTGACTACCCTCAAAGGCGAACAATTGCAACGACTGCGCCGAGAGATGCAAATCGTGTTCCAAAACCCTTATAGTTCCCTCGATCCTCGCATGAAGATTGGCGAGGCAGTAATGGAACCAATGTGGATTCATGGTACGAGTAAGACGAAAAAACAGCGACGAGAAAGAGCCGCAGAATTTTTAGAGAAAGTCGGGATAGAACCTAGATTCATGAATCGCTATCCGCATGAATTTTCTGGCGGACAAAGACAGCGAATTTGTATTGCGCGGGCGCTAGCACTTTATCCCGATGTCAAATTTATTATTTGCGATGAATCAGTTTCCTCTTTAGATGTATCGGTACAAGCACAGGTACTCAATCTTTTAAAAGAATTGCAACGGGAATTAAAGCTCACCTATATTTTTATTTCCCACGACTTGAGCGTAGTCAAATTTATGAGCGATCGCATTTTGGTGATGAACCAAGGGCAAATCGTAGAACAAGGAAACGCAGAACAAATCTATTATCAACCGCAACAAGAATACACGCAAAAACTAATTGCTTCCATTCCTACTGGTTCGCCAGAAAGACTCAAGCAACGGCAACAACAGCGATCGACGATCTAACCATTTTCAGTAGTAAGGTGGGCAGTGCCCACCTTACAATAAGTAGTCTATTATTTGTAAATTAATTAGAACTATTATATAAACTCCAAATATCTGTTTTCAGCTATTGTTAATTACGTTTAACCCGATGGGTAGATTAACTATGTAGTTCAACAAGCTGAAGGGCGAGATTAATGGCTTCTTTAAGTACAACGATTCTTATAGTTACTGGTTTTTTGGCAGTTTTTATACTATTGGGCGGGTTGGTGGCAGTTCAACATGACGATTTTGATAAAAGAATTAATGCTTTAGCATCAAGTCAATTAAAAGTAATTAATGCATTGGAAACCCTTCATGACGACCAAAATAATTTATCTGAAAGTCAAATAGGTTTAGCTAACAAATTTGAAAGCCTGGTGAACGACTTTCAAGAGCTAGTTAAAGAACATGAGATTTTACGCAAGAAGTACGAATTTATCAATAAAGCTCAGCAACAACAAGCGAGAACTAATTTACAGAAGCAACTTCTTATATTAGTAGGTGGAAAAAAAGCAACAGCTACTCAGCTAATTGAGCTTGAGAAGACAGCAAACCCTGGAAGATCGGGAGATTGGTATCTGAAAAAGGTAATTCTTGACTTGCAGCAAGATAAAACTAGCCAAATTTAAGCATAGGGTAAGCACTGCCTACCTTACGATTACAGCAACATCAATAAACCAAGAATTGCGCCCCACAAGATAGAACCGAACAGAATTCCAAACAAAACTCCCCGCATTGCATAGGGATAACAGTCGATTTCACCCTGGCTGATGCAAGATTCATAGATCTTGCATTCAGTCATCGGCTCGGATAAAGTTTTATTAAAGGTAAAGTCGCTCAGCATTTTGTTACTCCAAGCTATATTAATTTTTTGATATTCGTTAGCCTAGGTCTAATGATTCAGCTATAACTCAAGCTTAGGCAATGAATGTGACTAATTTGTGAAATTAGATGCATTCGGGATCGAAACAATGCGAATTTTGGTAGTCGAAGATAACGAACCGATCGCCGAGACGTTGTCAGACGTGTTGCAAGAGCAGCACTACGTAGTAGATATTGCTTTAGATGGAGAAGCTGGTTGGCAACAGGCAGAGGCATTCAACTATGACTTAATTTTGCTGGATCTGATGCTACCCAAGCTTGACGGCATTAGCCTCTGTCAGCGTTTGCGTAGTTCTGGCTATGGCAAACCAATTTTGATGCTGACAGCACGGGACTCCTCGGCTGATAAAATTGTCGGTCTGGATAGCGGCGCTGATGATTACGTAATCAAACCATTTGATGTCAATGAATTGGTAGCTCGCATCCGAGCCTTGCTACGCCGAGATACTCCAGGACGACAACCGATTCTGAGTTGGGGAGAGTTAAAGTTAGATCCCAGCACCTTGAGTGTCACCTATGCCACTCAAGCAGTTAATGTCACCTCAAAAGAATATCAAATACTAGAGTTGTTTTTACGCAATCGCCAGCGGATTTTTAGCCAAGCTGAGCTTTTAGATCGCCTCTGGACATTGGAGGACTCGCCGAATGAAGAAGTCGTAAGAGCGCACATTAAGCGACTGCGCCAAAAGCTGACAACTGTAGGAGTTCCGAAAGATGCGATCCAAACAGTTCACGGTTTGGGTTATCGCCTCAAGGAGTGTCCATGAATTCCAAGGCTCTCAGATACCGCTTGTTTGGCACTTACTTGGCAATTATGGCAGTGCTATTAGGCGCGTTTGCAGGAGTTACTTATTGGCTGTTTGCCCGCAGTCTCTACTGGGATTTAGATCAGCAGCTTACGGCTATGGCAAGAATCGCTGTCTTGAGTTTAGGCAAGCAAAAGCATCCTCAAGTCGATTTGAATGATGACGCTTGGGAAGATTTAGAAATTCGCGGCGTGACATTAGAATGGTTTGATGCTGACGGCAAATTTCTGGCAGCGCAAGGAAGAGACGGCTCGTCGCTACCACCTCAAGTCTCTGACTCAGTTGAGCAGAATGGGCAATTGCGCCAGTTAACGATCGCCGTGCGTAACTCTGATGATGCCGCATCAGGAGAACTAAAGGGCTATGTGCGGGTGAGTAAATCTCTCGACGCAGTACAAGAGCTGCTAGAAAAGTGGCGCTGGCGGCTGAGTATTGGTCTATTGACAGAATTGGGGTTATGTGGATTGGGTGGATATTGGCTGACGCGCCAAACAGTGCAACCGATCGAGCAAAGCCTGATGCGCGTCAAATGGTTCACTGCCAATGCCTCTCACGAGTTGAGAAGCCCCCTGACGGTAATAAAAAGCAATATCGGGCTAATCTCGAACCATCCAGAGCGAATTCATGCTTCAGATCGGAAAAGAATAGCAGCGATCGCCTGGGCTGCCGACCAAATGACAAATCTGATCGAGGATCTCCTATTTTTAGCTCGTTCCGACCAAACTCAACAGACACTTCAATCAGTCAAGGCTCCTCTAGATCTAGGAATAACACTAAAAAGCTTGGTAGAGCTATTTGAACCCCAAGCTGAGGCGAAAGGAATTATTCTGAAATCGGATTTGACTTCAGGGTTAAACGTGTTGGGGGACGTTGCTCATATAAATCGGCTGTTCTCCAACCTCATTGCCAATGCCATTCAATATACTCCAAAAGATGGGCAAATCTGGGTAAAAGCACGCAGTCAGGGTATGCAGATTCAGGTTGACGTGCAAGATACTGGAATTGGCATTGCTCCAGAAAATATTGATAAAGTTTTTGACCCCTTTTGGCAAGCAGATGGAGTGCGATCGTATCATTCAGGCGGTTACGGCTTAGGTTTAGCTATTGCTAAGACAATTACAACTCAGCACTCAGGCAAAATTTATGTTAGTAGCGAGTTGGGACAGGGAACCACCTTTACAGTCATCCTACCCCTATCATGACGTTTTTAAGTGGCAGCCATCTGGAAAAAGGGTTCATCGCGGCGTTTATCGCACAGCAAAGGGATTATTAATTAATTGCGATTGCCTGGGCGCTGTTAATATTATTCGCAAAACGAGAGCAATCTAAACAACTGCTGGAAATTGCTAAAACAGGAGTAGAACGTGCGATCGCAACAGATGAAGCAACTGCGATCGCCTGGATGAACCAGCAATTAGAAGCGTTAGGAATCAAAACATCAAACTCAAATTAAACTAGTGGAGGCATCATGTCTGAAATTACGCTAAATCCAGAACAACTTAAGGAGATCTTAAAAAGCGCAATTGTCGAACTACTACGGGAAAACCGAGAAGAAGTCTCCGATCTTTTGGCAGAAATTATCGAAGATGTTGCGATGGAACGAGCGATCGCTGAGGGTGCAACAACCGAATTAGTCAGCCGCGAATCCATTTTTCAACTCTTGGAGCCGAAAACGTGAAAGTCGAATTCAGAAAAAGCTTTGAAAAAGATCTTAGCGAAATTCGGAACGGAGACTTGCTAGCCAGAATTAAAGCGGCGATCGAAGAAGTTGAAAATGCTGCAAGCCTTTTAGATATTAGTAATATTAAAAAGCTCAGGGCAGATGGAAACTACTACCGCCTCAGAATTGGCGACTATCGAATTGGCTTTACCAGAGATGAAGATACGATTACCTTTGTTCGCGTGCTACATCGCAAGGAAATCTATCGATATTTCCCATAGCTAATCTAAAGCGCCTTTACATCAAATTCAGCGGATCGACATCGATAGTCAAACTTACGTTAGCAGGACAAAGCGATCGCACCTGCTGCCAATCGGGTAACACTGGTTGTAAATCTGGCGCAATTTTGAGCAGAATTTGCCAACGGTAACGATTAGCCACCCGCAAGATATTCGCTGGGGCTGGTCCTAAAATTTCCCAACCAGGAGTCATGTAATTATTTAAATAGGATGCGATCGCTTGTGCCGTCTGTTCTACTGCGGTTGTTTCAACACTACTCAAACGCAATAAAATCAATCGTCCGTGAGGTGGATAATTCAACGCCACTCGTTGCTGTAACTCCGCTGCCACAAACCCCTCATATTCGTGTTGCTGTACGGCTTGAATCACCGGATGATCTGGAGTATACGTTTGTAAAATCACCCGCCCAGGATCGTCACCACGCCCCGCCCTGCCCGCAACTTGAGTTAAAGTTTGAAATGCCCGTTCTGCGGCTCTGTAATCGGGTAAATGTAACAACCCATCCGCCGCCACTACGCCGATCAGGGTGACTTGAGGCAGATCCAACCCTTTTGTCAGCATTTGCGTCCCAATTAATAAATCTGCCTCTTTATTGGCAAACTGAGTTAACAGCGTCCGGTGCGCCCCCTTAGTTCGAGTTGTATCGCTGTCGAATCGAATCGTCCGCAATTGGGGAAATAACCGCGTAATTTCCTGCGCTACTCGCTGCGTCCCGCTACCGAAAAATTTCAAATAAGGGGAACCGCATTCAGGACAGTTACGCGGGTGAGACTGGCTGTAATTACAGTAATGACACCGCAACAACTGCGGCGCACCTTCCTCCGTGTGGTGATAGGACAACGACACATCGCAAGCCGGACACTCCAACACGTAACCGCAACTGCGACACGAAACAAACGTACTGTGTCCCCGTCGGTGGATAAATAAAATTCCCTGTTGTCCCCGTGCTTGTAGCTGCTGCAAAGCCTCTAACAGCGAACGGCTAAAAATCGAGCGATTTCCCTCCTGAATCTCTTGGCGCATATCCACCACTTCTACAGGTGGGAGAGGACGGGATTGGATGCGCTCTGGGAGAGAGAGGTAATGGGTAGATGGGTGGTGAGTGGTGAGTGGGGTGTGGGGTGTAGGGTGTGGGGTGTGGGGTGTAGGTGTAAAAGACTTCTGACTTCTGACTTCTGACTTTTGACTTCTAATACTTACCCAACTTTCTAAAGAAGGCGTTGCAGAACCCAACACCAAGGGACAGTTTTCTAACTCAGAGCGCCACTGGGCAACGGTACGGGCGTGATAAGTAGGAATGGGGGAGTCTTGCTTAAAGCTGCTATCGTGTTCTTCATCTAAAATAATTACACCGAGACGGGGTAGGGGAGCGAAGATAGCAGAACGAGTCCCAATGACTACTTGGGGTTCTCCTAACAGCATTTGTCGCCAGGTATCGTATCTCTCGCCATCCGAGAGGGCGCTGTGATAAACGCGGACTTTGCTACCGAAGCGGGCGCGAAATCGGTCGGTAAGCTGGGGAGTTAGACCGATTTCCGGTACGAGAACCAAAGCTGACTTACCTTGTCGTAATATCGGCGCGATCGCCTGTAAGTAAACTTCAGTTTTACCCGATCCCGTCACTCCATGCAATAAAACGCGATCGCATCCGTCAAGCTGAGTAATTGTCTCTACCGCTTGTAACTGAGCTGCTGTCAGCGTTTTCGGCTCGTCTGCTACTTGCAATACTCCTTGTTCTTGCCGCAGCATTTCTCGCTCTTCAATGACGATATAGCCTTTCTGTTCTAATGCTTTGAGGGTGGTAGAACTAGCGTTACACAGCCGCAACAATTCGCTCAACCAAATATCGCTTCCTTGCCTTCGCAAAACTTCTAAAATTTCCCGTTGGCGCGGCGTAATATCCCGTTCCAAACCAGTTTCTACAAGCGTTACAGCTTTTTGTAACTTAGGGCGCGTCAGGCGCGGCGGTTCCAAATAACTTTCCACCAGCGACACCCGCAATAATTCTCGCAGTCCCCGATAGGCGTTTTTAACTTGCCTCTGGATGTAAACAAAGCTGTAGTCTTTATTCGGTTGAGCTTGTAGCAATGCCAAAATTTCTTTCGCAGCAGGGGTGAAGAAGGCATCGACACCAGGTTTAATTTCCCCGACTAACTTAATCCGCCGTTGCGATCGCCCCAACAGTCCAGGTGGCAAGGCAACGCGAATTGCTGCTATGAGCGGAGTATAGTAATATGCTGCCACGCGATTGAGCAATTCCCAATAAGCAGGTGGGAAAAAACCCCGACTCACCACATCCTCAACCGCACGAATTTTTTCTGAGGATAAACCCAGCGGTGGTTGTTCTACAAACCGTAAGGCGATCGCTCCAACTTGATTTGCTCCAAATGGTACGCTCAGGATATCTCCTGGCTCTACCGTCATTTCGGCTGGCAATTTATAGGTATAGATTTCCTGCGTTCCAGGACAATCTACCAAAACTTCCAGCCAACGTTGGCTCTTCTGCAATTGGTAGTGTCCCCTAAGTTCGGCTACCACAGATCTACTTGTGAAATCTACCCCGACCATACCTATTTAGTCTACTCCTACAACCGCCCCTGGCGCGACCTGTGGTAAACCATATTACAATTTTCAATTCACAATCTGCAATTAAGTGAGTAGCGAGCAGTGAGTAGTGAGTAGTGAATAGCTGCTGGAGCAACCACTGGCAAGCGGAATTCAGAAAAAGTTTTTTCTTGTGACTTCTGACTTGGAGACTTCCGACTTCTAAATAGGACTTTCTCTCTATTGATAGAGCTTTAAACATTTAATTGTATGTCATCCTATATTTTTAGAAACGCATAGTTTAAGAAATTTTAATTAACAATGGTGGTATGTATGTATAATTAATAACTTTTATTAGTGTATCCTGTCTATTCCTTACGATTGCCAAAGCTTCTATCTAGTTGGCATCTGTCGTCACTTCAGGAAAAATCCTGCGTTTCTCCATAACTCAAAGCAAACTTTAAGAAAAACTTAATAAGTCGATCGCAGAGAAACAGGAAATTCTTAGTTATTTCCGTTGCATTTTAAACGGTAACTAGCCTACGATAAGCATGGTTGGAAAAATTAATAAAAACCTCGATTCCAAATCTCTAGTTTTTGACTACCAACCAACTTCGGTAGTAAAAAATACGAATTTCTAAAATTTTAGAGATAAAAGAAAACTGATAGCAAGCTTCTATTAACACGATAATCAATCAGAAAAGTTTCAGACTTTGAAACTTAGTGAAAAATTCAGCAGTCGCTAATCTACCTTGTGCCAGTGTTTATGTACGAAAGAAAGCAGCCGTACCAACACGATCGCTTCCCTAGCCCCGAACTCAATAGTACCGTGGATGTTGCCGAAATAGAGGCGATCGGTGCTTTGAATCGAGAAGTCGAATCGGAAGAAGATCAGTTCCCTACTTTGATAGTGCCGAATTTAGAAGAAACAACGATCGCCTTGACAGAAGGGTGGGAGGCTGACGAGCGGGAATTTGATGGTATTGGAGCAGCAAAAACTTCAGAGTATCAGAAAACCCAGTTTGATGATGCAGTGGGAGCGTTCTTCAAAGAAATGGCACGCTACCCCCTACTCAAGGCAGAAGAAGAGGTAGAATTAGCGCGTCGAGTTCGTTTTTTAATTGAAGTTGAAGAAATTCAAAGAAGCTTGCAAAAGCAACTCAAACGCCAGCCAAAGCGCGAAGAAACGCTCGCGGAGTTGGGAATTTCTGAAAAACAATTAGAACACCAACTCTATTTGGGACGGGTAGCAAAACGTAAGATGATCCGCTCCAATTTGCGTTTAGTGGTTTCCATTGCCAAGCGTTATCTAAATCGTGGTTTACCATTCCTAGATTTAATTCAAGAAGGCGCGATGGGACTCAACCGCGCTACAGAAAAATTCGATCCTGATAAAGGCTATAAGTTTTCTACTTATGCTTATTGGTGGATTCGTCAGGCAATTACACGCGCGATCGCTAATGATGCCAGAACAATTCGGCTGCCAATTCATATTGTAGAAAAATTAAATAAACTCAAAAAATATCAACGAGAATTAAAGCAACAACTGCAACGCAATCCTTCCGAAGTTGAATTAGCCGCAGCATTAGAAGTTCCGCCAGAACAGTTACGCCAATTGCAACAATTACGGCGCAAAGCTTTATCTCTGAATCACCGAGTCGGAAAAGAGGAAGATACGGAATTAGTCGATCTTTTAGAAGACAACGACGCTCAATCTCCCGAACAACAGATGAGTGAAACCATGATGCGACAAGAAATTTGGGATGTTTTGGGGGATGTCCTCACTCCTAGAGAAAAAGACGTAATTTCTCTGCGTTATGGCTTGACAACGAGCGAACCTTGTACTTTAGAGGAAGTCGGCTGTTTGTTCAATCTTTCCCGCGAAAGAGTCAGGCAAATTCAGAGTAAAGCCATGCGTAAATTGCGCCGTCCTCATATTGCCAAGCGGTTAAAGGGGTGGCTGTTGTAATTTTAGATGTTGGATTTTAGATTTTAGATTGAATCCAAAATCTAAAATTCGCACATGAATTCTAAATTTATTCTGCGTCCAGCTCAAATAGACGATACAACTGCCATCTTTGAACTAATTAAAGCACTGGCTGAGTATGAAAAATTATCCCATGCGGTGGCTGGTAGTGCTGAGGCGCTGCAAGAGCATCTATTCGGTTCTCATCCATACATAGAGGCGATTGTAGCTGAATGGGATGGCAAAGCTGTAGGATTTGCGCTGTATTTCTATAACTACTCTACCTTTCTCACCAAGCCTGGAATTTATTTAGAAGATTTATTTGTCTTACCAGAGTATCGCCGTCAGGGGATCGGTAAGGCAATATTCAAGTATTTGGCGCAGTTAGCAGTAGAAAGAGATTGTGGGAGATTAGAATGGAGCGTGTTAGATTGGAACGAACCCGCGATCGCCTTTTATCGACAGATGGGCGCTAAGATTCTGGAAGATTGGCGAATTTGTCGCGTCACCGATACAGCTTTAACACAATTAGCAAGCGATCCCCTTTTGCAGTAATTGCTAACATTTCTATAGGGTGCGTTGTGTGTAACGCACCCTACTAGTGATGAGTTATAAAATATGACTTATAGCGATCGCCTAGCTTCCCGATACGAAATTCAGCAACAATTGGCAAAAAAAGCCGGACGCAAAACGCTGCTAGCGCGAGATTTTAATACAGATGCATTAGTTGTTATCAAGCTCCTCTCCTTTGGGATAGATTTTGAGTGGGAGGCATTAAAATTATTTGAACGAGAAGCAGAAACATTAAAATCTCTTTCTCATCCTGCTATTCCTAACTATCTCGATTTTTTTGAATTTGATACACCATACAACAAAGGTTTTGCCTTGGTACAGTCTTATGTAGCGGGAAAATCTTTAGAAACAGAACTCAAAGCTGGACGCACTTTTAGCGAGGCAGAAGTCAAGCAATTAGCTAAATCAGTGCTAGAAATTTTGATTTACCTCCACGGGCAAAAACCACCAGTTATTCACCGAGATCTTAAACCCAGTAATATTTTACTTGGGAAGCGTCTAGAAGAAATATATTTAGTCGATTTTGGTTCCGTACAAACTCTAGCCGCCAAAGAAGGCGGAACCATGACGGTAGTAGGGACATATGGTTATATGCCACCCGAACAATTTGGCGATCGCGCCGTTCCCGCTTCCGATTTATACAGCTTGGGTACAACGTTAATTTACCTAGTTACGGGAACTCATCCGGCAGATTTACCGCACAAAAACGGGCAAATTCAATTCGAGTCGTTGGCAAGTTTGAGTCCTGAGTTTGCCCGCTGGTTAAATTGGATGACCCAACCAAACTTAGATCGGCGCTTGAGTTCTGCCCAGGAAGCATTGGCAGCTTTAGAACAACCGCCCGTAAATCTCGTCCCGACAACTTCGCCACCATTTGGGAGTAAAATTAAATTACATCAAGATGCCAATTCTGTAGAAATTTTGCTACCTAGCAAAGGCTTTAGTCCTGAAATTATCTCTTTAAGCTTATTTGCGATCGCCTGGAATTCGTTTTTAGTATTTTGGTTAGCCTCGGCTTTCATCTCAGCACCGATGGGAATGAATTTGTTTTTTGCATTATTTTCACTCCCTTTTTGGGGTGCGGGTGCGAGCATGATCTGGCGAATTCTCTCAGCCTTATTTGGTAAAGTCAGAATTAGCTTAGATCGAGACTACATTTCTCGCAGTTATGAAATGTTTGGATTTCAATTCAAACAGCCGCGCCATCAAACACCAAGACAAGCAATCGAAAAACTTGCGATCGCATCTACAGGGAATATATCCCGTCGGCTGACAATTTGGGCAGGAACCAGAAAATACGAACTGGGTAATGATAATTCCATATCTCCCTCAGAAATTGACTGGCTAGCCCAAGAACTTAGCACATGGCTGGGAATACCAATTACCAAGCAGTAGTAATCGGGAGTCGGGGAAGAAAACTGTCAACTGTCAACTGTCAACCAACAACCAATTCCCCACACCCTGTTAACTGAAAACTGAAAACTGATAACTGTCAAGATATTGCCAATCCCGTATACTGTCGTACTTCTTGCGGGTAAAATCCCAGTACGATGTCTTTACTTGGTATACCTGCTTCCATAAGTGCTTCAGCTACAGGGGAAGAACTACCATCGTATTGAATCCAAACTTTATCGCCAATGATATCTATATGTACCGTACAACCATGTACGCGCCGCGCTCCATCCCAACCAACGTGTACTACTTGATAGCGATCGCGTTCTGAATCGATAAATGGCGCTACATCAATTTGACCGTGATAGGGTTTATGCGTAGCATACTCGAATATGACTTGCCGCACAATTTCACGATACTTAGCTAATTTATCCATTGCGCGATCCTTGCTAGTTGCTCGTCAAATACAATTAATCGTAGCTGTATCCGATTGAGAATTAACTGACCAAAGCGTTCAAAGAAGAAATTTTCGTATACTCGCTTGGGGATTGCCAGATAAAGCAGACGTTCTAATTCTAATTCTACAAGTACAGTACGGTAAATCTCATACTGTTTGACAGCTTCCTGAAGATCGCGTAGCGGTGAAAGACTTAAAAAGCTTTTAATTTCAACTGCAATTTTTCGATCGTTCTTTTGAGCTGCAATTGCATTGCGTTCTGCACCGAGGTCTACATATAAATCTCTACCACCATAAGCTAGATACAGTGGATCGTCAGTAATTGTCCAACCATCTGCTATGAGTGCTTGAACAACAACATCATGATATACGTCTCTAGCAGGCATGGCTGAGCGATCGCGACTATAGGATACAGCCTGAAATATAACAAACTGTTTAATCCTTTACATCCAACAAGTGACTTAGCGTTCACGGAGCGTAGCGCAGCGTTTAGCGTGAGCGTAGTTATCGCATCCCATCTATGATTAATAACAGAGAAGGTTGACAGGAGAATTTTATGTTTGGTCTAGGATGGGCGGAAGTCGGAGTCATCTTCATCATCGCAATTCTAATTTTCGGTCCCAAAAAAATTCCCGAAATCGGCAGTTCTCTCGGTAAGACACTGCGCGGCTTCAAAGAAGAACTGAAAAATCCCCAGCCAGACGATCCTAATTCTGAAGACTAATCAGTAAGTCAAAAGTCAAAAGCTAGAAGTCAAAACTGAGAAGACAGGAGTTATAGCTAACTCCTCACTACTCACTACTCACTACTCACTACTCACTACTCACTACTCACTACTCACTACTCACTCACTATGTATCAAAACCAACTCAAACACAAACTGCATCAGGGCGAGGTTGTTTTGGGATTATTTACCAACTGCGCCTATCCTGCGTTTATCGAAATTTGCGGACATGCGGGCTTGGATTTTGTAGTTGTCGATTTAGAACACGGTCCTCTCAATACTTTGGTGGCTGAAGATTTGTGTCGTGCTGCTGACTGCGTGGGGCTAGCGCCAATTATCCGCGTTAGTCAGAACGATTCAGCCCAGATTCAAAGATCGCTCGATATCGGTAGTGCGGGGGTACAAGTGCCGCAAATCGAGACGAAAGCTGATGCAGAAGCGGTAGTGCGGGGAGCAAAGTTTAGTCCTTTAGGGGCGCGAGGGTTATCGCTGTATACCCGTGCTGGAGTTTATACTGCCGCTGGAACGCAAAGGATCGAGCAGCTAAATGAAACGTCTTTGGTGGTGGTTCAGGTCGAAGGCAAACGGGGTATCGATAATTTAGCAGAAATTGCTAGCGTCCCCCACATTGATGTTATCTTTCTCGGTCCCTACGATTTGTCGCAGTCTTTGGGAATTGCCGGACAAGTCAGAGATCCTCGTGTAGTCGAGTTGATGCGAACTGGAGTAGAAACTATCCGCGCCTCTGGCAAAGCTGCGGGGACGTTTGCCGATACTCCAGAAATTGCCCAGCAGTGGATTGCCACTGGCGTGCAGTTTGTTGCTCTTGGCGTGGATGTAGGGGTTTTTCTCCGCGCGTGTCAGGCGTTGGTTAAAGCCGTGCGATCGCAGTCATAATTTACATTAGTACTAGTTAGTTAAAAAGCGATCGCCAAATGGGAATTCTAGTTAAGTATGACTTTAAGTACTGCTATGCTGAGATTCTTACGCTTGAGTGCTGCCTTATCTGCGATCGCTTTTCTGTTGCTCGCAGGCTGTTCCAATTCCAATAATCCTCAAGTCTTAATTGCCGCACCAAAAACTATTCCTTCTCCCATACCACAAAATTCATCCTCTCAAATAACTGAGTCAAGCTCTCTAAAGTTATTTCAATCTGATGCTTATCAAGATGGATTAGATGCAGCAGAAGGAGCTAGTAGTATTATTCAATCTGCTGTATCGCAAGATGATTGGATTTTAGTTGCAACTCAGTTGAAAAAAGCGATCGCGTTGATGCAATCTGTACCTCAAAGCAGTATGAACTACTTAGCTGCCAAGCAAAAGACTACAGAGTATCAGAGTCACTTGGCTAAAGTACAGCAGAAGATCGCCAATAGTAACGATGGAGTCGAGTCAGAGGAATAAATATAGATACTGTAGGGGCGGGTTCACCAAAAATCTCTGCTTCACAAAAAAACGATCGCCCCCGAAAGAACGATCGTAGTAGAGACGTTACATGTAACGTCTCTACACATGTAACGTCTCTACACCAAAACAGATTGCATCAAAGGTCGATCTTGAGGTAGTTTACCCGATCTCAACCACTCTTCCATATCGACTGGAGCTTGGGCGCGGCTGAGTCGTTCCCGCAGTTCTGCACCTTCAAGAATTTCTTTTTGCAATAACATTTGGGCTGTTTCTTCCAATAACTCGCGATTATTAGCTAGGGTAGAAAGTGCGATGTGATGCGCTCCATCAACAATTTCTTTGACTTCGCGATCGATCTCCTCGGCTACTCTAGGACTAACGGAACGGCGAGGATTGCCATAACCACCGAGAAACTCTTGCTGAGTCTTTTCAAACGCTACAGGACCGAGATGGTCGCTCATACCGTATATAGTAATAGCACGCTCTGCCAAATCGGTAGCTTTTTGAATATCGTCGCTCGCACCAGTCGAGACTTTACCAAAAATTAACTCTTCAGCCGATCGCCCACCTAATAGGGTAGCAATCCGACCGCGAATTTCGTCTTCTATCATTAAAAAGCGGTCTTCTTCTGGTAGCTGGAGGGTATAACCTAAAGCACCAACACCGCGAGGCACGACAGAGATTTTCTCTACTCTACCCGCACCTGGCATCAAAGTAGCGATAATGGCGTGACCGACTTCGTGATATGCAACCGTTTTTTTCTCGGTTTCGTTGAGTACGCGCGATCGCTTCTCCAAACCACCAATTACCCGTTCGATTGCTTCGTTAAAATCTGCTTGGGTGACAGCATCGCGATTTTGACGCGCAGCCAATAGCGCCGCTTCATTCACCAAGTTGGCTAAGTCAGCACCAGCGAAACCTGGAGTCCGCGTTGCAATTATCCCTAAATCGACATCTTTGTCTAATTTGACGCTTCTAGCGTGGACTTTGAGAATTGATTCCCGACCGCTTTTATCAGGACGGTCTACTACCACTTGACGGTCAAAACGTCCTGGACGACGTAACGCAGGGTCTAAAACTTCGGGACGGTTAGTTGCAGCGATGATAATTACACCTGTATTGGCATCAAAACCATCCATTTCGGTAAGCAACTGGTTCAGGGTTTGTTCCCGTTCGTCGTTACCACCAGGGAAACCATTCGCGCCGCCGCGAGATTTACCTAAAGCATCTAATTCGTCAATGAAGACGATACAGGGAGATTGTTGCTTCGCTTGGACGAACATATCTCGTACCCGCGCCGCACCGACACCCACAAATAGCTCGATAAATTCCGAACCGGAGATACTGAAGAAGGGTACACCAGCTTCACCCGCGATCGCTTTTGCTAGCAATGTCTTACCTGTCCCAGGAGGACCCACTAACAGCACGCCTTTGGGAATTTTCGCGCCCAAACGGGTGTATTTACCAGCATTTTTCAGGAAATCGACAATTTCTTGCAATTCTGCCTTAGCTTCGTCCACTCCAGCGACATCGGTAAATTTTACCCCAGTACTACCCTCAGAGTAGATCCGTGCTTTACTTTTACCTACAGTTAAAGCTGCGGGACCACCGCCACCTTGACGGTTGAGTAGAAAACCCCAAATGCCGAAGAAAATTAATGGTGGTATAACCCAACTCAGAAGAGTACCGATCCAGCCGCTATTACTCGGTGCAGGGGCAGTAAACTTAACATTGTGGTTGCGGAGAATCTTGGGTAAATCCAGGTCAATTGCAACTGGCGTGGTAGTGAGTACAGAGTTAGCAGCAGGACTGTCCGGTTGATTTGGATCTGCTTTGAGCGTAAACTCAATGCGATCGCCCCCTACAATTGCTCTATCTACCCGATTTGCTTCTACCTGAGCAATAAAGTCACTATAAGCAACTTGTGGCTGTCTGGCTCCAAAACTGGGAACTATAAAGTTGAGTAGTAACAGTACAGTCAGCAAGATGAGTAAACTGCCACCAAACTGCCGAACTTTAGGTGGTTTGAATTGGCGATTATTATTGGTTTCAACAGGCATTTTGATTAACTTTTATGCATTCTTTTACACGCATTGTAAAGAATTTATACACTCAGCCTGGTTCGGTGACTACCCCAAATATCTATCGCGACAGCCGAACTTTTTAGAGGGAGTAGGGAGTAGGGAGTAGGGAGTAGGGGAAGATGAGGAAAAAATCACTTCTCGCCTCTTTCAACAAATGACCAATGACCAATGACTAATGACAAACCTTATGAAAACTTTTGACGGATGGAAACAACAGTTAGTTTTTGTTGTAGAGCTAATAATTATCTCTGCTGTTCTGTCATACCTAATTAAATATGGTGGTGTTTACTTACCTCTGAGTGGCACATCTAGCCAAGCTCTATTTATAGTATTGTTACCTAGCGTCGTCATGGCGATCGCTCTCTATTTACGATATCTATTTCATAAAAATCAGCCATAAAGAGCAAGAGTAACTACCAACTACCCATTACCACTACTCACTACTCACTACTCACTACTCACTACTCACTACTCACTTTTTCAATGAACCTAGGTCAATGGCTCGGTCTATTAGCGATCGTTGCTTCTATTTATATTTTGTGGCAAATTCGCCAAATTCTTTTATTGGTATTTGCCGCAGTTATTTTATCAACTGCCTTGAATCGTTTAGCGCGACGCTTTCAGCGATCGGGGATGCGGCGATCGCTTGCTGTCGTGTTGTCAGTTGGGATATTTCTAGCTGTAATTGTTGGTTTTTTCTGGTTAATTGTCCCGCCGTTTATCGAACAGTTTCAAGAACTTACAGTACGGGTTCCTAGAGGTTTAGATCGATTAAATACTTGGGTAGAACAGTTAGGAACTCGCGTTCCTCCGCAAGTTGCTCCATATTTACCTAATATCGAGAGTCTTAGCAAACAAGCACAGCCATTTATCGAGCGAGTTTTGGGCGGTTCTTTTGCTTTTGTAACTAGCTCGTTAGAATTTATTATTAAATTTTTACTTGTCCTAGTACTAACGGGAATGATGCTAGCCGATCCTCATGCTTATCGTCAGGGATTTGTGCGATTATTTCCTTCATTTTATCGCCGTAGAGTAGACGGAATTTTACACGAATGCGAGGAATCGTTAGGAAAATGGCTGACGGGGGCTTTAATTAGTATGAGTGTAGTGGCACTGATGAGTATGGTAGGACTATCAGTGTTGCGGATACCAGCGGCTTTGGCGTTGGGAGTTTTAGCAGGATTTTTAAATTTAATTCCCAATGTCGGTCCTACCATAAGTGTCATTCCACCGATGGCGATCGCTTTGTTAGAGAGTCCGATCAAATCTGTACTCGTATTTGTCCTCTATTTTGTTATTCAACAAATTGAGAGCAATTTTTTGACACCCTACATCATGGCTCAACAGGTGTCTTTGCTACCAGCCGTCACTTTACTCGCTCAAGTCTTTTTTGCCACATTTTTTGGCTTTTTAGGTTTATTACTGGCGCTACCTCTAACTGTGGTTGGAAAAATTTGGTTTCGTGAAGTTTTGTTAGAAGATGTTTTAGATCGATGGCATCGCCGTGGCAAGCGGGAGACTGGACTCGATTCATTCTGCGACTCTCACGAGCCTGCCAAGACTAGCGAAGACCTTACGGAAGATAATACGCTCGGTCAAGATCGACCGCTTGTGGATGAAGTGTGAAGCTTCTAGAGACGCTTTTTTAGTAGGATAGGCAATGCCTACCTACACTCCATGCGATCGCCCAATCGAGACAATTAATCTATTCCTATTTGTAGGTATAAATTTTTTGTTCTAAAAGTATAACTAAATTGTGAAGAGGTTTAAATTATTTTTAATCATTTGACTAAGTTAAGTAAAAATCATTAAAGTTGCGCTAAAATCTTATTCCACCCTCGATTTGTAAGTGTGCAACAATGATGTAAATCCTAGGCTGAGAGCTTGCCGAAACGGTAATAATACTCATGACAGTCTGGGAAAAGTGACAGATAAAAGACTGGCTACTACTTACTCACCACTTAGTCTTTAATGCTAAATAATCAGTTGAAACAAAAAGGTGAAGTCCTAATGTCACCAGCAAAGTACATGCAATTTCTGCAATTTCTCCAAGAAGACCTATCAATTTCGGCAGCATCGATTGATATGGCAACCCGTCATCGAGAGCAAGATCCTGGTCCTTTACCAATGATTTTGTGGCAATATGGCTTGGTCACGCTCGAACAGCTAGACCGAATTTATGACTGGTTGGAAAGAGCATAAAGATTGTTATTAGTCATTGGTCATTAGTCATTCGTTGCTCGTGGAAGCGATCGCACGTTACAGTTAGATAAATAGCACTTGTCACAATTGAGGCAAAAACTGCTACACCAAGAATTTTAGAAAGCAATGCACCAACTGAAGTATCATTTTTGGCGCAGTGGTAGATATTTTAGCTATAAATTTAAATTAAACAGCGAGAGCGGGATGATAATTCATCATCCCGCTCTTTGATTTGTTATTTGTCATTTGTTATTAGTCATTTGTCAGATAGCCAATAACCAATAACGATTGAATAGGAGCCAGAAGTCAGGAGTCAGGAGTCAGGAGAATATGAGTATGTGATTCTGATCCGACAACATATTGGTAAGCGGGCGGTGCGGGAAGCGAGGCGAGCGCATAAAGCCGCGTGCCACCAAATCAAAGATTTGGTGGGGGTCTTATACCCCTCAAGCCAGTAGCCACATCAAAAGTAGTCATTCTGACTCCTGACTCCTGACTCCTTCTTCGATAACAAATGACTAAGCAGCAAATACACGAGCTGCTGCTGCTACGCCAGCTCCAGGGGTGAAACCTTCATACCCCAATTCGCGTAGAGCTACTTCTAAAGCACCGATCGCACTGAGAATGTCGCGATCGCTGACAAAGCCTAAATGTCCGATGCGGAAAATTTTCCCTTTCAAGTGGTCTTGTCCTCCGGCTAAGGCGATGTCAAACTTCTTCTTCAAAATTGACCGAATTTGTTCGGCATCAACTCGATCTGGTGCTACAGATGTAATTGCCGGACTCGCGCAATTATCTGCTGCAAACAAAGGTAAGTTTAAAGCCTTCACTGCTTCGCGGGTAGCCTGAGCGAGGCGCTGATGACGAGCAAAAATTGATTCTAAACCTTCTTGTCTCATCATCTGTAACGTAACGTGCAGTGCCGCGATTAAATTCACTGGCGGCGTGAAAGGAGTTGTATTTTTCGCTGTCGATTTCCGATATTTACCCAAATCTAAATAGTACTTCGGTAGCTTGGCGGTTTTATAAGCTTCCCATGCCTTGGCACTGACGGCGACAAATCCCAAGCCAGGGGGAATCATATAGCCTTTTTGCGAACCTGAAGCAATTACGTCAATTCCCAAAGTATCCATCGGGACGTTATACGCACCCAAGCTAGTTACGGCATCGAGAATCATTAAAGCTTCGCCGTGTTCCTTGACATGACCGACGATCGCTTCTAGATCGTTGAGTACGCCTGTAGAAGTCTCGCTGTGGGTAAGAATGACAGCTTTAATTTGCTTTTCCTTATCGGCTGCCAATTTCTCAGCAAAGACTGCCGGATCGAGGGGTTTTCCCCATTCAGCAGTAATTTTATCGACTTGAAGACCGTAAGCCTCGGCAACTTCTCCCCAGCGATCGCCAAATTTACCATTGCATCCTACGAGGACGCGATCGCCTGGGCTGAGGAAATTGATTATCCCTGCTTCTACTGCTCCAGTCCCGCTCGCTGTTAGCATCAACACGTCACTTTCAGTTTGGTGCAGCCATTTGAGATTTGCTGTCACTTCTGCCAAGATGTTGCTAAATTCGCTTGTGCGGTGTCCGATGGGATGTTTGGCGAGGGCGAGTAACGCTGCTTCCGGCACTGGCGTGGGACCAGGAATCATCAGCATTAACTTGTCATTCATCATAAGTTTGTCCTACTATCTATCGAGGTGAATCCGTTGGCTACACGTCAATCCGATCGCGATCGCAATTCGTAACTCGTAATTATCGATCTTATAGACGAATCTACTATTTGCAATTGCCAAATCTTGTTTGTTGTAGGAATAAATTTAGAGACTCATAAGTTGAATTACGAATTCTTAAATTCTCGGTTGACTTGTCATGCCAGGACAGCCTTTTATTCTATCACCGACGAAGCAGAAAGAAGGCAGGAGGCAAACAGCGGATAGCAGAAGGAAACACTACGTTTGACATATACTGGTGGTTACGAGTATCAAATGTATCTAAATAGAACTTTTGAGACTACGTACTGTGAAATAGGAAGAGTCTCAATCCCCGATCTCGATCGCTCCTCCTATCTCTGCCTTCTTCAACGACTAAGAAGTTTGCTATGACAGACAGAGCTTGGGATAAGTTAATACAAGAATTACCAATTGTCTTGGCAGGTCCCGTCCTACGACATGCAACTCCCGACTCTGTAACGGTCTGGCTAGCACTCAAACAACCTGCTGATGTAGAGCTGACGATTTACGAGACGGAAAATCGTGGTGAAGCACTAGGAACGAGCGTACTGCGAGGGAAAGGTTCGACCGTGGCGTTAGGAAAGTCTTTGCATGTGGTAGCGGTTACTGCTGAGTCTGACGATCTCCGTCTGAGTAGCGATCGCCTCTATGCCTACGATTTGCAGTTTTCCTTCAACGACTCACAGCAACGCCAAAAAACTCTGCAACAAGCTTTACAATCGCTCGACTTTCCTACAGTCAGCATCAGCTACTTTGCCCATCAAAAACCCACCTTTGTCTTACCACCCCATCGTCTAGAAGATTTACGCATCGTCCAAGGTTCTTGCCGCAAACCACATGGCAGTGGATTTGATGCCCTACCCATTCTCGACAGCTTAATTGAGGATACCGCTCAACTGCAACATCGTCCGCATCAACTGTTTCTCACTGGCGATCAAATTTATGGCGATGACGTTGCCGAGCCTTTTTTGTGGGTTGCCAGTTCTCTTGGCGATGCTCTATTAGGCTGGGAAGAAAAGCTACCTGTTGGTTGGCGGGAACCCGATGACGTAGAATATTATACGCCGCAACAACTGCCTTGCGGACAACGAGCCAAAGTTGCTACCACTCACGCAGGTTTCACCGCCGGACTCCGCAATAAAAGCAATAAGGTGAACAGTCACTTGCTGAGTTTAGGCGAGTATTATGCCTCTTATTTACTCGCTTGGTCGCCGATATGCTGGGTGAGGCAAATTCCTACAGGACGACAGATCGTTGCAGATCGCCAAGCCAACCGCCTCTGGGAGAGGGAAGCGCGATCGTTGCAGCAATTCGTGCATACGCTGTGGAAAGTGCGACGCGCTCTTGCCAATATTCCCACGTATACGATCTTTGACGATCACGATGTCAGCGATGACTGGAATCTCAACCAAGCTTGGTGTTTGCGTGTTTTAGGACGACCTTTAGGGCGACGGACAGTACAAAATGCCCTGTTAGCCTACGCGGTATTTCAAGCGTGGGGCAATACGCCAAAACAATTTGCCGTCGGTCAATCGGGTGCAAAACTACTGGCTGCGGCTGCTAATTGGTCGGTATCGGGTGGAACTGACACGGCTGCCTATGACAAAATCGCTCGTTATGTCGGAATGCCAATCGCCGATCCGCAGACTAACTTACCAACTTTTGTAGAAGATGGGACGGTATTAATTCTCAATCGTCATCCAGAGGCGATCGCATGGCACTATACAATCCGCAGCCATTGCCATGAAACAATCGTCTTAGATACGCGCACCTGGCGAGGCTACCCTGCTGAGAAAAAATCGATCGCACCACCCATGTTGCTGTGTCCGACTGCCTTCGAGCAACAACTGAGCGTACCTTTACAACAATCGGCATCTGAAGCCCAAATTCAAACTACATTCGTCATTGCACCAACCAACGTATTTCATCTCAAGGCAATCGATTGGATTCATCATTGGCAATTACGCAACAACAAAGTCTTTGCCACGGATGTTGGTGATGCTTGGAATATTAATCTAGAAGCCTTAGCACAACTGCTAATGACTTTGTTCGAGCAACGCCGCCAAGTTGTGGTTTTATCGGGAGATATTCACTACAGTTCGATGGTTCGCCTCACATGTGAATCTAATTGTCCAACGTCCCCTGCAACACCTGCTGTCTTGGCACAATTAACTTGTAGTGCGCTGAAAAACGAAGAAACCCTGACTCGAATTATTCACACCCGCCTGAAGAATTGGTTGCTTCCAGAGCAAGTGCGCTATTGGCACGGCTGGAGCAACCCACCGAATATGGTCGAACTTTCGCCGCGACAATCCCGTCGCCAGCGTCAATCACCCCCACCTGACTGGAAGTGCGCGCTGGAATGGATGCCACGACAAAATGCGCGAGTTCCTAGTTTTGGCAAGGATATGTCGTGGCTCGTGTCGCCCAGGCAAGCTAGAAGTAATAAGCATCAATGGTTTCAGTTTCTCTACTTTTGGCGATCGCGCTACTTTCAAGAAGGACGAGAAGCGATCGGGAAAAATAATTTGGCTCTGGTACGGTTTCAACCAGGAGAAACGAGCCGCTCTTATACGGCAATTCAAGATTTATATTGGTTTTCTACCTGGCATCCAACTCAAATTGTTTACAGTCGCATCTTTAACAGTGACCAGTAACCAGTTACCCGTTACCAGTGACTTCTTACCTCTCGCCTCTCGCCTCTTGCTAACCACTATCAACTATCAACTATCAACCATCAACAAATGACCAATTACCACTCTTCACTGATAACTGATAACTGATAACTGATTTAACCCATCACCGGAAAACCAAACTGTAAAACTCGTACCTCTTCCCCAGCAGCGATCGCGGTTTGCCCGCTCGGAATGACTGCTAAACCATTAGCTTGAGCCAAATTAATCAAATTTCCAGAGCTAAAGCCACCACTAGCAGGCTGAAATTCAAAATAGCCATTGACTAAATGCAATTGTCCCCAAAGATACGTTTCTCGCTTGCCATCTGAATTTAAATCTTGACGCGATCGCGCTTGGACGTAAACTGGTCCCCAATTGTCAGCCAAACCCGATAACTTCCGCAAAGCAGGTTGGACAAATCGCCAAAAACATACTAAAGCCGAAACCGGATTACCTGGTAGCCCAAAATATAAGACTGGTTTGCGTTCAGTCGCATTAGCAGGAGAAAACTTTGCCACTGTCAGTGGTTTTCCAGGTTTCATCGCTACAGCGCGAACGTGCATTTCTGCCCCCAATGCCGTCAAAATCTCTTCTACATAGTCGTAATCGCCTACGGAAACACCCCCAGAAGACAGCACCACGTCAGCCGTGGCGATCGCCTTAGTAATGGCTTTTTGCAACGCTAAAGGGCGATCGGGAATAATTCCCATTGGTATTGGTTCTGCTCCTGTTTGCGTTACTAATGCCGTTAAAGCATACTGATTTGAGTCAACAATCTGCCCGATTTCTAAGGGAGTTTCGGGGTGTACTAACTCGTCTCCCGTCGAAAGAATTGCTACGCGGGGACGGCGATAGACTTTCAATTGATTGCACTGAGCAGAAGCTAGCACGGCGATTTGGGCTGCCTGAAGCATTGTACCTGGGTCTAATAAAGGTTTCCCAGCTTGATAGTAAGATGCTTGGTGACGGACAAAATCTTCAGGTTTGGGAGCCGCTAAGATAGTCACGCGATCGCCATCTCGCTGCGTTTGCTCCTGCATAATTACGGTATCAGCGCCTTCTGGCATCACCGCACCTGTCAAAATTCGCGCTGCTTGCCCCGCTCTAATTTGCTGCTGCGGCGAGCGTCCTGCCGGAATTTCTTCTACAATTTCCAAAACCACTGGCTGTTCTGGGCTAGAGTGGCATACGTCCTCATACCGCACTGCATAGCCATCCATTGCTGAGTTATCCCAGTGGGGAAAATCTAAATGACCGATCGCTGGTGCTGCCAATATCCGCTCGATCGCAATTAGTAAAGAAACAAACTCTGCGTCTCGTTGTTTGTCCAGAGGTTGTACCAAATCTAAAATTGTTGCCTCTACTTGGCTGACTGGCAGCATGTCTTTCAACTCCAACTAAAGGGGGTAATGGGTAATTGGTAATGGGTAATTGGTAATGGGTAATTGGTAATGGGTAATTGGTAGGTGGTCACTGATAACTGGTCACTGATAACTGATAACTGAAAAACCACTTGCACAAACCTGATGAAATATTTTATGATAAACGTTTGTGTTAAATTTTGGTAAGACCCCAGAGTTAGAAAAGCTATGGCTAAAGGTAAGGGTGTCCGTATTATTGTGACACTGGAATGCACCGAATGTCGCACGAATCCAGACAAGCGATCGGCAGGTGTGTCTCGATACACGACAATGAAGAATCGCCGCAATACCACAGCGCGGCTAGAACTGAAAAAATTCTGTACCCACTGTAACCGTCACACCGTCCACAAGGAAATTAAGTAAGCATGAGTTTCTACCGTCGCCGTCTATCTCCAATTAAGCCTCAAGATCCCATAGATTACAAAGATGTCGATCTGCTACGGAAGTTCATCACCGAACGAGGTAAAATCCTTCCACGTCGCCTCACAGGGCTGACAGCCAAGCAGCAGAGAGATTTAACTGTAGCGATCAAGCGGGCGCGGTTGTTGGCATTGTTGCCTTTCATCAACCCAGAAGGTTAATTTATTGAGTGTTAAATATCGAAAGAAGGTGGTAAGTGGTTAGTAGTGTTCGCTACTCACTACTCACTACTCACTACTCACTACTCACTGTCTTGTGGAAAAAGGAACGCTAGTCGAATTTAGGGTGCAAGGCGGTCGCCGTCTGGGAGTGGTAGACCGTCCAGATGGTAAGGCTCGTTGGTTTATTATAGACGAGCGCGGTCAATCCCACAGCCTTGCTCCACGTCAATTTACTTACGAAATACGGGGTCAGAACTACCAACCCTCAGATATAGCCAGTTTTTTAACAGAAGTACATCCCTATCTCGACCCATCTAGCCTAGAGGTAGCTTGGGAGCTGTTAATAGAAGCAGGAGAAAGCGCCACCCCAGCGCAAATGGCAAACTTATTATTCTCCGACCAGAGCGCACCTCTGTGTTACGCCGCTCACTACTTGCTTTCTGAAGATAAAATATATTTCAAGCAGAAGGGAGATGCCTACGAGCCTCGCTCTGCCAGTCAAGTGGCAGAACGCAAGCACCAGCTTGAAGTAGAAGCAACTAGGGCGCGGGAACAGCAGGAATTCTTGTTGCGAACGGAGCGGGCACTGAAGGGAGAGACAGTAGAATGGCAACGGTACGATCGCCAGCGTTTGGATGCGATCGCCAAGTATGGAGCGGTCTTAGTCGAAGCAACTCGGCAAGGATTAAATTCAGATGCTCTCGTTCGTGCTTATCCGCCACCAGCGATCGTGGCAGAAACCATGAGTACTTTGGGACGCACTGCGACTCCCCTAACAGCATTTCAACTTTTGGTAGATTTGGGTTTGTGGAGTCCGCACGAAAACCTGCATCTGCGCCGCAGTCAAATTCCCGTAGAATTCTCGACCGAGGTGATATCAGTGGTGCAGCAGCGGTTAGAATCTCCGCCTCCCGATCCAGACACTCAACGGCTGGATCTAACGCATTTAAAGGTTTACACGATTGACGACCAAAGTACCAGCGAAATTGATGACGGCGTAAGCTGGGAAGTTTTAGCTGATGGGCGGGAACGCCTATGGATACATATTGCCGATCCGACTCGCTGGCTCTTACCCGAAGATGAACTAGACCTGGAAGCGCGGCGGCGCGGTACGACCATGTATTTACCTACGGGTATGAGTCCCATGTTCCCCGCCGCATTAGCAACGGGACCGATGAGCTTGGTACAAGGTCAGGTTTGCTGCGCTCTCAGTTTCGGTGTAATTTTGGATGCAGCAGGAGCGATCCAAGAATATACGATCCATACCAGCTTAATAAAGCCTACCTATCGACTGACTTACGAAGATGTCGATGAGATGTTGGATCTAGGCGTGCAAGCCGAACCAGAGATTCAAGCGATCGCCAATTGGGCGCGTCGTCGTCAAACTTGGCGACAATCTCAAGGGGCAATTAGTATTAGTTTGCCGGAAACTGCCATTAAAGTAAAAGACGACGAAATTACAATTGAAGTTTTAAACGATTCTCTCTCCCGTCAATTAGTGGCAGAAATGATGATTTTGGCTGGGGAAGTTGCCGGACGATACGGACAAGCGCACAATCTTGCCCTGCCATTTCGGGGTCAGCCACAGCCAGAGTTACCCCCAGAAGAAGAGTTACTACAATTGCCTGCTGGCTTCGTGCGTGCTTGTGCTATGCGCCGCTGTATGCCTAAAAGCGAAATGAGTATCACCCCCACCCGCCACGCTGGTTTGGGTTTGGAAATGTATACTCAGGCAACTTCTCCAATTCGTCGCTACAGTGACTTGCTGACTCATTTTCAACTGAAGGCGCACCTGCGAGGTGAAACTCCACCTTTTTCAGCAGAAGCACTGCGAGAAGTGATGCAATCTGTGTTTGCCACGACTCAAGAAATGTCCTTGGTGGAAAGGCAAACTAATCGTTATTGGGGTTTAGAATACCTGCGCCGTCATTCTAAGGATGTGTGGCAAGCAATAGTTTTGATGTGGCTGCGGGAAGATTCGCGCTTAGCACTGATCTTGATTGAAGATTTAGGGCTGCAACTACCGATGTCATTTAAGCGTGGGGTTAGTTTGGGCGAGCAGATTTCAATCAAAGTTGCCTACGTCGATCCGCGTCAGGATACAATTCAGTTCCAAGAAGTATCTTATTCGGAAGCTGTAACCGCGAATTGAGCAGCAAGGTGGGCGTTGCCCACCCTACTCTTGCACTAAATTAGATTGGTTAAATTAAAGTTTTAATTGTTGCGATCGCTTCCTCTACACTGCTGACTGCAAAAATATTATTTGGTGATAATTTCTGCCAGAAATTTTGACTTTCCGTTTCAGGATTGAGCAAAATCACTGGCTTATTTGCTTTCAAAGCTAAAGCAATTTCTGATACCGTGCCTGCACCCGTACCACAGGCGATAATGACATCACTAGAAAGGACGTTAATACTATTACGGGCGTTTCCCATCCCTGTGACGATCGCAATATCCACCGCTTCAGAAACATCCTTGGTATCGTTGCCAGGTAAAATCCCAATTGTTAAGCCATCAACAGATTTTGCCCCCCGACTAGCTGCATCCATCACACCTGTCTTTCTCCCACCAGTAATTAATACCCACCCTTGTAAAGCAATCGCTTTGCCTAATTCATAGGCAGAAGTGCGATCTCTATCGGTGGCATTTTCTCCCGTTCCCATTACCCCAATCGCGATTTTTCTCATAGCGATCTCGATGGTTCATATAGATAATTTAGCCGAGTACGTCAGCCACGATAGCAGCGTGAATTTAGCTGCACTTTAGTTGAAGTAATTCTAAAGATAGGTAAGCTGTTAGTGGAACATGTCTATCGAACAATCGCTGCCCACCCTACTGTAAAACATCTTTTCATCAACTATATTCTTTCTGTAGCAGGAGGCGAATGGTTTGCATGGCAGGCAAAATAGAAGAAACAGTGCAGTGAACCTATCAATTGCACAGCATTAATTATTATGAATGACCTATTCTGCCAGTCGAATTTAAAAAAAAAGCAAATTCTGGTTGTTGACGATCTCATCGACAACTCTTTGCTTTTGGCAACAATATTAGAAGCAGAGGGGTACGAGGTTGACACTACTGATTGTGGATACAAAGCTATTGCCAAAATCGAAACAAATCCGCCCCACTTGGTGTTATTAGACGTAATGATGCCAGATATCGATGGATATGAGGTAGCGCAGTGGATTACTCAAAATCAACCTTCAGTATCGATCGTACTAGTCACAGCGCATGACATCTTACCGCGATTAGACCCGAAAAAGATAAAAATTGACGGCTTTATTCGCAAGCCAATAGATATAGATGAAGTCTTGCTAAAAGTTGAAACACTCTTGGCATCAAACCAGCGACAGGTAAAATCGGTCAATCAAGTAAAAATAGCACCAATTTATTCCCGCACAGATCGAAAAATACTGATTAAAAAAGTTGAAACAGACAAGACAATCTTCAGCCGCTATAACTACTAACACCGAGATCGTGTAGAGGCGCTATATGTAACGCCTCGGTCGCATACTACCTACAATGTCTATGCATCATTATTTCACTGCACTACATTAAATTCTAAAGCTCTTTGCCCCACAACAGAAGGTACACCAGCGGTCAATTGCATTTGGTCGGCATAGACTGTTAACCAAGGTTGACCGATATTTAATCCCCCAAAAGGACTTTCTAGGGGGATTTCTAATTGAGAACTAACTAAACTCAAACGAGCATTTAATTGGGCAGGAAATAGAAGTAGATTAGAGCCTAGACTGCTAAAGCTAGACGCACCCAAGGGTATTGGCAAACCAAAACTCTGCCAATTGTACTTCAGTTGGCAAAGCAGGCGATCGCCTTGCTTAACAGTGACGCTACGATCTGTCCAGGTAAATTCAGCCATTTCCTTTGGTAGTCCCCAAATTTCGCGACCACCCGCTACAGAATCAGGGTTATCTACATAAATATGAGAAACCCAACCGCCAATTTTTCCGCCATAGCTGACCAAAGCAGCGACGACGATTAATTCGCTGTATTCCAACACAGAACCAGCACCATAATTAGATAAATAGACACCACCAATAGTTTGTCCAGGAAAGACAGAAACCAAATTCAATTCTGAAGGAATTAAGGGACGCACGCGATCGCACTCTAAAAGTTGTAGAGTTTGATAAGCGTAACCTTGTAGCGTCCAGGGTGCTTGAGGGTAGGACATGGGAGTGAGTAGTGAGTAGTGAGTAGTGAGTAGAGGTGAAAATACAACAAATGACCAATGACCAATGACCAATAACCAAAATATAAAAAATCCCCATCCAGAAAAATACTGGCATGGGGACGATGAATTATTTTGACTTTTGTACGGGCAGGTTTAATCAAAGAACTATATTGTTGCCGCACAGGTATGTTCAAAAAACCTGCCCCTACGAATTTGACTTTTGACTTGACTTGACTTACTTGCTTTCGGTAAAGTCAGCGTCGATTACGTCGTCGCCACCAGGTGCGGAAGTAGAACCACCGTCACCTGCACCAGGATCGTCACCACCAGGTGCAGCACCGCCACCAGCTTGCTGATAAAGGTTAGTACCGATCGCGTAGAGAGTTTGTTGCAATTCTGGCATTAACCGTTGGATAGCTTCGTCATCTTCCTTAGTGACGGCTTCCCGCAGGTCTTTAATTAAACCTTCTACCTTGGTGCGATCGCTCGCTGGAACTTTATCGCCTAAGTCTTTGAGTTGTTTCTCAGCTTGATATGATAAAGAGTCAGCTTGGTTCTTGCGATCTACTTTCTCGCGGCGTTCTTTGTCGGTCGAAGCATTTCTTTCTGCTTCTGTCACCATGCGATCGACTTCGTTCTTATCGAGAGTAGACGCGCCAGTGATGCTAATTGACTGCTCCTTACCACTACCCTTATCCTTAGCAGTAACGTTGAGGATACCGTTAGCGTCAATATCGAAAGTGACTTCGATTTGCGGTACGCCACGGGGTGCGGGAGGAATGCCATCTAAACGGAAGGTTCCCAGGCTCTTGTTGTCGTTAGACATCTCCCGTTCGCCTTGTAGAACGTGAATTTCTACATTCGTTTGACCGTCTACAGCAGTGGAGAAGACTTCTGATTTCTTGGTAGGAATAGTTGTGTTGCGAGGAATGATCCGCGTCATGACACCACCAAGGGTTTCTACACCCAGAGACAGTGGCGATACGTCTAGTAGCAGAATACCTGTAACATCCCCAGCTAGTACACCAGCTTGAATTGCCGCACCAACAGCTACCACTTCATCTGGGTTAACGCTTTGGTTTGGATCTCTGCCCAACACCCGCTTGACAACTTCTTGGACGGCGGGAATACGGGTAGAACCACCGACTAATACGACTTCATTAATAGCACTCTTATCTAGCTTGGCATCGCGCATCGCATTTTCTACTGGAACGCGACAGCGATCGATCAAGTCAGAACAAAGTTCTTCAAACTTGGCGCGGGTGAGCGTCATATCCAGGTGTTTTGGACCATCCTGGGTAGCGGTAATAAATGGCAGGTTAATTTCTGCTTGGGTAACGCTAGACAACTCGATTTTGGCTTTTTCTGCGGCTTCTGTTAAGCGTTGCAGTGCTTGTCTGTCTTTACGTAGATCGATACCTTCTGTCCGACGAAATTCTTCAGCTAGGTAGTCAACGATTTTCTTGTCGAAGTCGTCACCACCCAGGTGCGTATCTCCAGAAGTAGCCAGTACTTCAAATACGCCGTCGCCCACTTCTAGAATGGATACGTCAAACGTACCACCACCTAAGTCAAATACCAAGATGGTTTCGTTGCTCTTTTTGTCAAATCCGTAGGCAAGCGAAGCAGCGGTAGGCTCGTTGATAATCCGCAATACTTCAATTCCAGCGATTTTACCAGCATCTTTGGTGGCTTGACGTTGAGAGTCGTTGAAGTAAGCGGGAACGGTAATAACTGCTTGAGTTACCGTTTCGCCTAGATACTTGCTGGCATCTTCTACCAGCTTGCGGAGGACTTGAGCGGAAATTTCTTCTGGGGCAAATTGCTTGCCAGCCGCAGGGCAATCGAGTTTGACGTTGCCACTGCTATCGCGCAGGACTTTGTAAGAAACTTCAGTGGTTTCGTGAGTGACTTCCTCGTGTTTGCGTCCGATGAACCGTTTGACAGAGTAAAAAGTATTCTCTGGGTTCATTACAGCTTGGCGCTTAGCGATTTGACCGACCAAGCGATCGCCATTCTTGGCATAAGCTACCACAGAAGGCGTTGTGCGAAAACCTTCGGCGTTGGCGATTACGGTGGGTTTACCACCTTCCATCACTGCCACACAAGAGTTTGTCGTACCTAAGTCAATTCCAACTACTTTTGCCATTGGTGGTTCTGGCTCCCTAATCGCTAACTACTAAAAATGATTGAATACACTACAGCTAAAAGTTGAACTAGCTGCGCTCCAGCTTCAATACATTGCTTTTTGTACTGATCTATATACTGAGCATGGGCAGCTACTTGATGAAGGGTGGTTTGCCGAACATGTAAAAGGACGGTTGGCTTGTATTTGAGCTTGTGGCTTGTGCTTGTAGCTTGTGCTTGTAGCTTGTAATAGTCTTAATGCCACTGTTCAACCCTTAAATAACTGCTGTTTGCTTTCACTGTGTCTAATGTAGTGAACTCAAAGCCGTGTGGTTATAGGGTGAACCGTAATCGGTTGGGTGTGTTTGCCGTCAAAATGAGGGGCTAGGGGCTAGGGCTGGAAGTGAGCTGGGGGAACTGATACCAATTCTCCGTAGAGCTGCACTAAATTCGACCCCCCTGTAGTCCCCCCTTAGTAAGGGGGGACGCCGAAGGCGGGGGTAAAAATAATGCAGTTTCACACAGAAACGGTATGAGGTAGAAAAAGTCTCCTGAGCTTCAGCCAACCGTCCAAAAGTTGAAAGATTCGATCGCTGCGATTTTATACTTGTTAAATAATTACCTATAAGGCTTTCGTAGACAAGTTGGCAAGCACCATTAATCGGAGAGAAAACTTAGTCTGAACCACAACTTTTAGCCAATACAATCAGCATAAGTTTTTGTTGCAGCAATGCAAGCATACACTAATACACACCTAAATAATACACACCTAAATTCTGGTTCTCCAGATTTATTTCAACTATCAGCAAGTAGCAAGTAGCGATCGTTATGTTACGTTTGGGTAAGTAAATAAGAGAAAACCTGTAAACCGAGCTAGGAATGCGATCGCGCCAGGAACACTCAAGAACGCTACTAGTGTCAACGGCGATCGCTTGTACCGTCTAATCTTTCGGATGGGCAGGAGTTAATCATTTTTACGAGAAACGTGCTAGGGAAGTCAAGGCGTTTCGAGTCAGACGATTAGGGAAAAGTCAAAGCTTCCCTTGGCAACGAACCAATCATATTATTTATGTATAGATAAAACAGGAAACGAAAAAGCAAAGCAACAGATTACATAGCTAAACGGTACATTGGTAGCTGAGGCAGAACGGCGAATGAGATTGTCGATATTACGAAGTTACCAACAGCGATCCGAAAAATCCGAAAAAGGTAACACAAGAGGAATTGCTATTCATTATCCACTGCCCAATGACCATTAAACATATATTAGTAGTTGACAACGAACCATACATCCAAGAAGTTGCTCAAATTTGTTTGGAGATGGTAGCGGGTTGGCAAGTTAGCACGGCTAGTTCTGGTAGCGAGTGTTTGACCAAAGCCGCAGCCGAACAACCAGATGCCATTCTCCTCGATGTGATGATGCCTGATATGGATGGATTGACAACTTATGAAAAGCTACAGGCAAATCAAGATACAAAACACATCCCCGTCATTTTTCTGACTGCCAAGGTACAGCCAGCTGACCGTCGTCGCTACGCTCAATTGGGTATGAAAGATGCGATCGCTAAACCCTTCGATCCCCTCCAGCTAGCCTCTCAAGTTGCCGCTACTTTAGGGTGGAATTGAACTAAGAGCTGGAAGAGAGCTGAGGAAGAAAAACTCGTTCTAACTCCTGACTTCTGACTCCTGTCTCCTGTCTTCGCTGATAACTGAGAATTGTTTCCTCACAAGTTCCTCAAATTGTCGGCTTATCCTGACAATAGAGAGTTGGAGGAGAATCACAGAGTATTCGCAATTCGGAATTTAAATTCAATTGTGAATTGCAAATTTTCCCGACTCCCGACTCCCTTATTCTGGAGACTTGCCTATGAGTACGCGAGAAGAAGCAAGAGAGGCAATGGCACAGCAGCGCCAGCAGGAAGAAAATTTGCAGCAGTCTATGCGGCTTCGTTCTGAGGCAGAGTTAGCTAGCAAGGAAGAATCAGAAATCCAACAAACAGCAAGAGAACTCATGACTGAAGAACGGCAACAAGCAGAACACCTCCAGCAGTCTATGTTAAGTCGTTCTGCTTCTGAAGTAGGTTTACATGCCCAAGCAGATCCTTCTCAAGCGCAGTAGCCTGCTAGTGGCTGTTATTTGAATTAGGAGGAAATAGTATGTCTCTCAGCAAAACATCACGACAAGTCCTACAGTCTGTAGGGAATGCTTTGACACAGATCGTGACTTATTTAGGGGCAGGGATCAAGCGAATTTTTGCTCCGAACGACGACGAATATCCGAATACAGGAGTTCAGCCATTTGAAGGCGATATTAACGATAAGAAAAAACGTCCTAAAGCTTGAAATCTTAGTAGCCTAGGGGCAAGAGATTAGGGGTTAGGGATACAAAACTAACCCCTAATTTTTTTAATTGATCATGGGTCATTTACCATTGGTCAAAAGTTATTTATATTTTCACTACTCACTACTCACTACTCACTACTCACTCTCTACTGATAACTGAATAAAGGAGGCAATAATGACGGCGATTCGTAAAATTAATGATGAGTTGACTATTGCCGGACAATTGAATGCAGTTCAGTTACAGCAAATTGTTCTGGAAGGTATAAAGTCAGTGTTGAATTTGCGATCGCCTGACGAACCTGGTTTTTTGTATGCAGAACAACAATTAGCTGAGGCTCAAGGGCTGTACTATGTAAACCTATCTGTAGACATAGCATCTCTCGATGATGTCTCGATCGCTCTAGTACTTCAAACAATTCATCAACTTCCCAAACCGATTCTCATACATTGCGATAATGCCGTGCGATCGGTAGCCTTTGCACTGATATATATTGCTACCAGCCAAGGTGCAACTCACCAACAGGCTGTACAACAAGCAGAACGGTTTGGATTGTTTACTACAGCACAACCAACGTCGATTATGCAGCAATAGTTATGAGCTTGATTTACATAAGTTTATGTTTTAATTAAAAAACTTAAAGTTAAGTTTTAAAAAATTTCTATTTTCTCACAAGTTCCTCATATTTGTCGCTTAGAGTAAAACTACAACAATTTATAGCAAAGAGCAGGGAGACAGTAAGGAGTGGAGAGCGCGAGCAGTTGTACCGAGATTTGTACTAACTGGTTTCCAGTCAAACGATTTACCCAATCTATTGACTCACTACTTTATATAAATTTATATTTTTGAGGGATAAGATAATGACTAAAACAATTGTAAATTTAACACTACCAGTAGTCGTAGACCAAATCGAAACTGCGTTAAAGGATTATCCCTACCACCCATATCAACAAGCTTTTGCGATCCCAGATTTACGCCAAAGACTGATTGCCTACGTTTTAAGTAGAATCTCTAACTACTACACAGTGTTGGAAGAGGGAGAAAATTCAACCTATTCTAACAACTGTAGCTCCGACCGAATATTGCAAATCAAAAATATAGTGACGCAAGGCATCCACGATATTTTACAGCAGTATTGGGAATGGAGCGATCGCCACATTCCCTCTGAAATAGAATCTGGTTTAGCACCTTCTCATTGGTTTGGCTGATTCAATTTTAGATTTTGAATTTCGGATTTTAGATTGTTACGATTAATTTTCGATTGCTCTAATCAAGTCGGTTCAATTCTGCTGCTTTATCTCAGTTCGTACACCTCCACCCCCAATCATTAGCCATGTCTACACAAACTTGTCCGTGTTGCTCGCAAACACTACTGCGCCATATTAGCGCCAAAGGAATTTACTGGTTTTGTCCTAATTGCTATCAAGAAATGCCAACTTTAGTTACAGAAGTACTAGCAAGGCGAAAGCGTGAATTATTAACACTTAAAGCCTAGTAGCTGTCTTACCAAGATTAACTTGGCTCCGAAGGAAATATTTTTTGAATTTGCTCTTTAATACCAGCTAAATCGATGTATAGGTCGGCAACATTAATCAGGCTATCGCTAGTCATAGCACGAAGACTAACAACCTCAACACGCATTCCTTGATAAGAAACTGCATCAACTGCATAAGCAAGATCTCCGTTGCCACTGACTAAAACAGCAGTGTTGTAGCAGCCAGCTAAAGTCATCATATCAATGGCGATCTCTACATCTAGCTTCGCTTTTTTAGAACCGTCAGGAAATTGAATCAGTTCTTTGCTGACGACGCGATAGCCATTGCGGCGCATCCAGAGCAAGAAACCTTGCTGTTTGTCGTTGGTAGCATCGACACCCGTGTAGAAGAAAGCGCGTAAAAGAGAGGATTGTGCTGTTAACAAGCAAAGCAACTTAGTATAATCAATCTCAATTCCCAATTGCAGCGCAGCATAGAAGAGGCTGGAGCCGTCGATAAAAATAGCAACTCGACCGCGACTGAAGGTATCTAGCGGGTTACTATCAGCGTAGGTGAGGCTAGCTTCTTCATGGGATGCATTTTTCTTTAAATGCCCCGAAAAGATTTTAGCGCGATCGAGAACGTCATCTTGCGTTACCTCTTTATAAAAAGTCATCGATACCTCAGAATTTCATAGATTGAGATTGACTAAAACGATGGCACAGTGGAGATGTAATAACTTATCTTTACTAAAACTATCTGTAGTCGGCAAGCTTGCCAGTACAGATTCCACTAATTTGGTTTAAATTGTAACAAGACAAATCGACTTTGCTAGTACGGTCATAATATTTAGACACAGAAGTTAGAGTATAGAGTTTGATAAAATTTACAAATTGTAAGTTTCGCTCGAGCTTGAACTTTTCAGTGGCAGTCGCGATCGCAAATAACCTGAATGCATTGTAATTTAGGCTCTATAATTCAACCCGCTTGAATCTGAAAGCATACTCAGGTAATGCGACTGTACTTAATCCTTAATTCATTTCATAATTGAATTAAAGATTAAATCTTAGTTAAAGAAATGGGTAGAGAAGCCGGAAGCCAAAATTCACTGATAAACTCGTACAGACGTTACATGTAACATCTCTACTGATAACTATTCAAACTCTGTCGCCGGAAAATTATCATATCTCTACCAACGACTGGACTACGAGCAACTATGTTTCCTTTTGGATCGATCGCCTCTAAGCGGCTGAAATCGAGTTCTCTAGATCGTTCCAGCATTTGAGCTGCTAATTTATCTTGCTGGGAAGACTGGAGATCGTACCAATCATCGCCAAGTGTAATTACTAAATTGCTACCTTCAAAGTTGGGTTGGATAGACTGAATCAACCCATCAGCAACGCGATCGCTGATTTCTTCAACTTGCTTTTGAATTGTTGCGACTAAAATCTCTTCTGGTGTTAGCTGTGCAACTAAAGTAGGTATCGACTCTAGAGGTGAGATAATCTGCACTGGTTGAGATGCGGCGGGTGCAGTTAACTCTGTAGGAATAGATATCGGTTGCGGTTCTGCTGCTGGGGAAGCGACTGGAGAGGGTTCAGCTACAGGGGAAGGAGACGTTGCAACTGCTGGCGGTTGTAGTTCGGGAGAAGGTGTTGTAACTATTGGTGCTTTTGGTGGTGCTTCCGGTTCAGGGGAAGGTGTTGTTGTCGCTGCTGGTGGTTCTGGCGCGGAAGGAATTGTTGCAACTGCTGGTGGTTCTGGTGCGGGGGAAGGAACTATTGCAACTTCTGTAGGTTTGCTTGAAAATAAGTTTGAGGCTGTCAGCACCAAAATTACCATAATTCCCGCTAATATCCCCGTTAAAGCCGAGTTAGACAGCTTTCTGGAAAGACTTACTGGTAGCAGAGAACGCATTTTTCCTAAGACAGAACTCCAGCCATCTTGTAGTGGTTCCCACCAAGTTGTTTCAGCAGTCGTTGCGGGATCTGCTTCTAATTGCGCGATCGCTCCCTCCAACACTCCAACGGTTCCGCGCAGCAATTTAACTGTTTGTGTTTTCACTGCTACTTGAAAGGAGTTTCCACTTGGCTTACGTTTGGGGGAAGGCGAGATTTGGGAATTAGGCGGTTCCTGTGACATAAATTTCTTCCTCCCAGGCAGCGAAACAATCGAAGATAAGTTAAATTCTTAGCGGGTGCTGTCTTCAGCTTATCAGTTGAGAGTGAGTAGTGAGTAGTGAGTCGTGAGTAGTGGAAGAAGTAGTCAGTAGTGAGTAGTCAAATTTTAAACAACAAATAACCAATAACCATTTGAGAGTGAGTAGTGAGCAGTGAGTAGTGAGTAGTGGAAGAAGTAGTCAGTAGTGAGTAGTCAAATTTTAAACAACAAACAACAAATAACCAATAACCAGTTGAGAGTGAGCAGTGAGCAGTGAGTAGTGGAAGAAGTAGTCAGTAGTGAGTAGTCAAATTTTAAACAACAAATAACCAATAACCATTTGAGAGTGAGTAGTGAGCAGTGAGTAGTGAGTAGTGGAAGAAGTAGTCAGTAGTGAGTAGTCAAATTTTAAACAACAAACAACAAATAACCAATAACCAGTTGAGAGTGAGCAGTGAGCAGTGAGTAGTGGAAGAAGTAGTCAGTAGTGAGTAGTCAAATTTTAAACAACAAATAACCAATAACCAATAACCAATAACCATTCTTTATGAATCTTAAACGCCGTCAATTTCTCTTCCTAGGTACATTGAGCTTTTTTGGTGTGGCGCTATGGAATAAAATTCACGGACGGGAAGCCGTTACACAGGATAAACTGACGCAAGATAATTCGGCAATTGCTTCTGATGCTGACGATTTAAAGCCAAAGCCGCCTGCAACCCCGTTGTTACGGTTTATCTCGGTAGCAGATACGGGAACGGGCGATCGCGGACAATATGCGGTAGCTGAAGCAATGGCTAGCTATCATCGCCAAAACGATTTTAATTTGGCAATTTTGGCGGGAGATAATATCTATAACAATGGCGAGATTGAAAAAATTCAAGCTGTATTCGAGCGTCCCTATCAATCTTTACTCAAGCAGGGGGTAAAATTCTACGCCTGTCTTGGCAATCACGATATTCGCACCGCTAACGGCGATCCTCAAGTCCGCTATCCTGGCTTCAATATGCAAGGACGATTCTACACTTTCCGCCGCGATCGGGTACAGTTTTTTGCCCTCGATACCAACAGCAACGCCGACTGGGATACACAGTTAACATGGTTAGAAAAAGAACTCAGTCGCAGTGATGCTCCTTGGAAAGTCGTATTTGGACATCATCCCGTTTATTCTTCCGGTCACTACGGCAACAATCAAACTTTTATTAAACAATTTACACCGCTGTTTGAAAAGTACGGCGTACAACTCTATATCAACGGACACGATCATAATTACGAGCGATCGCGCCCGATCAATGGTACTACGTATATGATTACTGGTAGCGGTGCGGGAACTCGTCCTGTAAATCGTTCCGAGTGGACGGCGCTTTCGGCAAGTAAACTGAGTTTTGCTACTTATGAAGTCTATGCCGACAGAATAGAGATAAGTGCGATTGGTACAGATAATCGAGTTTTTGACAAAGGTACTATCAAATTGCGATCGGCTTAGTTAAAAATATGAGCGATCTTGTCTTTACTCCTGCCCACCAGCTAGCCCAGATGATTCGCGATCGCACTGTCTCGGCAGCAGAAGTGTTAGACGCATATTTAAAGCAGATAGTCAAGTATGATTCTCAACTCAATGCTATTTGCACGCTAGATGAAGAACGCGCCCGTCAACGTGCTAGGGAAGCGGATGAAGCTTTAGCAAGAGGGGAAAATTGGGGCATTCTGCACGGTGTCCCTGTCACGATTAAAGATCTGTTTGAAACAGCAGGACTCGTCACTACTGCTGGATACAAGCCTTTAAAAGATTACGTTCCCAAAACAGATGCAACGGTAGTGGCGCGGTTGCGTGAAGCGGGAGCTGTGATTATGGGTAAAACAAACTCAGCTAAACTGGGAGCTAATTATCAGAGTACAAACGATCTATTTGCACGGGTGAATAATCCTTGGAACTTAGAGTATACGGCTGGTGGTAGTTCTGGAGGTAGTGCGGCAGCGATCGCAGCGGGACTATCACCATTAGATATTGGTAGTGATATAGGAGGTTCCATTCGCCAGCCAAGCCATTTTTGCGGCGTGTATGGACTCAAACCTACCGATCGGCGGGTATCTACAGCAGGTCACATTCCCCCAGTACCAGGAATGTCTCATGGTTTTCGGCAAATGTTGGTAGCCGGTCCGATCGCCCGTTCGATTGAAGATTTACAGTTATGCTTTTCGCTGATTGCGGGAGCCGATTTGCGATCGCCAGATATTCCACCTGTTCCTCTAGACAATCCTAGTGGCAAGAACCTACAAAATCTAAAAATTGCTTGGACAGACGAACTAAATCCGTATCCGGTGGCTCAATCGATTAAATCTGCAATGCAAGCAGTTGCTCAAAAGTTATCGGATGCAGGAACTCAAATTCAACAATGGATGCCAAAATATGATTTTGAATTGGCTTGGCAAGTCTACCTGACAATATCTGCATACACTTCACCCCTTGCTCAACCATTTGACTTTGATTATGTGCGCGACTCGCTGACACTGATGTTAGGCGAAGCAACTCAAGGCGATCGCGCGTTACGCAAAATAAGTACAGTACCTAAAATTGCCTTTTCAACAGCATTAAATCCCAATATGAAAGGCTATTTTACTGCGTTAATTCAACGCGATCGTTGTATTGCTCAAATGGATGCAGAACTCGAAGCTTGGGATGTATGGCTTTGTCCCGTAGCGATGACACCTGCATTTCAACATTGCCCAACAGGAACGGCGATTGAGATTGATGGTAGAAAAGTACCTTATCTTATGGCTTCGGGTGCTTATACAATTCCCTTTGCGTTTACAGGTCATCCAGTTGTAGTAATTCCAGTTGGATATACACCGGATGGCTTGCCAATTGGGATGCAAATTGTAGGCAAGCGTTGGCGAGAAATGGAATTATTGGCGATCGCTCAGGAAATAAATCAAGTCGCGGGTAACTTTCAACATCCACCTAGTTATTCTGGCGGTCGAGGAGATGCTTCACCTCAGTGATAATCAATCTGTTACTTATGCCCACATGAGTTGCGTTCAGTAGTATTTTGTCCTCTAAAACATACTGGAATCACGGATAACTTATAAAGAAATAATAAAAATACTAGTGGCGAAGGACGGGAGTGAAGATGTAAAGTAAATATTTATAGAGTATAAAGATTTATAAAGGCGATCGCCTGTATGACGGTTTTCCTGTTGGTGGTGTCGAGTTTTATTGCTTGGGTTATCAGTAGCCTAGCTGGTGGGGGAAGCCCTTTCATTATTGTGCCAATGGTAAACTTCCTGCTGGAAACACAAGCGATTCCGCCAGTAGTGACAACGGGAATGCTTATAGGCAACTCACAGCGGGTTTTTGTTTTTTGGAGAGATATCGATTGGCAGCTCACCTGGTGGTATTTACCTGGTGCAATAATCGGGGCGATTTTAGGAGCGTTTACGTTTACCCAAACCCATCTAGAATGGTTGCAAATCTTGCTGGGGCTATTTTTGGTTAGTTCTGCTTTTAGTTTATTTTTAGGAGAGAGAAAACAATCTTTTAAAGTGCCAGCGTGGTTTTTCTTACCCGCTGCTTTTATTCATGCTTTTCTCTCTGGCTTGCTCGGTAGTATTGGTCCAATCTTAAATCCATTTTATTTAAATTACGGCTTAGTAAAAGAAAAAATGATCGGCACGAAATCAGCCCATGTCTTGGTCGTACATATAGCCAAGATGTGTACTTATGCCAGCTTGGGAGCATTTACAAAATCGTATCTTTGGTATGGCTTAGTAATTGGTATGGCAGCAATTCCAGCGAATTGGGTAGGACAGCAAATTTTAAAGCAAATGAGTGACAACCAGTTTCGTAAGTTTGTGACTGTATTAGTCACAATTAGCGGTTTATCCATCTTGTGGAATCAAAGAAATATCTTGGCTCTTATGGTGAGATAATGTAGGGTAAACCACACCTTTCAGCCACGCGCATGACACATTGTTGTCATATTTGCAGTTCAAAATAAGAATAACTAAAGAGTTCTGGAATTGAACTGAAACTATGTTGAAATTGTTGCATTTGAGTGCTGCGATCGCTGCTATTCTTGGCGCTCAGATTAGTAGCAGCAGTTTGCCTATTACCGCTCAAACCGCGACCAGAGAAGTCGAGCAAAGCAACCGCGTTTTGACGGCACAATTATATAGACCGAATCCTAGGAACGATGAAGGAATAGATCCGAACCTCATGCTAGCTTTAGCAGGTTTAGCGGGCGGTGCTGCGGCGATCGCCTTAGCCGCCAGAAACAACGGACATTTCACATCTGAAGCGAAATCGCGTCCTATTGCTGTCGGTGGTTCCATTCGCGTCGAGCAAGCCAGCCGCCATCTTCAGAAAAGACTAATGAGCCTCCTGCACGACGAACAGGATACAGCCAACCGACTTTTAGCCCAAGCTCAAAGAAAAAATCCGCGCCAGTCAGTTGATTGGTATATGGAAAAGGTAATTTACGACCTAAAACGCGATCGCGGCGGCTATTAAACTAGGGGCTAGAGGCTAGAGGCTAGGGGCTAGGGTAAGAATGGAGAAAAGGTTGACGGGTTTAAGTGTTAGAGAGGTTACATGTAACCTCTCTACAGCGATCGCTATTAACTGTTGATTCCCTAGCCCCTTCCTAGGATAGACTTGCGATTGGTGAGAAATTGAAACAATAGGGAGGACAACACTAATTTACAAGTCATTAACACTATGAGCTTTAGTTTTTTTGACCTATTCTGGGTTTTTCTCTTCTTTTCTTCGCTGCAACCAGTATGGCAGCGCCGTCAGATGGAATTTCGCCGCGTCAAAACGATCCAAGATTTTGAACGGGGTCGCAACAGCCGAACTATCTTACTAATTCACCGCCAAGAGTCGATTAGTTTGTTGGGAATTCCCCTTTCTCGTTACATCACGATTGAAGATTCCGAACAAGTTCTCAGAGCAATTCGCCTCACGCCGCCAAACGTTCCCATCGATTTAATTTTGCACACTCCAGGCGGTTTAGTGCTAGCAACAGAGCAAATTGCCAGAGCCTTGATCCGCCATCCAGCAAAGGTAACGGTGTTTGTACCCCACTATGCCATGAGTGGTGGCACGATGCTAGCACTAGCGGCAGATGAAATTGTGATGGATGCTAACGCTGTATTGGGACCAGTCGATCCGCAGTTAGGTAACTTCCCCGCCGCGAGTATTATTAAAGTAGTGGAAGACAAGCCAATCGGTGAGGTGGAAGATCAAACCTTGATCATGGCAGACTTGTCGCGTAAAGCCATCAAGCAAGTCCAGCGTTTCGTCCGCACGTTGTTAAAAGACGATATTCCCAAACAGAAAATCTCACCAGAAGATATTGAAAAGATTGTCGATACGCTAACAACCGGACAAGTCACCCACGACTACCCCATCACCGTAGAGGAAGCAACGGAACTGGGATTACCAATTACAGTAGGGTTGCCAAGATCGATCTACGACTTGATGGAATTATATCCCCAGCCGCAAGGAGGTCGTCCTAGCGTCCAGTATATTCCCATGCCATATGGCGATCGCCGTCCCCGATTACCCGAACCCAAGGGTAGACCGTTACCAGATCCGATGGAACCATAGTTGGTAATTGGTAATTGGTAATTGGTAATTGGTAGTTGGTCATTTGTCATTTGTCATTCGTCATTTGAAATGGGTAATTTTTAGTTTTTGACTTTTAACTTTTGACTTTTGACTTTCCTATTACCCATTACTAATCAAAGTAATCACCGTCACCTCTGGGGGACATAAAAATCGACCAGGGGCATAAGTTCCTAAGCCGCGATTGACGTACATTTGATTATTACCAACTTGGTGAAAGCCTTGCGCCCATTCCCAGTGACGCACGACTCTAGCACACTCTGCTTGCATAAATGGCATCCTGCGCCGCATTTTTTTGGGCAGACGGCGACGCAAATCTTGATACCAGGTAATAGCAGGACCCATCCCAGGCAAGGCAAACTGACCGCCGTGAGTATGACCGGATAATTGTAGATCGACGCGCCATTTTTTCAACGGTACGGCTGTATCGGGATTGTGAGACAGGACAATTCGCGGAATTTGCGGATCTAGCTGTTTCATCACCGATTTAGCGTCAAATTCCCGCGACCAATAATCGGCTAGTCCTACCAGGGGTAATTTTTTGCCAAAAGGGTAAGCAATTTCATTCCACAATACACAAATACCTACACTTGTCAAGGCTTTAGTTACTTCGGCTTTAGAGTGAGGGTAATGGATATCATGATTGCCCAGACTAGCATAAATACCACAGCGACTTTGCAGGTGCTTGAGTCGCAAGACTAACTGATGGATGGGGCTGGGATCGTCGGTGACGTAATCGCCAGTTAACACGATTAAATCGGGTTCGGCTTCGTTAGTAGCAGCGATCGCCTGCTCTAACATCTCTTCTGAGAGTTTAACACCGTCGTAATGCAAATCGGATAGTTGAACTATCTTTGTCCCCACTAAGGATGGGGGTAGATCCGCGATCGCTACCGTCAATTTCTCTACACTTAACGATCCAGTCAAGAGCCAGTGCATACAAGCTTAAGTTCACTCCTCCAACAGCGCGATTATAGCTTAGCCGAAACGCCGCCAGAAGCGAAATATACTGGATAACATCTGCTGCAATCTGTGGTTTTGTTCGTAATTTTGCCGAGTTTGAGCAAACGCTGCCTTACTGTTAACTTCTGCCAAGGTGGGGTAAATGTGAATCCCACTCAAAGCAGATAGCTTCAAGTTATGGGACATTGCTAATATAATCTCATGAATTAATTCTCCTGCAGCTGCACCAACTAAATGAGCGCCGAGAATTTCTCCGTTACGTTTAGTAATAATTTTGGCAAACCCTGCTGTCGTTCCGTCAGCTTGGGCGCGATCTACGTCTGCATATTCTTGTTTGACAACTTGAATATCATTACCGTACTTGTCCCTAGCTTCTTGTTCCGTTAAACCCACTCTTGCCAATTCCGGATCGGTAAATGTTGCCCAAGGAATGACGCGATCGCTAGCTTTAAATACTGGTAAAAACAAGGCATTTTTCAGGACGATATTTGCTTGGTAACTAGCAACGTGAGTAAATTGATATCCGCCTAAAACATCGCCACAAGCATAAATACGCGGATTAGAAGTTTGCAGTTTAGAATTAACTTGAATGCCCTTTTTACCTACCTTAACCCCAGCAGCATTCAAATTCAAAGATTCTACATTTGGCGCTCGTCCGGCTGCAACTAAAATTTGGTCGGCAACAATCTTTTCTTTTCCCGCCCAAATATATTTTTTACCATCGATAACTTCAACTTTTTCTGCTTTGGTATTGAGTAAAAAATTGACACCTTCAGATTTAAATTGTTGGTGGATAACTTCAACTGCTTCAGGATCTTCCTTCGGCAGGAGGCGATCGCGACTAGCAATAATGGTAACTTTCGATCCTAGACGGGAAAATGCTTGTCCTAATTCGCAACCAATTGGTCCACCGCCAATAATTGCTAGCGTATCTGGACGTTCTGTAATTTCAAACACTTCCTCATTGGTAATATATCCTGCTTCCTTCAGTCCTGGTATCGGTAGTGCGGCGGGACGAGAACCTGTAGAAATGACAAAACTTCTAGCTTTGAGGCGACGATTGTTAACTTCAAAAGTTTTCTTGTCGATAAACTTACCATCACCAAAAATTACTTCTACTCCCAATTCTTCAAACCTTTCCGGTGAATCGTGAGGTTCAATAGTTGCGATCGTATTTTGGACATGTCCAATAGCTTTAGCAAAATCAATTTGCGGATCGTTACAGTGAATCCCAAATCTTCCCGCCTGTTTCACCTCATAAGCCACGCGGGAAGCACGAATCAAAGACTTACTGGGGACGCAACCATACCAGAGACAATCACCACCCAGGCGATGCTTTTCTATCAGCGCCACCTTCGCCTTAAGTGCGGCGGCGACACCAGCCACCACCAAACCACCAGATCCGCCACCAATAACCACAAGATCGTATTCCACTGCCATGATAAGTACCTTTAGAGGAAAGTGCGATCGCCTTTCTTTTACTTATAACGTTTTGTCGTCTCTCTGAATTAAGTTTTGGGTGTTACTCAATTTCCTCTTTTGGGTAAATTAGCTGTAGGAGAAAACATTTTTCCTAAACATGTATCTAATGCAACACGTTCTAATCTCTTAAATAAAACTTTAAGGTTATTATTTATGTCATCACATACAGAATCATCTTTTGCTGATAATTTTGTTGAATTCGAGCAGCACGTAGCCAAGCTTTTCCACAAAGGAGGTTGGACAGTTGAAACTCCTAAACCGAATCAACCTGGTTACGATTTAGCTATTAGAAAAGGAGACATGGTAGCCGCCGTTCAAGTTAAATGGCTGCGAAATAACGTGATAGCACCTAATCTTCTACAATTTGCTAACTTTCTAGATTCTCAGGAGGGACAAAAATTTAACTATGGCTTTTTTGTTACCACAAGAGGTTATGGTGGACCAGCACGCGCCTTAATAAGAGCGTGGGGAGAAGATACCAAAATCCACTGTGGAGTTGCTCAAGAGAATAATATTGATTGGATTGGTATTGATCCCCCCCCCGTTAAGCCGGACAATGAACATCCAAATGGAAATGGCGTTAAACAGCCCCCAAAAGTTTATTTTGGCGTTTTTACTTGCAAAGGTGGAGTTGGAAAAACCACAGTTTCAGCACATTTAGCAGGAGCGTTTGCACTTCAAGGATTTAATGTCGCTCTAGTAGATTTAGACCCAGAGCAAAATTTGCAAAAGTTAGTGGGGGATGGTGTTTTTGTCCCCAATCCGAAAGGTGTTGGTACAAGCATCCAAGTTTTTGATGGTAAAGACTGGCATGAAGACGCTGCCCGTGATTGCAAGATAGTTATCTGCGATTGCTCTCCTGCTCTTGAGCGTAATCCTAAAGAACTTATAGAAAAACTCGACTATTGTATCATACCTACAACCTTAAATCCCTTGGGCATCAACAAGCACGGTAAAGTAATTGAAGGAACTGTAAAAGAAATACGTACGATTAATAAAAAAGCACATCTTTTTGTGTTGGTCAATAATTTTAAACAACCTAGCACAAATCATTTAAGGATTCTGAAGAAAGCCTTTTTTGATGCTTATAAAGAAATTAGCAAAACGGATGATAAATTTCACTGCATAGATCCAGAAGAAGTTTGTATTCGTACCAGCGATTTACTCTACTATTGGGGCATACACCTTTTAGAGAATCCCGACAATCTCCCGAGTGAATTAGCCTTTAACCTAGTTGGTGGAAGATGTCATCCGCGTGAAGACTTTATCAATTTATCAGATTACATCGAAACCAAAGCAGCTCTTGGTAGCTTGCGAAATGGTAGTAGCTGAATCATATCAACAGCTACTTTTTACGTTCTTCTTTGCGCCTTTGCGTCTTTGCGCGAAACTTCAAAAAATATAACTTGGTACGAGGGAATAAAACAACCCTCCTTAATTAAGTAGTAGGGGGAAGCAAATACGATCGCATCCCCCTATTTCAACTCATTCTCGCTCGCTACGCAGCATAGAACTTAACTCCAATTCTAACCACTGCTGAAATAGCCGTTCTAAAATTTCTTGAAATCTTTCAGAAGTTAACTGAGCCGAAAAAAATTCTTCTACCAATAACAAACAATAACCTGCATCAGTTTGCAATGGACCGATCGCTTGCCCTACAGTACCACTAAAGACCATCGCTGCTATATCTGGTCGTAAGTGAGCGCGATATATTTTACCCTCATAACCGCAATAAAGGCGACGTTTTTCGCTAATATCGTAGAAGTGGGCAGCCTCATAAAAGCTAATTTGAGCCTCTTGCAGTCGATATAAAATCTCTAATGCTTCAGCTGCACTAGACACGACAATTTGATAAAGTAAAACTTGTTCAAATGCACTCGGATTTTGATTAAAAAATCGTTCTACTTCCAGAGAAAAAAGACGTTTATTTAACTTTTGAGCCAAAAGGCGATCGCGAGTCCCTGCTTCCCAAGCTTCTCGATCGAGCATCCGATCTGTTAGCCAAGTTAACAGATCGGCATCCATTTCTAAATCGCGATCGCGACGCTGGCGATCTAAATCAGCCTGAATTTCCTCATCTTCAACTGTTAAGCCTCTTTCCCGTGCCACTCGTTCAATAATTCGGTGATATAATACTTGCTGACAGACTTCCTTCAATTGCAAACTGTTTCGCAAAAAACTAATAATTTCAGCGAAGTCTATAGGTAAACCAAAAAAATTAACTGTCTGGCCTGCGGGATTCATAAACACAACCACTTGGCATCGTGAAAATTAGCAGACTAAAATGACTAACTGCCCCATAAGTCTTGGAAAAAACTAAAGATATTCAACATTCTGCTAGTTCTAGAACGAGATCTACGCCTGCTAGAGCCTCCGAAAAATGGCATAGTAAATGCTAAAGTAATCTGTGATAATTTATATCCAGTACGGCGAGAAATAGAACTACCATCTGTGAACTTATCTTGAGCATCAGCAAAAGTATCTATATCTGTTTTTTGAAAAAAGAAAGAACCAAAAAAATCTTCCCAACCAAATCCACCCACCACAGCTTCTTGTTCCGGTTCGGATAATTCTACAAACCGATCTTTTGTTTCTTCATGAGGGTCAGACATAGCAGTATCTACTCCATTTAAGGTAGGAAAAATCTTAGATTTTCGTTAGGTTGGTTGCGTAAAACTGATAAAGAACCCTGAATTTGTAACTTTCCTCGGTCGAGTAACACCACCCAATCAGCGCGATCGATCGCACTCGGACGATGGGTAATGATAATTGTAGTTTTGCCTTTGCGATAGTTTAATAAGCGTTCCAGCACTTGAAATTCACTCACTGGATCGAGTCCAGATGTCGCTTCATCTAAAATGAGAATAGGTGGATCGTTGACAATAGCGCGGGCGATCGCTAACCTTTGTCTTTGTCCTCCAGATAAATTCGCACCAAATTCCCCTAAAACTGTTTGATATTTATTAGGTAGTTGACTGATAAAACTATCGGCATCCGCAATTTGACAAGCTTTAACAATTTGCTCGAATGGCAAGTGAGGATTACCCAAACGGAAGTTTTCTAAAATCGAACGACTCCAAAAATGTGGTTCTTGAGGAATTAATACGACCTGCTGACGCAGACAATCGATCGCGATATCCGATAGATTGTACGTACCAATGCGGATGTTTCCCGATTGGGGTTCATATAAACCTGCAATTAATTTGGCTAAAGTGCTTTTACCACAACCAGATTGACCGATCAAAGCAATAACTTGTCCGCCAGGAATCGTCACAGAAAAATCTTCTAGTAAATCCACTCTACCAGCATGATGAAAGTAGAGATTCGTGCAATCAATATCTGCATCTGGCGAAATTTGGGCAAAGGGTTTCTGAATATCTCCAACTGCTTCTGGAGTTGCATCAATTACTTCTAAAAGACGATTGACTGCTGTTTGAGAACGAAAATATTCGTCTGTTAAACCAACTAGGGAGTTAATTAAGCCGACAACATTGATCTGCATCGTGTTAAACGCTAGCATTTGCCCGATACTGAGTTCCTTATTAATTACCAAAATGCTGCCGAAACCCAGTAAAGCAATGCTGCCAAGGCTACTTAACGTTTGAGTAAAAATGCCGTTAATAATACCAATTTTAATTGTACCAAAAGTCAAATTTGCTAGACGACCAAAACGACTTTGAAATTCATCCCAAAATTGGGGAGTGGCCGCCGTAGTCTTCATCACCATTGCACCTTTAAAAGTTTCTACTAAAACTCCCTGATTTTCTGCCGACAAGACGAGAAGGCTGCGCGTTTTCTGCCTTAAAACTGGGAGAAATGGCAGAGTTGATAAAATCATAATGGTGGCGATCGCAATTACCGCTAGCGTCAGTTTCCAGCTATAAAACAGCATGAAGCCAAGCGAAACCAAGGCAACAAAAAACTGGCTGGGTAAATAAGCAACAATTTGCGAAACCAACTGATTGATTTCAGTAATATCTCGCAAGCGACTAACAATTTCTCCACTGCGACGAGTTTCAAAATAATCCAAAGGCAGATGCAAAAGTTTGCGTCCAAATTCCAAGACTAAACCTAACTGCAACTTCTGACTAAAATGAGCAATCATCGTCGTCTGTAACAGTTGCATCGTACTGCTAAATAGCGTTGTGACTACCACAGCAGCTATGATAACTCCTAGCAGTTGAACATCTCCCCGTACCAACACATCATCTGTGAGGATTTGAATCAAAAATGGAATAGCTAAGGCAAGTAAACCTAAAACAAGATTGATGCTCAAAGCCTCAATTAAAATCGCCCGATAAGGTAATATCCGTTGAAAAAAACGAGCAAAGCCACCTAAAGATTCTTCATCCCAACTATTAAAACAGCTTGGATCGGGAGTTAGCAAAAGCATGATGCCATTCCATGCTTTTAATAATTCTCGTCGGCTCAGATAGCGAATACCCGCAGCGGGATCGGCAATAACGTAATTCTTACCCTGTCGCCCGTACAATACAACCCAGTGATTGCCTTGCCAATGCGCGATCGCTGGTAGGGGAACATCATTAATATGGTCTACCACCTCTTTTGAAACCTTCACTGGTCGAGTATTGAAACCTAAAGACTCCGAACCGCGCCTTAAACCCAGCATTGTCGTTCCCAACTGTCCGGTACTGACTGCTTCCCGCGAACGGTTAATACTTAAAACCCGTCCGTGATGTCTGCAAATTGTCGCTAGACAAGCCGCTCCACAATCTTCCTCGCTTGCCTGTAAGACACATTGATATTTTTTGTTCAGCGGGTTGTACATGGCAAATTGGTAATTGGTAATTGGTAATTGGTAATTGGTAATTGGTAATTGGTAATTG
>ERZ1066124.38-NODE-38-length-129705-cov-26.122013_pt1 | contig 129705 bp, 115 predicted proteins | sample MGYA00382771_ERZ1066124 | MGnify/ENA primary metagenome ERZ1066124 (study PRJEB33369, sample SAMEA5778354) | biofilm metagenome | biome: Industrial cooling water; feature: Water cooling tower basin; material: Biofilm | place: United Arab Emirates | collected... | reverse complement strand
CTAAATTCTGTTCGTCGTTATCAACTACTATTTCGTTTGTTTGGTCGGCAGGTTCATTATTATCGCCCTCTTTAAATCTTGACCACAATCCGGCGCCTGCTGCTACTGCACCACCAGCCAATGCTGCACCACCAGCGATAGTACTTTGCGATGCATCCCGAATACTGTCTAGCCAATTTGAGCCAGTTTGTTGTGTTTCCTGGGAATCATTTTGTGATAGGTCAGGTTCTTCTTGGATAATTTCAGGAGTTTGTATCAATGTGGCAGTTGGTTCTATAGATATAGTCTCAATTATTTCAGAAGAATCTATTTGTAAAGTGGTTTCTACAGGTTGAGTTGGTGGTATTTCTGTTGTTTGTGCCAACGTCAAGTCAGTTTCTGACTCTTGATTATCATTATTATGCTGTTCACGGTTTGCAAATTGTGACCACAATCCGGCGCCTGCGGCTGCTGCACCTCCTGCTACGGCGCCAGCACCTGCTTGCGAAATATTGTCAAGCCAATTTGAACCAGTTTGTGTAGGTTCTTCCTCTGTATCTTCCCATACATCAGGCAATGCCTGTTGGTTTTGCGGTGGAGTTGATAAGTCTACATTTGATACAGTTAATTCAGGTTCTGTACTTACAACATTTGTTGTTTCTACAGGTTCACTTACTGCTGCAACACTACCTGCTGCGTTTAAATTATCTAACCAATCAGAGTTACCCTGAGTTAATTCTCTATCAGGGTTAGGAAGTTCAACATCAATAACAGCTTCTCTTAATGGCGCCTCGACTGACGCTGTTGACTCTAAATCGACTTGTGGTAGGTTAGATTCTTTCTGTGTTTGCATCACAACTGCGGCAGGTTCTCTATCTACAGAAATTTCACTATTGCCATTTGCTTGAGTTTGATGAACATCAATATTTTCTGAAGGTTCTTCAACATTACCATTTGCCAAGCGAGGCCATAATCCAATACCCGTTGCTCCAGCACTTGCTAATGCGGCGCCAGCTGCTAAATTAGTTGCTGTATTATTTGTGCTATCAACTAAATTAGTTGGCTGTTTTGCAAACGAAGTCGGTTGTGGTAAGTTAACGCTATTGTCTGGGGCGCCTGTTATTGGTAATGTAGAAGCTCCTTCGAGTGCCTCAGAGCGTTTATTGCCTTTGCCTAACAACCACCATAAAATACCAGCACCAAGTGCAGCAATTGGAAGCAGTAACCACCAAGGAAAACTACCAGTTTGGTTATTAGCAGCAGTTGCTTGTAAATTATTACCTGAAGCTACACTAGCTGGGTCACTCGAAGTCGAAGTTGTGCCACTTCCTTGTAAAGCTGCACCCGTTGCATCGGTAGTTGCTGTTTCTGCATTTGCTTGGGTTGTAACTTCGGTTAAAGGAGTTACAGTCGCATTTGGTGTTGCGGTTGTTGCAGTTACTCCAGATGCTACACTTTGTGCTACAGCCGCAGCTTCTGCGGTTCTTGCTGCTTCTATAGCTTGTGTGCCAGGTTCGGCACTAGCAAAACCAAGAAAACCAGCGACACCAGGGCTGGGATTTTTTTGGTATGCGTAAACTAAAGGTTGTGAGAATGGATATCTTGGGTCATCAGGTAAAGTTTGGTGTAACCTAAGTACACGTAAACCAGGAACCTTCGAGACTTGATTGGCGATTACATAACCAATTCCATCATTACCTAATTGCTTGACCAACTCTGCGGTATCATCGGCACTGAGTTGGGTGGCATTTGCACCTGTAGCAAATTTAGCTGTTTTAAATGCAGGATAGTTGCGAAGTGCTTCACGAGTATCGCTTGATGTGGGACGGTCGATAAATCTAATTTTTCCCTTGCTGCCACCAACTTGCGACCAGTCGGTAATTTCTCCCCGGAACATTCTCGCAAATTGTTGATTGGTAATGTTGCCTTTAAAAGGATTATTTTCACCAACAACTATTGCTATTTTCTCGCGTCGTAAGCGTTTTTGCTCTAAACCTTGTGCTTCTTCTTTTGGTGTTAATCCACGACCAATAGCTGCTAAATCGGTTTTGCCATCAATTACAGATTTTAGCGCTGCATCGGTTCCATTCGTTGCAAGTTCAACCTTGGCGCCTGAAAACTTCTGCTCAAAGCTTTGCTTAAGGCTTTCATTAATTCGAGCCATGCTACTTGAACCATCTACCCTAACTACAGTATTGTTGGCAATACTTGTGGGTAAAGGGAACTCAGGTTCTTTGTTTGCTTCGGTTTGAGCTACCGCGAGTTGAGACACAAACAAAGTTGCTGCTATCGGGGTTCCAGCGAAAGCCAGCAACAAAGCCAAACAGACTATAGGACTATACTTTTTTTGTTTTTGCCACATATGCCGCTTATCATGGTAAAGGTTATAGAAAGCAGGCCAGTTATAATCGCGCTCTGACATGTGCTGCTTTTTAGACGCGCTAATTATACATCGTTATTATCTTGCTCTTAAGTTCTAGTAGATACTTATGCCAGCCGATACTTCGTCTTAACTTTACCTCTTTTTAAAGAGATATAAATGTTGTGTTTATCTTTTTTTACTTATTGAATAAATCTAGCTATGTCAAGCTTTTCAAGCACATATACCCAATCTTATTAATAAAATTAAATAAAAATTCCGATTTTATTTTTGTGTGTACATATATGTACATATAACCATTAAGCTGTGTCAATGCTTACGATTTTTCTTGGGAGATGGCGCCAACAATTCCTTTCACAGCTTGTAAATAATGGGCAGGCGCCAGTAAAATTTGTAACCCACGTTTTCCTGCCGAAACAGAAATAACATCAAAAATTTCAATTAACTCATCTACGAATACTGGATAATCTTTTTTACAAGCTAATGCTGTTACACCACCTCTAATATACCCAGTTAAAGGCTGTACCTCTTTGAGGGAAACTGTTTCCACTTTTCGGTTACTTGAAAGAGACGCCAGTGCTTTGAGGTCAAGCTGAGTATTACCAGGAATAACAGCTAAAATAATTCCTGTACGATCACCTCTTACTACCAAAGTCTTAAATACCTGTTCGGGTGGTAATCCGATTTTTTGAGCAGCAGTTTCCGCAGATAAATCTTCAATATCAACTTCGTATTCTCGTAACTCGTAAGGTATATTCATACCATCGAGAACACGTACTGCGTTGGTCTTCATATCTAATGAATGTTCACAACTTTTGATGAGTTCTTTTGACTACATCGTTCTTGTAATGCTTTATCAATTAATTTCGCGACTAGCCAAGAAACCGAGCGTTCCTCAACTTTTGCCCATTCCTCTAACTCTTTTTTCAATTCTGGAGGTACATAGGCTACCACTCGCTCTAAATCTGTTTTTCCGCCCATGTTATAGATTTATAGTTTAATATATTGTTTTCTCAAGTATACAACTTACGTGCCAGCTTGTGTTATGCTGTGCCATGCTGTGCTAGCTTAGAATAGTATCATAAGAATAAATGTAATTTTATGAATAATCAAAATGTACTATCAACGATCGGCACACAGCAAGCTCAAAGCCATCAAGGATTAGTATTACTATCTGCTAGAGAATTAGAAAAAATGCGCCGCGTAGGCAAGCTAGCAGCAAATTTACTTAGCCACCTAGAACCAATGGTGCAACCAGGCGTTAGTACAAAAGAATTAAATGACGAAGCAGAGCGCTGGACACAAGAAAACGGCGCCAAAAGCGCACCACTTGGATATGCACCTCCAGGACATCCTCCTTTTCCAGGTTCAATTTGCACGAGTGTAAATGAAGTAATTTGTCACGGAATCCCTAGCGCAAAACATATATTAAAAGATGGAGACATTATTAATATAGATGTAACACTAATTTTAGATGGCTATCACGGTGATACATCAAGAACATTTTTGGTAGGCAACCCATCACCAACCGCACGGAAACTGGTGGAAGTTACAAGAGAGTCGATGATGTTGGGTATATCAGAAGTAAAACCCGGCGCTAGAGTTGGAGATATAGGCGCCGCAATTCAAGAATATGCCGAAGCAAATGGATACTCAGTAGTACGAGAAATGGTAGGACACGGTATAGGTAGAAAATTTCATACAGAACCACAAATTCCCCACTTCGGCAGACGAGGTACAGGTCTAAAACTACGTCCGGGAATGGTATTTACAATTGAACCAATGCTCAATCAAGGAAAATGTGATATTAAATTTTTACCCGACCGTTGGACAGTAATTACCAAAGATAGAAAACTCTCCGCACAGTGGGAGCATACAGTAGCTGTCACAGAAGATGGAGTAGAAATTTTAACCCTTCCTTAGAGATTTAATAATAATCAAAATGGTTGGTAGAGACCGGATTAATTCGGTCTCTACGTGGTATCGTTTTTCATATTCGTCAATACATTAGCGGTAAATATGAATCTTAAACAGCTAAGGGAAAAGCATCAGCTTAGAACAGTAGATGTTGCCAGTGTTGTAGGAGTTGGTGAGTCAACTGTTGGCAACTGGGAAAAAGGCAGAACTATTCCAACTCTCACCTACTAAAAAACCTGATAAAAACTGGTAATAACCTATAAAATCATTACCTTCACCAGTTACGGAGCCACGGTGAATGCCCCTACAAAAGTAACGTTCATTCCTTCAAGTTCAAGTGGGACTTGAGCTTCAGTAGGGTTTGCCTTTCCCTTTTTCCTACCCCCAGACTTATTGCTACCTCCCGACTTTCGTCTTTTTTGGGTCTTTTTCTGAGATTCAGATACTAAGGAATCTAATAAGAACCGAAGCACGGTATCAAGTTGGAACATATGGGGTCTACGGATAAAAAACTTTTTTAGCCAAGCTGAAATTGCTCTCCACCCTCCCCCAAAACCCACATCTTTCCAATCCTCCGGTCGGAAAAATGCAGTGAGAGTTTTTAACCATTTCTGGGGGATGTACTCTCTAAAACCCATAGCTCTTCTTGCTATTACCATTGCGGCGGAACTAGCACTATTCAAAGCATATTTTTGCATATACTTTATCATGCCTATAATGCTAGTCATAAAAGGAGATTTAAATAATATTCCTATACCATATTTTTCTGCCCTGACAACAAGATAAGAACGAAATTTATCGTAAATAAAACTTGATAACATCCGATTATATTCTTTACTGCCACTATGTCTTAATTGATTCTTCTTTGTCGAAAAATCAAGATTTTCACAGGCAATAGGGCATTGATAAATTTCTGCTAGTTTAACAATTTCACATACTATATCACGAAGTTTAGCTTGTTTCTGTCCAGTTGTTCCTGTTGGAATCGGAAAACTCAAAGCGTTACGGCATCTTTCCGGATTGCCATCGCGCTTAATGTAGATTACATCAATAGTTTCGGCATTTAAATCAATACCAATACATCCATTATTTATACTAGAAATAGTTGGGACATCTTGAACATAAGTAGTTAAATGTATATACCACTGGTCGTTTTTTTGTTCACGTCGAAAGCATTGAACTGTAACTGGCTTTCCTGCTTCTAATGCATAAAGCAAATTATGTTTACGTTGTCCTGAAACCTCAAACTCAAGACTAACTGTATCTCCATATTTGCTACGCAAAAATCTTGGAACAGTAAAAGTAGCACTAAATATATCGTTGTTTATATAAAATATTTTGGCTACAGGATTGTTTCCTATCACTGAACCTTTCCCAACACTGTAGAAATTTCCACCACGCTTTTTCTTCCAGTCTACACGCCATTCTTCATGGGATGAGTAAGCATTTTCTTCTAAATGATATTGTGCATTGAATAATTTGCAACTACCAAAACATACGTGCAATCTTTTAGCTTTCTCTAATTCTTCTTTTTCTTGGAGTTTACGTTCAAGCCTACTAACTTTTGATTCTAATCCCATTAAGCGCTTTGCAAATCCTTTCATATTTTTATGTGTCGGATTTGCTAATTGCTGTTCCATTAATTCAATCGTAAGGGTGACTGATTTCCAACCTGCTTTCAAATCATCGTCTAAAGCCTTTATTCTTAAAGCACGTGCTTCTGTTAATTGCTCAAATGTACCCTTTGCATCGGTTGCTATTGAATCAGCCCATGCCCAATCAATATCAAACTTTTTTTGAAAAGTTTTTTCAATATCATCTTCTGATTGACCATTCTGTAAGGCATTTAATGCTGTACGCATTATTGACTGATATTTATCACCCCAATCTGACAGGAATGAATGATAAGGCAGTTTCGCTTCAACCCCAATTCGCAATTGTGGAGTACGTGTGCCGTCAGGATTTTTTGCTTTTGATTTATAGCGATGCGTTAACTCATTCAACAGTGATTTTACCATATAATAACTGCTCGACCTACAGTTGTTTATTTAATATTGATACTAACAGATAATTTTATTTTTTTCAAATATATTTAAACTTGTAACATTTATTAATTATCTCATTTTTTAACTTCAAACACATTTTTGTTTTTTAAAATAAAATAAATGTGAAAATTATAATTCCCTGACATCAACGGATTTAATTGTGATATTTATCACATGAATTATCAAAACACAGGTTTTAAATATGTAACAAGTATAATAAAACACACTTAAGATATTAATAGTTTCTACCGGGTTTTATCAATATGAACACGAGCAGTGTCTACCAAACGGAAAAGCTCTTAAGCTTGTACAAGTGCAGCTTTGAGGAGTTTAAAATGGCTGTGGATGAATCACAAAAGTTAGCGCTCGTGTAGATGAACTAGCTAGCACTCAGCCAACACCGTAGTAACTAGATGGCTAATTAAGTGCTAAAAATTGTTAACTTCCGGAAATAAGTGCAAGAACATGATAAAGTGAATTTGTAGTCAATCAGGTTCATATGGTTCGATATGTCACGCCACGCGAGGCAATGCAAATCCTCCAAGTTATGCCCTAAGAAGGGCACACTTCGTGAACAGAGAAAACACTCCGAGACTGGGACAAGTCCGGAAAAATACGTGCAATTAGAACTCCCTCTAATCACAGAAGATACGACATCGATAGCGTCCTTGACCCAAAGGCACTTAAAAAAAGAGCAACCTATCTCTATTGCCGAGTCAGTTCCCATAAACAGAGAGATGACCTCAACCGACAAGCAGACTACCTCCAATCTTTGTTCCCAGGAGGATGTGTCATCAAAGAAGTCGGAAGTAGACTCAACTACAAGCGTTACAAGTAATACATTATAGAAAACCAGACTGTTTCTGTCTGATAGTTCTCAGTTCGCACATTTTTAGGTTGTATGTACTATTAAAGATTAGAAAATCTATTATTTATATTGCAATGGCGCCCTGAAACAAGAATAAAATTACCGTACATTTTTCTATAATTCATCATTTATATAGCAATAAATGTAGAGACCGGATGTATTCAGTCTCTACATGCATTTAATTTTGAATAAAGAACAGCTGCTAGCTAGCTATTAACATGTTTTTTGATTTCTTCTAGCTTTTGTAAGTCTCGCTGAACATCAATATTATCAACTTTAATATCTCTTACAGAACGGCGTAAACGTTGCTGTTGCAAAAATCGCACTTCCTGCTCAAGCTGCTCCTGACCTTGCCGAAAAAATTCTCTAGAACTGAAAGGGTAAAGACCTGGTGTAATTCGCTGAATTTGAGAAGGAGTAAGATTACCTATATTCGGCGCCGTTTGAGCAATAGCATTAGATTGAGCTAGCAACGATGAAAATCCTGCAATTGCAAGTACACGAACAATTTTCATTATTTATACCTCCTATTTAATAATACATTCCAAAAAATTATAAATTTATTAATCAACCTTGAGAGAGATATACTATTTAATTCACCCAGTCGGGTGAGTGTATTACTATAATTAGCACGTAAACGTGATGAAGTAAGTTTAAAAATAAGTTATTAAATTTAGATTAATAAATATTTGATGTACATGTAGAGACGTAACATGTTACGTCTCTACATCTGATTTTATTGACTGTGGAGTTGCCACTGGTTTATATGATTAATTATGATGAGTTATTTAAGTAAATATTTTTGTCTGTATTCTTATTATGTCATTTTCTGCAAAACTAGACCAATCTATACTAACGGCTCGTGCGGTGGCAGCATCAATAAGTGTTGCCTCTAGTCACGGCATTGATGTTGATGACCCTGATGTACTTGCTTCGGCGTATTCGGTGCGAGTGCATCTGCGACCTGCGCCAATTGTTGCACGAGTTAGTACAATTACTCCTATACTGCGTTCGCCAATAGACTCATGGCTGACACGTGAAATTAAAGTCGCCCAATTTCTAGCTTCAGTCGGCGCCCCAGTGGTTGCACCCAGCGACTTTTTACCAGCCAAGCCGTATTATTGTGATGGAGTGACAATGACCTTTTGGCATTATGTACAACCTATCGCTAATATTGTGCCAGATGCTGCAATGGTTGGAGGAATGCTTGCTGAATTGCACACTGCTCTACGTAAATATCCCGATGATTTACCGCTTTTAGTGGCGCCATTAAACGATATTCCACGTGGACTTCTTCGGCTTGAGCAAATTGGCAATATTATATCTCAAAGTGACTTAACACTTTTACAAGAAACTTACAATCATCTGCAACCTCAGTTATCAAATCCAAATGCATCGCTACAGCCACTGCACGGAGATGCCCATGCTTTAAATTTAATTCCTACTGCAAAAGGGTGGGTATGGAACGATTTTGAAGACACCTGCATGGGGCCTATTGCCTGGGATTGGATGAATCTTAACGAAAAGGGGAGGGCAGCTTATGGAAATGCCCCTGACCCTGAGATAGTGGAACTATATAGTCAGGTGCGGAAACTTCATGCAATTGTTTGGGTATATGCTATGCTGCCAGAGTTTTCTGACTGGGTAGAATCTGCCAATACCCTAATTAATGAGTTGAAAGATAAAATGAAAAAAAGTTAAATACAAACATGCCACGCACCCCTGAAGAAAATGAACGCATTCGACGCGCGACTACCGAGCAAATCTTAAAAGCAACAATGGATATGTTCATCGAAAAAGGCTACCACTCAACGTCTATTGATGATGTAGCAAAGCGAGCTGAAATTTCTAAGGGATTGCTATATCACTATTTTAAAGGAAAAGAAGACCTTCTTGCTGCACTAGTTAAAATACGGCTCAACGATATATTAGTAGTTATGAATACAGCAGCAGCAAAAGAAACTCCTGCCGAACAAATAAAGTATATTGCTCTTGGCGCCCTCGAAGATGTCCGGCGCCAGCCTGAAGTGTTTAGATTTTATCTTAACCTGTTTACCCAACCAAAACTAGACCCCGTTGTTGCCAAATACAGTAAAATGTTAATGGATGAACAAGCTCGCCAATTTGAAGTTCAGACAGAAATGTTTAAAACGCTTGGAGTAAAAAACCCACGCCAGCGTTCACTTTATTTTTCCTCGACGCTTCAAGGCATAATGCTAATGTTTTCAACTTATCCTGAAAATTTTCCACTCGAAGAAGTTAAAGCTCAGGTAATTGAGGAGTTTTGCTGTTTATGAGGGAGATTCATATTGAAATTATTATAACACTAATTCGCGAAGCGTTTAAAGATTTTGAAGAATGCAATGCATCAAATTTCTTCTCTGTTAACTCTCGTAGCCTCTGTAGTAAAAATAATTACTAAGAGCATTAACTACCAGTAGAACAATAATATTTTTCTCCTACTTTCCAAAGCTTTAGGGCAATAATGAGAAAGACAATACCAGCCATTGGAGAAAGGTAACAAAACCATAAAGGTACTGATATATCTTTCCCAAGTACTGCAACTAGAGGAAAATAGCTGACGCAGCCCAGTGGTATAATAAATGTGAAGAATTGTTGAAACCATTTACTATAAATTCCTAGAGGATATTGAGCAGTTTCCACACCTCCATAAGTAAGAACGTTCATAATTTCCAGAGACTCAATAGTCCAAAATGTTAGCGTTGCCTGTATAATTACAATGCCTAGAAATAATGCAACTGAGCCAATAAATGAGGCGCCTAAAAGCCATATTGTTTGTAAATTTAATTTGACATGAAGAGTTGTAAGCGACCATACCATAACGACAAATCCTTGGACAAATCTTCCAATTCGCTTCAAAGTAAATTCTGTACCTAAAAGTTGAAGTACAGTGCTGCGAGGACGAAGCAGCAAACGGTCAAAATCACCGTTTTTTGTCATGCGCCACATTGAGTCAAACCCTCGTCCCAGAGCATCGGCAGTAGCAAAAGATATGTTAATTACTCCGTAAAATAAAGCAACTTCTGGCAATTGCCATGTTCCAATACTATTAAAACGAGCAAAAAGTGCCCAAATGCCAAAGAAATCTATTACAGTTATTAGTAGATGTCCAACAAGTTGAAGCAAGAAAGACGCTTTGTACTGCAATTGCGATTTAAAAGATATAGAAACATATCGTCCGTAAAGGTAAAAAGTATTCATATTTATCCCCCTTGAATTACCAGCTTTTTAACACCACGGTTGACTAGTAGGCGCCCAAGAATAATAAAAACCAAAATCCAAAAAGCTTGATGTAGCAATACACTAGGTAGCGAATTAAATGGAAGATTACCAGTAAAAAGACGAAAAGGTTTATCAACTAGTCCAGAAAAGGGAAGTGCATTGAGTAAAGGTTTTAGCCATTCAGGGAAAAGTGGCAGAGGCACAATCATACCAGAAAAAACAATAATAAGAGGGGGAAGGAAATTATTAACTCCATCGCCGGAAATTGTCCACATCATTGATACTGTGAAAAGCATTGTTAATGCAGATGAGAGAAGAATGGCGCCAATAAAAGAGATTACAAAGGCAATGAAAGCAGCAAACGATGGTGAAAATGTAAGCGACCACTGCCCAATTCCAACAAGGGGAAATACAAACGCTGTTATACATAGTAGAGGAACAGCACGGAGAATAATAGGCGCCGTGCGAAGTGCCAGTGCGCGAGTTAACCAGAAATTGTAAAGGTCTGTGGGTCGAAGTAAGTCGTATCCTACGGCGCCGGAACGTATTAATTCTTGAATGTCTTTATCTCCACCCCAAGGAACTACTGCAAATAAAAATGCTTGTCCTAACCATATATATGCTACGGTTTCACGAAAAGTTATAGGTTGAGCAGAAGTGGTATGGGTGAAGAATGCTTCTAAGACCATGACTTTTACAAAACCCCAAAAAAACTGGGTTGCAACTCCTGCTAGAGCAGCTGTACGGTATTGAAGTAGGAGTGCAAACCTAGCAATAAACAGTGACCAGTAAGCGTTCATTCTAGAAACCGGGTTTCTTTATGGATAAATTGTAATGCAAACAAGATTTGTCTGCGACAATGAATGCGTAGAAACCCGGTTTCTTAAGATTCTGCATTTGCATATAGTTCAGCAACTATTTCCTCAATTGGTGGATTTTCTACAAAAAGGTCTTCTACTTCGTGCTTTGAGGTAACATGAGCAATTAGAGATGCAGCAGATATTTTGATTGGGTCGAAGGCAAGTGTTACGGTGCGACCTTCTTTAGAGATAATACTAACCCCTTCTTGCTGAAACAAAAAATCATCATTTGCCAGATGTATTTTTAAGTAACGACGTGAGGAAACTTGAGAACGAAGCTTTGCTAAGGAACCATCACAAAGAATCTCACCTCCACCTATAATAATTACCCGTTCGCATAGTGCTTCGATATCATCCATGTCGTGGGTGGTGAGGATGGTAGTTACTTGATGCGCTTTATTAAGAGTTTTTATAAATTTTCTCACGGCAAGCTTTGAAACTGCATCAAGTCCTATAGTCGGTTCATCAAGAAAAAGAATATCAGGTCTGTGAAGCATTGCTGCGGCAAAGTCACACCGCATCCTTTGACCAAGACTTAATTGCCTGACGGGAGTATTAAGAAAACTTTCAAGCGCAAGCAAATCTATCATTTCATCGCGCGTCTTTGTATATTCTAAATTTGGAACACGATAAATATCTCGAAGCAAATCGAAAGACTCAATAACTGGTAAGTCCCACCATAACTGTGTTCGCTGACCAAACACAACTCCAATACGACCCACATGTTTAATTCTATCTTTCCAAGGAGTTCGACCGTTAATTATACATTTTCCACTGGTAGGTACTAAAATACCACTTAGAATTTTAATTGTAGTTGATTTTCCGGCGCCATTTGGACCAATGTAACCAACAAGTTCCCCTTGCTCAAGCGAGAAGGAAACACCCTTCAATGCATAAACTTCCTTGGTTTTGCGCTGCACAAACCCTCGTATAGAACTAAGCACTCCAGAGGTACGTTCGGATACGAAGAAGCTTTTCTTAAGGTCTTCGACAAATATGTGAGACATATACGTTTGTTGTTTTTTGTTGGGTTCCGCATTCGCTACACCCAACCTACATATGCTACATATATATGTTACATGTTACATGTTGAGTTTATACCTCAAAAGGATTCAACAACTGTAAGCCTTCGATCCATTGAAAGTCTTTAATGTTTCGCGTAACTAGCTTTAAATTATGCATCAACGCAGTCCCCGCAATTATGGCATCCCCTAAGCTCATGCGTCGTATCTGACGTAACATAACTGCTTGGTCTAGTACGGGTTGGGAAATAGGGATAACCAACGATACTGAGAAAAATTCTTCAAGAAACTGTTTTTCTACTACGGTCAGACGATGATAGCCTAATGTTTCAACATAACTTAAAGATGAAACAGCAGGCTCGTTTTCTGCAATAAACTCACGTAACCAAGCATTCTCTGCCTGAGTAGCATAAATAATAATATTACTATCTAAAAGCATCATTCATTTCGACCTGGAAGTTCCCGATCTTGTCGCATATCTTGCTGCCAAACTACTGGATCAATTCCTGCAAAAGCTTGTGCTTCTGCCAGCTTTTCCAAGGCTGCTGCCATCCGTTGTCCACGCCCCTTTGTCTGTTGCACTGGCTCTTCTTCCAAAATAGTGACTAACACTTGCACCGGGCTATTGTTTCCCAAATTGCCCCGCGCTTCCTCTGCCCATTCCAACGAGTCGCCCCTTAAGGTTGCTCTAAACGTCTGTAGCATAACTTTGCCGTACTGTTGCTTCTTTAAATTTATTATAACTGTACTAAATCTGGAACGCTATTAGTATTAATTTTAGAATAATCGCTTATCGCTTGGTGCGACTAATACTTCTTGTTTTATTTGTTGGGTTTCCGCGCTAACGTTGCCAACTTACGTTATACGTCGAGTTCCTAGTATTGCTAATGCGACACCCGCAAGTATTACCACTGCGCTTACTAATTCTAATGGTAATGGGACTTCTTTAAATATTAGATATCCAAGTAGACTGGCACCTATTGGTTCAAACAATTTTACATGTGTACTATAATTGGTGACATGACACGTGTGGCCCAGTTAAAGCTTGTGTGTCCGATTAATTGCGGAATCAGTGCCATTCCTGTGATTTACGTGGTGTCAAACTTGTAGCATTGCTCTACAACTTATTGAAAACAAAGCTTGTGATGTGTTAATGCTTCGGTATAACATGGCGCATCGTAAAATAGAAGATGATGTTCTACCTGCTGCTTATTCATCCGAAATTCCCGTAGTGGTATTTACTTGTACACGTTGGGGTTCATTACTTGCAGGACATCCCAACTGGCACTCCTTACCAGCAACTGCTGCTGACTGTTACCGTTATGCTTTACATAATCAAGCAGTTAACCTTGCTTTAACCGCTCCGCAATCAGTTTCTCAATTAGAAGAAAATCTTTCTGTGTTGAATGCACCTAAATTATCTACTCAAAAAGTACAACAGTGGCAATCATATGCCGCCCTCATTTATGGAACTGGACAAGATGCATTCGATACTCAATGGATTTAATTAGGTTTGTATTGTAAGAACATTGGCGCCTCAAAACTTGATTACTTCGTGCGAACCACTAGTTTATTTTTCTTGGTATTCTTTAGGCGTAATTCCTGTGAGTAACTGAAACTGCAATCCTGATATCTTAGTGACTTGTCACTGCAATTAGTTTATGTTAGTTTATGCTTTTTACTGGTGTTAATAACCCTAAATTTGCTAATGCTTTTGTTGCTATTTCTGACACATAACAATTTTCCGAATCTAAAGCATCAATCCAAACTTGACGTAATCTAGGACGATTTAGTTCAAGAAGTGAATCAACAGCAGGTATTTTTACATAATCATCTTCATCTTGAAGTAATGTTATTAAGGCATCAACAGCTTCCTCTGCATTATAATGCTTAAGTTGCCTAGCAACTTCTTGCCTAGGTCGTCTTGAACGTTTTTCACGGTTAACTTCATCAATGAGACAATTAAGAATTTCAGAGCTTTGATACTCACCTAACGCAGATAGTGCATCCGCACGCACTTCCTCATCATTATCGTTTTTAACTAAATTAATTAGATAGGGTATCGCACAGCTATCTTGAATTTCTCCTAAATTACAAGCCGCAGTTGACCGTACTCCTGGCTCTGAGTCCGACAACAAGGGAAGTATAATTTCTAGAGAATTACTTGGCTTTAATGTACCTATTTTATCCAACGCTAATTCCCTAATTTCAGAATTTGGGTTTTTCAAATCTTCTAAAATAACTGACATTTCATTTAACATAGATTTCCTCAAATTTATGAAAAATTATTAATTATGATTAAAATTTCTTCGGGTAGTTGTCCTTCTATAAGAACTTCTCCATTTTTCTCCATGTCATCTCTAACTGCCTGAGCGCGCTTGCTAATTTTACGTTTTTGCTGTAACATGACGTTCTCAACGGATTCAGGAGTATACACCTTTATTTTACCTTCACTTTCTAGATGCTTAATGGTATCCCAGCTAACTTTTATGATAATCCTCTTTTTGGTAAAAAATATAGCACCCCGATTTCCTGGCATTTTTATTCTTTCTGAGAAAGATATATATCTGCTAGTTTGATAACTTTCTTTTTTACTAACATGTTCCCAAGGAGTTTGGATATCTGCTTCTTCTGCTTGTTTACTATCTATTTCAAGCCCTAGAGAACCACCTCTGTATTCATCGTCACCACGAAAGATATAACGAGAAGCAGAATTATCAGCTTGTTTTACTTCTACGTTTGGGTTCATTATGTCACTTTTGTCTTCATGACTGGTCATATTGAATTAGTTGCTTTGTTCCATATAAATTTTGTTAACTACCATAGTCCTCTAAAAGCTGTTCTACTTATATCCATTAAGTTACAAAAGTTTATCACCAATGTCTATGCTGCACGGCGAGTACCTAGTATTGCTAATGCGACACCTATGAGAATTACCACTGCGCTTACTAATTCTAATGGTTTAGGAACTTCTTTAAATATTAGATATCCAAGTAGACTGGCGCCTATTGGTTCAAATAATAGTACAAGTGTCACTATAATTGGTGACATCACACGTGTGGCCCAGTTAAAGCTTGTGTGTCCGATTAATTGCGGAATCAGTGCCATTAATGCGATGTAAAAATACACTTGGCTTGGATAATTAATATAGCTGGCGCCTACAAAAAAAGGTACAGGTAAAAGTACTAAAGCTGAAGTTGTATAAGCGACTGTGATGTATTTACTTATACTTAATCCTCTTCGTTGTGATTCTCTGCCAAGTAGCAGGTAAAAACTCGCTGCCCATGATGCTACTAAAGCTAAAAAGTTACCTAACAATGGTTGACTAGATGTATCTATACTTGAACTGCTTAAACTAATCGTAATTCCCCCAGCAAGGGCAATGCCAATGCCTAATAAAGTCAGGAAAGTTGGTTTTTCTTTCAACCAAAGCCAAGATATAAATGTTACCCAAATAGGATTAGTAGTAACTAACGTAGTAGAAGCAGTAATAGAAGTATAAGTTAATGAAGTAATCCAAGTCGCAAAATGTAAAGCTAGACAAAACCCGGCGCCTACTGCATAGTAAAAAGCAGTATAATTCAAATCTGCCTGTTGCTGTAATTCCTGTGATTTACGCGGTGTCAAACTTGTAAGCAGCAAAATTAGCGATGCAAGACTCAAGCGAGAAGCAGCTATTACCAAGCTAAAACCGACGTTGTACACGGACGCAGACTCAAATGCTAGTCGGATAAATATAGCAGAAGTAGAGACAGCAAGTACACCAAGAGTTAATACTAAAGCAATCTTCCAAGTTGGAACCATATTTTACCATCGCACTGCTGTATAATTTTAGCTTAAGTAGAAAAATATATTACTAAACATACGAAACACTATGAATAATGCATTTCAGCAATTCGTACTCTACCTTGTTGATTCTCCCTTGAAAAAACTGATTTGGAAAAGATGGTACAACCTACTTACATCAAATGTGGCGAACAATAAAATAACTTTTATGAATTATGGGTATGTGGATTTAGAACAGGATATCAAGCCATTATTGAGTGATTATGAACAGGAAGAGCTTTATAGCGCTCAACTTTATCATCATGTTGCTAATGCTATTTCAATAAATGGATTAGATGTTCTGGAAGTCGGATGTGGACGTGGAGGTGGTTCTTCATATATTACCCGCTACTTACATCCCAAAACAATGACAGGAGTTGATTTTTCTGAACGTAATATTAAATTTTGCCAAAAAAATCATGTTATTCCACAGCTAAATTTTTGCATAGGGGATGCAGAATCATTAGAGTTTGCGGATTGTTCGTTTGATGCTGTCGTCAACGTTGAATCATCACATTGCTATGCTTCGATTGAAAATTTCTTTTCTGGAGTTTATAGAGTTCTTCGTCCCAATGGTCACTTTTTGTTAGCTGACTTTCGCTCAAAAGACGAAATTGATAATATAAAAGGTTTGTTACAATCATCTGGGTTTAAAATTTTAAAGTATGAGATAATTACGGATAATGTTGTTAAAGCTATGGATTTAGATAATGAAAGAAAATTAACATTAATTAAGCAAAATGGTTCCAAGTATTTACAAGAACTATTAAGTTGGTTTGCTGGATGTCAAGAAAGTCCTATTTATAAAGCACTCAAAAATCGAGATGTTGAATACTTTTGCTATGTTTTACAAAAGTAACATCCTAACTGGCATTCCTCACTACCAACTGCCGCAGACTGTTACCCTTATTTATGGAACTGGGCAAGATGCATTCGATATACAGTGGATTGAATTGAGGTTTTTTAGCAACCACCAACATCAACATCCACAGAAAATCTTTCTCAACCCACCTCAACAACTCAAACACAATTCATTAAAGCACAAGAATGAGTAAAAGGTGTGGGTTGGCGAACCCACATGACTTTTCAGCTAAAAGGCGCCTGAACAAAGAACAGCGGATATGTGGGCAGATAAGGAGTCAAGCATGAAAGAAGCTGGTAGAACTTTCACCTACATCTTTCTTTTAGTTCAATAGTTCTTAAGTACAATCTCTTGATAAAATAGTAACATAGAAACAAGTCTATAGTTACACTTGGTTGGTGAACGCAAATAAACAACAGTGCAAATAGCACCAAGCATGTGTTAAGTAAATTGAAGCTAATAAGAGCATATTAAAGTTTGATTGAGCAATACAAAGTAAAGGTAAAAAGGACTGGCGCCGTATTACCGTTAGAAAATGAGAATTATCTCATGAAATTTTCATATATATCTCATAAATAAAAGTATATATTAATACTTATGTTGAGCAGAAGCTCAATAAAGCCTAGTTTTAAATGATACTAAGCGCTTAGTTGTGTAACCCTAATTTGTGGAGAATAAATATGGCGACAATAGTTGGTAACGATAGTGACAATCGCTTAAGAGGAACATCTACTGCAGATACAATTCGTGGAAGAGATGGAAATGACATTCTTGAAGGACTTGGAGGCATTGACACTCTTTTAGGTGGTAAAGGTGATGATTATCTTTTTGGTGGTGCGGGTGCTGATATATTGTCTGGTGATGGAGAAACATCTGCAACGAGCCAACCTGAGAAGGGAAGTGACATTCTTGTAGGTGGTTCTGCTTCTGACATCTTATATGCTTGGGGAGACGATATTTTGGTGGGAGGAGGTTCCAACCAATATAATGCTCAGTTGCTTACTGACTTACAAAATGACCCCTTCGCTACTGTTATTACGGCAGATAAGCAAGCAGATACTTTCGTTGCTGTCAACAAAGATGGGGTTGGCTATTCCTTGACTATTGCTGATTATGAAGTTGGTATAGACAAGATTGACCTAAGTGACTTTGGAGTTTCGGGTGTTGCTGACTTTGCTGACATCCAAGACAAAGGAAGTTACTTTGAAGCCAAGACTTCTGAGGTTGGTGGTGCAGAACTTGTACTACGAATTAATGTTGACCCAGCGTCTTTAACTTACATCGCTTAATGTAAACTTTGTAGAGACCGTGAATTTCCGGTCTCTACATTCGAGTATTGTTCAGGTTGCCGTGTTTGATAGTGCCAAAATGGTGTTGAGGAAAAAACTATGAATGTACCCACCATACAAATCGGAGAGACAACTATTCATGCACTAGAGTTACCGAAGTTGTTAAATCGCTATCAGATTATGCCACAGGTTTGGCGTGGTGTTGTAATCGATCAAGCGATTGCTGATATTTCTTGTACAGAGTCGGAATGTGCGCTTGCAATTCAAGAGTTTGAACGACGTTATCATATTGCATCGGTGGAAGCAAAACAAGCTTGGTTGCAAAATCATGGTATGAGTTTGGAGGAGATGGAAGAGTTAGCGATTCGCAATTGGAAAATATATCAATTTAAAAAAGAAAATTTTAGCCATAAAATTGATTCTTATTTTTTAAAAGTTAAAGCAAATTATGACCGAGCAGTTTATTCGTTGATTCGCTTAAAAGACAGTGGATTAGCTTTTGAAATTTATTTTAGACTTCAAGGTTCAGAACAGTCATTTGCTGAATTAGCGCGCGAATTTTCTGAAGGTCTTGAGGCTTATACTGGTGGTGTAATAGGTCCTGTGACATTGGCACAAACTCATCCACATCTAGCAAGAATATTAACCGCTAGTAAACCCGGTCAACTTTGGGTGCCTAATCAAATCGAAGGTTATTTTGTTATTGTTCGCTTGGAACAATTTTTACCTGCACGGTTGGATGAGATAATGCAACGCAAATTGCTTGATGAATTATTTGATATGTGGGTTAATGAACAAGTTAGAAGTACTTATAAAAGCAATTAAAAGTAATTAAAAGCAATTTTAATTTAGTGAAAGGATTATAGTAATGACTTCCGGCATAATAATGTCTACACAAGCTAATAGTATCCTAGAGTTTCTTGCTGGCATTTCACCTTTTGATTGCTTGCCAAAAAACGTATTAATAACATTAGCCACACAAGTAGAGTTATTACGCTATCGCATTGGACAGGTAATATTAAAGCGGGAGGTCATGCCAGAATATGTGAGCATTGTTTATCAAGGTCAAGTACGTCTTTTAGGTTATGACCCACGCAATCAGAAAGCTAGCACTCTAAAATTGCTGACTTCGGGAGAAATGTTTGGTTGGGTTAGTCATCTGCGAGAGATACCTTGTGAAACAGTCATTGCTTCCACAGAAGTTATTTGTTTGAATATAGATTGTCAATATTTTAAAAACTTAGTTGAGCAGAATTCAGTTTTGTTTAATGAACTAAATAATTCCGCTGCATTAATCGAAGTGCATGATTTATTAGGAGAGGAATTAAGTAGGCAAGCAGATGCAGAAACGGATTTAGTAAAACTATCTCAAAATCTAATTGAAAATAATCAACTACAAATAATAACAGGACACAAATTTTCTGCTCAAAAATTAAATTCAGAATATTTATGGTTAGTTAGTAGTAGCTCACAGAAAGAATTTGTGATTGCAAGTCGTTTTGAATGTAGGGATACAACATCAAAAATTTCTACTAGAGGACATTTACGCTTGTTAGGTGTACGTAATGATGCGATAAATATGATTTCTAAATTTACTCCATTAGCATCGACATCTATAGATGTAACAAATGTTCCTTACGCACCGGATGTTAATCACTCAGCATTGCAACTTTTAGAGGATGAAAATAACCCCAAAAATTATCCTTATGTAAAAGGTAGAGGTAAAGAAGAAGCTACTTTAGCTTGTTTCCAAATGTTGAGTAAGTTTTTTAATATCCCTTTCCGTCGGGATATGTTAAAGAAAATTATTGCAAAGCAAATGGGTAGTTTCTCGCTACAATTTTGCGCTGCGGTTGCGGAATTGATGGGTTTAACGACTCAAATGGTGAAGGTTCCGGCAACTGCGGTAGGTAAATTCCAACCTCCGGTGATGATTGCTTATCAAGATAGTTTTGCAATTATTTATAAAAGTAATGTCAATGAATTAGTCATCGCAATTCCAGAAATTGGTGTAGTACATCGCAAAATTATTGATTTTATCGATACTTGGGGAAGTGAAGGAACTGTTTTACTACTACAACCAACCAAAAATACTCCCCAATCTCACTTTAGCTTGCGATGGTTTATACCCGCACTGCAACGCTATCGCAAAGTTTTAATCGAAGTTCTAATTGCTTCGATGGTAGTACAAATATTTGGGCTAGTCAACCCTCTAGCAACGCAAGTAATTATTGATAAAGTAATTGTTGGAAATAGCCCGGATAGTTTAGAAGTATTTGGAATATTCTTGCTTGTTGTTGCAGTTGTTGAAGCTGTATTAACTGCAATCCGCACGCAATTATTTGTAGATACTACCAATCGAATCGATTTATCTCTAGGTACGGAGGTTATTAATCATCTACTGCGGTTGCCATTATCTTACTTTGAACGTCGTCCGGTAGGGGAATTAGCAACTAGGGTACACGAACTAGAAAATATTCGCTCTTTTTTAACAGGTACAGCTTTGACTGTTGTGATGGATGCAATATTTTCTATCATTTACATCTTAGTGATGTTGATGTACAGTCCAATATTAACAGTTGTTGCATTAGCTACTATACCCCTGTTTGCTTTACTTAACTTGATGGTATCACCAATTATTCGCCGACAGTTAAATCATAAAGCTGAATGTAATAGCGATACCCATTCTTATCTTGTGGAAATTATGGGAGGTATGCAAACAGTCAAAGCGCAAAACTTGGAAATGCGAGCGCGTTGGAAATGGCAAGAGAAATATGCACGTTATATTAGCGCTGGATTTAAAATTATTTCAACACAAACTACAGCAAGCTCTATCAGTAGTTTTTTAAATAAATTCTCAAATTTATTAGTCTTGTGGGTTGGAGCTTTTTTGGTACTCAATCAACAATTAACTTTAGGACAATTAATTGCCTTTCGGATTTTGGGAGGATATGTCACGACTCCCCTATTACGTTTAGTTCAACTATGGCAAAATTTTCAAGAAACGGCATTGTCTTTACAGCGACTCAGCGATATTTTAGATACACCTCAAGAAACTCAAAGTGATGCTCAAAATATATTAATGCCTACGATTGTAGGTAATGTTTGCTACGATAACCTTTCCTTTAGCTTTAAACATGGAGGTACTTTACAATTATGTAATATTAACCTCAAAATACTCGCAGGCTCTTTTGTTGGAATAGTTGGACAAAGTGGTTCGGGTAAGAGTACCTTATTGAAATTACTACCTCGACTTTATGAACCCCAAGCTGGACAAATATCTATAGATGGTTACGATATTAGCAAGGTGGAATTGTATTCTTTACGAAGTCAAATTGGTGTGGTTCTCCAAGACACCCTATTATTTGAGGGTACTATTCGCGATAACATTGCTCTTGCCTATCCTGATGCTAGTGATGATGAAATTATTGCAGCAGCAAAAGTTGCATTTGCTCATGATTTTATTATGAACTTACCTCAAGGCTACAATACCAAAGTTGGGGAACGTGGTTCGAGTTTATCTGGTGGACAGAGACAGAGAGTCGCAATCGCGCGAACGGTACTACAAAATCCACAGATTTTGATATTAGATGAAGCAACCAGTGCATTAGACTATAATGCAGAAGCCCAAGTTTGTCGCAATTTAGCCGAAGCTTTTAAAGATAAAACAGTATTTTTTATTACTCATCGTCTGACAACAATACGTAACGCGGACATGATTTTAATGATGGATGCTGGTGTAATTGTCGAGCAAGGTACGCACGATGATTTAATGTCTCGGCAAGGTTATTACTACTGTCTTTATAAACAGCAAGACGCACAAATTTAAAATAAATTATGGCTATTCAAACCAACTTTGACAAACCTATATTATTAGAACAATCTCCTATTTGGTCGCGATTAATTGCTTGGAGTATATTTGGAATTACAGTTTTTTCAATTGTCTGGGCTTCGGTTTTTCAAATCGAAGAATCAGTTCCCGCTGCTGGTAAACTAGAACCGAAAAGCACCGTACAAGAAGTTCAAGCACCTGTTGGTGGTGTGGTTAAAGAAATTCATGTAAAAGAAGGCAAAGCTGTTCAAAAAGGTGAGATACTAATTAGTTTAGAGCAAACTTCTTCTCAAGCACAATTGCTTGCTCTCAAGCAAACTCGTCGCGCGCTTTTACAACAAAGAAATGCTCTTCAACAAGAAACTAATTTTTATCGAATTCGCTTGCAAGAATCGTTATATTCGTCAGGTGTAATTCAAAACAATACTCAACTAACAATCAAACCAGAATTAGCTTTTTTAATGAAAAGTCGAGCTACATATGTCAGCGAAAATCAATTATATCGCAGTCAATTAAATGGTGAAATTTTAGTTAATTTAACATCCGAACAGAAATTACGACTACAAAATCGACAAATTGATTTATCTTCTCGGATAGAAGATGCTAAATTAACAACAGGACAAGTAAAACAAGAACTCTTACAAATACAAGCACAGCTAAGTAGTGCTAAAGAACTTTTGACAATCAATCAAAGTATTTTAAATAGATTTAAACCTTTGGCAAAAATTGGGGCAATTTCCCAAATTCAATATTTAAAACAGCAGCAGGATGTTAGCACAAAACTGGCTGAAGTTACTCGCTTAACTAAAGAAGAACAAAAACTCCAGTTAGAACTAACTCGAACGAACCAAAAATTACGCGGTACGGTAGCAGCATCACAAGAAGATTTGCTATTACGAATTACCAATAATGATAAAAATATCGCTGAAATCGATACTCAAGTATCCAAAGTAATTTTAGAGAATCAAAAACGTATCTATGAGTTGAATAGTCAAATTAGCGAGATAGATAGTAAACTAATTCAAGCTCAAGAAACTTTAAAATATCAAAAAATTATTGCCCCAATATCAGGCTCAATTTTTGAGCTAAAAGCAAAATCTCCTGGGTTTGTTGCAAATTCTAGCGAACCAATCTTAAAAATTGTTCCAAAAGATAACTTAATTGCCAAAGTCTATATTACCAACCGAGATATTGGTTTTATTCGTAATGGTAAAAAAGTAGATGTGAGAATAGATTCGTTTCCCTTCCAAGAATATGGTGATGTTAAAGGCGAATTAATTGAGATAGGTTCTGATGCTTTACCTCCAGACCAACTATATCCTTACTGGCGCTTTCCTGCAAAAGTTCGCTTAGATAGACAAGCTTTATTAATTCATAACCGCCAAGTTATGTTGCAGTCAGGAATGTCAATTAACGCTAATATTAAATTACGAAAAAGAAGCGTGATAAGTATTTTTACAGATTTTATTTTTAAAAAAGCAGAAAGCTTAAAATTTGTACGTTGATGTACATGTTGAAAGGGCTGGCAGTGCCCACTCTACTAATAAAGAAGCTTTTTATGTAAGAAAATTAATGCGCGCGACCATAGGCACCAGAAGAATAGCAACACATTGCTAGCTGCATAAAGTTTGTTTATCATATTTATCTCTTGCCGCTTCTACTGCATCAAAATTTTGATTTGACCAATCACATAATGATTTGAGTACCTCATTTAAGCTTTCTCCCAATGGCGTTAAAGAATACTCTACTATTGGTGGAACTACTGGATAGGCTTTTCTGCTTACCAACCCATTGCGTTCTAAATCTCGCAAGCTTTTCGTTAGCATTCGCTGAGAAATATTACCGATTTCGCGTTGTAATTCCCCGTAGCGTTTCGTCCCTTTTGAGAGTACGTACAAAACTGCCACAACCCATTTATCGGCAACCAATTCGAGCGTTTGTCGTAAGAAAGGATGGTTATCTAGCACATTTGAAGATATATTTACCTTCGACTCTCCACTCATTCAATCTCCCCCATACATACATTTTTGTATGTATAGCAGTTTTTTGTTCGTACTTGTCAATCTTAAACAATGATTTGATAATTAAATCAATGCAAAGCTATATTTTTAAAGCTATTGAGGTTTTTTATGAGCGAACGCAATCTTTTTTCATCGGTTCAGCTTGGTGAACACCGTCTGGCAAATCGGATAGTGATGGCTCCCATGACGCGGTTGCGAGCTGTGAGTTCAATACCGAATGCAATAATGGCAGAGTATTACCGTCAACGAGCATCTGCTGGACTAATAATCACTGAATGCACAATGGTGGCGCCCATGAGCAATGGATACATCAACTGTCCGGGTATTTATTCGCCTGAGCAAGTAGCAGGCTGGCAACAGGTGACTGATGCTGTCCATGAAGCTGGTGGCAAAATTTTTCTACAACTTTGGCATTCCGGTCGGATTTCTCATCCTGCGCTACTCAATGGGGAGTTGCCTGTAGCACCCAGCGCGATAGCACCTGTGGGAACGCTACATACCCCAGTCGGAAAAGTCACAATGGAAACTCCGCGCGCGCTAGAAACCGAGGAAATAGCTGATATTATTGAGCAATTTCGTCAAGCTGCAAAAAACGCGATGCAAGCAGGATTTGATGGTGTGGAGCTACATGGAGCATTTGGCTATTTAATCGACCAATTCCTACAAGATGGCTCCAATCAACGAACTGACCGCTATGGAGGTTCGATTGAAAATCGCGCTCGCTTTCTTTTAGAAGTTGTGGAAGCGGTTTGTCAAGTATGGGGTGGAGGGCAAGTTGGAATTAAGCTATCTCCTAGCAATACGTTTTACGGAATACGTGATTCCAATCCTGTCGCAACGTTCAGCTATGTAATCCAACAACTCAATCAATTCAATCTGGCTTATATCCATTTAATGGAGCCAAATGAAGACGACATCAAAACAGAAAATGTGATCAAATCAGTGCTAAAAACCTTTCGTCCCTTCTATTCTGGCTTAATTATCACAAACGGAAATTATGATAAAAGCAAAGGCAATCAAGTTCTTTTGAGCAACGAAGCTGATTTAGTTTCCTTTGGCAGACCCTTTATTGCAAACCCCGATTTACCCCATCGGTTTGTGCTTGATGCACCTTTGAACGAGGTAAATTTTGCAACTATTTATGGTAAAGGCAATCAAGATTTAGAACAAGGGTACACAGATTATCCTCTTCTAGCAGGATAACTCTCGCCACATCCCCGTCATGGAGTAAGTGTCACTAATTTTGATGGGGCAATATTTTCTAAAACCGTGACGTTCGTAGAACGAAATATTGCGAGCATTAGAAGAAACAAGATAACAAGGAAGTTGATTTTCATCTGCGTAATCGAGGACGGGTATAATTAAATCTTGACCGATACCCTTTCCCCGCGCGGATGGTTTTAAGCCAAGAAAAAACACTTCACAATCACTTTGCTGTGGTTCGTGATTACCAACTTGTTCTATTAGATGTTGAAAACGTTGAGCGGATTCTTCTCCAGCAAGCTTGGTAAGAGTTGGAGAATACGTTCGCGTTGCTCACCCATAACTATCAACCACATTGGTTTCCAAACAGCGCAACCAGTATCATCAGTAACATTAACCCTCACTAAAGTAAATGGGCATTTATACATTTGTTCTTCTTTAGTCCCCCTCATTAACATATGGTGCCAAGCGTCAAGGGTTACTGTGAATTGACGACCTTTCTTGGTAATACTTTGGATTTGTGTTGTTTTGTCGGGTGGGTGCCAAGTCTGTTCATTAGCCAGGTCAAAGCGTTCGCCAAATTTTTTTGGACACCCACGTTTCTTGTCTTCTTGTTGTGCAGGTGGCGCAGAGTAAAAAATTCGATTACTACGAACTCTGGCAATTACAACCAAGTTTTTGTGTTTGGACGCATCAAATAGGAATGAGCGTTGACTATAAATACTATCCGCAACTAGTATAGATAGCTCTACAGGAGAAGCAGCACCGTTTGAGTTACTAGCTAAAGCATCAATTAAATCAATAATACTATCACTGTATGACTTAAATAATTTACATAAATGTTGTCGGAAAGAACGGAATTGCGCTATTAATTGATTATGATTTATCATTTCCATAGCTCATCAGTAGATTTAGTACATAGTTCGCCTTAATAATACTATGTATTGAGAGACTGATAGCTATTTTTATAACTGCACTCAGTACTATTGTTCGTATTAGGTCATATTAATGTTCAGTGAAATTAATAAAATAAACTGAGAAGCATAAATAAGAATAATTGGAATGGTACTCATAACATTAGTACGTAAGCAAAGTTTTTTGTCCAAATTTATCGTGAATAATGTACCAATACGAATTATGGTGCCTAATGCCGATTTCAGGGATATATAGTAAAATTATCCGAAAGACTAATATTTATTTTTATGACAACTTTCACAATAGAGAAATCATTATTTATTAATGTATCAAAAAACGTACTTTTTGATGCACTGACAAGCTCAGACAAAATTGTTCAATACTATCCCTTAAAAGAAGTTACATCAACATGGAAAGTAGGTAGTGAGATTATCCTTAAGGGGAGTAATGGTAACGAAGATTTTACAGATTACGGGAAAATTGAAATCTTGGCGCCTAATGAAAAATTTCAATATACCTACTGGAGTGATAATCATGGAACAGAGAGGACACCAGAAAACCATTTGACTATATGTTATACGCTTCATCAAGCTGAGAATAGAACAAATCTCAAATTAGAACACAAAAATTTGAAGTCCGAGAAAATGTATTTAGAAATGCTCAACGTTTGGGATTTTTTACTATCTAACCTCAAAAACTTTCTGGAAGCATAATCAAAAATGACATTCAAGCGTTTAGTCCTGATAATTCTTACTATAGGAGCCGTTGCATTATTGACTCTGAATTTACTGAGTAGTTTTTTAGAGCCTCAATTTCAAAGCCGTTTAGAGCTTTATCAAACTGATATTACTCTCCAAGCGCAAGAGTGGAAACTATCAGGTAAGAATGAAACCGTTTTTAAACAGTTACAAGCTGCTATTATTGGCGATAAACCCTTGGAAACTGCCATACAGAGATATCAAGGGGTGCGAAATGAAGTTAAAACGACTTTAAAACAAGTTAAACAAAATTTAGAACAAGCGAAACAATTATCAACACAATCGCCTTTACATAAAGAAAGTGACTCTTTGGAGCTACTTGCAAAGATTCGCGAACAAGAATACTTACTTTCCGAATTAGATTTGCGCTTGGGTATTTTACAAGCAAAACTTGGGCAAGTTGATGCTGCAAAACAAACTTGGAAACAAGTGCAGCAAAATCAAGATACCAATTCTAAATTAAAGTTAACTGCTGCTTTACTAACGGAATTATGGAACCAACCCTCAACTCTCGAATCTACGGCGCCGGAGTTGATAAAAGAGAATCTAGATAGTTGGTTTCGCGATACTACCCTTCTACTACTATATCAATCGCAACAGTCAAAGCAAGAACTTTCTGCTTTACAAGCAGCACAACAATCACGTGCGAAACAAGCTTTATATAAATTAGCTATGGTTACTGGCATACCAGAACTGGGATCTATTATTGGTTTGGGATTACTGCTATTGTTAATTGGACAACGCTTAATTAAAGGAAAAGATTCTTTATTCGCGCAAAACGCTGATTTAGCTTGGACTACACCTTGGGATGTCGAAACCATTTTACAAGTGCTAGTCGTCGGTTTTTTCTTTATGGGGCAAATAGTAGTACCCATACTACTACAAATGCTTCCCGCTTCTCATCCTGCAACGAACGTTAGAATCCAAGCGCTTGATGTTCTAATTAGTTATGTTCTTTTAGCCCTAGCTGCACTTTCTGTACTGTTTTTCTCCCTTAAACCCTTTACCCCTCTTCCCGAAAACTGGTTTCGCTTCCGCTTATTGGACTCATGGTTCTTTTGGGGACTGGGCGGTTATTGCGTCGCGTTACCGATTGTAGCAATTATTTCATATATAAATCAGCAAATATGGAGAGGGCAAGGTGGGAGTAATCCTTTACTACAAATAATCTTAGAGAGTCGAGACAACGTGGCTTTGAGCATATTTTTCTTAACGGCAGGTATAATGGCGCCTGTTTTCGAGGAAATTTTTTTTCGAGGGTTTTTGTTACCTTCTTTGACCCGTTACATGTCCGTATGGTCGGCAATTATTATTAGTAGTTTTTTATTTGCCATCGTTCACTTCAACTTATCAGAGGTTCTGCGTCTAACAGCATTAGGGATAGTTTTAGGCATTGTTTACACTCGCTCGCGCAACCTGCTTGCCCCAATGTTACTTCACAACTTATGGAATAGCGCCACTTTAGCCACTTTATTCGTCTTTGGTAGTAGATAATAATAGTGTAAAGACTATCGATTATAGGGCTTACTCGTTCATAGAAACTACTTATTTTTCTTTAATTAGCTCATCAAAATTCGCTTTCCAAACCTTATATTCCCAAGCTCTGCTTACATCACAAACAGTTTTCAGCTTTCTTTCCTCAAGCACGTGGGCTATTTGTTGACCTGCTATCTTGGTTTTAAATCTGTTTCCATAAGAATTCCAAATTAAGCGTTCGTCACATGTTTCAACGTAATCGCAGATAAATAGGATATCTTCAAAAAAATAAATTGTAAATCCAGGGCTGTGTCCTCCAATATGAACTGCTTCAATGCCTGAAAGCTGAAATCCTGTTTCAAAGCAATGGTCAAACGTAAAATATCTACTGTTAGGATGGGCAGCATCATGTTTATGAATCCAAATTTGGGCACCAAACTGCTGACGATATAAATTTGAGGCGCCTAAAAAGTCATTATGAGTGAATAATATATAATCCATCGGCATAACAGTTGTGTCAAATGAAGATGGACAGTCAATCAAAACTACAGCATCACCTGTATTAATTTGATAAGCTGCATGTTCATAACCCAATTGTGGAATTGATTTTAGCTGTGTGACCTTATCATTAACTGGTAAGCTCTGAACTCTATATTTTGCAGAACATTCTTCCACACTGATAAAATTGTCAGGAGTGGTGCCACAGAAACGGCAACGCTTAGGGTAAAATCCAATCATGTTGAAACCACAAGCAGTGCATACGAACTGCTGAGAATTGGCAACTTTAGTTTGCATAAATTTAATATCTGAGAATGCTTATAACTATTTAAGCTAGAGAACATTTCTAGAGTCTTGTATGTTTCTCCCATTTTTAGAATGTTTTTACAGTTGTGTTAAAAATTTCTTTGGCGTTATCCCAATCAAGCGTTTGAAATGGCGTGTAAAATGACTTTGGTCTGCAAACCCTACTAGCTCGGCAACTTCTGCAAGCGAAACCTTACCAGCAATCATTAATTCTTTGGCTGTGTCAATTCTTTGTTTAATTACATATTGATGCGGTGCCAAACCAGTAGATTGTTTAAACAGAGTAGCAAAATAATTAGGGCTAACCTGAGCTATTGTTGCTAATTCCACCAAAGTTAGTTCTTCATTAATATGGGCTTTAATATATTCTAAAACTTGTTTCAACTTTGTTTTAGGCAAACCAGCAGTTATAATCTGAATGGGTTTGCGCGCGCTGTAGTGCCGTAATAAATGCGCTGTCAGCGTTGTCACTAGGGAATCTATATATAATCTTTCCCCGAAGAAGGAAACTTCTAATTCGTTTTTCAAGGCAATCCCCAGACTATGGAGCAACGCATCTTGCAAAGCGAATTGGGGCAACAGTTCCACATGCTCTATCATTATTTCTTTTGCCTGTCGCTCTAAAATTACTGGGTCTAAGCATAACGCCAAATACGAGTGTTCTTTATCCCAACAAGCACTGGAAATTGTTTTTGCTGGGACAATAATTACATCTTCAATTCTCATTCGTGCTTCCTGAAAATATCCCTCAGTTACCTGCTCTACATGGGTATTCGGCAAAACATGCGTATTAATTAAAATTAAATGCTGTTGGCTTGTATTTTTGGATAGCTCTGCGGGTTGGTGGTGAAAGTGTAACAATTCAACCCCTTGAGACAAAGTAGAGTGTAGCAAAAGCTTGGCACCCAAAGCTTTCATCTCGTCTTCGCTAGTACAATCAATACTTTGAATTTCAGGGTTAGATGACATCAACCGACCAGAAAAAATTTTTGATTACTTTATTATTATCGTAATCCTCATGATAAGTAGGCGCCAATCTTAAATCTTTCTTGCTCTCACCTCTGTGTCTCTTCACTGCGTTCGAGGGCAAGCCTTTTGTATCTCGGTGGTAGAAAAGACGCTAGTTCGGCTATTAAAGGTAATAAGTTATGTAATACTATACTACAAAATCGACCAAAAAGTATTTATGTATTAGTTTATTAAATATTGCTGTGCCCAAAGCACGGCTTGAATGCGGTCGCGAACTCCTAATTCCCGTAGAATTTGATTAATATAACCTTTTACAGTTCCTTCTGTAATATATAGTGTTCGAGCAATTTCTTGATTATTTTTACCTTGCCCTACTAATCGTAAAACCTCTAACTGGCGCCTGCTCAAATGGGTTAAACATTCTGGTTCAGAGCTAGGTGTTATCGTTGGCTTTAGTTTGCTGCAAGGTGACGGGTTGACTCAAATGAATACTAATCAAACATTGTTTCGGCTTATATTCTGGCGTTTCATGTGCAGGTTGCCAGTAATGGCTTAGATAAATTCTCCGCCAAGACAAATTTCTACTCGAAAGTAGAGGAATTTGTGGATAAACTCGTAATACTGAGTCTTCCTGAGTAAAATCGATAGCTAAAGTTTTAGCTTCTTGCTTTTGCACAGTTTACTAATTTATTTTTTAAAATTTTACTAATTATAGCGAATTTAAGGTTATAAACGCGAATATTTTTTCATCTCTTGACAAACACGAAAATCTTTGATTTCCAGTGCAATGGTAAACTGTTATCGCACATCTAAGTAGGTCAGTGCTGGAATAAAAGTTTCTCTTTCAGGCATACAGTTATCTTGAGTTGTTTCTATTTTATTCGCTAAACTGCAAATCTGACATTGGCACCATCAGATATTGTACTCGAACGAGGACTGTCCATAATCTAATGATGCAAATTATCTTAGATTATGTTAAATAAGTTTGGAGAAAACAAACGCTTATGAGCGCTACAGAGAAATTGCAAATCGGTATTTTTATTTGCCCTGGTTGCTACATCCCAGATGTGGTCGGCGTTTACACTGTATTTAGCACTGTCCCTAATTGCGATATTCACTTTATCTGGCAGGATAAAGATATTGTTGTGGGTTTTCCCAATTTTCCGATGCAACCCACAACAACTTTTGCAGAATGTCCACAGAATCTTGATGTTCTATGTATTGGAGCAACCCCGGGTGATTTACCCGATGAAGCTCTGAAATTTCTTATGGGTCAAGGCAGTCAAGCAAAATACCTAATTGGTATTTGTGGAGGTAGCCTAATGTTAGCTGCATTAGGTTTACTCAAAGGTTATCGGGCAACGGCAAGTTTTTATGTTGTTGACGATCTTTCTAAGTTTGGTGTTATTCCAGTTAAAGGAGGAGAGGTTGTTATAGATAGAAATCGAATTACCGCAGGTGCGGTTTCTGGTTCTTTTGATGCCGGTCTAATTGTGCTTGCCAAACTGTGCGGTGAAGATGCTGCTAAGGAAGCAGAATTAGCCATTGAGTATGCACCTCATCCACCCTTTGGTACAGGTAGTCCCAAGTTGGCAGGTGCCGAACTTACCCAAAAAGTTACACAGAAATATGAACCAGCTTTGAATGAATTCCGTAAAGCTGCTCAAAAAACATTTGAGTGGTTGGTGGCAATTGAGACATAGTGCCCATTCATTAAGTATCATCACGACAAACACCACGCAAGCAGAAACTCGCAAAGCACCTGGGGTACAGTCCTAAGCTGTTGGCTTTGTGCATTTCATTAACTACCCCACCTGGGAGAACGGATGGGGTTTCTGCCTAATAAAGCTAACAATACGCTTAACCAAAGCAGGCTTTAATTTTCCTTCATACCATTTAGCTTTCTTTTCCTAAACTGACTTTGTGTGCCCTTCTTCAAGAGGAACGCTTTGGATGTTTACTCTTATTACAATGCTTTGTTAAAAAGTCTCACTAGCTTTTATCATGCACTTTAACTCAGTTGTAAATATGAGGCATCTGATAATTCTTATAAGTAAGTTGGCGCCCGCCGCACATGACCGTTTAGAGATTATTTAATGGCTTTTTGAGGGAGAGTCATTAAGACTGACAACCCCGCAATCAAAGTTATTTAGTTCTTGTGTACTATATAAGAGCGGGGCTTGAAGCATTATTTAATCCACGGTTTTTTGGCACTCATTAAGCGTTCAAATCTAGGGTGTTGACTTTATAGGAAACGGGCGCCCACTCATTTCATACAGTTTTTGTGTCTAAACTAAAAGCTCTATAACCCTTATTCCGTAAGCTTTTAAAGCTAGTACTATGAAACACGTATTATGCATGAGTAAAAATTGCTCAAAAACCCTTAAAGTCAACACCCTAGTTTTAAACATGCTGTAAAAAGTTAGGAAGAAAATAATCATACTTTTCATAAGTTTAGGACATTTTTCGCGTTTTTAGGCAAGACAAATAATTTAGCAAGTTAGTATATTTTCAATAGAAGTTTTTTGAGAAGTAATATGGACAAATATTTAATTCCGATATCCACGTTATTTATTGGATTAAACGGTATTATTGCTATTATGCTTTCATATATTGTTGCAGCAGAGCGGACAAAAACAAGAATTTGGCATGGAGAGTCAAAAGAGGATATATTAAAGCAACCAGATGCGCTTGCAAATCCAAATGCATGGGCAGCTTTTGTGGAAGATATGACTCAAAATTTTCTGTCATCGGCAACAATTGATGATGGAGCTTTACAACGAAAAGTTCGCGCTCATGCTAATTTTACAGAATACGTACCTTTGGCATTACTTTTCATCATTGCACTTGAGTTAATGCACTCAAACATTTGGCTACTCTGGCTTTTAGGAGTAAGTTTGACTGTAGCCAGAATAGCTCACGCTTGGGGTTTAATCAATACTTATGGTTCTTCTCCTGGACGAGCTTTTGGCTTTTTTCTCACCTGGTTTGTTTACATTTTTGGCAGCTTAGGTTGTATATACTATGCTTTACTCAGTCTACTTTATAACTAATTATGATTTCATTCGATAACCTCCTCATGAGGCATTGGAGTATTACTTACTATGCTTGATGAGAAAAGAGTACTCTTTCGAGGACTAATCAAACATTGTTCTCTATCGTATTTTGAGTATATAAATCACAAACGAGAGTAGTCAAGCAATGAGTCGGCAATCGAGAATTGGAACCTATGAATGGTGCGAACAGAACAATGGGCAGCTTAACCGAAGTGAAAAGTTTGAACTAGTACGAATGTTAATTCGTTCTCAGTTAGAAAATTTGTTAGAAAAGTTAGCATACAATTCCGGGATGAAGAGCGAGCGTTTTTTACGAATTGATGCCAATGCCATTACACTACCAGATTCCAAAATTGCACTTGAAGCAGAGTTACTAGCAAAGAATAGTTTTACCGATGCACAACTCAATCATGGCTACCGTACCTATTTTTGGGGTTCATTGCTCGGTCAAGCAGGCTTATTGCAGCCAGACTCTGAACTGCTTTTTGTTGGTAGTATCCTGCATGATTTAGGACTTTCTCAACTACATATTAAGCAAGCTTGCACTTGTTGTTTTTCAATAAACGGCGCCAGACTAGCACATCAGTTTGCAATTTTACAGGGTTGGGATGCTCATCGTGCTAAAACGCTCTATGAGACGATATCTCTACATCTGAACCCAATCGTCGATGTGGCAATTGATGGAGTTGAAGCTAAACTGTTGAAAGATGGGGCAACGATGGATGTGATTGGTGTGCGCTTTCATTGTCTCCCAAGCGGCGCCATTCAGACAGTTCACGCTCAATTTCCTAGAATCGGATTTCGAGAAGAGATTTTGGCATCTATTAATAATGTTCCCCATGCTCAAGATTCACGCCCTCAATTTCTCAGTCGAGGATTTAGTATTCTTGCTGCGAGAAATCCTCTGGATAGGAGAAAATTTAACTCCATCAGTCAAACCAGAAGGTGAAGTTCTTGTAATATTTGTAGCATTTTAGTTATATTATAATCAAGTATGGCTTCAACCTTCCAGAATACGAAAATCAAATGAAGAACAGCCTTATTTTATACTCAGGTGGCATGGATTCCACGGTGCTTCTTTACGACAAAAGAGAGGAAATAGCTCTTGCTGTGAGTTTTAATTATGGAAGCAAGCATAATGAACGTGAATTATATTTTGCTTCGTTGAACACAAAAAAGTTAGGTATTGAACACGTCAAGTTAGATTTGAGTGACATAATCGGGAGACATTTTTCATCGCATCTGCTCAAAACAGGTGGAGAAATACCTGATGGGCATTATCAAGAACCGATTATGAAGCAAACAGTAGTACCATTCAGAAATGGAATTATGCTTTCCATTGCTGTAGGATTAGCCGAAAGTCGGGGATTAAAAAAGATTTACTTAGCAAATCATTTTGGAGACCACGCTATTTACCCTGATTGTACATCTGCCTTCATCGAGCCGTTTAAAGAAGCAGCAAAAGCAGGTACATACGAGAAAATAGAAATTGTTTCTCCTTATGTTTCAATAACTAAACGTGACATAGCTTTAATTGGGAAAGACCTTAATGTTCCGTTTAAATATACCTGGAGTTGCTATAAGGGTAAAGAACATCACTGCGGTAAATGCGGAACTTGTGTTGAAAGAATAGAGGCTTTGGAAGGTTTTGATGAAACTGTTTATGCTTGAAGACTTATAATTGCCTATGCTATAATCCATATTGTTGAAATCCTGAGTAGTAAACAGTTGCGAAAAGGAACTATGGAATTTATCACACCTAAAGTAAAAATCTGCTGCATAAGCAGTGTAGAAGAAGCCAAATTAGCTATAAAATACGGCGCCTCGGCAATTGGTCTTGTCTCAGAAATGCCTTCCGGACCAGGTGTTATTTCTGATGAACTGGCATTTAAGATAGCTGCGACTATACCAGCAAATATTGCCTCATTCCTGTTGACTAGTAAGCAAAATGCCTTAGATATCATTGAACAGCAGCGATATGTTGGCGCCAACACATTACAAATAGTAGACCGTTTAACACACGGGAATTATAAAGACCTACGTGAAGCATTGCCAGGTATTAATTTAGTACAAGTGATTCATGTAAATGATAAAGAATCTATTTCTGAAGCTTTGAGAGTGGCGCCGGATGTTGACGCTATTTTACTTGACTCCGGCAACCAAAACCTACCAATTAAATTACTTGGGGGAACAGGACGCGCGCATGATTGGTCAATTAGTCGTCGTATAGTTGAACTTGTAAACAAGCCTGTTTTTCTCGCTGGTGGTTTGAACCCAGAAAATGTACGTGGCGCCGTTGAACAAGTTAGACCACATGGACTAGATATTTGTAGTGGTGTGCGTACTAATAATAAGCTCGATGAACGTAAATTAGAAGCATTTTTTGAGCAAGTAGATAGTTTTAGGTAATAACCCAGCGCTACCAACAATTACAAGCTTATCTACCAACTCTGGAAACTTTAGTCTTTATAATAAAACTAATCTAAAAAATAGATTTACCAAATATATGAGCAACACAGTCAGCTATAAGTAACAAGCCAAGGGACACTAAAATAAATTTCATTATTTTTGGAAACCATTTAGTTACTGATTGATGAATTCTTTGTAATAAAGTTGCAGCATTATTACGAAATATCAAATAAATTATCAGTAAGACAATTAAAGGCAAAACAAAAATTAAGTTGTAAAAAGCGATAACGGTCATTAGCTGTGGTAGTTCAAGGTTTTCACGGGTAATTCTTTCTATCGCAGCTAAATATGGTAATGCAGTTGGCGCCTCTAAAAATGCGATGGTTGCCCCTAGAATAAATGCACTACCTGGTGACAGTGATTTGGGACGTTTTGCTTGTGGTTGGTTCAAAAACTTGTTGAGGTTACAACCCAAGAAAATAAGTGCGGCGCCAATCAAGAATTGTAGTACATATATTACATCACCTAATTGTGTAAATATATGCCGAAAAACTTGAGAGATCCCGAAGCTGAGTAAAACTCCGGCAACCCAACTTGCTGTAAAATCTCCAGCGATAAACGTAATAGCGCGAGCAACAGGCTTTGGTGTACTTAATAAATAAATTTGTACTGCCATTGCATTTGGATTAATGCTATCAACCAAGGCAATTGTCGCAATTGAAATCAGCAGGTTAATCATTACATCTTCCTTAAAGCTTGTTCATTAAAAGTTATTTAGCAAAATTCAACTTTCAAGCTTTACATAAATTTCTGTCGGATGTGATTGTGCCCATTCTATATCCCACGGGGTAAATCCCAAACTTTGGTACAAGGAAGCAGCGACTTCATTTTCCTTACGATAACTTGTTGCAATTATCTCAACATTGGGATGTAATTTTAGGCGCCGAATTATCTCTATCATAGTTGCTCGTCCATAACCCTGACGTTGATATTTATAATCAATCATCAGACGCATTATAAATCCAACACCACCTACATCAATTTCATACATGATAAACCCAAGCATTGGCGCCTGTGGTTGTTCATAACCACATACGCTAGCATCATAAACGGCAAAAGGGAAGAGGTTAGTATCAACATACGCTTCTGCAAGAGATTGTGCATTTGTCGCAACTAAACTTTTCTGCGAATTATCGACTTGGAGGTTAAGACATTCTTTGAGATTATCGCGCGTTATTTTACGCAAATGAACTTTTACCATGAATGTGCTTGTCCATTTCTATTACTACCAAGTTGCAATCAATTGTTCAATTTCAGCTTGTGCTTCGTTGATTCCTTGCTTTAGTCTATTATCTCCTAAATCTAAACCATTTGCATGAATAAATTTAATATCTGTCACACCAACAAACTCGAACCCTTGACGAAAAGCAGGTCAAAACAAAGTGCGTATTCTTGTATTAAATACAAATAAATAACTATATAGCTATTCAATTTTGATTTGTAAAAAATGGTATTTACGTAGAGACCGTATTAATCTAGGTTGTGGTCTCTACAATCTAAATTTTCACGAATATTTAGGAATGCTATTTGAGTCTTGAAATAAACGCTTCTGTGAGCAATCACATGGTGGGCAGTGCCCACCCTACGAAACAATCGTCATGGTTAAAAAATTACTAGGTAGTTATATAATACCAATACTTGGACAAAATAAAAAGTAAGCGAAGAAAGAGTACCTGGTTTGAATGCAGAAGCAGTATATTTTAATACGGCGCGCCAGTAGTATTTCTAAACCAATCTTCTAATTGCAGCATTTTAATCACACCATCTACTACGCTTTGATGGGTAACTTTCTTTTCTAGAAGCCATCCTGTCCAATAAACTATACAACTCGCTTGCTGCAATCGCCATGCTAATGTTAGCTTATCTATCTCTGATTGTGAAAGAGAAATATGTTTTGCATACCCTGTACTAAAAGCTTTTATTCTTTCCTTGTTAGGAATTTGCTTTGATGGACGAGTAAAATGATCTAATGCTGCCACGTAGTCAAGTAGTCTTAAGTCGTAGGTGGCAAACTCGAAGTCTAAAACACCAACTACTTGATTTTCGTTGACTAATACATTAGGACATAAATAATCAGCATGGGTGGTTTGAAGTGGAAGTGTTTTATATAAACTCGGCGCCATTTCAATTAATTCTATTAAGCTCTTGGTAATTCGCTCTTGCTCTGAGTACTCTAGCTCAAGTATTCGAGGTACATCTAACGGCGCCACTAACGGATGAATATTTTCAAGATTACCCCAATTTGGTAGCTGAGATTTTTGAGCATCTGTATCAAATTCAGCTAGATGTTTATGTAATTCTCCTAATGCTTGACTTGCGGCGCCGATATGAATAAGATTATCACGTTCGGCAGGTTGACCCAAAATTAAAGGAAGTAAAGCTGCACGCAGTATTTTACCGTCTTTATTAATTGTAACTAATGTTTCACCGGAGTTAGTTGGTACAGGAACTGGGACGGCAAACGATAAGTTACATGATTGTAAATGCTGTAATAGTGCGTGTTCATAATGAATTTGTGCAGTTGCTGTAGTGTCGCTGTATATTTTAAAAACAAATTTACCAAGGGAAGGCACCTCTACAAAAAAAGTTGTGTTGACTGTACCTTGGTTTGTCGGTTTAACTGTTGGATTACTTATAGACCAGTATAAGAGTATTTCAATTATGTCTTGTTCTAATAGCTGTAACTTTTTAGAATTGGTCATAGTTGCTCTCAACTTATTGTTGTTATGTCAAAGACTAAACCTTCAGATATCGAATATTAAAAAATTACTCAGTCAAAAAACCTGTCATACGGGATTATACAGAAGGTTTATCACGATACAAGTTACAAATAGTAATTGATTATATTCATGTTCATCTTAATGAAGATGTAGGTTTGACAGAACTGGCAGAATTAGTACAAATATAACTTCTGTATTGACAGCCTGCATATGCTACTAAAGATACAAGATGGTTCGTAATCCTTCGTCCACTTCTGACTGTAAATATTCTGGTAGCGCTCCAACACGTTCGCTCAAGAAGGTTTTATCAACCGTAAAAATTTGAGACACATTGGCTACAGAATCTTTAGGTAAACCTGTAGCTTCACGCGGTAAAAATACATTACCTGATGCCTCGGTTAACCGAGTGTTAGAGGTAATAATTACAACAATAATGGTCTTGATACGACTTTGTGTAAAAGTATCGTCTTGAACAATTAAAACTGGACGGCGATACCCAGGCTCCGAGCCAACTGGATCGGGCAAATTTGCCCACCAAATTTCTCCGCGATACATTACCAATCCTCACTTGGCAAGGACATAAATTGCATCTTTGCTAGCACTGGGTCTAGTTCAGAGGACTCTTCAGAATAAACCTGATTCAGTTTGTTCAAAATTTGATTACGGTTGTATTTACGTAAATATTCCTTGAGTGCTTTAGTATAAAGTTCACTACGTGATAATCCTAGTTGCCCAGCTAGTGCTTCTGCCTCTTCAAAAACTGAATCTGGAAGTGAAATAGCAGTTTTCATTCCTACTCTCGCTTTTAGTAACTACACTTTAGTTATACCCAAGTTATACCATGATAACAAGGATTTTTTGCTTGCTCTGACCCTGATAATATTTAACTTCCTCTGTGTCCTCCGTGTCTCTGTGGTAAAAAATAGACTTATTGTCAAACAGGCTTTCCGGCCTGTTCCACAAGATAGAAAATAAAGCTTGACATGTTAACTAATCTAAGGTAATACTAAAAACAAGTAGTAAATTAATTTTTGATTATGTTTACCAAGCGCCTACCTCTACAAGTAACTTCTAGCCATCTACTAGGGCTAGGGCTACTACTATGCCTTGGTTAAGTATTTGCACATTTAAATATTAAATGATTTTTGTAATCCTTGTAGAGACGCGATGAATCGCGTCTCTACATCCAAAATTTATGTTATCAACATTGGAGCTATTTATGCCATTGAATCTATCGCTTAAGGTATTGTTGCGACTAATTACGGGTTGCCAGGTTTGGTTTTGGTGGCAACCTGTCAGCCCTATTTTTACAAAACTCGCCACAATACCTTGTAATTACAGAAATTATCGAAAAAGGAATTCACGATGTTAACTAATCCTGCGTCTAAATATCGTCCGTTTGCTCCTGTTAACTTACCTGACCGCGCGTGGGTTAACCAAACAATTACCAAAAGTCCAATTTGGTTGAGTACCGACTTACGCGATGGCAACCAAGCGTTGATTGAACCAATGGATATTACGCGCAAGTTGCGTTTGTTCAATCTGTTGATACGCATAGGTTTTAAAGAAATCGAAGTTGGGTTTCCTTCTGCTTCACAGACTGAGTTTGATTTTATTCGACATCTCATAGAAGAGAACTTAATTCCTGATGATGTAACTATTCAGGTATTAACTCCCGCGCGCTCGGAATTGATACATCGAACTTTTGAGGCATTGCGCGGCGCCAAAAAAGCAATCGTACATCTATATAATGCGACATCACCAGTATTTCGCCGCACTGTTTTTAATTTAGACCGTGCAGGAACTATTAATTTGGCAACCTCAGCAGCAAGATTATTTAATGAGCTTGCTGCAAAGCAACCAGAAACTAACTGGCAATTTCAATATTCACCAGAAACGTTTACAGCTACCGAACTCGATTTTGCAGTTGATATCTGCAATGCTGTATTGGATGTATGGCAAGCAACAGAGCAGCATAAAGCGATTATTAATTTACCTGCAACGGTGGAAGTATCAACACCAAATATATTTGCCGACCAAGTGGAGTGGATGCATCGTAACTTAAGGCGCCGCAATAGTCTGATATTGTGTGTTCATACTCATAACGACAGAGGTTGTGGTATTGCGGCTGCTGAATTGGCACTTTTGGCAGGCGCCGAAAGGGTAGAAGGGTGTTTATTTGGTAATGGTGAGCGTACTGGTAATGTAGATTTGGTAACTTTGGCATTGAATCTTTATACTCAGGGTATTCATCCAGGTTTGGATTTTTCTAATATTAACGAAGTCGCGCGCGTTGCTGCGGAGTGTACGCAACTGCCAATACATCCACGTCATCCTTATGTTGGTGATTTGGTATTTACTGCGTTTTCAGGTTCACACCAAGATGCAATTAGAAAAGGGTTTGCAGTGCAGGCGCCTGATACAATTTGGGAAGTACCTTATTTACCGCTTGACCCTGCTGATGTTGGTCGTACATATGAGTCGGTAGTCCGAGTCAATAGTCAATCAGGAAAGGGTGGAATTACATTTTTACTCGAACGTGATTTTGGTATAGCGTTACCTCGACGGTTGCAAATCGAATTTAGTCGAGTTGTGCAGCAAGTCATGGATAGTAGTGGTAAGGAATTATCTTCTCAGGATTTATGGCAGTTGTTTGAACAAGAGTATTTGTATGGTGAGGCAGCATTGAGATATGTGTCGCATCAAGTTTATACTGCTGATGACGGTACACAAATGCTGTCTGCGAAGTTGCAGGTTGATGGGGAAGTTATTGAAATTTGCGGTAAAGGTAATGGACCTATTGATGCTTTTGTCAATGCTTTGGGTATTGGAGTGGAGATTCTCCATTATGAAGAGCATTCACGTAACTTGGGTAGTAATGCTGATGCTGTAGCGTATGTGGAAATGAGTAATGATTTTATGAGCGGGAGTTTATTTGGTGTGGGAATTAACTCTAATATAGTCACTGCTTCGATACTGGCTATTATTAGTGGTGTAAACCGTGTTTGGAGGTCTGTTGATGCTGAGGTAAGAATTGAGCAGTTGATGAAGTTGAAAGATTATACGTCTGTAGTGAGGGGTTAAGTTATTTACCAGCAAGGATGCTCCGAACTTTGCCAGAAGAATAATCTCCCGGCAAGTTCTCTCCACCCCATAAGAAATTTTAGAATATTTGTTTTTGCTCACTTGTTATTAATAGTAAGTTTTACAATTACTAGGTCTAGTGCAGCAGCAAGCGTAATTTCAGGAAAATTTTATGAACACAATTATCTATAGACCACCGAAGCTTGGAGACGAGTACCAAATTAGTGGTTGCATGTGGGCTTCTGCGGATTTGTGGGAACTTACAGATGGAACACCAGAAAGTGTTGCCGAATGGGAACTAATTTGTAACCCAGAAGAATTAAGAGATAGAATTTTGAGTGACCAGAAAACGCTAGTTGCTACGTGGAACGGGATAGCTGTTGGTTTTATTGCATTTAAAAGAGGCAATCATTTGTCGTTGCTGTTCGTCCGAAGAGAATTTTCTGGGCAAGGAATTGGTAGAGAACTTTTTACCCGATGCACCAATGATCTTAATGAAGTCACTGTTAATGCCGCTAGGGCTGCGGTAGGCTTTTACCAGAAAGTAGGATTTATTCAAAGCGGCGATAGCTTCTTATATAAAGGAATATGGGGTACACCAATGAAGTGGGTTAATAATTCGGTGAACCAGATGCACACCCCACATACCGACAGCAAAAGATAACGGCGCCACAAATTTATATTTTCTTTATATAAATCGACAAAGATTATTGCATAAAAGCTGAATTACAAACTTATAGCTCAGTAGTCATGCTTGAGCTGGCATAACACTGCTCAAAGAAACCCGGTTTCTTGTAGCTTGACTTGTAAGTTTACTTTTGTAAGAGAATTAATCAAAATGAAAATTAAGCATTTTTATCCAGTTTCAAGTTTATTAATCGCAGGATTGGTATTATCGAATTTTGGTACTGTTTCCGCCTCTATTAATAGCTCTCAAACATTACAGCAACTTAACAGCAATACTCGAGGTGGTATCCAAAAAATTGCAGCTAACCCAGAAGACTGTATTGCCTTCAACCCAAGTAATACTGCTGTTAAGCAAGTTAACGGTAGCTGGAAAATAGTTGAGAATGGGAATCACTGGATGTTTGACTTTGGCGCCGAAAAAGACGAGGCGATACGCGCATTCCAAGTTATCAAGCAATACGGAGTGAATAAATCTTGCTTCGTTGGGCGCCCACAACCATCATTTAAATATCTACTTAAAAATAATAATGCCCCAGTTGGCGCCATCAGAGGAGAAGATTGTGTGGCATTTAACCCTGCAACAACAACCTTAAGCAAAATCAATAACCGTTGGAAAATTGTAGATGGTAGTCACTGGATGTTTGACTTCAACACCAATGAAGCAGAAGCCAAACAATCTTTAGAGATTATTAAAAAATATAAGTTCACCCGTTCCTGCTTCGTTGGTAGACCTGACCCTAGCTTTACCTACTTGCGTAAATAACGTATCATCAACCAATAATACTGCCAGGAATTGCAAATCCCTGGCAATTTCAATATTCACCGGAAACGTTTACAGCAAATTTTGGCAACCCAACCGCGATTTTTTTACATTTGTGATTACTCCTGATTGGCTTAAATAATTTAGTTATTCACGATAGCGGAGTAATAAAATTACAACCGATATCCAATGATGAATAGCAAAATATCCTTCTTGGACTTGTCAACCAGTATTCAAACATAACCAAATTTACAGAGATTACTTTATGGCATTAAATACATCGAAATTTACCCAAATTATCATTTCTCTGCTAGTTAGTACTGCTCCTATTAAGAAAGGGAATTTATCCTATGTCTATTAAAGCATTTAGCGGAAAGTTCGCCTTTCTTAGCAATTTTTGGTCTTGCAAAATAATATTTGAAGGCATTGAATTTCCAAGCGTTGAACATGCTTTTCAAGCCGCCAAAACAACCAACCCGTCGGAGCGTGAACTGGTACGTTTAGCTGCAACACCAGTCAAAGCCAAGCGCATTGGGCGCCAGGTGACACTTCGAGATGATTGGGATAAGGTGAAGATTGAAATTATGCACGGTTTTTTGTTACAGAAATTTAGCCAGGATGAGATGCTGCGAGAGATGCTTTTGAGTACAGATGATACAGAATTAATTGAAGGCAACACTTGGGGTGATAAATTTTGGGGCGCAGTGCTAGAAAATGGCAAATGGGTAGGTCGCAATGAACTGGGTAAGCTATTGATGAGTGTGCGTTCTGAAATTCGCGCAGAAGTTACTGATGAGTAATTATGGTATAAGTAAGCTTAAGTATATGCAGCAGATTTCCTTTTAATGCGCTATATGTAGAGACGCGATTATATAGTATCAATTTCAATATCAGTATTATTATGTATCATAAATCATTTATTTCTTGGCATGGCATTGAAACTCAGAGCTTATTTGTGATTTTTTTATTCTTATTTTCTTTTCCTACAATTGCTCAAACAGTTCCAGTTCAAACATTGCAAGATAAACCCAATCCAAATATCGACCGTTTCCCCCAACCTGTTCCCAGTCCTACACCTCTTCCGGAGAATGAGGCGCCAACTATATTGCCTCCACAGGTAAAACCGGCACCAGAGGAAACAGATACAAATAGTAGTATCATTGTACGTAAGATAGAGGTAACAGGTAATACTGTATTCAACCCATATATTATTGAAAGCATCGTCAACAAGAGCGAAAATCGTTCTGTAAGTTTAAAAGAACTTAGAGGAGTTGCTGATGCAATTACCAAGTTATATTTACAAAAGGGCTACATTACATCGAGGGCTGTGTTAGTAGACCAGGAAATAAAAGATGGTGTAGTTCAAATTCGGGTTATTGAGGGTTCTTTAGAAAAAATTGAGATAGAAGGTAATCGACGTTTAAACTCATCTTATATACGCGAGCGCATTCAGTTAGGTACAAAAATACCACTCAACCAACTTCAAATTGAAAACCAACTCAGGTTGCTAAGAGTTGACCCAATGTTAAGTAATATTGAGGCGACTTTACGACCGGGTACTAATTTAGGTGAAAGTATTCTTACAGTTAAAGTAGAGGAGGCGCCTAATTTTAATACATTTTTTGGTGTTGATAACTATTCATCTCCGAGTGTTGGCTCGGAAAGGTTTGGTGGGGGTTTTAATTATCGTAATGTTACAGGAATTGGCGACCAATTTAGTGCTTCATACTATCGTTCTACCACAGGTGGGTTCAATGTATTTGACTTGAATTACCAAGTTCCGATTAATCCTAAAAATGGAACTATCAGGTTAAGGTATGCACCGAGTGATAGTAAAATTACTGCTTCTGAATTTGCTGATTTTAATATTACCTCTGATAGTCAACTATATGAAGTTAGTTTTCGCCAACCATTAACCCGCACCCCCAGCGAAGAATTTGCTTTATCTTTAGCATTTACCTTGCAAAATGGTCAAACTTTTTTAGGAGGTACACCTACACCCTTTGGTGAGGGGCCTGATAGCCAAGGTAACAGTCGTACTAGAATAATCAAATTTGGACAAGATTATATTAAACGAGACTTGCAAGGAGCATGGGCTTTGCAATCACAATTTAATCTTGGTTTAGGTATTTTCGATGCGACGATTAATTCTGGCTCAAAGCCAGATGGACGTTTCTTTAGTTGGTTAGGGCAAGTACAGAGGGTACAAAGGTTAAGTAAAAATAATTTATTAATAGCTCAAGCTGAGTTACAACTCACGACAGATAGTTTACTTAGCAACCAACAATTTTTTCTAGGTGGGGGACAATCTCTACGGGGTTATCGACAAAATGCTCGTTCTGGAGACAATGGTTTTCGTGTTTCTGTAGAAGACCGAATTACCATTTTTGATGGTACAGATGGAACTTCATCTTTACAATTGGCGCCTTTTATTGAGATGGGTGCAGTTTGGAACCATCCTGATAATCCGAATAAACTCAACAATCAAACTTTTCTCAGCGCTGCTGGTTTGGGATTAATCTTACAACCCACACCAAATACTTTTATCCGACTCGATTATGCTGTTCCCTTTATCAAACTTGATGATAAAGGTACAAACGCTCAAGATGAAGGCTTCTTTTTCAGTGTTGGTTATAATCCTTAATGTTATTAATTTGCCTCACCTACTAAGGTAAACCCAGCCCAATCTAATGGCTCAAAATCAAACTTCATCAGTTGCAGCATAGCTTTTCTTAATGCTACAGCTTTATCAGGGTTTTGCTGTAATTCCTGATAAAAAGCAATCATTAATAGTCTTGTTTTCTCATCAGGAACAGTCCATAAAGATACTAATATACTGGGTGTTCCTGCGGAGATAAAAGCGCGCGAAAGTCCAATTACTCCATCTCCCGTAATTCTTCCTACACCCGTATCGCAAGCACTCAAAACCACTAACGAAGCGACCAAACGCAAATCAAAAATTTCTGCCGCAGTCAGTAAACCATCATCTTGATCTGAAGGAGCTAAAGCAATCGCTCCCGGTATTCCTAAGCCCTGTAATGATGAGCTAGTATTAGAACTGCGATACTCTAAAAGTCCGTGGGTTGCTAAATGTATAAGCTTTGCTTGAGATAATTGCTTTTTTATAGCTGTTTTAGTTGCTTTAGAACCAATCATTGCTTCTTGCTGGAACATTTTTGCTATTTCTATTGCTTCTGCTTCCGATTCTGGTAATACAGCTAGCTGTTGAGGTTTTTCCCCATTTATAGATACTGTAGGCATAGTTGGATTGCCCACTATTAAAGGTTTTAAATTAGTTAGATTTTGCTTTGCTAAACTATTTTTTTGCTTACGAGTTAAATCTAATACTTGAATCGCTGGAGCGGTAAGAATCGTATGTTTTTCAATTAAATATTTACCTTCAGCATCTTGCAGTGCAGCGAAGGGAGTTAAAAATAATGATTCTTGAGGTATAAAAATTACACGCTCATTTTCATCTTTTGGTAACAAATCTGAAATTGGTTCAATCAGAAATTTGTGCAGTTTACGGAGTCCAATATAACTTGAATTTTTTTCTTCTCCTAACTTCAAAATATTTTGCCTCTGCTGCTCACATACAATACCTTGAACCAAACAGCGACTGGCGGTAACTAAATCATCAAGGGTTAAATTATGCTTCCATAATGGTTTTAAATCAACTTTGCGAAATGAAATTTTACCCGTTGGTTTTACTACCCAAATAAATAATTCTGAACCTCTCCCGCGTTGTTTCCCCAAAAACTTAAAGTCATCATCAGGGACAATTAAATATTCAACTAAGGTTGCATTTTGCTGACGAGCAATTTCTTTAATTTGGTTTACAGAAGGAAAATTGGTATTGATTGAGTTTTTATCTTCCGAGAATCTACCAGCAAGTAATTCCACAAAAGCACGCGCGCGTCCTCGTTCTGTAGCTTCTAAAGCTGCTTCTGGTTTATTTGCAGCTACTAAAATTTGTTGCAATAAATTGTAGGAATGAACTTGAGTATCAAAAATTGATACCTTGTAAGTATCGCTAAGTCCCGGTCTCATTCCATCTAAAACTTCGACAGCATCACGAAGCGTCTTTTCTGCTTCCTCAAGTTTTCCCGCAGTATATAAAACATGTCCTAGATTATTTAACCCCATCGCTTGAGCTTCCGGGTCTCCAATTTCCCTGGCAATAGCTAAACTATTTTTCAAATACTCAATAGCTTGGGGATAGTCTTTTAAATCTTCGTGTGCTAATCCCAAACTTCCTAAAGCTTCCAATTCCCGTTGCTTGTTCTTTATCTGTCGCGCGAGTTGAAGACTCTGTTGATAATTGTTAATTGCTTTGTCTAATTTTCCCAAAAAATGGTATGTAGAACCCAAATTAATCAATGTACTTGTTTGACCCGTAATATCATTTATAGAAGAGCTAATTTTGAAACTGGTTTGAAAAGTCGCAATCGCTTTTTCGTACTGACCTTGATTAGCATAAATTTGACCTAGATTACTAAGAGTTTTACCCTCTTCTCCTTTATTATTAACCTCACGAGCAATTTGCAAACTTTTTTCATAGGATACAATTGCACTATCATAGTCCCCTAAAGCTTCATACACATTTCCTAAGTTTTTAAAAACTATTCCCTCATTCTTACGATTTCCTAGCACCCTAAGAATGTCTAACGATTGTTTATTTGCTTCAATAGCTTGAATATAATTACCCAATGTTTTGTAAGCAATGGCTAAATTAGCCAGAATAGCTCCTTCATCTATTTTATTACCAGTTTCACGCACCAAAATTAAAGCTTGTTGATTATATTGAACAGCTTTGATAAATTTAGTTTGTTTAGCGTAGATTTTTGCAAGATTTATTAGAATTGCTGTTTCTGCTGATTTATCTTTCAGTTCTCGCGTTAGAGTCAGGTATTGTTGTAAATAAGTAATTGTTTGGGGATAATTTTGTATTTGCTGGTTTACGACAATTAAGTTTTTTAAAGTGCTTGCAGTTGCTTGCTTGTCATCTAACTCAAGATATATTTTTAAAGTCTGTTGCCATAATTTTATAGCTTCTGGTAATTGATTTGCTTGATACTTTTTTAAAGCTTCTTCAGATAATTTTTCTGCTTTGATGCGATGCGATTGAGAGTCTCCTTTACTTACTAGAAAAGTTATTTGGGAATGTTCAGAAATAAAAACACTACTGAAGTTTGTGATTATAGCATCCTTAATTGATTTGTAAAAAACATTATGTTGATGTAACGAACCGCAAAGGACGCAAAGGACGCAAAGGTAAGAAAAGAAAAGAAGAAACATTTTAGAAATGATTTGGGGTTGCTATATAAAAGTAGTGTTACCACTTTACTCTAAATAATCATTGCTTCTTTAAGGCACTACTTTCAGGATATTATTTTTATCATTTGTTGTCTTACATGGGTCATTTTTTCGTGGTTGGGAGTTATTCGTTGCATTTCCCCCACGAGTATTTTCTCCACGGTTGAAAGCTATGGTTGAATTTTGTGGAGAACAAACATCATTTTTTTCGTCTTGATTTAATTGACGTTGGACAATTTGTCCGTCGGGAGAATTTTGATTATTTGATGTTCCATTGCCAGAAGAAACATCGGTTTTAGGTTTGGGAACAGTTACTACATTAATATCGGAACTTCCCTCTAAAAATGTATCACCAAAAGCGCCGTATAGACTAGCATCAACTCCCCCCTTTTTAACAATCAACCCAGCTGTAAAACTTTCATCTGGTGAAATATTGTTGGCATCAAAAGCAACACTGTTGACAGTTACAGGTCTATCTGGGACGGGGTTCCCATTTTCGTCAACAAAAATAATTTGACCAATATCGTCTTTACCTTTAAAGAAAACTCTTCGTCCATCAGCTTTGACTCGGTATATAGTATTTCCATTCGCATCTTTTTCAACACCAACCCCTTCAGTGAATTTTATTCCACCATGTTGAATATTTATATTCCCTTGGGCTTGAATACTAACTGGAACTTCACTAGGCCCAGTAAAAGTAAATGAACTTAAGAAAGTATCTTTTGCTTGAAATGTATCGGCAGCATTAATACCTATACTGCCGAAAGGAACGCGAATAGTATTAACTGTAATTTTTCCAGTTTCTGAAGATAGAAATGCAAAATCATTTATCCTACCAAATCCATCTGATGATATTACTCTTAAATTTTCTATATTAATATTTTTGGCGCCAGAAAGTGTAGTATTACCAGCATTTATATCACCTCTAACTAAGATACCACCTTCTGAAGAATTCAAAATCAGCGGACTATTTATACCGTTGAAAGAACCATCCAATATAAAATTTCCTAAAGAAAGATTTCCATTTACATTAATATCATTTTTGGCAGAGAGAATCACGGGACCCAAAATCTCACTGCTCGCTGGTTCAATAGTAATATTTCCGACTGTAATATTTCCTGCTGATATAGAAGTATTCGTACTAGAAAAAGTTGTTGTATCAATAGAAGTTGGAGAAATAGTTGCTGGATTGCGTAATTCGCTCAACCCTGCTCGCAAAATCAACGATGAGCTATTTTTTAATGTGGCAATATCTGGGTCTGTTCCTACTAAAGAAGCATTTGGTTGTGTAATTTCAATATCACCACCTATAATACTGCCTTTAGCTTCTACTTTTAGAGAAGAACCTTTATAATTACCAAAACTTACATCACCATTAGAGCTTATTATCCCTTGAGAATTAGTTCCAACTGGGCTGAGAAAAGTAGAACTGAAATTACCTGCCCCACCAGATAAATTCTGCACAGAAAAATTTTTACCTGTAATAAAACGAGCATTACCACTAATTGTACCATCGCTGACTAAATCAAGATTACCGCCTGCCTGAAAGATGGATTTCTCATTAGCTAACTGAATATTAATATTTTGATTTCCTTGAACTTTTAAGTTTGCTCCCGTTTGCAAAATAAAGAATTCGTCAAACCCCGCACCATCAAATAAATTTATAGTATCTTTAGCTAATAAGTTCAAATTTCTAGATGTTGTTAACCCCTGTCCCGATTGACCAACAGAAATTAAATTACGACTCGATGATAGTGTGGCATTTCCAGCATCAAGACTATCTACTACTAAATCGCCATTTTCTATTTTTAAACCTGAACCAGTCAGTTTTACTGTATCTCCACTGATTGTTAAACCCGTTGCATTTGTAACTCCTCCACCCGTTAATAATGCGGGGAGAGATAAAATAGGTAACGACCAATTATTCGGTAAACTAGGTGCTGTGGAGACTGGTTGAGTTTCGAGACTCAAAATATTTCCTGGCTGTGTAATTTTAACTATACTTTCTCCAGATACAGTCGCAACCGTTACCTGCCCTCCGGGAGCGCTGAGTCCCCTTGTATTAACAACAGTACCACCAAGAAGAGTTAAATTTTGTCCCGGTTTTATAGCTAAATTACCAAACCCATCAATGGCGATAGCTCCCGGTTGACTCATGGTAAATGCAAATGAACTGGGTTCTCCAATCAAATCAGCGTAATTATTTACACCAAAACCATTAAACCACTTATTCCCAAACCCAATTCCGTTCGCGGTTGTTGCAGTAAAAGACCCAGGAACATCTAACCTGGCGCCAGAACCAAATATAATCCCTGCTGGGTTCATTAAATATAAGTTAGCATTGCTACCCGTAACTTTAATTAACCCATTAATTACCGAAGCATCTCCACCAGTAACTCTTCCTAAAATATTCTTAGTACCAGGATTCGTCACAAAGTCTGCAATTTGATTTTCATTTAATCCAAACTTTTGCAGACTGTGAAATACATTCTTATCAATTTGAGTGCCACCTGTAATAGTAAAAGTATTTCCACTTTGATTAACAACAGTATTCGCATCACCAGGCGCCGTTGTAATCTGTGCTTGTGCTTTTGGTAATAATATAGATGTGACAATGAAGAAACTAAGTAAATGAAATATTAATTTCATGGCACTGATATTTAAAAAATTGCTTGAGCATTAAAAACGGGGTTCCTTGGTACATATACGTAGTTGACACTAAAATTATGCAATAATTTTACAAAACTTCACTATTCAACCAACGGTTGCTTGGCAATATCGCTCAAGCCAATACTTTCGAGTAAACTCACCCAAGTCTCAACCAGCTCTTTATTTTCTGGTTCCTGTTGTCGTAATCTTGCCAATGTATTAAAAGCATCAAACCAAATACCCTCTGTGGCATATAATTCAACTTGTTTGCGAGGTTCAGCGGCATTAATTTTTTGGTTTAATCCACTCAATGTAACTCGTCGCACAACACCTTCTACCCGGAGTGAAGGAATTGGTTTTTGCGGTTCGCAGTAGATATTAAAGAACCAGCGATAATTTTTATTTGCTTCTAATGGTTTGACTGTTTCAGGAAGAGAAACGGAGATAATACCTGGTTTACTTGGCAATTTAACCGCTGATTGATAAATTATTTTCTTGGACTCCTCATCTTGGAGAAGAAATTCTGTTGGAAAAGAATACTTGTTGGTGAAGGGAACGTAAAAAGGGAACTGAGGACGCAAGCTAGTGGTTAATCCCCAAACATTTTCCTTTACGTGTTCCGTTTGCCCCAATTTTACAGTTTTTTGTGTAAAAGGCACTAAAGCAGTTAAGTTTGTTTCGACATCTGGGCAAGGGCCTCTGCGTCCACCACCACGAGAACGTCCACCAACTGCTCTTCCTGGTGGTGGTGCTGGTAAGGTAAATTTAATTTTTTGGTTTTGTTTATTTGAGTAAGCAGGTTCTATGTGTAAAAACCCGTTATAGGGAATAAAAATTATAGAACTAAGAATCAATATTAAACTAGCTTTTACTGGCAGCCAAACAAAATTCATCGATTTAGTCCTCACAAATTAATTATTACTCTTACTCCCCCCTTAATAAGGGGGGTTGGGGGGGATTTAATTATTTGCAGCTTCATATTAAATTGATATAAAAATAAAAACTCATAATTTACCTTTAAGAATGACGAAAATACTTACACTTGTTGTTCCCACTAAAGCTATCGCAGATGGTACAAATGCTATCCAAGTGCCTTGAATTAACATATAAAAACAAACTCCATAGAGAATTCCGCAACTCAGCAACAAAGCTAAAGATATTTTAGGAAGCAGGTGCTTGCCTAATAGTGGATTGTAGCAATATACACCTGCTAACCCTCCAACGATAGACCAGCACAAAATCCAAGCTGTATCACTCCACGGTGATAATACTCCTATTAGTGGACGTTTGTCTAATACACTACTCAGTATTTGACTAACCATATGAGCTTGTACCTCAACCCCTGGCATTTGGTTTTGTAAAAGTCTTCCATAGGGGGTTTGCCACCTATCTTCGGCGCCACTTTTAGTTATACCAATTAATACAATTTTATTTTCAATAAATTTTTTGAGGGCAGTAGGATTATCCTCAGCAGCAGCAAACAGTTGTCTTAATGTTAATTTTTGAGCAACATCATTACCCGCGCGATAGTTCAACATGATTTGTTCGCTGTTGGCATCAATACTTTGATAACCACCACCATGTGATTGCAACCTCTGAAAAACGACATTACCAATCTGCCAGTTTTTACCATCAGCAGTCAAATTAGTTTGAATATTATGAACTTGCAATAGATAGCGAGAAGCTAGTTGTAAACTCAAAGCATAAGATGCCTGACAATGAGAATTTGCCTCTGGGTTCATCGACAATAACTGGCGCCGCAATACATTATCGGTGTCGTCTACAAAGTCACTAAATCCTAAGCGCTCTACAGGAATTTCTTGAGGAGGACGCACACCATAAGGGTCAAATTTTGTACTGCTAACTTTACAAATACCTACCAAATTATCAGTATTTTTTAAATTTGCAATCAGATTCTGATGTTGGGGATTGGTATTAAAATCGCGGTAAATATCTAAACCAATTACACTCGGCTTGTATTGCTGTAAAATTCCTAATAAGCGTTCTAAGGATTTATCGGAAAGGGAAACTCCCTTCAGTTCTTCTCCTTTTTGTCGTTGGGCTTCAACATCACTATCATCTATTGTTACAATTAATAGACGCTCGTCAATTCCTTCGCTGGGTCGCAATTTCATCATCTGGTCGAATGCTGGCAACTCTAGTGCTTGCAATAATCCAAACAAACGCATTCCACTCACCAAGCTAGTTACTAATAAACTAGATATAGCCAGATTTATCAATCCCCGCTTTGTAAATACATGATTGTTACCCACTTTATTTGGAACTGGAGCTTTTGCAATCATATTTTGCCAAGTTAAAGGCACTTCTGCTTGATGTTGATATATTGTTGGCAACCAACTTGCACAGGGAAATTTACTTTCTAATCCTTGCAAACGTTCCCTTGCTTCTCGTAAAGCTTTATAAAGAGGTTCGCCAATCACAAATGCTTTCAAAAAATATTTTAAGAACTCTTGAGCAACTTTATCTGGGACAATTTCCCGCATCACAATCAAATAAGGTATTTGCAAATCAATAAGCTCTTTTGCTAATCCTAAACCATCGCAGGAATTAAAAATTGCTAATTGTAAACCATTATCTACAGCTTTTTTGAGAGCATATTTTAACTGGCTAATTGTTAAACTGTCATTTTGGTTAATATATATTTGTCCTGTTTCACCGTTGGCTTGACTAGAACTATGTCCTGCAAAAAAAAGTATTTGCCAGCTTTCTTCCCACAGTTGCTCTGTCAACTCACTGCGAGGTGGTTCCACCATAAAATTGATATTCGCATTTGGTAATTCAGTTAATAATTTTCGATCTGCTTCAATATCAATTCCCGTACTGTTGCCCAAAATGGCAAGAATTTTGACAGCACTTGTAGGTTTTACTTCTCGAATTATCCGGTCATAATTAACAGGACTTAATGCTACTTCTACCTTGGAATAACGCTCCAGCATATCCCATAAATGCCAAGGTAATTTTTGCAATTGGTTGTCTTGAGTTTGAATCAATACCTGCAAATCATCATTTGGCAGTAACTTTTCTAACCATTTTTCGCGGATAGGTAGAAAAGAAGGTGATTTTAGCCAATCGTTAAGTTGCTGATTGACGATTTTTGCTGCCGTCAAACATTCTTCATCTGCTGAACGTTTAGTTCTTCCGGTGGAAATACTAACAGGTCTTCCCACCCAATCCAGATTACGGTATATGCCTTGCCAACGCTGATAACTTTGTGGTAGAACTTCATTGCTAGGAAGCTCACCCATAATTTCCGTTGAAGGTGGAGTATTTTCCTCTCCAATTTGAAAAGTAACAGGGAAACCCTCTTTAAAGCTACCCTTTCCAAACTTTAAAACAACCAATTTACCCACATTTATTTCCCTTCGCTACCAACACGCAGTTTAACTAAGCTTACTATGTAACATTTTCACGGACAACTTTTCCTGGTGATGAATAGACGAGGTTTGGCTGCTGGTTCCGATGGCGAGCGCGTCAAACTCAAGGCTGCTCAAGGAATCGCAATCGCAACAAAAAAATTTGAGTAAATTTCGGAATAATGTGTTTTTCTCATTTGTTGTTGAAAGTGAGAGCGAACAGCAGTTCGCCACATTCAGAAAAAATTGCTTTTTTTAGAGAGAAATATTTATGATTCGTAAAATCAATACCTTTACTCGTCATTTGAGTGCCGTTGCTATAAGCATTGTTACAATAGGCATCTTCTCAGGCGCCGCTCTGGCAGAGACAAATGTTGTGGTTCGGATGACTACAGGGTCTGACGATCTGCGGGGTGGTAACAATGCATACATGACTCTTAACTTAGAAAGTGGAGCAAGCACTTCTGAAGTAAGGCTCGGTGGTGGCTTTGGTCAAAACAGTGCTGTTCGACGAACAGCTACTTTTAGAGAAACGGTTTCATTAGATCAAATCAGGAGTATCACTATTCGCCACGATGGTTCTCCTCGCTCAGGCCATCCCTTCGATGGGTACGACAATTGGGACTTGCAAAGGATTTCCGTCTCCTTAAATGGTAGAAATATTTACAACTCCGTCAACGATCCAGGTAGAAGTCGTTTTGTGCATCGATTTACAGGAAATGCTCGCCAAATTGTCTTGCCCCGTCAATGATTTTAATCTTGATTTCTCAACAATTTAGTTTGTAGGGTGCAAAATCAATCATTCCTATAAGATTATAAGTTGTTTGATTGTTATTGCTTGCACCCTCCTTATTAAAGTAACTGCTTTCTCATAGCATTCTATGTAACGAACCACATTTTGGTCGGGTCATACTCTTATTTTTTAAATATGAGTTTAGATGCTTTTACAGCAGTACTAATTGACTTTTGTATAAATGTATTACACTGTCAACATGATGAACAAAAATAGTCTGCATTAAAATCTTTGGTAACTGAATGCGGCTTAATTTTCCCCTTTGAAAGGACTTGTTTTATATGCGGGCGCCCAATTAAACTTTCTTTAGATAACCAAAATCGTCTCCATGCTGAAGGTGAAGCAGCAGTTGAATTTGCTGATGGGAATAAGCTTTACTTTTTTGAAAATGTTCCCTTACCGGAAAAATATGGGGTAGTTCATCCCCAAGAATGGTCTGAAGAATGGTTAGAAGAAGAACCGAGTGATGCAGTAAGAGAATTGCTGTCTAAAGTCATTCGTAAGCGTCCAACTAACTAATATCTTCAGAGTCTGCACAGTTATACTGTCTCGTACTGACTACAAAAAGAATTTTTTATTCGTAACTGCATAATCAATCACCTTCATACATAGTAGATGATGGTGGTAATTATCCCAATAATCAGGAGTTAAATCATGCTAGGCAACTTAAAGCTTCTACCTTCATTGCGAATAGTTCTAGTTGGAACTTTCGCGTTTATCCCTACTTGATAGTAGGACATTAGCCAATCATTATATTCAGCAGTTAGAGAAAGCTGGTTGGGAAAAGATTGATAATGGACAAAGCAACTCATCTTCTTGGAGTACATGGAAATTTAAGGATGAAAAAGGCCAAAATTGGCAGGGTCTAATGAGCTTTACACGGGTTGAAGGAAAACCAGACCAATATTTTGCAAATTTAAAAGCATTGCAGCTATAAGAATCTGGTCGGGTACATCTTTAAAATGTCTAAAATAAAATCTGTCTTACATCTGAGTATGAGTAAAAATTTTAAATTTAAAATTACTTACTGTATTGTCTGGACTACACTATTTTCGCTAATTCAATTCGTTTTACCTGTGGCTGCACAAATAAAAAAATCAAACGAGATAAGTGAGACACAAGTTAAAAACTCTACTAATAAATGTCAATTTACAGGGCATTTTAATCATATTAACTCCGTGAATATTACTCCTGATGGTAGAAAATTTATCACTGCTAGTTACGACAATAATATCAAATTATGGGATATTTCTACAGGCGCCTTACTTCACACATTTCGAGGTGCAGGAAGTATTGCTTTAATAAGTCCTGATGGTAAAACCCTTATCAGTGCTAGTAACGATAAAACTATCAAGTTATGGGATATTGGTACTAAAAAATTAATTCGTACATTAGAAGGGCACTCTGAGCAAGTTAGTTCCCTTGCTATAAGTTTTGATAGCAAAACCCTAATTAGTGGTAGTTGGGATAAAACTATCAAATTATGGGATATTTCTACAGGAAAATTATTCCGTAGGCTCAGAGGACATTCTGAGTGGGTTAATTATGCAATCATTACCCCTGATGGCACCACCGTTATTAGTAGTAGCTCTGACAAAACTATTAAACTATGGGATATTAAGACCGCACGAGAAATTCGCACACTCAAAGGAAATGTTTCTATTTCTAAGTTAGCCATTAGTGCAGATGGCAAGACTCTTTTTGGTGGTAGTGACGATGGTAATATTAAAGTGTGGGATATAGAAACTGGAAAGGAAACCCGCATACTTAAAGGGCATTCTGAAAGGATAGAATCATTAAATATTAGCTTAAATGGAGAAACTTTAGTTAGCGGCGCCTGGGATGGTTCTGTTAAACTATGGAATATCAAAACAGGAAAGTTAATCCGCACATTTCGTAAATCTATCCAACAACCAGAAATATCGCAGCAATTACCCAAAAATCCTCCAAGTGGCATAGCTATAAGTTATAATGCTAATTTAGATACTACTACAGCAATTAGCCCAGATGGGAATACTCTTGTTAGTGCAAGCGATGATATTCAACTTTGGGATGTAAAAACTGGGAAGCAAATTCTTAGCATTGAGGGACACCTTGATTGGTTTCAATATGTTACCATCAGTTCAGATAATCAAACATTGGTGAGTTTAAATTCTGACAATACTATAAATATATGGGATAAAATTAGCGTTAAAAAAATTAGGACAATCAAGGATAATTGGGTTCGTTCTGTTGCTATTAGTCCTGACCAAAAGACATTAGTTACAGGTGGTTGGGATAATAAGGTAATAAAATTATGGGATATTCAAACAGGAAAGTTAATCCGTACATTTGAGGATGGCGGGGTTGATTCTGTCGCTATCAGTCTAGATGGTAACATCCTTATTAGTGCAAGTGACGAAAATATTAAATTACGCGATATTCTTACTGGTAAACTAATACACACACTCAAAGAGCATTCTTTCCAAGTTAATGCAATTGTAATCGGTAACAATGGTGATACTCTTGTCAGCAGTAGCACAGGTGACGAAATTAAAGTTTGGGATATTGGAACTGGGAAGTTAATTCGTACTTTGAAGGAAACCAATATAGACGAACGTATCAATAATTCTCAAGATGTAATTTTACTTACTTCTATTGCTATCAGCCCAAATAGTCCCATCGTTGCCAGTGGTTATAGTGATGGGACAATAATGCTACAGAATGCTAACACCGGACAAAATATTCACACACTCAAGAGTCATATTGGTGGAGTTTCTGCCTTAGCTATCAGTCCAGATGGAAATAATCTCGTCAATAGTACCTATGATAACAGCATACAAGTTTGGGATATTCCTACTGGGCAGCTAATCCATACATTAAAAGGACATCTCTATAATATTTCTTCTGTAGCTATCAGTTCCGATGGTAAAACTTTAGTCAGCAGTAGCTATGATAACACGATGAAAATGTGGGACATGAATAATGGCAAGTTACTGCACACATTTTGTAACTAGAATATACAAAAATCATGGAGGGCAAAATGAAAAGTCCAACAAATTATCAACATTTACCTCCTGGTCCCAAAGGTCAATTAATTGGGCTTTTTAAACTAAATCAAATCAACCATCCGTTGCATCCGTTGCCAGCTTTGACCCTCACTTGCATTATTCTAGAGACAATGCGACTTTATCCCCCAGTTTGGGCGATGCCTCAAACCATTGCTACCGAATGCAAAATAGGCGCCTACCCTGTAAAAAGGGGGCATGGATTATTAGCCTGCCAATGGATTGTTCATCGTGACGCGCGTTGGTTTAGCAACCCAGATACTTTTAATCCCGAACGCTGGGACAATGATTTAGCCAAGCGTCTGCCAAGTTTTGCTTATTTCCCCTTTGGTGGTGGCACCAGAGTTTGCGTAGGTAAAGCCTTTGCCATGATGGAAACTGTGAGCGTATTGGCAACCATCGCTCAAACCTATCGCTTTACACTGGTTTCTGAACAACCAATACAACCTTGGGCTTCTCTAACACTTCGTCCTCAACAACCGAAGTTGTGATTTTGTTGATTAGATTTAAGGTCTGAGACGGCGCCTTTGTACAATCTATCTAAATAGTGAATTCATTTATTAACCTACGATGAAGCAACCTCTTTCTAGAGAAAGATTTATGCAGTAAGCCAGATGAAGTAAAAATGAAATGTCAAATGTAACAATAATTGTATCCGATGAAACTAAATTACTTAACAAAAGGGCTTTCGACGATAGGACGCTGGATAGCTACAACTCTATTTTGTGTATCAGCATTCACCTTTGTTTGGCAGGGTGCTTATTTTTCAAACACCACAGCATTAGCTTCTCAGAATCAAATTTTAATCGCATCAAGAGACGCAGCTGATCAAGCTCAAGAAGCAGCTAGTGAAACCAAAGGAAAATCTAAAGGTTTTGTTGAAAATACAAAAGATTTCGTCAAGGATGCTGCAAAGAGCAACGCTTCTAAAGTAGACAACGCAACAGATAACGATAACCCTATTGCGCGTAAAGCTAAGAGCGATGCAGCTACAATTCAGGAAAGAGCAGAGGAAGATGCTGCTAAAACTGAAAAAGCTATAGACAAAAATGTAGGTGCAGTTCAACGCACTATTGAAAACATCAAAGACGCTTTTAGCAATTAGTATTCCATTTTATTAATTCCGCGCTAATGTAGAGGCTGAATATATTCGGTCTCTACATTATTTATTTTACTTATCAAAATTTATAATTAAGTCATAAAAAATTAAGGCGTGGATGTTGGTGTTGCTGTCGGTGTTGCCGTCGCTGTTGGTGTTGGTGTTGGAGATGGTGACAATGTTGGAGTCACCGTTGGTATTGGTGTTAATGTTGGTGTTAATGTTGGTGTTAATGTTGGTGTTGGTGTTGGCGCGACAGGGTCAGTAGCAGAAATATTAAGCGAATAACCTAAATCTTGTGAACCAGTAGAAACTACAACAAACTCATAAAATCCATCTTCAGGTAATATTAGTGATAAACTGCGCGCTCGTGAGTCTTCTAAAAATCTTTGACTACCGCTTGGTGAATATGCTGATAGCAAAACTTTACTGTTAGCATTTAGTTTCAAATCTAACTGTTGATTTTTTGCAAGGCTAGCGATAAATACTCTACCATCACCTGGTTTGAGCGTACCACCCGAAGAAGTACTTGTGGCGCCGGGAGCAAATGTAAGTTTTCTAAATGCGCTGCCAGCTAAAATAGCAGTTAGTTTATCGTTGACGAACCCTTGCCAAACTTGTCCAATAGGTTGGTCAATAAAGTTTTTACCGCGTTGTTCAGGAAATTGTCGATAGAATGCAGCGTCTCCTAAATCGTAAAGCGAACGACTACCTACATTAATCTTATTAACCTCTATTTTCCAACGGTCACGTTCCGCAGCAGTAAAAGTACCGAGTTTTTGGCGTGAGTCTGTACTTAATGGAGAAAGCTTTTCTAAAACGCTTGCTGCTGTTTCATCCCATTTAGCTCGTAAAGCTGCATCAGAAGGAGCATCACTCAATGAACGTCCTTTTTGGCTAGGGTTTTTATCCCAAAAAAGTTGATTGACTAAATTTACATAGAAATTAAAGTCTATACTTAATTGCTGGCGCCGCGTTTTTAATCTTTCTTTTCTTGCTCTTTCTTCTGGTGAGTAGTTAGCTTCGGGGTCTGTAGGTTGGTTATTAGTAGGAGTTGGACTACCTGAAGCAATTGGTTGTGTTGTACCGTTACCAGATATATTGGGTGAACCTATCAAGTTTTTCGCACCCCATACACTAGCACCAACAACACTAGCAGTAACTATTAATGCAACGGCAACTTTTCCAGGTGTCCACCAAGGTGCGGGAGCAGGAATTGGAGATGGGGGACTACTAGCAATTCTTTGTGCTGTTTCTTGAGAAATTGGAGAATTAGAGGGAGATACAGCTACTGTTGCTTTTGTACCCTCTTGTTGTGGTGGTAACTGTGTTGGTGGAAAGTCTGTAGATGGATATTGCGTGGCAGGATAATTAATAGGTGAGTTGAGTGCTAACATTACTTGTCTTGCATTTTGATAACGTTCACCCGGAACTGGCGCCAACATTCTATCAAGCATTTGCCCAAAATTAGGAGTTAAATCAACTTCCCGGCGCCATTGCCAAGTTAAGTTGTAGTTATCAATAAGTTCCTGCGGTTGTTTTCCTGTGAGCAATACTAATAGCGTTACTGCTAGTGCATACAAATCACTATGCGGTTCAACAATACCCGTTTGCATTTGTTCTGGAGGAGCATAACCAATTTTACCTAGCAGTGTCGCCGGCGAAGAAGCAATGTTTCCACCAGTTTCATAGTACTGCGAGGCAACAGCAGCAACAACTTGTTTAACACCACCAAAATCTATAAGTATAGGTAATTGGTCTTGTGAGCGTAGAATTAAATTATCAGGAGATATATCACGATGAATTACACCCATCGAGTGAATATAATCTAAAACAGGTAAGATTTGCTGCAATAATACCTTGACTTCTGCCTCACTAAACCGCATACCCTGCATTAAGCGAGTGTCTAGTAACGAACGATAAGTTTGTCCCTCAACATAATCTTGAACTATAAATAAATACTCTTTACCACCCAAGTTGCTGCGAAACAGTTCACGAAAACGTGGAATTTGCGGATGTTGAAGTTTATATAAAACCGTAGCTTCGCGTTGAAACAACTCTTCAGCTTTTTGCAAAACGTAAGCTGTTTGAACTTGCGGTGAAAATTCTTTGATAACACAAAGTTCGCGAAAGCGGTTGATATCCTCAGCTAAGTAAGTTTTTCCAAACCCACCCTGTCCAATTTGCCGTACAACTAAATAGCGTTCTCCCAAAGCAACCCCCGGTTGAATACTTAGCTGCACTCCCGTTTCCATTTTTTCACCACAATGCAAGCAAAATTTACTACCTGCCGGGTTTTCGTGTCCTTTGGAACAATACATATAAATTTAATAGTTAAAAGTGCTGAGTGCTGAGTGCTAAGGAACAGAGTTAAAAGTGCTGAGTGCTGAGTGCTGAGTATTGAGAAACAGAGTTAAGAGTTAAGAGTTAGGAGTTAAGATTTAGAAGTTCAAAGTTAGAAGTTCAAAGTTAGAAGTTCAAAGTTAGAGCAATTATATTTATAACTCATAACTTTACACTTAGCACTCAGCACTCAGCACTCATTACTCAGCACTCATTACTCAGCACTAATTTGATTCCAGTTTACTCACCTTATCTGCTGCAATTGCATACCAAATTTGACCAAATGTTGGTTGGTTGAGTTTCCCACGTCGTTGTCCTGGGAACAAGTCATCAAATTTACGGTTGGTATCGGTGTTGAGTTGTTTTATTGTATAGTTCCCAAAATCACCATCAGAAGCTCTTTGCTCCCATTCTTGATAATCTTGCCCTCCATAGCTTCCCAGCTTTTGGCGTGCAGTGCTACTGAGTTTAGCTTGTTCTAATTTATCTAGTAGCTCTTGTCCAATACTTACCCATTGTTGACGTAACGCTTCATCTTCGGCGCCAGTGCCTAAATTTCGACCTTGTAATTGTGGGTTTCTAGAGTAAAAAATATAATTAACCGTTTGAGTAAAGAAGCCTTCGGGAATTTGTAATGATGCGCGGCGACTAGCTATATTACCATTACGGCTGGCGCCATTGCTTCCAGTGTTTGTGGTGGTTTCAGAAGAAGAATCTGAATTACCACCACCAGGTAAACTAGGTAAGGAAATGCTAGGCAGTGATATAGATGATACACCTTTGACTACAGCATTAACTACTCCCCAAGTTCCAGCACAAACTAAAACTATCGCGGTTGTAGTTACAGCGCTGACAGCAAATGGACGCATCCACATAGGTAACGGCAACGCTTGAACAGCCATCTGTGTTCTAGAATGCAAACTACCTGCCCGTCGTGCAGGCGCCGCTATCATTGTTTTAATTTTTGTAATATTTGTATTGGTTTTGTTCACAGCAGGTGCAGATGCGGGTGAGAGTTTTTGTAAATCTTTTATAACTTGTTCTGCGTTTTGATAGCGGTCGCTTGGTTTATATGCGAGCGTTTTTTTTAATATTTTTTCTAGTCCTTGGCTGACCTTTATGTCTGTACCCCAGCGCCATGTGCCTTGGTAGCTATCGTAGAGGTTTTGTGGTTCTTTGCCGGTGAGAAGCACTAAAGTGCTTACAACGAGTGAATATAAATCGCTACAAGGAAAGGCTTTTCCTTGACGTAGTTGTTCTTCGGGTGCGTAACCTTTTTTGCCCAATAAAGTTCGGTTGGCGCCTAGTTGCGTCATCCAAAACCCTTGCGAAGCGGGGACTTGCTTAACTCCACCAAAGTCTATTAGTACAGGTAGATTATCAGAACTCCGTAAAATTATATTATCAGGAGAAATATCACGGTGAATTACATCCCTAGAATGGATATAGTGCAATACAGGTAACATTTTATTTAGTAAAGAAATAATTTCTTCCTCACTAAAGCCATTTTGTCCATGAGAAAGACGCTTATCTAATAAATCCCAGTAAGTGTCACCCTCAATATAATCTTGCACTAAAAAGAAAAAGTCCTTTTGTCCAAACTTAGTAGAGAGCGAAGCATGAAATTTAGGAATCTGTGAATGTTGCAGTTTTTTAAGAACATTTGCTTCGCGTTCAAACAATTCTTTAGCTTTTTGGATGTCTTCTGGTTTTTCCACCTGGGGTGCAAACTCTTTGAGTACACACATTTGGTTTAACTGAGAATCTTCAGCCAAATAAGTACGTCCAAACCCACCTTGCCCTAACTGACGTAAAATTTTATAGCGACCAGTAATAATCTCCCCTTGCGGTAGTGGCAAAGACTCACCGCATTGGATACAAAAACGATTACCATTAGTATTCGCGTGTTGTTTGCTGCAATAGATGTGCATAGCGCAGTAAGGACAATTAAGGGGGTTTTTAGTAAATTGCTACAACGTTGAGCGTTGCTATTACGGAAATATCACTTTTTACCATCAAATTACTACATTGACAACTATGATTAATCCAGAAGAAAAAAAACAGTATGCTATTCAGGCATTTTTAGATTTTTTAAATACCCCCTTGGATACTCGACTTCAGCAACATAGTGACATCAAACCGACAGACGCAGCTTTAAAGCTATTTAATAATGTCGCTGCAATCGTGCCCGCATACAAGACCTTCCTATCACAAAACGGGATTAATCCTGCCAACATTCAAACAGAGAGCGATTTTCAAACGCTTCCACCCCTAACAAAGCAAAACTACTTACAAAAACATTCTTTACCAGAATTATGTCGCTATGGACAAATCGAAACCAGCGACATGATAGCAGCATCTTCAGGTTCAACAGGTAAACCAACATATTGGTGTAGATTTTTTGCAGACGAATTAGAAATTACCACACGCTTCGAGCAAATCTTTCACGATAGCTTTTTCGCTGATACCCGTCGCACTCTTGCAGTTATTTGTTTTACCCTCGGTACTTGGGTAGGTGGAATGTTCACAGCTAACTGCTGTCGCTACCTTGCAATCAAAGGCTATCCAATTACAGTTATTACTCCCGGTAATAATAAAGAGGAAATATTACGTGTTGTCTCGGAACTCGGCGCCAACTTTGAGCAAGTCGTTTTATTAGGGTATCCACCATTCCTCAAAGACGTAATAGATACAGGGATTGCGCGCGGTGTAGAGTGGCGCCAGTACAACATTAAACTAGTAACAGCAGGAGAAGTATTCAGCGAAGAATGGCGAAGTTTAGTAGCAGAAAGAATAGGTTCACAAAACCCCTGCTATGATTTTGCATCATTATATGGAACCGCCGATGCAGGAGTATTAGGCAACGAAACACCATTATCTATATGTATTCGTAGATTTTTAGCCGAAAACCCCGAAGCAGCACGCGCATTATTTGGAGAATCACGTTTACCCACACTTGTCCAATATGACCCAATTAGTCGCTTTTTTGAAGTAGAAGACGGCGCCCTACTTTTCTCCGGCAACAATGGCATTCCACTAATTAGGTATAATATTTTAGATAACGGTGGAATAATTACTTACGATGCCATGCTAGAATTCTTAGCAAAATGTGGGTTTGATGTAGCACAGGCATCTTGCCTGTGCAGTCAAAGAGGCATCAGAAACCTACCATTCGTGTACGTATTCGGACGCTCAAACTTCACAGTCTCATACTTCGGCGCCAATATATACCCAGAAAACGTTACAGTAGGTTTAGAAGTACCAGAAATTAGAGAATGGGTAACAGGAAAATTTGTTTTACAAGTAATAGAAGACAGTGATAAAAATAGGCATTTAACTGTCACCGTAGAACTGGCGCCAAATATTGAAGCAAGCGCTGATAAAAAACAAGCAATAACAACATCTATATTGACACAACTAAGGCGCCTTAATAGCGAATTTGCAAATTACGTACCTGCCGAATATCAGGCGCCGCAGGTTACTTTAAAATTACATGGTGATGCCGAATATTTTCCTGTGGGTGTGAAACATAGGTATACACGCGCGTAGTAATCCCCCCAACCCGTAAGGTGGGCAGTGCCCACCATTTTCTACAGCAAAGTCTTTCACATTATAAAATCAAAAAATCTGGGGTAGCTTGCGTGCTTAATATAAACATAAATAATTTACCACACAAAGCCAAGATTGCTATATAATTAGTACAAACGTAAGTCAGGTACAAGTCAGGCAGGTAAAATATGCTGCAATCAATAGAAGGAGTATATAAGCAAGGTAACATACAACTTTCTGAATTACCGGAGGACGTATCAGAAAGCCGTGTAATTGTAACTTTTTTAGAACCACAAAAAGCCCAAAAACCTAAGCGTATGATTAGCTTTGGCATGTTCTCTGGGGATAAACAATCAACAGAAGAAGATTTTCAAATCGCCGAATTTCAAGGAGATAGCGAAGACAGCTTAGATTGGTCATAAAATAGTATGAAATATGTTATTGATACTCATGCTGTAATTTGGTTTTTTGAAGGTAACCCCCGATTAGGTATAAATGCTAAGGCAATTCTTTCTAGTCCTGATTCCCAATTAGTTCTTCCAGCAACTGCTTTAGCTGAGGCTGTTTGGATTGTTGATAGAGGAAAAACTTCTATACCTTCGGTAAATGATTTACTTTCCGCGCTTGAAGAAGACTATCGTATAGTTGTTTATCCTCTTAATAAAGAGGTGATTGAAAAAACAATATACTTATCTGCGATTAATGAAATGCATGATAGACAAATTGCTGCAACTGCATTAGTTTTGGCAAGCACAGGTGAAAATGTAAAATTACTGACCTGTGATTTGAATATTACCAACTCTGGTTTAGTTCCTATTGTTTGGTAATGTATTGTATGTCTCTGTAGCCAAGTTCCAATGTCCCCCTACTACCATACAAACCTCATATCTAAAGCAAAACCTGGTAGTACATCCTCTCCTGATAATGTTGCAGGAGAATCTAATATTTCTACTTCTTGTCCCAAGCGATAAATTTCTACACGATGATTTTTTCTGTCTATTAAGCAACCTAATCTAACTTTTGCTGACATATATTCGCGCATTTTAGCTTGAGTTTCACTCAAACTATCAGATGGGGACATTAACTCCAACACAAAGTCAGGAGCAATAGGGGGAAATTTTTCTCGTTCTCTAGGTGTAAGTGCATTCCATCTGTCTATTTGTATCCATTGCCGCAACCACTCAATTAGCGCTTCTTGTGCAGGTGACACATTAAAATTTTGACGTTTTGTTTCTCCTGCTTGGCTCATCGCGGTTATAATTATATGAGTATATTATGAGTATAGCTTACTCATCAGACTCGTATTAATTTATTGTTAGCAATCAATATGGACTGGGTACTAAGGGCGCCCATTCCATTTAATTGAACAGACTGCTCTTGACATCGACAATGCAATTGCATTACCATAATTTGTGAAATCTGGCTGACAAACTTAGAAGTATTTATGGTTAGAGATTTAATTGAAGCGGAATCAACGCTTACCGACCGATACCAAACTACGATTCCTGATAGTGTGCGAAAAGCTTTAGGCTTAAATAAACGCGATAAAATTAATTACGCCATTCAGCCAAATGGTCAAGTTATCATCTCAAAGGCAGAACAGCTAGAGGATGACCCTGTGCTTGGAAAGTTTCTAGATTTTATTGTTGAAGATATTAAAAAAAATCCGACTCATATTCAGCCTATAAACTCTGCTTTGGTTAACCGTGTTCAGTCCTTAGTTGCCAATGTTGAGTTTGATATTGATGCACCACTATCTGATGAGGATGAGTAAAGTTGTCTACAAGCGAACCATTGGTAATTAACGGGTGGAGTATTTTTGCTCATCCGCTTTTCCTAGACCAATTTGAAGAACTTTTGACATCTGTTAAACTTCTCCGGCAAAATGACCCCCAAAATTACCATAAGAAAAATGCTGCAAAACGTTTAGCAGCTATAGCTAAACTTGCATTTGAAGTTATTCCTCAAGACCCAACGCGCAGTGAGTACCGTCAAGGCAACACTTTAGGCACCGAGTACAAACATTGGTTCAGAGCGAAATTTTTTCAACAGTATCGATTGTTTTTTAGATATCACCAAGAAAGTAAGATTATAGTATTTGCTTGGGTCAATGATGAAGACTCGAAGCGCGCTTATGGCAGCAAGACAGACGCTTACCAAGTGTTCAAAAAAATGCTTGAAAACGACCATCCTCCAGATGATTGGAATGCCCTCCTTAAAGAGGCACAAGCTGAATCTAAGCGTTTAGAACAAGATTACGATAAGCTTGAAGAAGAAGATTTTTAAATTTTTGTGCCTGCTACTAGAAGACAATACACATAATCACTCATTGCTTTGGTCTGGTTTGAGATTAACTTTTTGCTCTCGCATCCTATCTATAATCTGTTTTTCTGCCACTTCTAAGTGAGTAAGTCCTAATAGTGTTTCTTGTTTCTTTTTTCAGGTTGGAGATTGGAAGTTGATAGGCTGTTTCCACGCTCTTTGGCTATGAGGAAAAATATGCTCTTGGTGTTTGACCAGTCCAACGTTTGAAAGCGCGATGAAAAGCACTTGGTTCCGAAAAACCTAGTAGAAACGCAACATCATGAATTGATGTATCTGGTTTTTTAAGATACCGTAGCGCTAATTCTTTGCGTGTATTATCTAAAAGCTGTTGGTATGAAGTTCCTTCGGTTTGAAGTTCTCGTTGTAAGTTGCGAACGCTTATAGTTAAACTACGCGCGATTAATTCGATTGACGGTACTTCTCCCTTTAAATGATTTGTAATTTCTCGAACCACTTGATAGCTGTAAGTATTTTCATTACTAAGAGCAAAAAGCATTGCTTGAGCATGTTGCTCAAAAGCTAAAAGCAGCGAAGGATTAGCAGAAACGACCGACCACTCCAAACAAGCTGCGTCAAAAACTAGTTGATTTTTTGATTGGGAGAAATAAACTGGCGCCTCAAAAATACGCTGATGTTCAGATATATTATCGGGACTGTTATATTGAAACCAAACTTCTCTGGGACAAAGAGATTTACCTGTTAGTGTTTTAGCAGCAGTCAGTAAAGCTGAAAAACTTGCTTCAATTGGTTGTCGAGGTTCTTCTACTAAATAGTTTTTGAGATGATTTACAATTTCCCACTCACACACTACTTGTCCTCGCGAGACATTATAATGCATTGATACACCTTGACTAAACAAGCACATATAGCGAGAAAGCTTGTCAAGCACCTGTCCGAACGTTTGGCAGTTAAATAATACGTAGCCAACAATGCCAATAACTGACAGATTAAATTTTTCTCCCATATGTAAACCAATATCAGCATCACCAGTCTGCTTGACAACTTCGTGCCATAGAGCTAGGTTGGTTTCCCCAGAAACATAACTATCTGGCATTGTCAACAAACTGGGGTCAATACCAGCAGCAGCACACAAGCGGTTAGTATCAATGCCATGTACTGCTGCTGCGTATTGTACAGAGTTGCGAATTAAAGATATAGAGAAGGTTGCTTCTTTCATCTCTCCTCAAGCATTTTTCAGAATGGCACATCGAATCAATTTTATGGCGCCGTCGGTCAACTTCTAATTAAAACAACCGAATATCTTTAAGTTATTAGAACTGCAACACCATCAACAACTTACATCAACAGGAGTTTTAAGAACATGACATCATATATTGACTCTACCAAACTTGCTTATCAATCTGGCGCCGAAGCAATTAAAAACCCAGTTACGGGAGACAGTATGGTTGTTTTGCTGTCAACCCACGAAAGCGGTGGAAATTTGTTTACAGCTAAGTTTACCCTACCACCAGGTTCATATGGTACACCTCTGCACTACCATAACAATCTTTTAGAAACATTTGAGGTATTAAGCGGCGCCTTGGAAATGGAATTAGGTGAAAAGGGAAATATTAAAGTTTTACGACCTGGAGAAGTAGTGTATGTTCCTGCTGGCATGTATCACAGTTTCCGTAATAGCTCTGATAAAGAAGTTGTATTTGTATCTAGTGTACATCCGGCAGGGGAATTTGAACAATTTATTCGGGCAATGTATGGTTTAGCTATTGATGGAAAAGTTAGCCCTTCTGGGATGCCAAAAAATCTTCTGCATTTTGCTTTAATTATTCAAAAAGCTGACCTTGTTCTTGCTGGACTACCTGTATTTCTTCAAAAGGTAATTATTGGAAGTTTAGCTGCGCTTGCTCGTTTATTAGGAATGGAAAATTCATTAAGCAAATATTGGTGATTTGATCCCCCCAACCCCCCTTAATAAGGGGGGCTAAGAGTAGCCTCTTTTCTTGTTCCCCCTTAAAAAAGCTAAAAGTTGTTTCTTTTCTTGTTCCCCCCTTATTAAGGGGGGCTAGGGGGGATTTTTCAGATTTAATCTATTTTACTAGTAAGGAAATCATGAATCGCACACAACTTTTTCGAGCCACAGGAATCTTATTTGTTATATTTGCTGTTTCGATTAATATTCCTTACTGGCTATTAACTAAAAATTTTGAGTACGATGATATCTTACGGCGCCCTCCTGAATACGTGCTTACTCGCTTTCACGCAGGTGGGACAGGACTTATTTTAACATGGTTTGCCTTTGCAATATTAGCTTTACTGTTCATCCCAGCTAGTACTTTGCTGCAAAAACTGTTGTCTCGTGAAGATACTCCTTATCTGGCAACTGCAACTTTAATGGGTGTTATTTCTGGTGTACTTCAAGCTGCTGGATTAATGCGTTGGGTATTTGTTATTCCTGTATTAGCTAGAATATATGTTAACCCAACCGCAACTGATTCGACTCGTGCAGCCGTTCTCGTTGTTTTTCAAGCAGTACATCAGTATGGCGGTGTTGTAATTGGCGAGCAACTAGGGCAAACGCTACTAGTTGGCTGGACAATAGGAGTAGGAGTAGCAATGTTGCAATCCTCTGTGTTTAAACCGTGGGTAGGGTGGATGGGTTTGGCAAGTGTTCCACTATGGATTTTAGGACAAAGTGAGTTTTTTGCAACAGTTATTGAACGCGCACCAGTTTTTGAAACGGCGCCTATTGGGTTTATGCTATGGGAAATGTGGCTAATTGTTGTTGGTGTTTTCTTGCTACGGAAAAATGGAGGGCGGCTAATTGTAGCATAGGTGTCTCGCCTGTGCAGTGATTACAAGTAATTAATTTTACTACAGAGACGCAGAGGACTACTAGAGTTGAGGTAGCAATTCTTTTTATAAGAGTGTTTTTAACCAATAATTTTCTAATGCCTGGTTAATTCTTTCTCTTGAGTATTCGTCCTTTAAAGAATAATATTCGAGATATGAAACGATTGCTTGTCTTTCCTCTTGGTTAAAATGTGAAAACTTTCTTGTTGCTATTTCATACCAATTAAAGTCATCTTTACTCTCAAATTCCTCGTCAACTAACCCGTATGTTAGATGGAACACTGCGTCGGCATTAGACCAAGCTCCTTCTATTTCAGGTATGATTAAATCGGCAATTAGGAAGGCACTTAGAAAGTATCTAAATCCTTCATCGGAGAAAAAGCTTAAAGCTGCGGAGTTTCTAGCAAGAAAATCCGGGTGAAGTGTTTTCCAATTTAATCCTCGAAACTCCATTGCATACTCTGCTGGCTCATCACCCAAATCTGAACCGCAAAGGCTATTATCTCCCGGATATGGAGTTTTTTTAAAAGCTGCGTTGATTTGCTGTTGAAGTTCTCTTACTTGTGGGTCTTTGGAAAGTGGATACTGGTAATTATGGAGACTTCGATAAAACTCTTCACTTTTTGCTTGAGCCGAATGTGTTTGTTTATTCCAACCCCATCTCAAAGCCTGCGCGCTCAAAAATTTCAATTGAGGTAGTGTGTCAAAGACTAGCCCTAAAAACGAGCAAACTGCTTTATACTGTTCTGAGCTAAACAGCGAGGTCTGATACTCAAAGTCTTCATCCTTACCACAATAATATAAACTATGAAAGCTAGGATTTAAACTAAAAACTGTTGAATAAATAAGGTCGTTATCTTCTGAAAAATTAGAAAGGCATTTAGTTAATAGAGACGGTAGATAATAACGATAACCCTCAGCGCTTAAATAACAAAACGAAGACCATTCTTCCACCAAAAATTTTTGTTCGAGACTCAACCAGTTTTTACCGACAAGCTTTTGTCCTATTTTCTGTTCCTCCTCCCAATCAGCAGTAGACGATCTTAATAAATTTTCCAGCTTTGGTACTTCTAGCCAGGAAAATGCATCAATTATTTCTTGTCCAACTTTATCAATCATCTTTTTACCCCATTGCACCTTGAATCATTCCAATTGCTACAACCGCAACCAGCATAATTCCGCAATTTTATTTCATATTTCTAGTTTTTTGAATTGGCGCCAGTATCGTTGTAACAAGCAGTACGCTCATCAAAGGCGCCCGTACCGTTGATTTGTGCTTTAAATTGCTCGTTTAGTTTCAGTGCTTGTTTAGTGCCTTCAGCATCCAAAATAGTGGTATGATTACAATTTTGTATTCGCCCCCCGCTAGGTAGCTCCGAAGGGCGAATATTGAAGTCCAAGCTATCTCACTAGATAAAAATACTTGAGCCAGGAAAAAGCTCTCCTTCTACGACTGGTGGTACTAGAAAAATTCCTCCAGCGCGCACCGTTAAAAACCTATCCATTCCAGGTAGCGGCTTGTCGGGGTCGCCACCGAAATTTGTTCTGCCCAACCATTTATCCTGCTTCAAGATGCGGAATAAACGTTCGGGAGTATCTTGAAAGCTTACAAAGTTCAATCCTGTCCGAAAACCGGGGGCAGTATGTGTAGGTTCGAGGAATTCATAACCCTGCCGAAACACGCGCGATGAATTACGATCGCTGACTGGTGTAACGTGCTGGTTAGCTCGCTGGACGTGGCTTTGCTTTAAGATTAATTCGTTGACATTTGGAGGTTCTTTAAAGTCTTCAAAAGCTCGATTGCTAAAATCGGATGCTTGCCCAGTAAAAGGACAGCCCGTTCTCACTGTGAGGTTGTTTTGGCTATCGAGGGATTCTATAGGGCAGCCAGTCAGCTTATCCCGACCGACCAAAAGCTCTTGTTGCCTTCGTTCTAGTGCCTGCCAAATGCTTAAATCTATTCCTAAACGGACGAATGCTAAATAAGTACCGGACTCTATCCATTTTTCTTCTGGTAAGGGATTGCGTTTAATAGTAATTGCCCCTTCGCGTTCGGAGCTTTTCATATTAGAAATGCCGTCGTGGAAATCAATCCAACTGCGTTTGTCATCGCGTTGAGACCCACTATAAAAACTTGTAATTAGCAATGGCGCGCTTTCCGTTGTTGGGTCGGTCATGCTAGAAAGAACTTTCCAAGTTTCGACGATGGCACGGTCAACAGCAAGCTGGGTTTCAGCAATAAATTGAACGGCAATTTCTTCGGTGGCGGAATTAATTTTAACATCCGCAGCATATTTAAGACCCGAACCAATTAGGAAGGAACCGCCCCCCGCTGGTAGGGGTGAACGAAAAAAGCCAAAGTCTTGAAGATGGCTTGGTAATGTACGCCGCACTTCGGGGAGTTTAAAGGTGTTGGCGCCGTAACCAACTAAAACCGTTAAATCGCCACTAGGGACTTGTTGACCGGGTAGGTCGCGTACTTTACCGCTTTTGAGTTCTTGGTAAATCTCCCACAGCTTGGCAAACGCTTCTCCAACTTGGCGAGCATTTTGACCCGATGCAGCTCTCAGGAATAGGATGTTAAAAAACTTACCTGGTCGCACTCCCGGAGCGTGATAAATTCCTTCTTGCAGTTTCACTAGCTTTCCCCCCGAAATCCCATTCTTCTAGGCGCCACGCGAACCATTTGCAGAGCATTATCAAATTCTTCTTTAAGATTCTTAATGGTTTGACACACCGCAGCTTGCTGGCAATCGATTGGTTCGCTGCTGGCAGTAAGGACGACAAATTCATCATCGGCAACAGGGGTAGGTTTTCCTGCAATAACTAATGGTCCTACTTCAATTTGTTGCACAACCTGAAAACCACCCGTCACGGGTTCTTCTCTAGAACCGATAACTACGGTAATATCATCTAAAAACGCCGCATCCGAGTCACTAGGACCAAATTCCAGATGCTGGAACATACCCTCCTCAGAACCTCGGCTCCAGCGCACCCACTCAGAGGGAATAGTATCTCCTTCAAACAAAAATACATCTTTGGTAAAAGAACGAATGTACATCCCAAAAGGATTGGCAAAAGCAACAGTTCGACCATTAAACGCTGCACCTAATGCACCCATTGCTGCTGCTGGGTCAGCATGGCGACAAGCTAATTGTTCAACACCAAATTCACGGAAAAGCTGTTCGCGCGTTGCTTGTTCCAAACCATTATCAGTACGATTTGCGTAGGGTTTGGCGCCGAACATGACAATGTACAGCAAGTCATCCAGTCCGTTAATCGGATGAGTCATAAACAGTGCATTTTCGGTATTTAGCTTGCCCGTAGGTTGTGTGGGTACATTAGCTTCCACCATCTTGTCATCATTACCGTGACCTGCAACTAATGTTGAGAATGCAATCTCTCTTTCGTCTTCATTTAAACTTTCGGGGTCGCTAACTCCATACAAATCTTCCCAAGTTGGCTCAAACCCAAGAATGCTTTGTGCGATAGAACGCAGAGTTTGGGGGTCATGCTTGGCAATGCAAACCCAGTACTCCCGAAGTTCGGTTGTAATTTGAACTCTTTTCGGACGCATCTTACCTGTAGCATCAGGTCGTTCAATAACCCGATATTCGCAGTATTCGTTGTGTAAAACATGCCTACCACGAGAACCCCAATCAGATAATTTCTGCCCAACATCTGACCCCAAACAGAAAACAGGTTCAGCTGGGTCACCAAACCACTGAATTGCAGCTAAAACTGATTCGCTCAAGCTTTTAGGGTCAAGACTAAAAAAGCGACTGCCTAAATCAGCTTGTAAACTGTTGTAAGCTGTTTGAATTGCCTCATTCCATTTTTGAATAAGTTCAAGACTGAGTATATCCGCGCGACCTGGAACATCGTAAACCATTGCTATATATCTCCTTATTAAATGCAAATAATTACAATGACATACATTCAGATAATTGTGTATTCCGCAATATTAATGCGATTTTTTAAATTATCTTTTTTCTAAGTATTGAATCAGATGCTTCGACATCCATTCCGGAAAGCAGAGTAAGTAGCGTTTTTAGCCAGCATCACAACTGTTTCTATAACTTGCTTGAAAGCATTTTATATAGTTCCTTGCTGTAACTAAAAAAACTTAATCTGTCACCCTTGCTTATGTATAGGTGCTAACTTTTAGCACTTATGCGGGTTTGCATTTAAATTTACATTTGTTTACAAATTCTATTATGATAGGTAAAAATCTATAGTTCAGAGGTTCTTACTGTTTTAAGCTAACGTAAAAGTCCGCAATTTTATTTAACATTTGTAGCTTATTAGATTGGCGCCAGTATCGGACTATATCTTAACTGACATCTTGCACCATGAGCTTGTTGAGAATAAAATAGCTTGTAATGCTTGGTTTTGCGTAGGGTGGGCACTGCCTACCTTACCCTTGTTGAGAAGCTGCAAGATGTGAGTTAATCATCTTGATCAGATAATGCAATTGTATTACTTTATTCTGTAGAATCTAGCTAATAAATCCAAAACAACTAAATGCTGTTACGCGCCAAAACACGTAGATGCACACCTTTTAATCAACGTAAAGATTCCCGTCTATACTTTGATTCAATTTTAGGTGGTTCTTGAGGCGCCCGCGTGTTGGAAACGTTTGATAAACGATGCTTTCTTTGCAGGCATTTTAGAAGCATTATGTATAATGCAGCATCTTCTAAATCATGGATTTCTGCTGTATCATCATCGTACTCGACTTTAACATTAAACTCGTTTTCAACTGCTCTAATAAACTTGACGGAACCAATAAAGTTGGCGCCGTAGATATCGACAAAGCGAGTATCGTAGTCAAAACTAGATGTGTTAACAAAGAAAATTTCTGCAAGTAATCTTTTTAATGATTCTAAAACTTCTATAATTTCTCCTTCACCCATAGTTAACTCGTCAGAGTAAAGAAAAGAGTATTGATTCGACCAGGTAATATCACTTTTGTTTACTTGATCATAAAGCCTTATTTTAACATTTAAATTATATTCTCCTCTTGGTAAATGTAATTCTGAGTAAGGCATGAATAAAACAAAATCTTTATACGAACTATTTTTGTAAGGAGGTGTAAATGTTTCGTATGAACAAACCTGACCGCTAGTTGTACAGTATTGATTATTTTGGTCTTTAAGATATTGACCATCTTCTGAATAAAAAAATGCTGTAACTCCACATTTATTACCCATTAAGTTACATGTTGAAAACTGAAGGTGGATATTCATTCCGGTTTGTCCAGAATTTATGATATCGAAGTCCACCCAAATTTTATCAATACTACCTCTTGGTTCGTTATCTACATAAGTATGATTGAAATAATGCTCATTCGACCTAACTATTTCTGTTTTTGTTTCCTCATCATATATACGTATGAACAGTTTTAGCTCATGTTTACCTTCTGGCAAATGAAGCTCATGATAAGGAATAAACAAAGGAAAATCTTTGTAAATAGTTACTTCGTATATAGGAGTAAATTCTTCGCTTGTAGAAACATTCCCATCAGTTGTATAATAGCTATTGTTTAAGTCTTTGAGGGGATTCCCATTTCTGTAATATAAGTATGCAACCGCGCGACATTTTATATTTTTGACATTTTCTACCTCAAATTTACAATGAATAATCATTCCTTTATAGTTATCTTGTTTAATATTATGTTCTATCCATACCTTATGGATTTTACCTTTATATCTATTTTGGTAACTGTTGTTTTGTGTAGAATTTGGATTGCTATCGAAAAAACTATCAATTACAGCTTCACTAGTTCTAACTGCTAATCTCTCTGCTGCTGATTGAAAAAAAGTATTGGCAAAATCATTTAGTAAATCTTCAAACATATTTTAGATAATAAAGTAAAAAGTATAATAATCAGAGAAAGTATCTTGTCCAGGCTAAAGACAAGCTTTAAATTTTTGATATAGAGACCCCATTACTAGAGCATTTCTCAAATGTCAGGGGTCATACCTAATTAGGTTTTACTCATTCCATAATTTTGTTCAACCCATCTAGTATTTTTGGAACTCCGGCAAGACCTTGACTTGCAGCAGTTAATATTCCACCAAAAAAGTCAACGACTTTACTTAAAAACTTAATAGATGTATTGAATCCTTCAAGATCATCGATAACTGTATTTAACTGGGTAGTAACTGATGTAATTTTGATTTCAAAACTTGCTAATGATATAATGGTTCCTTCAGCAATTTTAAGTGTTATATCTTTTGCAATTGTGCGAAGTGGTTCTTCAATTTTTTTACGAATATTTGTATACTGCTCATTGCTTATCTTCTTTTGTGCTAGGAGTTCATTACGGTTGGCTAAAGAAAAATCTACAATTTCATAAATTAACTGTCGGCATAGTTCTAAATCTGTCAAATCAGGCTTAGACATTTTTTACTCCTTATAATCATTGTAATGAATAATATAGTGGTTACATCAAGCACTTATTTTTACTAAAGTTAATACTGAGTACAAATTGCTTTAATCCCATCAATAATTTTTGAAGTTTCTTGATAGATTTCTTCTTGACTAAGAAGATTGTGAAAGTAATCAACTAACTCACATAGCTTTTGGATTAGTATCTGAGAATTTCCAGTATTTTCAATAAATTCTTGCACTTTCTGCCTAGTAGTATTAATTTGCTGCTGATAGTTGCTTACTGAGCTTACAGATTGCTCATTGATAATTATTGCCATTTCATCTGCAATTTCGCATAACTTAAGTTCAACATCTGTAAATATTTGGTTAAACTGTGCTTCATCTATTTCTTTTCTAAACAGCCGTTCGGCGCTATTGGTTTGTACAAAGTAAATAATTTCATTAATTAAATTGCGACAGATAAGTAAGCTTGTGACATCTTGAATCATCATGGTTTAACTCCTAATTTTATTTTCGATTGCTATTATCGTTGCTTGTTAAGTTTTTGTAGCAATGGCTTTATAACTTTTACGTGTTTAGCGATAATTGCTTGAACTCTTCGCATCGTTTCTGGTTTAATTTCCTGAGTTTTTTCTTTATCTGCGGTTTTAGTATTAGACGACTTGAATAAATCTTGACAATACTTGTCGAATTTTGCACCCGTCAAAGGAATATCACCATCCTTGGCAAATTCTGTTTTTAGAGATGCGTGTAACGATGACAATTCCCTTAAAATCTTTGTATATGCTTCAGCCTCATCTCTACGAGTGCGTACCACATCCATCGCAGTATTATACTTATCTTCTACTGACATAAATTCAAGGGGATTTTTCCTTAAATCATCTCCAAGTAGTGCTATATACTCGCTATAGTAAGTACGAATACTTGTTTCTTCTTCAACCAATAGTCCATCAACGTAAACTTTTTTGGCGATTGCAACCAATCCTCCCGGTTCTGGTTGCCCTTCGACTGCACTTTCACCCTTAATGTAGGTTTGGATACTACTATCTGTACATAAAATTGCTTGCTTGAGCTTGCTGCGACGAAGTTCTTTAGTAAACAGGTTGGTAAGAAACTTAGCGATCGCAACTCCTGCTTTGACCTCTGCTTCTTTAAATACCGTTTGCGCTTCTGAAGAAGGTGATGGCAAGTACTTAAGATTTGTTAAGGAAGTCTCTAATGTTTGAAAGCTGGCATCAAATGTAATTTTTTTCCCTTTTTCGCGTTCTCCGTTAGCAACTTGAACAAGGGCTTTCATATAATTGATTAAAACCCCATTCGCATTATCCACGACAGAAGATACTTGCTTGTAATTATCGTCACAAAATTTTTCTTCAGGTTGTCTTTCTGTAAATACAGTAGGAGAACCAGGTGTTCCAAAAAATTGAGTTGCTCTAATACATGAGCGATACATATCTTTGGAGATATCTTTACCTTTGCTGTCGAGTTTATCAACATTATCACTGACTGCTTGTAATGATGGAATATTGCGTCCGCAACTGGCTAATAACAAACTGACTGTTACTAGTAATAAACTTTGGTAAAATTTAGTACATATTTGCTTCATTCGCTAAAACTCACAATTATTTACACATATAAAGTAATCAATCCTTACATTTCAACTTTTGCGGCTTCTGTTTGCAGTTGGAACAAACCAACTTCAATATTATGTAGTTCATTGAGGCTTTCAACATGCCTCACGTCAAGTAGTAAATTATTGGCTTGAGCCTGTAGAAGACGATAACTACCAGCCCTTTGTTTGACAGGAAATGCATTATTTAGTGATTGAATTGCAACAATAATTCCTCCAATAATATTTGTGATAATTCTCCTATCATTTTCTTTGACTGTATGTACATTACTCAAAATAGTAATAAATAAAGTCAAAGTAATTGTAGTAATCGTCAAACCTGCATCCCAATTTCGATTAACTCGTTTGAGCCGAGTCATTTCATTGGTCAATACTTGAATTTGCTTCTCTAAATTTTCTCTTTGTTCGGGAATAGGTCTTTGAAGTTGCATTTTTTTAATTGACTCGTCTAAATTTTGAGTTTCGTTTACCTTCTTGTATACTTATCCGGACGAAACCAGAAGTTTATGCAGCTTATGAGCAAAATTTATATTAATTTACAAAAACCACTGTGATAGATGAAAGCCTGATACGAACCTATACAAAAATCTAGAGAATTTGCTCGTTATAAATCACCTAATGTGCATTAGTAACAGCATTAGTATTTAGCATTAGTAAAGTTTACAATACAATATATTTCAGGTTAATGGAGTACATTTAAATAGACGATATGCCCATCGCACAATGAAAAAGCCCGCCTTTGAAAAGCGCGAGCTAACTTATTGCGATGATGGCAAAGCCATGTTTATTTCATGAGATAAATCACAAGTTTTCCAGAAGACGTGCAATATCTCACATCTTGCACCAGTCTGAGAAACCGGGCTTCTTGAGAAAGATTTTGCGCGCGTACCCTTAGTTTGTCGTAAAGAAGCCCGGTTTCTTTGAGCTTGCCCTTGAATGCTGCAAGATAATAAGATATGCAAACACAACAGGTAGGAGCCTCTATACAATACCTCTAGCCAGATTGAAAGGACTACCAGATGCAATTGCCTGTTGCTGGAGGTCAAGGACTGAGGGAACGGATAGTCCTGTCTCAACGCCCGAAGTCATCAGCCCAGCAAGAAGACTACGACCTGCGGCACCATTGGGTTCTAACATCCCTAAACTTTCTGCATCAACAAATGAGTTGCGGGTGATAGAACTAGCTTCTACCCACTTGAGGCTAGCAAGTAAATCTCCGGTGGAGGCAATGCTAACTTGGGTAAAGAACTCATTACCCTGTTGGTTTTGGGTGATAGATAGCTGGTCGTAGCTTATACCACCGATGAGACCAAGGCGATCGTGGCTTTGGAATTGGTTAATTGTGGTTGACCCAGTACCGCTCGAAAGAACGAATAAATCGCGACCGCTACCACTATAAAGTAAATTATCGCCGGTGCCTGCCGCAATTAAATTGTTACCTTCTGCGGCGTATATAACATCATCGCCTGCACCTGTAAATATCCAGTCGCTACCGGAACCCGCGTAAACAATATCATTACCGGCGCCTGTACCAATGAGATTATTACCTTCTGCGGCGTAGATCAGGTTGCGACCATTGCCTGCGTTAATTAAATCGTTACTGGCGCCAGCATAAATAGTGTCATCTCCAAAGCCTGTGAAGATTTCATTTAAACCTTCGCCTGCGTAAACTTGGTTGTTGCCACTGCCTGCATTAATGATGTCACGGCTGGCGCCTGTGTAGATAATATCGTTGCCTTCCCCTGAACTAATTTGGTTAAATCCTTCGCCAGCAAAGATTTTGTTTAAACCATCTCCTGCATTAATAATGTCAAAACCGGAGCCTGCATAAATGACATCATTGCCAGAACCTGCGGTAACTAGGTTATTACCTTCCCCTGCATAAAACGTGTTGTTACCTTCCAAATCTGTAAGGGTATCGTCACCAAGACCAGCATCGAGAGAATCATCACCAAAACCACCTTCGAGGATATCGTTACCAAGGTCGCCAACTAAAGTGTCTTTTTCAGAACCACCTCGAAGAATGTCATTGCCGTCACCACCCCAAAGTGTATCTTCTCCGGCGCCACCATCTAAGGTATCATCCCCAGCCCGACCTTCGAGAGTATCATTACCTCCTAAACCAGTGAGGATATTGGTGCCGTTATCACCAATTAAGAAGTCGTTATAAAAAGAACCTTCAAGGTTTTCAATTGAAATAAATTTATCGCCTGTAGCATCTCCTTGCCAGCCTGTACCTTCAGCTAAAGAAGCAGCAACACCGGATGTAGCAGTAATGTAGGAAGCAGTATCATTTCCGGCGCCACCATTAAGCATATCTGAAGGCCAACCTGTGCCAGTGCCACCAACAAGGTAATCATCCCCGACGCCACCAAAGATTTCATCGTTACCATTCTCACCGAACAAACGGTCGTTACCTTCTTGACCTTCGATGATGTCGTTACCATCGCCACCAAGAATTGTGTTAGCGTTGCTGTCACCAATAATTCGGTCAGCGTGAGCAGAACCAACAACGTTTTCGATATTATTGAGAGTGTCGATTCCGTTAATGCGATCAAAGGCGATTTTGTTTGCTAGGTCAACAGATACACCTATGTTAGAAGTATTGAAAGAGCGACGGTAGCTAACAGTATCAATACCATCACCACCATCTAGGATGTCATCACCACCGTTACCAATCAGCAGGTCATTGCCAACCAAACCCTTGAGAGTATTATTAAGGGCATTTCCAATTAGGACATCATCGTAGTTAGAACCTGTGATGTTTTCTATGTTACGAAGGCTATCAACATCGCCAAAGCCATCCCAAGCTTTTCCTGCTACAGCATCAAAGGTGGGTTCAAGGTCAAAGGGGTAAGTATTATTGCTGTAACCTTGGGTTTCATCAAGGTTGACAATGACGAAGCCAGGGTCGTTGTCGTAACGAGCAGTATCGATATTGGCACCGCCATCTATTGTGTCAAAGCCAGTGCTACTAAAGAGTTGGTCGTTACCATCTTGACCAAACAGTTGGTCATTACCTTGTTCGCCATCAAGAGTGTCTTCGTCTGCTCCGCCAAAGAGGAAATCGTTATCATTACCTCCTTTGAGTGCATCGTTACCTGTTCCACCAACAAGGGTATCAATACCAGTACCTCCCTTTAAGGTATCGTCGCCAATACCGCCGTCCAAGAAGTCCGCGTCGGCACCGCCGTTGATAATGTCATTACCGCCCTCTCCATAAAGTAAATCTTTACCTCCATTTCCTGCAACATAGTCATTTCCATCCCCTGCTTTGATCTCATCAGAGAAGTCAGTCCCTTCTAACACATCGGCGCCGGAACCTGATTGAAGCAAGACTCCACCGTCTCTTTTGTAAATAATACCACCAAGGTTTGGTTGTTCAGGAATCGATGGTTGTGTACCCATCAAACCATCAACGTCAGGAGCGATTGGAATAGCTTTTGCTAATTCTGGGGATTCTCCAGAATCTAAAAAAAATCCACCACCTGAGACCAAATTGTCTAAAGCATCTTTAGCACGATCCGCTGCATTTTTGACTCCACTCCCGGCACTATCTGCCAAATCTTTAGCTGTCCGAATAATTTTCCCTGTGGCTTTGTCAATTTGATCACCTGCTTTATTAAAGGTATTTCCTGCCTTGTCAGTAAATGATTTGAGTTCCTTAGTGGTTCTGTTCCATGTTTGGGAGATAGAAGCCCCTATAACAGTTTCAACAACTTCATTTCCATCCCATCTTGTGCGAACACCTTTTGCTTCTTTGGTAATTTTACCTCCTACTTCTTCTACTTTTTGAGAAGCATCCTTATAAGTTCTTGTTGCGCCTTCCCAAATCCTTTCTTTTGCGTCATCTAAACCTTTAACAATCAACTTTCCACCCTGCTTGGTTATTGTATTAGCAAGCTTTCCAGCTTTATTTACTTCCTCTTGTACAAAGTTGCCAGCTTTGTCCCATGTTTTTCTACCAAGAATTTTAGCCTTTTCATACTTGTCTTCAGCGATAGCTTTGCCTTTTTCGTATTCCTCCTCAACAAAATTACCAAACTGGTCAGTTTTTTCTCTTCTCCATTTGTCAGCTTGTTTTGCTTTATCTACAGCAAACTCCGCTCCTTGTTTTGCAAGCCTAGCTACATCTTTTCCGTTCTTTAAATCTTTAATCTGTTCGACATACCCAATTACTTTGTCAATTTTTTCTTGGATGACTGGTGGAGGAAACTCACCTAATTCAAATGTTAATGGTTCAGAACCAATACCAGCAATAGAAGTGCCTAAAATCACAATGTCGGCGCCAAGTCCAAGACTAAGAGATGGTTCAGGTTTTTTGAAAATATTACTAATACCTAATGTCTTAATCTCGTTCCATCGAATAACACCTGGAGATTCCGTAGGTGTTGGATCGTTAAGAGTGAACCCAAGCTCTAAACTAGGATTCAAAGTTACAGTCAAGTTTGCAACACCAGGAACACCGCCAAATACACCAAGCCCAACTCCTCCTGACAATGAAACTTCGTACCCAGCATCATTTTCTTTCTTCGGATAATCTTTAATAAAGAAACCATCTTCAAAATTCTGACCTGATGTATCAAAGCCAAAACCTAGACGAATTTCGGCGCCAATTTTTCCTGCTTTGATAACACCACCCACTACTCCTATAATCGGAATATCTACTTGTGGGAAAACATTCTCAAGCTCAAGTTTAAATACAGGTGCATCGTAAGAAAATAGAGGCTGAGTTTTGCTATTATCATTTAATAAAATGTTGAAAGCTGTTTCTACTGGATTATCTAGTAGCGCAATCTTCAAGCCAGAAGGCAAATTAAAATCAGGCTTAGTAATATTGGGTTGAAATTGATTTTTTTCAACCTTACCTGTCAAATCAATTGTTAGTTCACCAAGCAGGATTCCTTTGTTAGCAGTGGCAGTAAGCTTACTGACAACCTGGCTTAAAGAAAGAATCTCATCGATTAATTTGACATCAAGTTTATTACCACTTTTTTGAGCTACAGCCCCAACTACATCCAGTAAGCTAATCGAGTTTTCATTAGTATCTTGATTGAGATCAATAATGTTTTTATCTTTACCTTTATACAAAGTTTCGCGATAGTCAGTGATTAAAGGTATTTCTGTCTTGACAAAACTGAAAAAACTGTCTAATGGTTTAATAACATCTTGAATTTTATTGACTTTATCTTTTATAAAATCACCATATAACTTTTCTGTGCTTAAGCTTACTACAAATTTGATATTACCTGAAGAATCACTTGTTTGCGTTGCGCTAATTCCCAATGGCTTACCAAATTTATTCAGTCTTTCAGTAATTTCTGTAACTTTAGCCAATTGATTATTTGTCATTTATGCAATTACTCCCAATTATTGTATCGAGATTATTTTGACGTTTAAAGTATGTCGAAAATACATGACTATATATCGCGTGCTACTCCGTTCGTAAGCTTTTACAAACGCGCACGTATGAAAGTACGCTGCAACTCAGAACGCTTTTGACTGTAGTAATTTAAGCGCAACGCTCATCAAGCGTAGTTCCAAAGCACGAATTTTTTATAAAAAATTACAAGATAAAAGATTGCAAACGAATTAATATCGTTGCCCACAGACACAGCATCAATAAACACAAATTAAAAAAATATTAAATAATCACCTTTAAAGATGATACTAATATTGTCACCATCTTTTTTTTATGGTGTAAACAATCTAACACCGAAAAATTTAGCTAGCAATGTATAATCAGACAAACAACTAAAGCTTGTGTAAAATTATGATGAAGACCATCGGTATCTTCGAGGTACGCTTGGTATGGTGTGTTCTGAGTGGCGCCTGAATATTCAAGCATTGTAACAACAGGCGCCGTTTTCGATTGCTGCTTAATATCTTCGACTTAAAGGCTCCTAAACCAAATAGTTGCTCATTACCCTTGCTTACACATACCGCAGGTACCCCCTGAACAGTTACCTCAATTTTGAATCAGCGCTAGAAGCGTTGTTACAGCTTGAACTGAGACATCGTACATATAAAAGATAGTGTTGTAAACAAAAAAATAGAGCTTGAAAATCTTATATATTTATTTTGTTCCAATCCATTCAAGGGATACTAACGTGGACTAGAAAACGTGATTGCAAACTCGTATCTAAAGGTGCCAACGTCAAAACTCGACTTTCTTTACGTTATGAAGTACGTGCAACACTTGGGCAACTTTATGGCATCGACGAGTTTTCTGATTATTTGGGATTGTTGGTTTGGAGTTGAGTAATTTGACGTTGGTGCATTTGCTCAAACTGAGCTCAAGTTTTTTCAAGTTAGTTACCGAAGCATACCTGGAGGGAACCTCCATTATCGCCAAGTGCATTGTCAGCATCGTTAATTCTCATATCCACTGCACCAAAGGAACCACTAAAAGAGACAGGACTTTGAATCCACAATGTCCCTTGCCCACTTCCCATTAATAAAGCACCAAAAGGAAATTGTTGGTCAAATTTGTATTGATTATAAGGCGCAAGAGCCTCAGCATCACGTCCATTATGCCCAGAAGAACCAACTGAAGAATAATTTCGAGTATCAACACTCCAACCTCCACTGATACTTGTAACCTTGGTAAAACTACCTGGTAGATTAAAATGTTGCCATCCACTTCTTGAATCAACAGTGACACAGGCGGAACTGGAGGTAGCCTGCTGAGGCTGCGACGGTTGTTGAGGTTGCTGTTGTTGTTGCCTAATAGCTTGCGCTTCTTGTTCAAATCGCTGAAGAGCAGTATCTATTCTTCTTATAACCTCATCATTTGCCGCGCTTATACTGGCAGGAGTTCCTACGTATTCAAGTTGAAATCTGACTGTACCTTCGTATTTACCTCCTTGATTATCGGCACAAGTGCCAAGAACAACGCGAGTACATCGCCCCCTCACAGTTACAGATGCATTAACCCTGTCCACATTGCTGTAACTATCTTCCAAAAGTGCCAGTCTAGAATTGTTCTCCTGTAAAGCCTTCTCAATTGTTTCAGTTTCCCCGCCAACACGAATAGACCATTGAGCATATGATTCAGCTCTACTTTTTCTGTCCGATAAAGCTTTGTTGTAATCACTAATCACTCGACGAATTTGAGTAACTGATCCTCCTCGAACAAAGTCAACGTTAAGATTTCCTCCTTCTCCAAACCTAGAGTGAACAGTCTCCTGATAATCCATAAGCCTGTATCCTGTTGGCGGACTATAGCTAAAACGACCTGTATTCTCTCCAGGATAACCAGACCTAGCACGTATGTCTCTATCCTGATAGCATCTATAGCCAATTTTAGGAGTTGCTGGACAGTTGTTACTTTGAGCAAATACTTGATTTTGCAAGGAAATTACTACTCCTGTAGTAGCTAGAATAGAAATCGCCCCTAAAGCAAGAGTATTTGATAGTTTCATTTTCATATTGTTTTTTCTGAAAATACTGTGAATTACCAAATTATTAATTCGAGAAAATGATTGTCCTACTGCACCTAATCAACAACACACAATCCATACACTCTCATACTTCCTTTACAGAGGTAAGCTTTGCAATAAGAACAACATACTAGGGATGGTTCAACAAAATCACCTAATACGCATTAGCAATTATCATTAGTGCAAAAAGAGACGCATATACATAGTGTTAGTAGCTGGTTATCTGCTGATTACAAAAAATCTTTAAAAAGTGTGTACACGCTAGACAGTAGTAAGGAGGAGTAAGGCAAGTGTCGTAAAGCTTTTGGAATTTGGTATAAGTATTCGATAATACCTAAAGATTGCTTGCCTTTTATCTATAAACCTGAAATGAGCCAAGATTTACCTGCATCTGCCAAGCTGAAATTTGTTGTTATTGATGACCATGAACTACTTCTGGACGGAACGCTTAATATGCTAAGGCGCCAGTATCCAGAAGCGGAAATTTTCACGGCACAAACGGCACAGATGGGTATTGAGCAAGTGGAGAAAGCCAAACCAGACCTTGTTGTTATGGATCTTTCTATTCCAGAAAAACCTGGCGAATCTGCTAAACCTGATACAGGTATTCAATTACTGAAGACTCTGCTCAAAAACTATCCTACCCTCAATTTGATGGTGCAAAGTACTTATATTAAAGCTTTAGTTAGGATTAGAACTAATATTTATGCTCATCAAGGCGCCTTCGCTGTCGCTGATAAAAGTCTTTCTAGCAAAGAAATTTTAAACCGCGTGGACTGGGTACTACGAGGATTGAGTTATACTAAAGACATTAAAGCGGTGCAACCTGGATTGGAAGTTAAACCAGAGTGGCTGACTGTACTGACTTTAGCTTTTGAACAAGGATTGCAAGACAAGGCAATTGCAGAACGGATGTACGTATCTGAACGCATGGTACGTCACTATTGGACTAAGGTACAAGATGTTTTAGAGGTTTATCCTGAAGAAGGAAAGAATATCCGCATTCAAACCGAAATGCGAGCTAGAGAAGAAGGTTTAATAGATTAGGGAAATAGGAATTGGTAACTAATAGTTGGCAACGAATTAAAGCAGAAATAGCTAATTGGCGTGTAGGGACATTGCCAGGAATTGCCATGATTATAATTATCATTTTAGCTCGTATAACTGGCTCGCTTCAGTATCTAGAATGGCAAGCTTTAGATAATTTTCTCCGCCTACGCCCATCTGAACCTATTGATGAAAGAATTGTGATTATTGGTATTGATGAAAAAGATATCGAAAGCGCAGACTATCCAATACGAGATAGAGATTTGGCAGAATTGCTCATCAAATTAAAAACATACGAGCCTAGAGTTATTGGTCTTGATATTATTAGGAATATAGAAGTGGCGCCTGGTTATCCAGAACTAGTAGCTGCGTTTAAGAGTGTTAAAAACCTGATTGCGATTGAGAAAGTACTACCAGAAACAATTAAACCACCACCAACATTACCACCTGAACAAGTTGGCTTTGCTGATGTGATGTTAGATGCAGATAACCGTCTTAGGCGCAGCTTACTTTTAACGCCAATTAATAATGGTAATGACTACAAATTTTCTTTGTCTATACGTTTAGCCGCAACTTATTTAGATAGCGAAGGTATTACCCTCGAAAATGGTATAAAAAATCCAGAAGCAATAAGGTTTGGTGATACTGAACTACCCCAACTTTTAGCAAATTCTGGTGGATATGTAGGCGCCGATGCTGGTGGAGTCCAAATACTAATCAATTATCGCAGTGGTCAAGCACGATTCCGCACTCTGAGTCTTAATGATATTAAAACTGGCAAATTTAATCCTAATTGGTTGCGGAATCGCATTGTGATTATTGGTATGACTGCCATTAGTGCCAAAGATATTATCAATACATCTGCTATTCCATCTGAAAATCCTGGCTCAGGTCAAGTTTATGGCGTAGAAATTCAAGCTCATGCTGTTAGCCAAATCATTAGTGCAGTCAAAGACAAACGCCCTCTGTTACAAACCTGGACAGATATTTGGGAATACTTGTGGATATTCGTTTGGGGAATAATAGGAATGACTTTTGGAAGGTTAATTCATTCTCCTTTAAAAAATATTTTGAGTATTGGTGTTGCCAGTATTGCATTAATTGCAGCTAGTTATTTATCTATATTATGGGGATGGTGGATACCAGTAGTACCAGCTTTATTTATCTTAGTTATAAATGGAATTGGGCTAGCTGCTTTTTATCAATATGAGCGAAATCTCAAGTCTCAAATTAAACAACATCAACTGATTATAGAACGCGCGTTTGATACTATCCATAACGGTCCGTTGCAAACTCTTGCTCAACTAATGAGAAATGCGAGAGAACATGACTTACCATCCAATCAACTTGTCTCAGAACTCGAACACCTTAACCAAGAATTACGCGCGGTTTATGAGTCGATGAAGCGGGAAACCTTAACTCAAAGAGAAATCCTCTACTTAGGACAAGGTATAGAAATTGACTTACAAGTACCAATCCATGAGCTTCTCTATGAAGTTTACAATAAAACCTTAGAGCGAGACTTCCCTTGCTTTAAAACCCTCAAAGTGAAAGTCCCTAGCTTTGAACCCATCGACCTCCAACACCTAACTATTGAGCAAAAGCGGGAATTGTGTCGATTTCTAGAAGAAGCCTTGTGTAATGTCGGAAAACATGCTACTGGAGTAACTCGCTTAAAAGTCACTTGCATTTGTGAAGAAGGTTGGTACACACTCAGAATTACAGATAATGGGCAAGGTGTTGACTCTGTATTAGAAGGCAGAGGAACACAGCTATCTAGAAATTTAGCTCGAAAACTGAAAGGAAAATTTACGCGGGCGCCTTTACCAACCAAAGGTACTGTTTGTGAATTAACTTGGCCTGTACCCAAGAGAAGGCAATCAAGACTTTAATTGTCAATAGTAGGTTGGGTGGAGTTCTACGGAACCCAACATAAACCAAGAGTAGTGCTTCATTTCATTAACTCTCTTTATAGGCGCCAATTCTAACCTCCCCTCTGTGCCCTCTGCGTCTCTGTGGTAAAAATCAGCTCTTTGTGTTAGGTTCCGCAAAGCCTCCACCCAACCTACAGTTGTTAAGTAAGTGCTATTGCTAACTAGACACTTAAATATTTAAGTGTATACTAGAACTTATCTATGTATAAATACCTCGCTTGATCTGGAAATTAAAAATTCAAGCAGATTATGAGCAACAACTATATAGTTCGCCAGCTAGTTACCATTGGTATTACTAGCTTACTTTTGACTTCAACAACAATTGTTCTTGCTGAATATAAGCCCCCTCGCGGTCAGCGTCCACCAAGTGGTCGGACAACAACTACAGGTAGTAGAGGAGGATGTGAAACTAACAGCGAAACATATTTAAAGCTACTAGCTCCTCAAAAGCACGTTGGACAAACTGCTTCTATTCGTCCTACCTTTGCTTGGTTTGTCCCCGACTCCAAACCCTTACCGATTGAGTTTAAGCTGTATAAATATGATGATAAAGGTGAACCCCAACTGCAACAGCAGTTTCTAATGCAGAGTAAATATGGAATTATGAGTTTATCTCTACCCAAGAATAAGCCAAGTCTTAAGGTGGGAAAAAGATATTTATGGCAGGTAGTAATTTTATGTTACCCAGACCAACCAGCTAATAATTTAGTTGCAATGGCAGAAATAGATGTGGTAAAAATGCCTGCTCAAGTGCGTATGCAACGCGATGACCAAGCTAATGTAGATATTTTAGCGGAAGCGGGTTTATGGTATGACGCGCTAGGCAGAGCTATACGATTAGGACAGAAAGATATTATTCATGACTTATTAAAAAACCTTACTGCATTAGAAATAATAGAACAACCAACTACATTAACACCTTAAAAAATTGTTTAAAATGAAAACATTCCTGCTTGGTTTAACTGTATTTTTGAGTGTTTTCTCGTTGTCCGAGCCATTATTTGCGATTCCTCAACAACCAGTAATTACTCAAGCTAATACTAATCATCTTACAGCCGATAAAGCTGTAGCAGAAGCGGAAAAACTCTCGCAGCAAGGAACGGCACTATCGAAACGACAGGCAATTGAGAAATATCTAGAGGCACTTCAAGCTTTGAAAATACCACCTACTCAAGCTTCAGCGCGCGAGGCTCGTTTACAGTCAGCGACAATTTTAAGAAGTATAGCTAAACTGTACGAATCTTTGGGAGATTCAGAACAAGCATTAACATACTACAACCAAGCACTACCAATTTTTGCAGAATTAGGTGAAGTTCTCTTACAGGCTAGAACTTTGCACGAGTTAGCTATGCTTTATAACGTTTTTGGAGAAAGACAGAAAGTTTTAGATTATTTAGAGGCAGCACAACGACTTTATCAGCAAGTAGGTGATGTAGCTGGAATTGGGCGAACTTACTCTAATATGGGCTGGATTCACTATTTCTTTTTAGGTGCTAAACAAAAAGGAATGGAATTATATGAACAGTCCCTAAAAGTTTATCAAAAAGCAGGCGATAGTATTGGTGAATGTAATACTTTAGTTCAAATAGCCTGGGGTTATTATGATGACGGTAACGGTGATAATCAAAAAGCAATATATTACTATAAGCAAGCTATAGAAGTTGCAAAGCGAGCAGGTTATAAAGCTGGAGAAGCTCGTGCTTCTATTCATATGAGTCAAGTTTATGAAACTTTGGGTGAAAAACAACTAGCGTTAGATACGCTAATGACAACGCAAAAGCTTTATCATGAATTAGGAAATCGTTCAGAATTAGCTAGAGTTTATCGCCACTTTGGAGAAGTTTATGGTTCATTTGAAGAATCTAACAAAGCAATTGAATTTTATAAAAAATCAGTGTTAGCTTACCGGCAATTAGGCGAAAAGATTGACGAAGGACATATTCTATGGGATTTAGGTGTATTATACAATCGCATTGGTGAACGTCAAAAGGCGTTAGATACTTTAAATCAATCATTATCAATCAAGAAAGCAACACGCGATCGTTTTGGAGAAGCTGATGCACTTTATCAGATTGCTCGTGTTGAGAGTGAGCGAAATAATCTTGCAGAAGCTCTAATCAAAATGGAAGCTTCTATTAAAATTACTGAGGATTTGCGAACTAGTGTTTATAGTCAGCAGCTTCGTACCTCTTTCTTTTCTATAAGGCGGGATAGATATGACTTTTATATAGACCTATTAATGAGGTTACATAAAATTAATCCATTAGCAGGGTATGATGCAAAAGCGCTTCACGCCAGCGAACGTTCGCGCGCGCGCAGTCTCATAGAATTACTTGCTGAAGCGAAAGCAGACCTTCGTAGTAGTGCTAACACAGAGTTGCTACAACAAGAAAGCATGATTAGCAAGCAAATTGATGAGCTAGAAAAACGCCAAGTCGAATTGTTAAATAGTCAGTATACGCCTGAACAAGCCACTGCCTTAGAAACAGAGCTTTTTCAACTTTACCAACAACGTGAAGAAATTAAGGCAAAGATTAAAGTTACTAGTCCTAATTATGCTGCTATCACTCAACCGCAACCTCTAACTTTATCAGAAATTCAGTCAACTTTACTTGATGATAATACACTGCTTTTAGAATACTCATTAGGAGAAGAGCGCAGCTATCTTTGGGCAGTAACAAAAACAAGTATTAACAGTTATGAATTACCTAAACAGGCAGATATTGAGAAAGCTGTGCAAAATTTTCAACAACAAGAATTAGTACCAATTAGGATGCGTCCTACCCAAGGTGTTTTAGCCGTTGATACTGTTAGTCAAATGTTGCTGAAACCTGTTGCTAAACAGCTAGGGAATAAAAGATTAGTTATTATCGCTGATGGTAGGTTACAAACCATACCCTTTAGTGCTTTAGTAATTCCATTCAAATCTCAACATCAAAATAGCTCTGTACCATTGATGATGCAGCATGAAGTTATTAATTTACCTTCAGCATCTACATTAGCTGTATTAAGAAATCAAGTAAAACGGCGCCGACTAGCACCTAAGACTATAGCTGTACTTGCAGACCCCGTATTTGGTAAAAATGATAGACGCTTTAAAAACAATACAACTAATTCAACAAATGACATAATACCCGCTTTAAAAAATGTCCCAATAACAGAAATTGAATTAAGAGATTCTCTTCGAGCCGCCGATATAAAGTTAACGCGACTTTTAGGAACGCGCGCGGAGGCTGAGGCAATTATGGCTTTAGTTCCCGATACAGAAAGAACTCAGTTTTTTGATTTTCAAGCAAATAAAGCCAGCGCAACTAATCCAGATTTAGCTCAGTATCGCATTGTTCATTTTGCTACGCACGGTATTCTTAACACTGCACGTCCTGAATTATCAGGGGTTGTTATGTCGTTGGTAGATGAACAAGGAATACCCCAAAATGGTTTTTTGCGACTGCGCGATATTTTTAATTTGCATTTACCCGCCGAGTTAGTTGTTTTGAGTGCGTGTCAAACAGGTCAAGGTCAGGAAGTTAAAGGGGAAGGAATTATTGGACTAACGCGGGGGTTTATGTATGCAGGCGCCGCGCGCGTGCTGGTGAGTTTATGGAAAGTTGACGACCAAGCAACAGCTGAGTTAATGAAGCGGTTTTATAGGGGAATGTTACAAGAAAAATTGGCGCCTGCGGCTGCTTTGAGACAAGCACAAGTAGAAATGTCTCTTCTCCCACGGTGGAGTTCTCCTTATTATTGGGCTGCTTTTGTGCTTCAGGGTGAGTGGCAGTAAGTATGTATTAAAAGTAGAGTGGGTGTTCCACTTTTCTAAACCAAGTTTACAGTTTTCGGTAGTGCATTATTTATACAACTTCCGTATTCTCAATATAGAAATTAAGTCTGGCAGAGTAAAGAGTCTAGGTTGAACTCGGTTCAGACAAAATCATACCGTATTCAAGAAGGAGATTTGTAAATGAAGCTTTTACGTACAGCCGCATTAACTACTATGCTCACACTACCTATAGTGCAGCAAGTAACATCTTTATCCAAAAAATACATACAGCTTCATTCGAGATATAAAAGCAAAACCATTACCAGGTAAACTTTACAGGCAATAATTTAATTTTTGTATAGCTTTAAGCAAATTTAGTATATGTGATTTAAGATACTAGTTATAAAAAGTTATTCCAACTATCTACTTAATGACATTACACACTTATTCACCAGGTAAGGAGTTCGCACGCTTTGCCGAAGCAAGCAAGTGCAAGTTTGTGCTTACAGTGCAACTTTTATGTTAATTACCTATGTAAATATTTGCAGAACTATGTATAATCTGTAACAGCAAATCAAGTAAAACAGCGTTTTATTGCTAAACTCACTTAATCTATAACTATTGCTAATCAATAATTATAGTGGATTGTAAATTCATTGTTACTTTTTGTATAAACATTAACACTTAGACTAAGATATTGAAGTTAAAAACTTTATAACAAAACTGTAATGCTATTACATTCATCACCACGGAACGAAGAGTTCGCACAGAAGTTTGTTGAAGCGAATGAGTGTTGGAACCTGGAGCAACTGTATAAAGATATTACTTTTGCCAAGCAGCAAGAGAAGCAACTTTATCGTAAACAACTTACTCCAACAGAAAAAGCTTGTTTACGAGGCTTGATTCGTGGTTACAGTCCAACTGAAATAGCTTGGGAACTCAACCGCGAACCAAATGGTTTACGGGTGGAGCTTTCTAGAGGTTTATATAGATATATTGAGAGTTTAACAGGCGCCCGCATTAAAAATTGGAGCAACGTTTCAAAAGAATTAGAAAAGAAAGGATATAAATTCCACAGTATAGGTACAAACGTTACCGCAAATCGTAGAGACGTTACATGTTTAGTCTCTACAATTGAAAATCACGTTGATTGGGGAGAAGCGATAGATGTATCTATATTCTACGGGCGCCACTCCGAACTTACCACCCTACAACATTGGGTAAAACAAGACAAATGTCGTCTGGTTGCCCTATTAGGTATGGGTGGAATAGGAAAAACTGCCTTATCAGTAAAGTTAGCACAACTGGTACAAGAAGAATTTGACTTTGTAATTTGGCGTAGTCTTCGTGATGCTCCGACCATAGAAGAACTGTTAGATACATTAATCAAATTTTTCTTATGCCAACAGGAAACGAATTTACCTGAAACAGTCGGCGCCAAAATTTCACGATTAATTGAATATCTACGCAAAGCACGTTGCTTGATAGTATTAGATAACTTTGATGCTATATTATCTGGCGGAGAACGTGCGGGTAATTATCGCTCTGGGTACGAAGACTACGGGGTAATGCTGCAAAGACTCTCCGAAACAGCGCACCAAAGCTGTGTTGTAGTAACTTCGCGCGAGAAACCAACGGAAGTAGCAGCTTATTCTGGAGAATTTTTACCAGTTCGTACTTTACAGTTATCTGGATTAAATAATGAAGATGCACAAGGTATTTTAGCTGCTAAAGGTCTTACTGGGTCGGTAGATGAAATTGAAAAATTAATTGAGTGTTATGGAGGGAACCCATTAGCACTAAAAATAGCAGCAACTTCAATTTTTGATTTATTCGACGGTAATATTGCCGACTTTATACAGGAAGAAACGACTCTTTTTAATGGTGTTCGCAATCTTTTAGACCGTCAGTTTGAGAGGTTATCACCATTAGAAGAAGATGTAATGTATTGGACTTGTATTAATCGTGAACCAGTGCCAGCTGCGGAATTACAGAGTGATATTGTGCCAACAGTATCAAAAGGAAATATATTAGAATCTTTGGAGTCTTTAACGTGGCGTTCTTTAATCGAAAAACGTAGAGACGCAATTCATCGCGTCTCTACATTTACGCAGCAACCCGTAATCATGGAATATATGACTGAGCGATTGGTTACAGGCGCCACTGAAGAAATAACAACAGGTAAGATTAATTTATTAAACAAATACGCTTTAATTAAGCCTAACTCTAAAGATTATATTCGTCAGAGTCAAATTCGTGTAATTATATCACCTATATTAGGTAATTTACAGTCTAATTTAAAATCTCAATCGGAAATTGAACTGAAAATAAAAAACAATCTTGATAACCTGAGTGATAATTTTTCTAATAAACCAGGGTATTTTAGTAAAAATTTAATTAATTTGTTGTGTATAAATGGGCAGGCAAGGATGCCTGCTCCACAAGAGTTATAAATAGCTTCTTGTCCCCCCCTTACTAAGGGGGGTTAGGGGGGATTTTAATTATTAAAACTGGTAAGAAACGGCTCTTGCAGAACCAATTTGTGAGGTATTGTAATTAGTACTTTTGAACTCAAACTCTTGGTTGTTTCTAGCTTGAGTATTTCCTTCAACTTTGTTGTTGTTAAATACAACACCTCCAGTTACGCGGAAACCAGAATTTTTGAACGGGTGATAATCTACTAAAGTTGAGACGTTCAATAAATTCAAATCTGCTTAGTCTCTCAACACTATAACAAGACGTATATTATTTGACAGTTAATAAAAGGTCATGATAAAGTCATAAAAAAGTCATACTTTATACTAAAAAGCAACCTTATATGCTTACAACCGCATTAGTACCTGGTTTAAAAACTGGAAATGGTACGCTCGTATTTGCGCTTATAAGCATGTAAATTTGTAGTATGTCGTCGGTTTATGCACGACTCCCACTCCAATGATGCTGTTTAATGTGTCCATTTGATTAATTTGTGTAAGTACGGATTTTATTTCCTGAAATACAGGTGGGTTTTGGTATGCCTAGATACTTTTGTATTGCTAAGTAGCATGAATACGTCATATCACCCACACAAAAGGAGATAATGGAATTGTTAACGGTTGAAGAAGGATTAGCCGTTGTTGAGCAGGTATTACCACAGGGACATTTAAATAAAGTTCAGCAAATTGTTTTCCGCTGTTCCTGGGCTGGTCAGTCTTACAACGAAATTGCTAAGACTTATGACTATGACTATGGCTATATAAAAGACACTGGCTCGAAGCTGTGGCAATTACTGACAGAACTCTTGGGTGAGAAGGTAACAAAGCTAAACATCAAGGGCGTATTGCTACGTTATATCAAATGTAGAGACGTTACATGTTTAGTCTCTACAATTGAAAATCACATTGATTGGGGAGAAGCGATAGATGTTTCTATCTTCTACGGGCGCCAATCTGAACTCATCACGCTACAACACTGGATAAAACAAGATAAATGTCGTCTGGTTGCACTTTTAGGCATGGGTGGAATTGGTAAAACTGCCTTATCAGTAAAATTAGCGCAACTAGTACAAGACGAATTTGACTTTGTAATATGGCGTAGCCTCCGTGATGCTCCGACCATAGAGGAATTATTAGATACATTAATCAAATTTTTCTCATCCCAGCAGGAAACTAACTTACCGCAAACAGCCGGCGCCTCCCTCTCGCGTTTAATTGAATATTTACGTAATTCACGTTGCTTGATAGTACTAGATAACTTTGATGCTGTGCTATCAAGCGGTAAGCGCGCGGGTAATTATCGCTTAGGTCATGAAGATTACGGGGAACTGCTGCAAAGGCTTTCTGAAATACCACATACTAGTTGTTTGGTATTAACTTCGCGTGAGAAACCAGCGGAAGTAGCTGCTTACTCTGGAGAATTTCTTCCGGTTCGTTCTTTGCAGTTATCGGGATTGAATAATAATGATGCACAAGGTATTCTAGCTGCGAAGGGTCTTACTGGGTCTGTGGATGAGATTGAGAAATTAATCAAGTGTTATGCAGGGAACCCACTAGCACTCAAAATAGCAGCAGCTTCAATTATTGATTTATTTAATGGTAGTGTTGCTAGCTTTTTACACAAAGGTACGACTGTTTTTAACGGTGTTCGTAACCTTTTAGACAGGCAATTTCAGAGGTTGTCACAAGAAGAAAAAGATATAATGTACTGGACTTGTATTAATCGCGAACCCATACAAGTGGGTCAATTACAAACGGATATTGTGCCAGCAGTATCTAAAGGAAATATATTAGATTCATTAGAATCTTTAACTTGGCGTTCTTTAATTGAAAAAAGTAGAGACATGATTAATCACGTCTCTACTAATCACGTCTCTACTAATCACGTTTCCACATTCACGCAGCAACCTGTAGTCATGGAATATATGACAGAGCGACTCGTTGCAGGCGCCGTTGAGGAGATAAAGACAGGTAAAATTGAATTATTAAATAAATACGCTTTAATCAAGACTAACGCAAAAGATTATATTCGCTTTAGTCAAATTCGTGTAATTTTAGAACCAATATTAGCTAATTTACAGTCTGACTTAAAATTTCAATCTGAAATTGAAAAAAAACTTAAAAATAATCTTTACAACTTGCGTGAAAAATTCTCAAATCAACCAGGTTATTGTGGTGGAAATTTGATTAATTTTTTACGCCAACTCAAAGCTGACTTGACTGGGTATGATTTTTCGGGTTTAAATATTTGGCAGGCTGACTTACAAGGCGCCTGTTTGCATGACTGTAATTTCTCCAATACCAATATTAGTAAATCGAATTTTAGCCAAGCGTTAGCAAATATTCTTTCGGTAGATTTTAGCTCTGATGGAAAGCTTCTTGCTACAGGTGATGCGAATGGGGATATTTGTTTGTGGGATGTGGGTAATACACACACGTTAAACGTAGAGACGTTACATGTAACGTCTTTACATGGTCATGTTGGTTGGGTGTGGTGTATTAAATTTAGTCCCGATGGAACACTCGTTAGCAGCGGTGAAGATGGTACTATCAGAGTTTGGAATATAACCACTGGTGAATGCTTACACGTTATACAAGCTTATTCGATGCGATGTGCATCGGTTAGTTTTAGCCCCGATGGAAAAATATTAGCAAGTGGTGGAGTTGATGGAACTATCAAAATTTGGGATGTCAAGACTTGGCAATGCGTAAATATACTTAATGGACATACAAAGCTTTTACGCGCGGTTGCTTTTAGTCGTTCGGGGTTATTCATTGCCAGTGGAAGCGATGACCATACTATAAAATTATGGAATACTAAGGACGCTGAATGTCTATATACATTTACAGAACATACTGATGCAGTTCTTTCAGTTGCTTTTAGTCCTTCGGGGCGCCTTCTCGCTACCGGAAGCGCAGATAAAACTGTAAAATTATGGTGCCTCGATACAGGTAAATGTTGGAAAACATTACAAGGTAATCAACTTGATACAGTAGTAACAGTTGCCTTTAGTCTTAATGGAGACTTAGTTACTGGGGGTGAAGCATCTGTTATTAGTTTGTGGAATATTGAAACTGGAAAATGTTTACAAACTTTTGGGGGACATACAAGACGTGTTTGGTCAGTTACTTTTAACCCTCAAGGAAATATTCTTGCCAGTGTGAGTAGAGACCAAACTGTAAGAATATGGGATGTTGCCACAGGGAAATGCTTGAAAACCTTACAAGGTTACACAGGTCGAGTTTGGACTGTAGCTTTTAGTCAAGATGGTCAATTTTTAGCTAGCGGTACAGACAACACGGTTAGACTTTGGAATTTATCTAATAATAAGTGCTTTCAAACTTTCCACGGTCACACCTGTGAGGTTTGCGCGCTAACTTTTACTAACAATGAAAAACTCGCTAGCAGTAGCTACGACCAAACAATCAAAATTTGGGACATTACAAATATAGATGCTCATAGGCGCCACAAAACACTCAGCACTCAGCACTCATCACTCAGCACTCTAAAAGGACACATCGGTTTTGTATTTTCTGTATCTTGTAGCCCAAATGGTCTCCTTTTAGCTAGTGGTAGCGCAGACAGTACAATTAAGCTATGGAATATTGAGACAGGGGAATGTTTCAAAACAATAAACCCGCAAATTGGTTGGGTTTTTTCTGTTACTTGGAGTCCTAATAGCCAAATTCTTGCAGCTAGCGGTAGAGACGGCATTATTAAATTATGGAATACTAAAACTTGGGAATGTCTCAACACGCTAAAAGGACATGAAAGTTGGGTTTACTCAATTGCCATTAGTCCAGACAGTCAAACGTTAGTTAGTGGTGGTACTGATTTAAGCTTGAGACTATGGAATATCAAAACTGGTGACTCCAAGCTAATACCCCAAGCACATACAAATATGATAACCAATATCAAATGTAGTCCTGATGGAAATACATTTGCTAGCTGTAGTCGTGACCAAACTATCAAAATTTGGAATTATACAGGAAAATGCTTGAAAACATTTGCAGGACATAAGCATTGGATTTTAGGAATAGATTTTCATCCAAAAGCACAAATATTAGCTAGTGCTAGCCAAGACCAAACTATTCGACTTTGGGATATAAATACAGAAGAATGTAAAAATATTTTACAGGCGCCTCGTCCTTATGAAGGCATGAATATCACAGGTATAACAGGGTTAACTACAGCGCAGAAAGCTACTTTAAAGAAACTTGGTGCTTTTGACTTATAATTTATTACGACCATCGTAGGTTGGGTGGAGCTTGCGCTCACGTAGTATGCCGTAGGCGCAACCCAACATAAATACTCGTAAGGGTAGATAATATGAAAACTAACTCAGGGAAAAATATAACTGATAATTTAGGCAAAATTTATTACTCAGTACTTGTCAAGCAAAAAGAAGATGGTTATCAAGCAACAGTTTGGAGATTAGCAGACTGGCAAGTATTTGCTACTACAAAAGAAGAAGCACTCTCAAAATTACATTCCCTTGTAAGTGACCGCTTGCAAAATGTAGAAATAGTTAACCAGCAAATAGAGTCGCCTTCCTCTGAACATCCTTTGATGAAATTTGCTGGGATGTATAAAGATAATCCTCTCTTTGATGAGGTTGTCGCTAATATCGAAGCTTATCGCCATCAATTGGATGTAGTTGAGAATCCTTGGATGAAAATAGCTGGTAAGTATAAGGATGACCCCTAATTTGACGATATGCTAGCAGATATTGAAGCATTCAGGCGTGAACGTGATGCAGAAAAGGCGCCTGACTTCGAGCATCCTTGGATGAAATACGCGGGTGTTTTTAAAGATGACCCAACATTTGAACAAGTACAGGCATATATAGAACAGTATCGTTGTGAATTAGATGCTGAAATGGAAGAATATTATCGTAAATTGGATGCTGAGAAAGAATAAGTGAATATGGAACGGGCAGGGATGCCCATTCCACAAGATGAAGATTCTACAAGATGAAGATTCTACAAGATGAAGATTCTACAAGATGAAAAAAATTTTTGGAAGTTCTTTAACGATTTACTGTATTCATAACTGCTTCAGGATAGCGCGTTCCTGCAGCAACTCCGACTGGCATAACTTCAGAAATACGATGCAAATCATCACTACTTAATTCAATATCAACCGCGCGCACATTTTCTTCAAGTCTATCGCGTCGTTTTGTTCCAGGAATAGGAATTATATCTTCACCTTGTGCAAGCAACCATGCCAAAGCTAGTTGTGCAGGCGTACAGTTTTTCTCGGTTGCTATTTGTTTAATTTTCTCTACTAGTTTTAAGTTATATTCAAAATTCTCACCTATAAAGCGTGGTGCATGACGACGGAAATCATTCGGTGCCAAATCTTCTGGTTTCTCAAATGCACCCGTCAAAAACCCGCGTCCCAGTGGTGAGTAAGCTACTAAAGTTGTACCGAGTTCACGGCAAACAGGTAGTACGTCGTTTTCTGGTTCGCGCGTCCATAAGCTGTACTCTGTTTGCAACATAGAAATAGGGTGAACTTTAGCAGCGCGACGCAATGTGTCGGAATTAGCTTCAGAAAGTCCTACGTAACGAATTTTACCTTCAGTAACGAGTTCTTTAAGGGCGCCAACTGTGTCTTCTATCGGCACATTTGGGTCAATTCTCGAAGGGTAGTACATATCTATATAATCAACTCCCAATCTTTGCAAGCTGTAAGCCAAAAAGTTACGTATTGCTATAGGACGATTATCAACACCTAAAAAGGCGCCATCCCAGTTACGCAACCCACCAAATTTTACTGAGATAAAAATTTTGTCGCGAGGAATTTCTTTAATTGCTGCACGTATTAACTCTTCGTTATGTCCAACTCCATAAAAGTCACCTGTGTCGAGAAAGTTTATGCCTAGTTCAACCGCGCGTTGAATTGTTGCTATACTCTCAGCATCGTTAGTTTGTCGTCCTGCATAAAAATCTGACATTCCCATACATCCTAAGCCTAAAGCTGATACTTGTGTATCTGTTTTTCCAAGTTTGCAATATTTCATAGTCTTTATTAGTTACTGTGCTTGGCTTGTTATGGTTCTTACTTTAGCCAATACTTACAGATGGAGTACATGCACATTTTCTAGAAAGACTTACCAATTTCTTATATTCGCCTAAATTCAGAAGGAGTGATACCTGTGTGCTTCTTAAAAAAGCGCGAGAAATGACCGGCTTCTTTAAAACCAAGTTGATAAGCGATTTCTTGTACTGAGGCGCCTGACCGTGATAATATGGCTTGTGCTTCAGCAACTATTTTCTCTGAAATCCAAGTGTTGACTGATTTTCCGGTTTTACTCTTAATTACTGTAGTTAAATAACTTGGGTGTAGATGTTGAGCATCAGCATAATCTTGAACTTGATACAAAGTACTAGTTTTACCTACCGCTAAATCGCGAAAGTGTGCTTCTAGATTACGTTTAAACGTTAATACAATTGATGAACTGCTGTTTGACTCGTCATTCCAAAACCTCTCTTTTATTTTAAGCAGCAATACAACCATCAAGCTGCCAACAATTTTAAATTTATAAGTACTCGTACTATTGTATTCTTGTAAAAGCTGAGTACCCAAGTCGTGAAAATTTTGGAAAATAGATAGTTCTGGATATTGCGGAGGAACGATTTCGGCTATTAAAAATGGAAATTCGTTAAAAATCTTTTCATGTACATATTGCTTTAGAAATGACTCTGCAAACGTAATGACGAAACCATTAGCTTGTTCATAAACTTCAAAACCTTTGACGTGCCCTGGATTGCTAAAGTAAATAGTACAAGGTTTCATCTCATAAAACTGGCTATTTACAATATATCGTCCTTGTCCACTGGAAATCATGACTATTGAGTAATAGTTGGCACGAAAAAGCGGAGATTTATATGGCGCCTCACTATGAATTTCTTCAAGTCGATGAATGGTAAAATCTACTTCTTGGTTTAAGGCGCCGCCTATTGAAGAATAAAATTCTGCCATCGAGTTGTAAATCTTAATGGTTTCTGCCATTTGATAAGTTTTTATTATTACCTTGTGGGATGGGCATCCTTCTTGTGGGATGGGCATCCTTCTTGTGGGATGGGCATCCTTCTTGTGGGATGGGCATCCTTGCCCGTCCTTTAATAATAAAATCCCGGTAACTTTTATGATACCGGGATTATTAAGATCTTGGGTTACGCAAGGGAGCGCTCCACCCAACCTACGATTTACAAATCAGGGGGTAAGATAACTTTGTTAATGACGTGGATAACACCATTGCTAGCTTTGACATCAGGTTGAACAACTTTAGCGTCGTTTACAGTTACACCAGTAGATGGGTCTACTTTAACGCCGATAGGTCCACCTTGCAGACTCTTGACTTCGCCAGATTTTAAGTCGCTGGAAAGTACTTGACCTGATACTACGTGGTAGGTCAATATTTTTACCAGTACTTCTTTATTTTCTGGTTTTAACAAGTCTCTAACTGCGTCTTGCGGCAACTCAGCAAATGCTGCGTCTGTTGGTGCAAAAACAGTGAAAGGACCCTTACCCTGTAAAGTTTCAGTTAGTCCAGCAGCTTGGAGTGCTTTGGTTAAAGTTTTGAATGAACCGTTTGCTTGAGCTACTGCAACAATATTTTTATTAGAGTCGGTTTGACTTCCTGGTTTTGTACCTGGTGTTGTTTCTGGTGGTGTTGGTGTAGTACCTGGACTTGGTGTTGTTTCAGGTGTTGGTGTAACACTTGGTTCAGTTGGTACTGGTGCTGGTAAAGTTTCTGGGGTTGCTTCACCACCAGGTGCGGGTCGTGTAGTTGGACTAGAGGCGCCGCCACCTGGACAAGCACTACGGTTGTAAGGGCACTCCTGTAAAATACTAGGGGCTGGATTTAATTTAGGTCCAGGAGTTGTATTCTGAGCAGTTGGGCTTCCTTTCTTCTTTTTCTTGGAATTTTGCTTTTCTGTATCGACCGTTGGTTCGCTCGGTACATACTGTGTGTTTGTCAGTATACGCTGACTGCGGTTGTAGGTTGTCTCCGCAAAAATACTGGGTTCTGGATTGAGTTTATTTTGGGCGCCTGCTGGCACGTTAATCAAGAGACCAATGCCCGTTACTCCCACTACGCCAGCCAAAAAGGGCAGCAAATTGCTGTTATTAACCTTCATAAATCTATATTTGGCTTAGATTTCCACACATTACATAGGAAATTTATAACATTTTTTTACGCACAAAATCTAACGAGCGAGAATAATATTTTTACTCATAAACGCCTTGTATTCATAATCTACAAATTTTAGACACCAATATTTTCACTTGATGTACGTGTATTGATTGAAAAACAATCCAAGAAGCTCAAGGCTCATTATATAACCAATTGACCCCTTATATCCAATCCCAAACCATAATACGTCATTTCTACCCCTCGCATTTTTCGCTACCACGAAAAAATAATAAAGTATTAATCAATATATTTTAAAGTAATATTATATACAAGTAATTTAGTTTTTTATTTGTCTAAGCTCTCAAAGCATTGCTACACTTGTATTATAGGTCAATAACACATTATAAATCTTAGTAGACATGTAAACTATAATACATAAAATTAGAATTTTTGATATATGGAAAACGTTTATAAATAGTATTGAACTATTAAGAACTGTACAAGACGGATGCAAATGTGAAATTGTTCCTATAATTTTCATTTTTAAGAAAAATATTGCTTGTGTAAGTGTTTTTCGGTCGATAATTGTTGTAAATCTAGTAATTTGGTGTATAAACTCAGTAATAATCTATCCACTCTGAATCGTTACAATTAAGGTAAATATATCGCTTGATAGTTGTACTGTAAAAATAAGTGCAAAGTATAATGGTCATTTGGACTAACGCATATTATAGATAAAATTGTACAATCGACCAGTCAACTAGTAGTAGGGAATACAAAATGCTAGAATTGTACCAATTTGAACTTTCGCAATACTCAGAAAAGGTGCGATTGATTCTCGATTACAAAGGGTTAGATTACCGCAAAATCGAAGTAACACCTGGTATTGGGCAAGTTGACCTATTTCGCTTAACTGGACAGCGGCAAGTGCCCGTACTTAAAGACGGCAGTAGATATATTGTGGATTCTACTGAAATTGCCAAATATCTTGATTCAGTATATCCCGACCGTCCATTAATACCATTGGATACTAAGCGTCGGGGTTTAACGTTAATGATGGAGGAATGGGCTGACGAGTCGATTGGTATAAAAGGAAGAAAGGCACTTTTTGGCGCCATTAGCCAAGACCAGTATTTGCGTAAGTCATTGCTACCAACAACGACACCAGATATTTTAAGAACTTTGGTAGAGGGGGTACCAAGTGATTTTGTTAAAGCTTTGGGTATAGGTGTTGGTTATAGCCAGGACGCGATTAAGAGTGCAATAGAAGACTTAAAGCAAGATTTAGAAGCATTATGTTTAATATTGCAGGATAGTCCATATTTAACAGGAGATGAGCCGACTTTAGCCGACTTTGCCGTGGCAGGTTTATCTATATTGTTAAAATTTCCTGAAGGTGACTATTTAGATTTACCAATTGGTGTAAGAGGCAAAGGTGTACCCGAATTAGCAAATAGCCTAACTTATGAACGCTTTTTCACTTGGCGTGATAATTTGTACGCACGCTACCGTAAACCTTTAGCATACACCTCAGTTATATCTGGTGGTGGCGCCCCAACTTCAATTCAAATCGATTAAACATTTATAGTAATAGTATGGTGGGCAATGCCCACCATACTAATTAAAATATGACAATTTTTGCTGGTAGTACATTTTTTCTTGATTTTTTAACATTTCTAGTAAAATTCGATTTAATATATATCGAGAACATTATGTGCTTATTAACATGCAGTTGGGACAGCCGTTAGGTTCAATTACTCAAGGTTCGCTTACAGGTGGACTAGAAGTGCGTTTGCACCCCGATATTTCAGTTGAAGATATGCGGGTCGGGAAATTTTTAGTAGTGCAGGGGATGCGGTCGCGTTTCTTTTGTATGTTGACTGATGTTGCACTTGGTATTGCAAATCAGCGAATTATCGCAAATCCTCCAAATTGGGAAGATAGTTTTTTACGCGAAGTGTTGGCAGGTAGTGGTACTTATGGCACTATTAATCTGGCGCCGATGTTAATGTTTACTCCCGAAGCTGAGGAAAAGCCAACATTCACAAATGGAAAATCTGCAAATCGTGAAGTCCCAAATGGACTTAAAGGTTTAGCATCATTTGAACCGCAAACCAGCACGACAATGGAATTGTTACCAGTAAAAACGATTCCTAGTCACTTTAGCCAAGTTTACGAAGCATCCGAAGAAGATTTTCGTCGCGTTTTTGGTTGGGAAGACGACATTCACCGCAAAAACTTCTCTATTGGCAAACCATTAGATATGGATGTCCCGGTTTGTATAGACTTAGATAGATTTGTCGAACGCAGTAACGGTGTATTTGGTAAATCAGGTACTGGAAAATCTTTCTTAACACGCTTACTATTAGCTGGGATAGTTCGCAAAAATGCCGGGGTTAACCTTATATTTGATATGCACTCAGAATATGGTTGGCAAGCCGTTTGCGAAGGTAAACAATACAGTACAGTAAAAGGGTTAAAGCAATTATTCCCCGATAAAGTCGAAGTATATACCCTTGACCCAGCCTCTACAAAACGTCGAGGTGTACAAAATGCTCAAGAATTATACCTTAGCTACGACCAAATCGAAGTAGAAGATATTCGTCTTTGTAGTCGTGACCTTGGACTTTCGGAAGCAAGTCTCGATAACGCGAATATACTCTTTGCAGAATTTGGAAAATCTTGGATTCTTCAATTAATCAACATGACCAACGAAGAAATCAAGACATTTTGCGAAGAAAAACGTGGACACCAAGGTTCTATCACTGCATTACAGCGCAAACTGTTACGCATGGAGAACCTAAAATACATGCGGTCAGCATGTCCACAGAATTATGTCAACCAAATTTTAAAAACTCTCGAAGCTGGCAAAAACATAGTAATTGAATTTGGTTCGCAGTCGGACATGTTATCGTATATGCTGGTGACAAACATGATTACACGTCGTATTCACCAACATTATGTAGCCAAAGCCGAGAAATTTCTCCAATCAGGTAACGTGGCAGATAAACCGACTCAACTAGTAATTACGATTGAAGAAGCACACCGTTTCCTCGACCCTGCAATAGTTGCCAGTACCATCTTTGGAACCATCGCGCGTGAAATGCGGAAATATTTCGTAACTTTATTAGTAGTAGACCAGCGACCATCTGGTATTGATAATGAAGTTATGTCTCAAATAGGGACGCGCGTTACTGCATTACTAAACGACGAAAAAGACATCGAAGCAATCTTTACCGGAGTATCAGGAGGTAGTGCATTACGCTCAGTACTAGCAAAACTAGACTCAAAACAACAAGCACTAATATTAGGCCACGCAGTACCAATGCCAGTAGTCGTGCGTACACGTCCATACGATGAACAATTCTACCGCGAAATAGGAGACCCAATTTGGGAAGAAAAAGACGACGAAGAAGTATTCGCAGCAGCAGAACTAGCAAAAGCCGACTTAGGATTTTAGTAATGAGTGCTGAGTGCTGAGTGCTGAGTGCTAAGTATTAATATACTATAAACAGGTAAAATTTAGACTAATTGTCATGCTGAGGTACGAAGCATCTCTAACATTCTCGCACTGACAAACATTGTAAAGTTGTAAAATTTTCTTAGGATAGCTCAAATTTTAAAGCTTTATGGAGTTTAAATGATATGAAAACAAAGCGAAACGAACCGCAAAACCAATTATTGGTTGTAGTTTATACAGAACGTGGTCAAATTACCCGGTTGATTAGTGCAAGAACAGCAACTCGCGTTTGAAGGTAAAGTATATGAATCAGAAGTATAACTCCGAATTTGAAGACGAATTACGCAACGAATATAATTTTAACAGTATACCAGTAGTTGCAAGAGGACTAGGACGAAAACATCCAAATAAGGTAACAATCGAATTAGAACCGGATGTTGCAGAAATATTTTCCGACTCTGTAGCAGTTAACGAAGCTTTACGCTTTTTAATTAAAATTACTCAAAAGTCAATCCCTCAAACATAGTAATTACAGTTGTTGGCAGAATTACTTCATTATCGTATAATTTAAGAAATAACTATCTTGGATTTAAAATGAGTACAAAAGAAATTTTACTTAAAGAACTAGACCAAACACCAGAGTATTTGTTAACAGAAATCCTCGATTTTGTTCAATTTATAAAAAATAAACATTTACAAGAAAAAATCGAGATAAGCATAATGAGTGAATCGTCCCTTGCAAAAGATTGGTTAAAGCCGGAAGAGGATGAAGCATGGAAAGACTTGTAAAAGGTGATGTCGTTATTGTTCCTTTTCCTTTTTCAGACTTAACACAAACAAAAAGACGACCTGCTTTGATAATAGCGAAATTAGAGGGGAGTGACCTTATACTCTGTCAAATAACTAGTCGCTTAATTGCAGACGATTATGCAATTACTCTTGAAGCTGATGATTTTAGTGTAGGTAATTTAAAACAAAGTAGCCATATTAGACCAAATAGATTATTTACAGCAGATAGGCAAATTATTATTTCAAAACCAGGTCAAGTTAAACTAGAGAAACTTAACGAGGTTATCACTAAAATAGTGAATATCTTACAATCATAATCAACATGGTAGCTGAAAGTTCTCTTGATATAGGAATCCGATTTGATAATTGAAAAATACTTGAACCTGATGAAGAAGACCGAAATAACCCTAAATATGTAATGGAGTGCGCGCGTTGGGCAAGTAAAAAGGTTTTGCGCTTATGTTTGGGTATAGTAATGATTGATGAAGCATTTTATTCTAGAAGAATGCAAGTAATCTTTGAAAAGTTCTCAGAGTTATATCCAAATTATAAATTGCAAGCTGAAAAAGCTTTAAATCAGTATATGAACCCAACTAATGACGTAGACGAAGCAATTAGTTTCATAGACGAAATGAGTCTGAGTATATGTAAACTAGCTGATGATAAGTTTTATTTTGCACAAGTATGACACCAGAAGAGAAGCAAGAAATTTTAAATACCTATAAGTGGATAAAAGTCAAGCGTTATAAAGATGATGAGACTAAATCTTGGGAAGAGAGGTATAAAGAGCTAGAGAAGCATCATCTGGAAGAAACGAATTTTTTGATTACTAAAATTCGCGAAATTGTTCAGATGTTGTAATTTACAGCGTGCTGCATGTTTATGAGGTACATAAATGATGCCCAAAACCTTGTAAAGACGCGACATGTCGCTACATGTACCGCATTAACACGAAATCTGCTGTATTATAATTTCAAGCCACAGTAATTTTAAGCCACAGTAATTTCAAGCCACAGGCAAGGATGCCTGTGCTACAAGGGGTTTGTAAATATTAGACTTTAGTTAAGTTTTAAATGATTCTAATGTAGGTACAATAAAATAAATACGAAATCGCCAAATAATAAGTACTAAGGTGTCTATTTGTCAATGAAATCGCATGTTCTTGGATTTTGGCTAGCTGGTAGCAATCTATTGTCGCTGCTTTCTTCCAATCCAACAATCGCACAAATTGCCGCACATGAAACCCTAATCAGAAATACTGTTGTTCGTCAGCAGAGAGATGTAACAGTCATTGAAGGTGGAGTTGACTTGATAAGTATTGGAAAGAATGCAGAACAAAGTAGAAACGTCAATAGTAAGAATCAAGAATTAATAATTAAAGATTTAAAATCTAAAAGTTACAATTCAATAATAGAAGCTAATGTTTGGAAAGTAAATAAATCTGGTGAAGTGCAATTGATTGCTTCGGCGCCTAATTTAATTAATACAAACAGTTTGGTCTCAGCTTGTACGTCTGATAATGCAGTTCGTTCAAATTAATGAGGTATGGTGACAATGAAGAAAAGTTTAGAATTTCTGTCGAGCGGCGCCAAAACTATACTTCTTTTTTTTGTGACATTATTATTGATATGTAATATTCATTCGCTTTTTCCTACCCATGCAGCAGATATTTTATCAAATCCTCAAGCATTAGTAGAACAAGGTCGAAAACTCTACGAGACTGGAGAATTAACGCGCGCAAATACAATATTGCTACAAGCTGTGCAACTTTTTAAATCAGGGGGTGATAAGTTAGGGGAAGCAATGACATTAAGTAATCTCTCTTTAATTGCTAAAAAACTTGGAGAATTAAACAAAGCTGAAAGTTATATTACTCAAAGTATTGAAATATTAACAAAATCAGAAGTTCGTGTAGATAATGTATCAAGACTAGAAATACTTGCTGAAAGTTTAGATATTCAAGGACAAATACAATTAGAATTAGGTGAAGCAGAGAAAGCTTTAAATATATGGAAACTCGCTGCAAACGCTTACGATAAAGTCAACAATGAAATTGGTGTAACTCGTTGTTTAATTAATCAAAGTATTGCCCAACAAGCTTTAGGAATGTATCGTCAAGCGCGTGCGAATTTAGAAGAAATATCTCCTCGTCTTGAAAAACAACCAGATTCTCTTGTAAAAGCTACTGCGTTACGTAGTTTAGGTGATGTTTTACAACTAACTGGTGATTTAGATAATTCTACTAAAATGTTAAAGCAAAGTAGAGACATCGCCACAAAATTACAATCTCCTTCACATATTAGCGCGGCTTTAATTAGTTTGGGCAATACTCAATTAGCTTTAGGTAAAAGGGAAATTATACAAGATATTAATACTACCTACGAACAGTCTACACCTTTGCGCTGTAAAACTAATCAAAATCTTACTAAATATCCACTTGCTATTCAATATTATAATCAAGCCGCGCAATCTTACATTGAAGCTGCTAATATTTCAACTTCACCACTTACACAAGTTCAAGCACAACTTAATCAGTTAGATATTCAGCAGAAGCTCCAGCAATGGTCAGAAGCACAAAAACTATCAAGTCAAATAAAAACAAAATTAAATAACATACCACCTAGCCAAGCAGCTATTTATGCTCAAATCAACTTAGCACAAAACTCAATATGCTTAAAACAAGTTACCGCAGCAAATAACCCTAGCTGGAAAGAAATTGCTCAAAGTTTAGCTATCTCTATTCAACAAGCAGATAAAATTAACGATAAACGTTCTCAAGCTTTCGCGTTAGGCGCCCTAGGTGCATTATACTTAGAAAATAAAGATATAAATAACGCGCAAAAGCTTACTGAACAAGGTTTAGCAATAGCTACTGCAAACAACGCGACAGATATTACTTATTTGTGGCAATGGCAATTAGGTTACATACTAAAAGCAAAGGGAGATGTTGAAAATGCCATTAATTCGTATAAAGAAACAGTAAATACGCTTAAAGACTTACGTAATGATTTAGTTGCATTAAATCCAGACGTACAATTTTCTTTTAGAGATAACGTTGAACCTGTTTATCGGCAGTTTGTTGATTTACTCTTACAACCAGAAACTCAAAATTCCAAAAAACAATTACACACAGCACTCAGCACTCAGCACTCAACACTCAGCACTCAAAAAAACTTAAGACTAGCGCGCGAAGCAATCGAAGGATTACAATTAACCGAGCTAGAAAATTTCTTTCGTGAAGCTTGTTTGTTGCCGAAAGCCAAACAAATTGATGACATTGTTGATAAAATAGACCCAACAGCAGCAGTTATTTATCCAATTATTCTCAAAGACCGCTTAGAAATTATTGTCAAATTACCAAATCAACCTGAACTTAGACATTACACGACTTATAAACCTTTAGAAGAAGTAGAAAGCGTTTTAGAACAACTTCAGAAAAAGTTGAGAGAACCCGACCGAACTAACGATATCAAGGATTTGTCACAGCAAGTATATAGCTGGATGATTCAACCAATGGAAAATGAGCTTCCAACCCAAAAAATTAAAACTTTGGTTTTTGTTTTAGATGGTTCGCTACGAAATATTCCTATGGCTGTTCTTTATGATGCAACGCAAAAACAGTATTTAATTCAGAAATACGCCATTAGTCTGGCGCCGGGTTTACAATTAATAGACCCAAAACCTTTAGAGAGAAAAGAGTTAAATGCTTTAGCAGGTGGGGTGAGTCAACAGATGAAAGTTGATGGACGCTCATTTTCTTCACTTGAAAACGTACCTGTAGAATTAGAAAAAATTCAATCTGCAATACCCAATAGTACAGAACTTCTCAACCAAACTTTTACCAAAGCAAATGTCCAAAACCAAATTCAAAGGTTGCCATACACAGTTGTTCATATGGCAACCCACGGAGAATTTAGTTCAAACGCTGACAAAACTTTTATCTTAGCTTGGGAAAAACTATTAAAAGTCAAAGATTTTGATAATTTATTGCGGTTGCGTGAGCAAAGTGAGTCTCGTCCTATTGAACTACTCGTTCTCAGCGCTTGTCAAACTGCGACTGGAGATAAACGTGCAACATTAGGACTTGCTGGTATCGCTGTACGTGCAGGCGCGCGCAGCACTTTAGCAACATTATGGTCAGTTGACGATAATTCAACCGCAGAAATTATGATTAAATTTTATCAAGCTTTAGCAAATACTAACGTACCAAAAGCCGAAGCCCTCCGACTAGCTCAAGTATCTGTGTTAACGAATGACGAAAATCCTTATTTATGGGCGCCTTATGTACTAGTAGGAAATTGGTTATAACCAACTTGCCAGTAACCAACTTGCCAGTAACCAACTTGCCAGTAACCAACTTGCTAAATACTAAATTGCCTGCAACCAACTTGCTAACTAACTAAAAATCTTCTTGTGGAACGGGCATCCCTGCCCGTTTCTTATATAATGTTCCCTATACAATTTTACTTATCCAATGGCTCATTAAACTCAATCTCATCACGTTTAATAGTAACATCATACTTACCAAAAAAATTCTGCCCCAAAAGACCAGTTTCTTTATTGGCAATAATAGCTACCTCGACATTATCTACCTTAGTTGAGCCAACTTCAATGGACTTGCCGAAGCCAATAGGATATTTTTCGACTTTACCGGTTTCTCATTAAAATTGATAACGAATTTCTCCTTTTACAGTATTATCACTGAAATCGCTTTGCCCAATTACGGCTTCATAATCTATTGCCCCAGCAACGTTGCGCGAAAATAGAACTTTTACTCCCGCACCTAATCTAAAACGGTCGCGGTCTGGTTCTAGGGTTTGCGAACGCATGAGAATACCAGGTTGAGATAAAAGTTCTGAGGTGATAGTACGATTATCATTACCAAACTCGTGTTCGTAACTCGCACGCACATTTGGGATGACTTTACTATCTTTACCTGCATCTATACTAATTGAAGCTTGGGCGCCAACACTCATTACAAACGAGTCAACTTGTTGGTCGCTAACTCTCATATTTAAACTATCGGCGCCTTTTTCAGTATAGCTATCTATGCTAACGCGGTTATAACGTAAACCAAGAGTAGGGCCATAAGCAACATTTTGTGATTTTGCAACGTAACCACCGTTTACATTTACATTAAACTGACTTCCATTAGGTTTACCTACAGCAGTACGACTATCAAAATTAGTTGTGCGCTTAATATCATAGTCATTATCGCCATATCCCAAAATCCCATTAACGTAGAAACTATCTCCCACGTAATTACTGTAAAGCGATATAGAATAACCATCAACGCCAATACTACCTCTTTTTTGCTTCAAATCTGTGTCATTATTGCGTAACCCAAAGCTAAACCAACAGCCAAATTATCTGCAACACGATAATCAACACCAGCAGTCACACCTGAAGTAGTAAAGTCATAACCTGGATATTTGCTGGTTGTTTCTCTATCTCCAAAATTGATATCACCGTTAATAAAAGCTCCTACACGGTTGCTATCACCAGGTGTTGTAGGAGTAGTGCGTAAAGCTAGCAAACGCGCGTCAATAAGTTGTGTTTGTCTTTTAGCAAAATTTAAACCAACTTCACCTTGAGGTACAAAGGTCTTGGGAGCATTGATAACAGAAGCAGCATATTGTGCAATTAATTCATGTCCACGAGTAGTTGGGTGAACTTCATCCCAAAATAAATATTGATTGAACTGCTGCGCGAAAGCTTTTATCGGTGATAATACTGAAGCGCTTAACAATAAAGCAGTAATGAATATCTTTCTCATTGCTATTACTTAGTCTTTTATTTATCGTGTGTTAAAAAATACCAGCTTAATGTATAGCACATAAGTGTTTATAATTACACTCTGCTGCCACTACTTAAGTATTTAATAAAGATTTGATGTTGATTTAACTTGTCTTCAGGAAAATTACCAATTTTATTATTAAGTTTTGTAAATATATCCCTAGCTAGATACGGAAAATTACTGAATTAGGTAGTAGTTGAATAATAGGACTTTCAAAACTCTACAAATTACCCAACGCGCATGAAAACGAGTCTTGTCAAAATAATTACAATATTATCGATATCGTTGGGAGGAATCGGGATAGTAGGAGGAGGATTTTTTCTCTCGCGCGCGCTTGATAAAAGCCAGGAAAATCAAATGGTCGAAGACACAGGACGTTACCGAGAAGTACGAACTAAATTATGGTTAGATAAATCACAAATAAAGCATTTTCCTACTGAAATACCAGTTGATGCTACAGGTGTTCGCTTCGTTTACTCACCTGGTTACATGCAGGGTGGTAACGTTTTACAATTACGAATGAAACAGCCACCATCTAAAATAGCCACTTTAGTAACACAATATCGTCAAGCAGCCAAATATAAATTCAGAGGTGGTGACACAAACGAGCATATCAACAAACCCAACGGTGTCCCCACAACATTCTTCCATACCAGTGATGACACCACCGATAAATCATTTCCATTTAACTACGAAATCTTGGTATTAGGCGCCGACGATAAAGGCAGCAAAGACTTTCAATGGAATCACGGTGACAGTTACGGCGTCGCAATAAACCCCCAAGCATCAGAAATAATATATTGGGCAGAAGCATGGTAAAGAGATTGGGGGATTGGTGACGGGCAAGGATGCCCATCCCACAAGAATAATTAGCCACATACTATTGTCATGCTGAGGAACGAAGCATCTGAAAGCGTACCGCGCGGATTTTTGCGTTGGTTACTTTAACCTCAGAGGATGGCGAAAACTGGATGATTTAATCGAGCAGTATATAGGTGGGGAAACTTCTTGTTGTCGTTTATTAGTAGGGATGCAAGGTTTACCCAGTGATGAGGTACATACAGCATTTACACTTGGTAGTGGTGAAGGGCGCCTTGATAATAGCACCATAATTCGTTTCAAAAAGAAAATTGCGGCTGAGTTTAAAGACCAGCTTACCATTGGGGCGCCGACAAATGAGGATGAAGCGGGGTTACGTCGTTTAAGTCATCAACTCAAAACAAAGAAATTAGTTATCAAGCTGTTTTTAGCTCATCCCCTTCACGCTAAGTTATACCTCGTTCACTGCAATGACCCTAATAGTCCGATAGTTGGATTTTTGGGTAGTAGTAATTTAACTTTAGCAGGACTGAGAAAACAAGGGGAATTAAATGTAGATATTTTAGACCATGACGCTTGTAATAAACTGCAAAATTGGTTTGATGACCGTTGGAAAGATTACGGTTGTATTGATATATCTAAAGAGCTTGCCGAAATAATAGATAATAGTTGGGCAAGAGAAGAATTAATACCCCCTTACCATATTTATTTAAAGATTGCTTATCACTTGTCACATGAAGCAATTGCTGGTTTATCAGAATTTAGAATACCTCGTGAGTTTAATAATTTATTTGATTTTCAAAAAGCAGCAGTTCAACTAGCCGCGCGTCATGTTACCAGACGTGGTGGTGTGCTGGTAGGGGATGTTGTCGGGTTGGGAAAGACTTTGGTGGGAACAGCGCTGGCTAAAATATTACAAGAAGATTGTTTTTTAGAAACGTTGATTATTTGCCCCAAAAATTTGGTATCAATGTGGCAAGAATATGTCGATAACTATCGGCTTTATGCCAAAGTTATATCAATGAGTAATGTTCAAAATCAACCCCCAGAACTACGCCGTTATCGGGTTGTATTAATAGACGAAAGTCATAATTTGCGTAACAGAGATGGAAAAAGATATAGAGCAATAGCAGAATATATCGGCGCCAACGAAAGCAAATGTATATTACTTTCAGCAACACCTTATAATAAAACTTATCTTGACCTTTCTGCCCAACTACGGCTATTTGTTCCCGAAGACCAAGATTTAGGTTTTAGACCAGAAGCTTTAATTAACGAACTGGGTGGTGGTTCATTAGGAGAGTTAGAATTTATTAGAAAGCATCAATGTTCTGTTAAATCTCTAGCTGCATTTGAAAAAAGTGAACATACCGACGACTGGCGAGAATTAATGAAACGTTACATGGTGCGGCGAACACGTTCATTTATTAAAGATAACTATGCTCACACAGATGATATAGGACGTAAATATTTAGAATTTGCTGACAAAACACGCTCATATTTCCCAGACCGTATACCTCGTACAATTAAATTTACTTTAGAAGCTAATAATGACTCTTATTCGCGACTTTATTCTGAAGCCGTAGTAGAAGTAATTAACCAGTTAAATTTGCCGCGTTATGGGTTGGGAAATTATGTAAACGTTAAACAAAAAACGCTTACGGATGCCGAACAACGTCAGCTTAATGGCTTATTTCGGGGTGGGCGCCGACTAATGGGTTTTTCGCGAACAAATTTATTTAAACGGTTAGAAAGTAGTGGTTTTGCTTTTATTCAATCAATTGAACGTCACATTTTACGGAATTTTATTTATTTATATGCCTTAGAAAACAACTTTGATATTCCTATTGGCGCCCAGGATGCTGATTTATTAGATACTCGTAACAGCGATGAAGATTCAGATTCCATTGTAGCAAGTTTATTTGATACAGAAACAGAAGATGATACTGATGATTTATTACAAGAAGATGTAGAACCAGAAACATTAACAGAAAAAACATTCCGTAAAAAAGCTGAACTTATTTATCAAGAGTATGTGACACGCTATAAACGGCGCTTTAAATGGCTACGTTCAACACTATTTGATATTAAAAAGCTGAAAAAAGATTTACTCGCTGATGCAAAAGCTTTAATTAGCGTACTCCAAGAAATTGGAGAATGGCAACCAAACCAAGATGATAAAATAGATGCTTTGGTCAAACTTGTAACTGAAACTTATCCAAACGAAAAAGTATTAATTTTTACGCAATTTGCCGACTCAGTACGCTACATAACAGATAATTTACAAGCTAGAAATATTAATAACGTCGCAGGAGTGACAGGACAAGCAAAAGACCCTACAGAATTAACAGGAAAGTTTAGCCCAGTAAGTAATGGAAAACGAGATAAAGTATCATATAGTGACGAAATACGTATTTTAATAGCCACCGATGTTTTGAGTGAAGGTCATAATTTACAAGATTGTGCAATAATAGTAAATTGGGACTTACCTTGGGCTATTATTAGGTTAATTCAAAGAGCAGGACGTGTTGACCGAATAGGACAAAATGCTGAAAAAATTATTTGTTATTCGTTTCTCCCAGCAGAAGGTGTAGAGCGCATTATTAATTTACGCTTAAGACTCAAGCAAAGATTACAAGAAAATGCCGAAGTTGTTGGAACGGATGAGACATTTTTTGAGGATGACGAGACGCAGGTAATTCTAGATTTATATAATGAAAAATCTGGTATATTGGACGGTGAAGAGGATACAGAAGTAGATTTAACATCGGAAGCTTTTCAAATTTGGAAAAAAGCTACTGATGAAAATCAAGCATTAAAGAAGTTAATCGAAGAAATGCCCAATGTCGTATACTCGACCCGCGCGCATACTCCTCAAACTGTCCAACCAGAGGGTGTGTTAATGTATATGAAGACTACTGAGGGTAATGACTCTTTAATATATATTGATAGAGAAGGCAATAGCGTTACTCAATCACAATTAGCTGTATTAAAAATGGCAGCTTGATTATAATATCATTATACCAACAAGAATTATTTACATGGTTTGAGGTAATGGCATTCTCACCGCTAGATGGTTATGATGACTTTTTACGCGAGTTAAAAGAAAGTGTTCGCGGCGCCCAGATAAAAGCAGCGTTATCTGTTAACCGTGAGTTAGTGTTACTTTACTGGCACATTGGACGGGAAATATTAGCACGGCAGCAACAGCAAGGATGGGGTACGAAAGTCATCGAACGCCTTGCTAAAGATTTAAAGGCAGCTTTCCCAGACATGAAGGGATTTTCAGCACGTAATCTTAAATATATGCGGGCTTTCGTTGAAGCTTACCCAGATGAATTATTTGTGCAGCAGGCTGCTGCACAAATTCCTTGGTTTCATAATTGTGTAATTTTGGATAAAATTAAAAACAATCTTGAGCGTGAATGGTACATCAAAAAAGCAGTAGAATATGGCTGGAGTAGAAATATTTTAACTCTACAGATTAAAAGCAATCTTTATAACCGCCAAGGTAAAGCCATTAACAACTTTGACATTACATTAACACCTCCTCAATCAGACCTTGCAAGAGAAACTTTAAAAGACCCTTATATATTTGACTTTTTAAGTTTAGGCGAAGAAGCTCTGGAAAGAGAACTTGAAAAAGAGCTTATTAAACACATCAGTAAATTTCTTTTAGAATTAGGTGTTGGGTTTGCTTTTGTTGGGCAGCAGTACCCATTAAAAGTAGGTGAGGAAGAATTTTATTTAGACTTACTTTTTTATCATACAAAATTACATTGTTTTGTGGTTATTGAGCTTAAAACAGGTAAATTTAAACCTGAATATACAGGCAAGATTAATTTTTATCTTTCTGCTGTTGATGATTTGCTCAAGTCTCCTCAAGATAACCCATCTATTGGTTTAATTTTATGTGCAAGTAAAGATAATGTAATTGCTGAGTACGCTTTACGGGATGTGAATAAACCTATTGGTATTGCTGAATGGCAAGCTGAACTTACGCGCGTCTTACCAAAAGAGTTACAAGCAAAATTACCTACAATCGAACAGTTGGAAGCAGAGTTAGAAGAGGTTTCGATAGAAACTGAAGATGAAGCTTAACAAAATTACTGTCATATTGTGTAATTTAGTTTAGCAATGTTCACCTATTGAATTTCTCCTTCTTCGCTTTTCTGCAAAATTATATCCACTTTATTTTCTATCGAATTAAGTTTTCTCAAAACAGTTAGACGGTCGCTATCGAGAGATGCTAACAAGTTAGCAATATCTTCTTGTACATTAATCAATCTTTCAACTCCGTCTTCAAGCCGAATCATACAGTAGCGGAGTTCTTGACGTTCTAACCTTGCTTCTACCATTGAATCAAGCATTTCTTGAGCAGTTCGAGCGTTATTTTCAATTAATAGCTTAAGTTCTTCGTCTGTCATAAGAATTTATTAAGAAACTAGTACACATTATATATGAGAACTTTAAGAATGATTAATATTCTTACATTCCATTTTAATGGAATTGCGTTATTAGCATGTGGATTTTCAATCCCATGCGGGTGTGAACGAAGCAAGAAGTTAAGCTATATATAGTGCAGTGTAAGCACTTAAATATATTTTAAATTTTGTTTTAAATATTACCTTTTATCTCCACCCACGTAGAGTATTTTATGTAGAGTGTTGATTAGCTTAAGTAATTTCCGCGCGTTACCCAAACATATACCGACTATAGATTACAGGGTTTATCAGGGTTCAGGAAAGGCGCCAAATTTAAAAATTATTTTTATACAGTCAAATTTTATCCTGAAGTATACGGGTTAGCTCAGTATAACGACTCATACTCAGTATTTACTAGTAAGCAAAATCACTCTCGCGTTTCTGGCGCCATAAGGGTTATTACAGAAACAGTATTATCGCTCCAAGACTTCGGTCTGTGGGCAAATTTTTTAATGCTAATGCAGATTAATTTCTACAAAAAATTCTATTGTTATCGGACAGGGTAGGTATATCATGGCACTCAATTTCCAGCGTACACGGGATTTGCTATACAACTTTCAATTCGAGGATTTATTTATAGAGCAGTTAGGTTGGTCACAACCAACACGTACAAAAGCAGTCCCACTGGAAATTGACGAGAAAACTTATAACTATAAATGTATCGCTGAGGTATCGGGTGTAGCTGTTTTTGAAGTTACAAAGATTTCCTAACAGTGATAGCATTTCAATGAGTATCGAGCTTGTACGTCGTCTCTCACCTGAATCACTTTCAGTAGTTGAATTTAAAAATGAAATAGATTTTCATATTTCTGAAAAAATGGCTAAGTTTCCCTTACTGGGGGAAAAAATTGAAGACAAGTGGAATCTATCTTTAAGCCGTGAATTTCACATGACTGATGATAAAAATTTATTCAAGTCTAAGCTAAAAGGTCGATTACCTTTGTATGAAGGCAAAATGATTCATCAATTTACACACCAGTATGCTGAACCCAAATATTGGATCGATGAAGACGAAGGTAGGAAAGCTTTACTAGGTCGTTGTAAAGTTGATAATCAAAAATTAGATTATGAAATGTACCGATTGGTTTATCGCTCTGTAGCTGCTAGTACAAATGAAAGGTCTTTAATTGCATCTGTACTACCTCCAAAAGTTTTCTTTGGTCATTCAATGAATGCTAGCATTATTTTTGATAAAAGTAGTAATGAACGTAAACAGCTAATTAATAATTCAGAAATTTTATTTACTACTGCTTGTTTAAACTCTTTCCTTTTTGATTATGGAATTAGACAAAGAATTAGTCAAAACTTGACAATATTTTATATATATCAAATGCCTGTTCCACGTCTAATAGAAGGCGCCCAATACTTCAGCGAAATAGTCGAACGCGCGGCAAAACTCATCTGCACCACTCCTGAATTTGATGAACTCGCGCAAGAAGTCGGACTGGGTTCCCATGCAAACGGCGCCACTGACGAAAGCGAAAGAGCAAAGCTGCGTGCAGAACTTGACGGAATGATAGCTCACCTCTACGGTTTAACCGAAGAAGAGTTTAAATATATCCTTAGTACTTTCCCTATCGTTCCAGAACAAGTAAAACAAGATGCTTTAGCTGCATATCAAACTTTGGCGTCTATGTCTGGAGACCCTGAAATTGTGGCATTAATTGAGCAAGGAGAGAATGACCAAATTGAGTTTAAATCTACCGCGCGTTGGAATTTGCGAGAAAATAAGCTAGATAAAGCGATGGAGCATGAAATAGTCAAAACCGTTGCAGCATTCTTAAACACCAATGGCGGAAATTTATTAGTTGGAATTGACGACGATGGCAAACCTCTTGGTTTAGAAAATGATTATCACAGTTTGAAAAAGAAGAATAATGACGGTTACATGCTGTTTTTAAATAATGACCTGTTGTTAAGGGAGATAGGACAAGAATTTGGTTCTCACTTCCGTATTACTTTTCATCAAGTAAGTGGTATAGATGTATGTCGAGTTGCTGTCCAGCCATCATCAAACCCTGTTTGGGTGAAGATGAAAGATAAAAATGGTAAAGAAGAGGAGATTTTTTATATCCGTAGTAATAACTCTAGCGTCAAACTATCACCGAAAAAAGCTGCGGAATATATTAAGATGAAAAAATATTCTTAGCTGATTTGAATGTAGTCGATTTTTGATCACGTACACCCTAGGCAAAGTCCATCTTAAAGAAGCACTCGGATATTGTAAAGGCACTTTAAGAAAGCGTTGTCTCTACAGCCAAAGTAGCTTAAGATAGTTAGTATGCAAGCACAAACACGCTCCTTACGCGCTCCTATAACCGAAGCGTTAATTGACATACGAGTTCGACTTCCGCAAAAAGTTGAGCTTGACATTTTGGCACAGGTCGGTTCAAGCATTCAAGCTGAGTATGTTCATCGCGATGATGTATTTATTATGCTTCAAGGAGAAATGATTGCAAGTTCCAGTGTTGGAGCAACAGCAAGCCAATCTCATCTTGGCTACAGGTTCTTCAGCAAAGACGAAAAACAAATTTTAAGCGTGCGTTTGGATGGTTTTACCTTCAGTCGGCTTGCTCCCTACGACTGCTGGCAAACATTCCGGGATGAAGCAAAGCGATTGTGGAGTATTTATCAAGAACTAACGCATCCAGAAGCCATTGCTCGGTTAGCAGTTAGGTACATTAACAGGCTGGATATTCCTTTACCTGTAGATGACTTTAAGGATTATTTAAGGACTTTCCCCGAAGTATCCTCTGACTTACCACAAGGATTAAGTGGCTACTTCATGCAGCTACAAATTCCCCAACAAAGCCCAGCAACAATATGTGTTCTTAATCAAGCATTAGTTCCTTCTCCAGCACCCGAAGTTGTTTCTATACTGTTGGACTTAGACCTATTTCTAGAACATGATATCCCAAATGACGAAGTAGGAATTTGGGGCATTTTAGAACAAATGCATGAACAAAAGAACAAGGCTTTTGAAGCTTGCATTACAGAACGTACAAGGGAGTTGATTAACTAATGGCTACAATTGCACCTCTACTTAATTATGACGTTTCATTATCTCCAAAATTACTAGTACTACCAAAAACTACTTTACAATTACAAAGTCCGGAAGGGCGCCATATTGCTGAGTTAGCGAGTGAACTTCGACATAGTTTAACAGTTATTAGGCAATATCTAGAACAGATTGATAATACTGGTGACACAGACTATAATCCAGTCCCACCAAGGCGCTCAGAACTGGTAACTATGCGTGCCCAGTTCGTAGGGCGCGGTAAACCTCTACCATATCCAATGGATGAAGAATGACGATTTCGCCTTACTGGGTGCAGATAAATGAAGCAACACTGAGGCAAGGTGATTACCTGCCTGGATGTCTCGTACCAATACCTGTTTTTGACCCTACAACTTTTGGACAAAAAGATAATGAGACTAAAGATGTACAGATAAGAATAAAAGAATTTGATTTAATTGTTGTTACTCAAAGCTGCGATTTAGACAATAAAAAAGTTAATCAAGTCATCTTGTGTCCAATCTTCCCTATTATGGAATACGAGGAAGTTAATCCTGCTTTTGCAAAAAAAGGTAGATGGAATGATGTTTTAAAAGGTAGAACAGAGGGCTTACACATGCTTGCATCTCCAGAAAACCCAGAAAATAACAGAGAAGCATTAGTTGTAGATTTACGGCAAATATACACTTTGCCTTATGAATATTTGTTAAAACACGCTACAGATTTAGGTTCTAGGTGGCGATTAAAATCTCCTTACTTAGAGCATTTTTCTCAAGCATTTGCAAGACTATTCATGCGAGTTGGTTTACCCTCTTCTATCCCACCTTTTTCTTGATTAGATTCTACTTATGTGCTGTGGGCTTGCCTAGATAAATAATTCATTCAGCAAGCTGCTGCACAAATTTATTATATTTTATTTTACTGATTCAAATACTTGTTTAGCAGTTAATTGAAGATTTGGGAAAATCGTTGAAACAAGCGTATCTTCATTTCGGAATAATTGTCTTTGATACTCATCCTGATTTAAGATACAGATTGTAATTGTTGGTTGTTTTGGTTTACCTATATATTCTCTTCCCCCAATGCCAAGGTAATCTACAATCCAATACTCACGTACCCCTAACATTGCATAATCTTCTACTTTACGCGCGTAATCATTTTGCCAGTTGGTACTTACAACTTCAACAGCAAGTTTGATTGTGCTTCCAAAAGTAATTACTGGTTCTTTTTGCCACAACGGTTCATTAACTAAGCGAGTACTATCCAATACAATTACATCGGGACGAAAAGCTGTATTTACACCCAAAAGCTGAATGAGGCATCGATGCGGAATAAAATAATCTGGATACTGCTGGTCAATTTGCACATTGAGTTTTCTTCCAACAAAGCCAACAACCTGCTCATGTGGTCCAGTTGGTTCCATATCAATTAATTCTCCGTCAATTAGCTCATAGCGATTATTATCAGCATATTCTTTGATAAACTCATCGATAGTTATAATTTTTGATGCTGCTTGAGTCATTGTAAATATTCCTTTAAATAACTATAAGCGATAAATATTCTAGTTAATAGTCATTATAGTACTTCATATTTTAAATCTTGACTCCTAATACTTTCTTGTGGGGTGGGCATCCTTGCCCGCCCAGATAAAGAATAGGCGCCTTGTATGAAGAACAGGCAGGATGCCTGTTCCACAATATAGTCAGACATGCTTATTGTCTGTTTCGTTTGTCAATCTCTTTTACTATTCCTTCAGATGGCATCGATGTACCACCAGGTGATGACATGGAAGTAGTATTGATTGACGGGTCTATTGGTGTACCGTGCAAACGTGGGTCAACTTGAGGAGGTTGAGGTTCTGGGCCTAGTGGTTGTGGGTTGGCGACATATTCAAATTCACCTTTTCCATCCATTGAAGGACCTTTTGCCCAACGACCTTCTGCACTTTCGGTTCCTTCGGAGTGATTCCAGAATTGGTATGCAAATTCACGTTTTTCCAATTGTAATGGGAATGAACTTGGGACTGGTGCGTCTTCTAGTCCGTCTGACTTCAAGTCTTCAAGTGCTGCTAACCATTGGTTTTGGTGCATGGTATCGCGCGCAATCATAAACGAAAGTGTATCTTTTACACCTGGGTCGTCTGACATTTCATACATTCGCACCGCTTGTAAGCGTCCTTGTGATTCTGCATGAAGGTTCGAGCGAAAGTCAGCCATTAAGTTACCACTGGCAATGATGAACCGACCGTTCCAAGGATAACCAACGCTATCTGCTGCTGTGGCGCCTAACCCTGAAACAATTAAGTGTTGTGGGTTCATTGCCATTGCTTCTGCCATAATTACATCGCGCGGATTTGTGCCACCCATTACTGCACCTACAACTGGGTCACTGGCGCCATCTTCTTGCACTCTGATAGGTGCCTTATCTAGAAGGTGAGCAATCATTGTTGCAAGCATTTCGATATGACCAATTTCTTCAGTACCAATATCTAGCAACATATCACGATATTTTGCTGGTCCCCGACAGTTAAACCCTTGGAATAAATACTGCATCATTACAGTCATTTCTCCAAAAGTTCCACCAATGAGTTCCTGAACCTTCTTTGCGTAAACTGCATCTGGCTTTGTGGGCGGCTTAAAATATTGAAGTTTCTTGGTGTGATAAAACATTTACGTACCCTTCCGAATTAAGTTACTAATATACTTGGGCGACATTGACAGTTAATCTTGACTGCTTTCCAGCGGCGCCTTACCCTTCTAGTACACTTCTGATTAGCTTGTAGTGCTTCATTCTTCAGTGGGATATGGAAAACTCTTTTATTTAAGCCTTTATACGGAAGTTACTTTAATTCTTTAGCCTACAATGGCAAATGCCCTAGGGCTGTCACCTGCTTTAATCCCTCTTTTCACTTTCGTCTAATCAGTGTTATCACTCACTAGTAAATTAATATACCTAATTTACATTTATACTTGCTGTGTGCTGGCTGTTTTTGTCATGAAATATTATTCGCTACTGTGGTCAGTGACGTTCTGTTTTTTGTTAGCAGTAACGTTTTACCCCCTATTCCCGTCTTTGCTGTCACGGTCGATGCATCAAAATCGAGTTAGGCAGTGGCAACCTATTTCTATTTTGGTAAACTTGGCGCCGCTGTTTGTTATAAAATGAATTTTTGAATTGGCGCCTAAAATCCCCCCTAACCCCCCTTATTAAGGGGAGAAAAAGAGGTAAATTCTTAGCCCCCCTTATTAAGGGGGGTTGGGGGGATCAAATTATTTATTTTGATGATTGTACTTGGACTTTGTATTCCATAGCGAGTGATACCAGAAATGGCAACTGTGTTAACTTGAGCATCAGTCAATGGATATGAGTTTTGATTGGCTGGTAAGATATTTGTCTTCCATTCATTTCCAGTTTTTGTTTGTAAAACCCATAATGAGACTGGTTGTTTACCTGTTGCTTTCCAAGTTAGTTGATTAATATTAGAAATTGTATTTTTTTGAATCTCTAATATTGGTTTCGAGGGGGGTGTATTATTTAGCCAGGGTGATGCTGGTACTAATGCTGGATTTTGATAGCTTTTCTGCGATAATAAATCTGAGATTCCTGCGCGGTTTTCCATTAAAGGTTTCATACTAAAGTGTATGTTACCACTGGCGCCCATAATTCCCTGCGTGCTTTTGAGTTGATAGAGTATTTCATTAGCATTCCAGTTTTGACGGTCTTGGTTCCCAACTCTACTAGTGTAAACTGATGCCCAAAGATGGCGATTTTTAACGTTTTGACTTTTCCACCAGTTTAATAATACCGGATAACTTTGCGCTGTTTGTTCAATTTTCCAATATAGTTGTGGTGAAAAGTAATCTAACCAACCCTCTGTCAACCATTTGCGAGAGTCAGCATATATTTCTTCGTAAGGGTTAAAACCCCCAGTATTAGATATCTGTTTCGGATATCCAGGTTTCCAAACACCAAAGGGACTAATGCCAACTTTCACCCAAGGTTTAGCACTTTTTACACCTTTGTATAAATTTTGAACAAATGTATTAATGTTTTCTCGGCGCCAGTCGTTACGATTTAGTTTACCTCCAGAACGTTGATACTTCGCGTAGCTTACTTCATCAGGAAATTCTATATTTTGCTTCTTCTCGTTTCGTTCTGGATAAGGGTAAAAATAATCATCTATAGTTATACCATCAATATCATAGCGTTTGACTACATCCATCATGACTTTTAACGAGTAGTCTTGAACCTCTTTTTCTCCTGGGTCTAACCACATGTACTTACCGTATTGTCTAACTAAATCAGGACGTGTTTTAGTTATATGAGTTGGCGCCACTTCTGATATAGATTTAATATGACTTGCGCGGTAAGGGTTAAACCAAACATGTAATTCTAAACCGCGTTTGCGTGCTTCTGTTATCGCAAATTCCAGAGGGTCATAATAAGGTAATGGGGGTTGTCCCATTTTACCCGTGAGAAACTCAGACCAAGGTTCATATGGTGATGCGTATAATGCGTCTGCCATAGGACGGATTTGAAAAATTATGGCATTGAGCTTTAACTGTACGGCTTTATCTAAAATAGCTATCAGTTCTGCTTTTTGTTGGTCTGTTGTTAGTCCAGGTTTTGAGGGAAAGTCTATATTGGCAACGCTAGCAACCCATACACCCCGAAATTCTCTGGTGGTCGGTGGGGGTGTGTCTATTGTTGGAATGGGTTTAACTTGTTTTTCTTGGGATTGGACTGGAGAGGCAATTGTTAAAAGAAGTAGTCCGCTTAGAATAGTAGCTTTGATGTTCATTAGATTTTAACTATAAAATACATGCACAATGAAATACATCTACAGGCAGGGATGCCTGTTCCACAATTACACTTAATGATTTTGACAAATTTATTACACGATAAACATAGATGGCACAATTAATATCTAATACTAAACGTCTTGTTTCTCTGGATGTTTTCCGAGGGATTGCTATAGCTTCGATGATATTGGTGAATAATCCGGGTAGTTGGAAATATATTTACCCTCCTCTTGAACATGCACCTTGGCATGGTTGTACCCCTACAGATTTAATTTTTCCCTTTTTTCTTTTTATTGTGGGTGTGGCGATGGCTTTCTCTTTTGCCAAGTATACTGATGATAATCGACCAGATATTAAGGTTTATTGGCGTATTCTTAGGAGAGGTGCTTTATTGTTCGGTTTTGGTTTATTATTGGCGATTTTCTCTCCTTTTCTAGATTTAATCTTAAAAGGGGCGCCTATAGCTTTTAGTAAGCTGCGAATTATGGGAGTTTTACAGCGCATCAGTTTAGCTTACATGTTGGCCAGCTTCGCTGTTTTAAATTTGAAACGGCGCTTACTATGGGTATTAGCACTCATTCTATTAATAGGGTACTGGGCAGCAATGCTTCTTATTCCTGTTCCTGGTTACGGTGCTGGCAACCTGTCACCAGAAGGAAATTTAGCAGGTTATATAGACAGATTAATTTTAGGGACACATATATTTAAAGGAGGTGCCTTTGACCCAGAAGGGTTATTTAGTACATTACCTGCTATAGTCACAGTTTTGTTTGGATACTTTACAGGTGCATGGCTGCGTATTCAAGCAATAAAAAGCCGTACTAGTGTTAATCTTACTATTTTTGGTTTAATTTGCGTCATTATTGGACACTTCTGGGGATTAATCTTTCCAATTAACAAACAGCTATGGACTAGTTCTTATGTAGTGTATACCGCAGGATGGGCATTACTATTACTAGCTTTGTGTTATGAACTAATCGAAGTTCGGAGATTAAAGCGTTTGGGTTTCCCTTTAGAAGTAATGGGGTTAAACGCAATTTTTCTATTCGTCGGTTCGGGTTTGTTGGCTAGGATACTTAATAAAACGCAAATTGGTGTCGGAGAAAAGGCGCCATCAACATACACTTGGATTTACGAAAACTTATTTGCTTCTTGGGCAGGAGCAATGAACGGTTCCCTATTTTTCGCCATCACAACAGTTTTATTTTGGTGGGTAATTCTTTACGCTATGTATAGGCGCCGTTGGTTCCTCAAAATTTAATAAACCTGGTTTCTTCTGCACTGAACATAACAATCTAAATATTTATTAAAAGAAACCAGGTTTCTCAGCGTTATTACCAATTTAATAAACCAGGTTTCTACTGCACTCAGCATAACAATCTAAACATTTATTAAAAGAAACCTGGTTTCTCAGCGCCATTACCAATTTAAGAAACCAGGTTTCTACTGCACTCAGCATAACAATCTAAACATTAATTAAAAGAAACCTGGTTTCTCAGCGCGCTTGTAAAGACTGGCGTAACCAATAAGTAACCGTCCCAAGCACAACCAGGAAAAACACAGGTACAAACCAAATTCCCCAACTAAAACTTTGTGAAGTTGCCAGACTATACATTAAACATTGCATAAAAGCAAATATCCATATCAACTCAACTTTCAACCAATTCAACATCGATAGCGCAATAGCGTACTGGCGCCGTGCGTTGTTTTCATTAATGGGGACAAGATAGTTAAACTTGTGCGGTGTACGATTTAAATACGTCAAAAACCCATAAAAAAATAAAGCTAAACCGGGCAACATCCACAATATACGTTTACTACCCCAAGCATTCGGGCGCCCATCGAATCCAAAATGCATAGGTATAGTATCAGGTAATACAAACCACCCGTAAATAGCAACTACAAATAATACTACGAGTCCTGCAATGGCTATATCGGAAACCCGCCTATCCTGGGTTGATTCAGAAATAAATACAACCGGACGCTGGTAACTCATAATACTTCCTCCGTAAACGCAGTTAAATTATTTTTAACTTACCGCTCTTGCCGTAACACGCCATAAAATCTTTACTCACTTTTACAATCCCAATCTTGTATTATCTTGTAGTATATATATTATGGAAAGAACTATCTATATATATGGACAATACCCGTTTAGTAAAAATCAGTAGATACCTAAGCAAACATTTACGACACCAACCCGAAAGAATAGGTATCGAACTTACTCCAGGAGGTTGGGTAGAAGTAGAAAAATTATTAGCAGCTTGTAAAAAACATCAATTCCCCATCAGCAGACAAGAACTAGAAGAAGTAGTAGCCAACAACGATAAACAGCGTTACTCATTTGATAAGACAGGCGCCTTAATTCGTGCCAACCAAGGACACAGCGTTGAAATAGATCTACAATTAGAGCCGCAAGTCCCTCCAGATGTTTTGTATCACGGAACCGGGCATAAATCTGTAGATGTAATTTTAGAACAGGGACTTTTAAAAATGTCCCGACATCATGTACATTTGTCAGCAGATATTGAAACCGCGACAAAGGTTGGAGCTAGACGTGGTAAACCAGTAGTACTTATAGTTGATGCTGCAAAAATGCATTTACACGGGATACGCTTTTACTGTTCAGATAACGGTGTATGGCTAGTTGATAGCGTGGCGCCTCAGTATTTGAGTCTAACTTAGCTTTAACAGCCAACATCCCTAAGTATGTTTTCACAGTAACTATTGTATGTTAGTATCATTTATATCTTAAAACTTTATTAACTACCGTCAGCCAAATCAGCCAGAATACCTAGAATATAGTGTAAATTGTTAAGATTCTAACAATTTTAACTCTGGAAACAAAAAATTATCGTTTACTTCTGGTTTTTTATCCTTAGTACAAGTTTTTGCATTGGATAATGAGTTAGCGATTCAGTAATTAAGCTGATAGCTGATGTAGCTGATAGTAAGCGCAAGATAGCACAAATGGAGACAAGGGTATGCACTTAGAACAAGTTAACGCTTTTTATGATTTTGTGGCTTCTCACCAAGATATATACGAACAGTACTATAACGGTTGCTGCATTCGTGGTGTGTTTGGGGTTTGGAGCTGGGACAAGAAAAAAATAGTTGATTTTGCAGCAACGCTTGGGTTCAATTTTACCGAAAGCGAGCTTGATTACGTTCTGTTTGACAGTGGTGCAGGTGCAGTACAGCATGTATCAGCTTACTAATTTTATCAAAACAGTAACGGCGCCTGCATGAGTACAATAATACAAAAGTTTTAACAACGCGCGTTTTACAACCAAAAAATATATCATAGTAGAGACGTTACATGTAACGTCTCTACATTGTCATTGTTGTCATGGGCGCCAGT